>Ga0157378_10004237_pt1 | contig 12651 bp, 10 predicted proteins | sample M65metaG_FD_115309 | JGI IMG/M metagenome (GOLD analysis project Ga0157378, IMG submission 115309) | Miscanthus rhizosphere microbial communities from Kellogg Biological Station, Michigan, USA - M6-5 metaG | ecosystem: Host-associated > Plants > Roots > Rhizosphere > Soil | place: USA: Michigan...
CGTCGACCTGGGGCGATCGCGTCCGTCATTCTCATTAATCTTTACTCAGTGAAGTAGCTGGCCGTAAGGCGCAGTATATTGATCTGTTCCGGCGAGAGTTCAACTTCAGCAAGCCCAATTTTTATTTTTACTGACTTCGCCTTGCTCACCGCTAGAAAGTCATCCATTGGGATATTCGCCATCATAACTTCAAGAAACACTCCATTCGTGGCTTGTTTTCCGTGGCTTGTTTCTCCCCAATCAAACCGATGACCGTCGGCGACAGCAGACAGTTTGTGGGTCGCTCCGTATCTATTCTCATCAGTGTGCGAAAGCGAGAAAAGGATGAGGGTGATTTCGGTTGGTTTCGATCGTGTCTTGCCAGGGTATCCAGAAGTGGCGGCAAGGCGCAGTTCTTCCATTCTTCTGCTAGCCAACACGATTGGATTTAGACTGATCTGAGTAAAATCCTTACTGGCATCGTACTGGACTTTAACAAGTTGTTCGTTGGATGGTGTCGGGGTGGGTGTTTGCGCAACCGCTACGACTGCGAAGAACGCTGACACAAAGCCCCCCAGCGCATACTTCCTGATCAAAAACTTTGACATCTTCCTGACGTTTAATTATGGGTTCTCACGCGGGGGAACCAACTGGAACAGTTAACAACGGTGCCGCACCATAACGCAATACTCTTTCACTATGGCTGCCTCGTAAACTATCCAGAAATCCATTACGTCCATCGGTCGACATCACAATCAAATCTGCCTCGAGGTCCTTCGCAGCATCGACAATACTCTGAATGACGTCGCCTGTTCTTAGTTCTTGCTTCCACTCCCAACCATCTACTTCGGGACGACGAAAAGTCGGCAATGTACGCGAGTCGCCAACGTGCATCAGAACAAAGGTTCCTGCTGTACACTTAAATTTTTCGACCAATCTCGCGGCCGCTTCTACTGCTGGTTGAGGCCGCGGCGATCGAGCGACTGGTATAAGAATTTTGCTCAAGTGCACTGAACCGTCCCGAGCATCCACAAACCCATCGCTATCACCGGGAATAAACAAAGTCATCTCCCACGCTTTTCGCGCAACTGGTTCAGCTACAGATTTGCCGAGCCAATGAACACGGCCATCGTGCTGGTTTGTAGCAAGCACAATCAAGTCGGCGGGATGCTTCTTGAGATAGCGAAGAACTGCTGCGACCGGATCACTCTCCTGTGCGAATACCTTGCTCGCGTCGATGCCAAGCTCTCCAACTGCTGACCTCGGGCTTCCCTTTGGCAACAATCCCCAGCGCTCGAGTGTTTCACGCACTCCCGGAAATTCGGACCACTCCGACGTTCCATCCGGAGAGACGTTTAAGAGGGTGAGTCCGGATTTCGCCAACAGCGCTACCTTGAGGGCATGATGGAATGCCACTTTGCTTCCTTCCGAAAAATCGGTCGGATGCAACACACTTGCGATGATCGAGTCTTGGTCTTCCATTTGCCGGTTTAGTCTTTCAGATTTTTTCGTACCACTGCTTGAACCCAATTGGGGTGTTCAATACCAGAAAGGAACAAATTTAAAGGTGGTTAGAGGTTTCCCACACTGTCAGAATTGCCAGTAGTGTCGTCACATCGCTTTCATGAAGCGCAGCGCCCGACCGCCAGGGAGGGTTCGGTGTTTGGGTAAGCCCTCTCTAAGGGTCTGGCTACTGTCCCGGCGGTTCCTATTTCTATTTCCCATCGTCCCAGCTTGTTCTTATTTTTGGTGGATTGATTAACGTCTGCATCACCACGCAATACTGCTCGGTCTTCTCTCTCAATGCAGCCAACTGTTCCGGCGTAGCTTCGGGTGCATCAATCTCAAACCTTGCGTGGATATCTTCAAACCCGACAGGCACGTCTTTCGAAATTCCCAACGTGCCTGCCAGATCCATCTCCCCGTCGACGTCAACTCGTATGTGCTCGATCGGTATGCCCATGGCTGTTGCAACAAGTTGGCAAGTTAACTGCGCACAAGCCGCTAACGCCCCTAGCAGCAGATCGCCCGAGCAAGCCGCTGTTCCTGGTCCTCCAACTCCCTGGTGGGCCTGCGCCGCGATAAGCTTCTGACCTACTTCAACTGAACAACCAATCGGGCTTTCGGCTTCCGAACCATGCGAACTTAGGGTGATGCGCGAACTACCTGGCTCGTTTCGATACTTCTCTTTTAGCGGCTTCTGGATTGATCGAAGATCCATTGCGTGTTCATTCCTCAGAAGTCGTGGGGTCGATAACTGTCTTGACCTGCGCTATATGGTTCGCGGGAAATCCGCCGAGCCGCGCATGTTCTTTAACCATTTCTTCGTTTGGGGCGACGTAAACGCAATAGAGTTTGTTGTCGGTGACATAACTATGAATCCACTGAATCTGTGGCCCCAACTCGTTAAGGACATTGCACGACCGCTGCGATAAGGTCTTCAACTCGCTTGGCGTCAACTTACTGGCTCCGGGCACGACGCGTTCAATAACATACTTTGGCATTTACGTTCTCCTCGAAGATATTTTGTAACTCGGCAGTACTTGGTTCACTGCAACTCTGCGATCAATTGCTGAAACTCCTGATCCCCGCTCATTGAATCGAATGCGCTATCTGTCCTGGCCCAGTGCGCAACTGTTTTAAAACCACTTTCATAAGCTCGACGTAATGAGATAAGCGACGCACGCTTGTCTCCAAGCAGAGCGTACGCGCATGAACAGTTATAGACGGCCAGGCCATCGTTTGGTTCAAGCTCCAAAACTCTTTTCAGAGTCGCAATCGCTTCTACTCTGCTTCCGAAGCGTGCGTAGGCTTCCGCAAGCCGGCTCATAACTATGATGTCATCAAGACTCGCCTCGAGCTTGCGGGAAGTTATTTCGATCACCTTTAGTGCTGCTTCATCCGCTGCCTGCGGACTTGAAAGTTTCCGATAAACGCCCACCAGGTAACGCCACGGATCTTCATCGTAAGGCTTTAGCTCGGCTGAGCGGCGATAATACTTAAGCGCGCCATCAAGATCGCCTGATAATTCTGCAATCATCCCAAGCCGAAGACAGCCTGGATAAAACTCAGAGTTCCCTCCCAGAATCTCTTCTATCACCCGCTTCGCTTCAAAGAATCTCCGATGGTGGAAATAAACCATCGCAATCCCAAACTGAGCCTCTAACGATGTAGGATCCAGGCTCAGGGCTTTCTGATTCATTTCGATTGCCTTACTCAGCCACGACGAATTCCCGTCGTACCATTCGTACATCGATGAATACGCTTCACCCAGAGCAGCATAAGACGAGGCGAAGCCCGGATCGATCGCCACAGCATTCTCAAACATCTCGATAGCGCTCTCAGTATGTCGCTTCCCTTTCAAGTACAAGAGCTCTCTGCCGCGCATGTAGAAATCATACGCAACCAGATCATCCGTTGGCTTTTGAGTAAGTAGCTGTCTCTCAGTATCCGTTAGCGAGATCTTCAGGGCATCGACGATCTTCTGCGAAACCTCGTTTTGTAAATCGAAGATATCCTCAATCAAGCGGTCGAACCGCTCCGCCCACAAGTGATAACCATCCTGCAAATTGACTAGTTGCGCAGTAATCCGAATTCTGTTGCCGGCCTTGCGAACACTTCCCTCGAGTATGTAATTCACTCGGAGCGCGTCACCCACCTGACGTTTATTCACTTCTTTGTTGCGGAACGGCAACACGTCAGACCGAGACACCACTTTCAAGTCTTTGATCTTCGAAAGGTCCGTGATGATGTCTTCAGTCATGCCTGCACAGAAGTAATCGCTGTCGTCATCCGAACTCATGTTTTCGAAATAGAGTACCGCGATTGACTTCTCTGGTACTGACGAAGCTTCTAACTCTCTGGAGGTTGTTCCGCTTATTCGCGGAGATATAAAACCTTTTGACTGGGCGTCAAGTTCGCTCTTTAGATCTTTCAGATCAATCAGCAGGTCGGCGATATTTTGGTATCGATCCTCGCGATCTTTGCGCAAGGTTCGATAAACAATGCGTTCGAGCTCCGCCGGCCCATCAGGCAAATGTGACAGCAGTGACTCGGGCTCTTTGTGCAGGATTCCTGACATGACATCGATCGTTGTCGGACCTGCAAAAGGTTTACGTCCAGCAATCATTTCATGCAGAACACAACCCAAGCTCCAAATGTCCGTGCGCGCATCAACCGCAAGGCCTCTGGCTTGTTCAGGTGACATGTAATGCGCTGTCCCCATCACGATACCAACCTCGGTATGAATGAAATCCTGAGTAGGCGCTAGAGAATCGGTTTCCGAAGTCTGCCGTTCGCGAGTGAGTTTTGCGAGGCCGAAATCAAGAACTTTGACAATCCCATCACGTCTAAGCATGACATTGTCAGGCTTGATGTCCCTATGAATTATGCCTACACCGTGAGTGGCAGCGAGCGCGCTGGCGATTTGAACGGCAATGTCGAGAGCCTCACGCGGGTTAATGGGACCAGCTAATAATCGTTGGCGCAGAGTTTCGCCGTCGACAAACTCAGTAGCAATAAAGGGCTCGGAATCTATTTCGTCAATTTCGTAAATCGTGAGGATGTTTGGATGGTTGAGCGCCGACGCTGCCTTTGCTTCCTGGACAAAACGACGGAGATGATCGCTTCTCTTCTCGTCATCAGAAACAGAGCGGCTGTCCGAGCCGACGGGAATTTGAAGGATCTTCAGAGCAACTTTGCGGTCGAGCTTTGTGTCATGGGCTAAATAAACCTCGCCCATCCCACCGGCCCCGAGTTGCGAGCAGATTTCATAGCGACCAATTCGTTTTCGCGGGGCTAGTTGCAACGCAATATACGCAGGGGGATAGTCGAGGTTTAGCGAACCGAGGTGCATTGTAGTTTAGTTGGGTGTCGAGTTGGAAACGGGCTTACGACTTTTCACCACTTACATTTGTATGCGTATTAGCTTTCTCCGCTGGATCACCGACTGAATAACACTTCAGTCAAACGGACACTTTTGACATGAAAAATCTCAATTGACCTTCTCGACCCTACGGGCGTATCGTGATCGTGGTACGGTTTCTGCCAGAGAACTTCCCCCGACTTCTGCCCACCTCCTGTCTGACAGACACGTAGTAGACACCTATGCGTTCACTTGATTTCTTAAGGGGCACTGTCATGACTACTTCAAAGAAGCGGGCGGCGTTGATTAGCCTGGCCCTGGTTCTCCTACTTCCGCCAGTTGGATCGTTCGCAAAGCCCAGAAAGCGCGCAGCGCTGAAACAATCCGACATTAGGGCGGCTCAACATCGGCTCGGAGAGATGGGTTTCGGGGGCGGGCAAGGGGCCTTGATCACCTTTCAAAAATGGGAAGGATTGAAGGTGACTGGCAGCCTAACGCGAAACGACTATGAAGCAATCATGAATGCGAGTGCCCCACAACCAAGAGATGACGGCTATCGACACGTTGAAGTTGATCTTGATCGACAGGTCCTTCTATTAGTCGATAGTGAAGGAGCAATCAAAAAAATTCTTCCTGTCTCGACTGGAAGTGGAAAGCGTTACAAAGAGAAAGGCATGCGTGGCCTGGCCTATACGCCACGAGGTCGCTTTAGGATTTACAACAAGTTATCAGGCTGGAAGAAATCGCCACTCGGATTACTTTATTACCCGAACTACTTCAGCGACGGTTTGGCAATTCACGGGAATCCTTCGGTTCCTCACATTCCTCAAAGTCATGGTTGCGTTCGCATTCCCATGTCTTCGGCAGCCGAAATGAGCAAACGTTTACCAGTGGGTACGATCGTGTTGATCTACGACTCGGAGTCGTTTGTCTCTGCGAAAGATTGGGCCGAGGAAGACAAACGAAAAGAAGCGATGAGTGTGCGTTGAACTCTCAGGCAGGAATCATACAGTCGACTCACCTGCATAAATTTCAGCTTGGGAAGCCGGATCCTCTGACTTCAACAACTCTGGCAGCTGAAACTCACTCTAATCCTGGAAAAGTATCAGGTCAGAAGGGGACCCTGTCCCCGCTCTTCTATCAAATCGCTTAAAAAGACCTCTTCACTTTGGTTTGCAGATATGGCTCTAATGCTCGAGTAAATTGAAAGCTAGGCGAGGGGCAGGGTCCCCTTCCTTACCTGATAATTTTTCTGAGACAAGAGTGCGTTCCAGAAGTTGAGGAGTGACTGGCTCCAATTCCTGCGATCTGATTGTATCTGAGGAATCAGCATCAAAGTAAAGCTCAATCGCCCGCGGCCATATCGGTTGGAACGGAATGTTCGGGCTGGACTCGAGCCTCACCACTCTTTCGAGCTTTCCGCGATCCAAAAAAAGCGGTGCGGTCGAGTACGTCTTCCTGAAAGCGCTCAAGGTAGAGATAGATTACTGGTGTGATGTAGAGGGTTATGAACTGTGAAATGACGAGACCGCCAACTACCACGAGGCCGAGTGGACGTCGTGATGCGCCGTCGGCACCAAAGCCAAGCGCGATCGGCAGAGCGCCAAACACGGCAGCCAGCGTCGTCATAAGTATCGGACGAAAGCGATCCATGCTTGCATCGTGAATAGCCTGTTCTGCACGCTCGCCAGCTTCAACACGTTGCCGCGCAAAATCTACGATCATGATGCCGTTCTTTTTTACGATACCCATCAACATAAACATTCCTACGAAGGCATAGAGCGACGCTTGCTGGCCAAAGACAATTAACGTCAACAATCCTCCAACCAATGCAGTTGGCAATGTTGATAAAACGGTCAGGGGATGCACATAACTCTCGTAGAGGATTGCGAGAATCACGTACATCACAAAAACTGCTAACGCCATCAGGAAGGTCAGACTTGTTACTGTGCTGGAGAAAGTTTGCGCCTCACCTACCAGTTGAGCGCGTACACTGGGCGGCACAATTTCCGCCGCTGATTTGTTGATGAAGTTAGTAGCATCACCGAGAGCTACACCCGGCTTTAGATTGAAAAACACCGTGACACTGGTGAATTGGTTCAAATGATTTACGGTCTGTGGGCCAAGCGTTGTCTTCCATGTGACCAGTTCGCCAAGAGGCACGAGTCGTTGACCGTCGTCCGAGCGTATGTAGAGCTGCGAGAGGTCTTCGGGATTTGATCGAGCGGCATCTTCAATTTCAAGGATAACCTGGTATTGGTCTTCGGGCTTCTTGATCAGGTAAAGATAGTTTTGCGAATAAGCGTTGCGAAGTAATGAAAGAATACGAGCCTCAGAAACTCCGTATGTCTTTGCCTGATCGCGCCGCAGATCGATGTTCACGTTGGGCGTGTTGTGATAGTAGTCAGATGAGACCGTCAGAAAGCCAGGATAAGTCATGAGTTTTCCCATCAACTTCTGGCCGACATCGTAGACCTCAGCAGGATTCGCACCCGAAACTGCGAAGGCATACTGACCCTGTTGCTGACTCGTTACACCCGTACTGATTTCGAGAACAGGAAATGGACGAAGAAACGTGAACACACCGGGAATCGAGTTGAGTTTACCCATCATCTCGGCAGTCACTTCCTGAATTGGCTTCCGTTCCGCAGGTGGACGGATGAAGGTAAAGGTAATTCCCTGATTTGCGGCGAGGAATCCGGTCGCACCTGTCATCGTGAAATCGGTTATGACGTTTGGATCCTGGTGAAGAGTCTCGTCCACACGATTTTGCAATTCACGCATCTGTGCGGGTGAAGAACCTTCACGCGCGATAAAAGCACCGAAGATTACGCTGCTATCGCCAGGTGGCAAAAAAGTCTTCGGCACCAGAATGAAAAGTCCAATCGTGCCCGCCAGACAAACGACCCAAATGACAAGCGACAACCAGCGGTGCCTCAGGAACCACCAAAGTGATCCGCCATACAAAGCAAGCACACGCTTCTCAATTCCGCCGATCACACGTTCCATCCACGTCTTCTTCGAACCTTCTCCTCGAGACTTCAGCAATCGCGCGCACATCAAGGGAGTAAGCGTCAGCGAAACCAGACCTGAAGCGAAAATGGCGATTACGATCGTGATCGCGAACTCGCGAAAGATTCTCCCAACCAGGCCGGTCATAAACACCAGTGGAATAAAGACGGCAGCCAGTGAGATCGTCATCGACATAATTGTGAAGCTGATCTCTTTCGCGCTATTAACAGCGGCGTCGAATGGTTGTTCGCCACGTTCCATTCGACGCACAGTGTTTTCTAAAAACACTATCGCATCGTCAACCAGAAACCCGATGGCGAGCGTCAGGGCCATCAACGACAGATTGTCGAGGCTGTAGCCGAGAGCGCGCATCGCCATGAAAGTAATCAGCAGCGAAAGGGGCAAAGCGACCGTAGGAATCAAAGTGTCGGTGGCACGACCGAGGAAAGCAAAAATCACTATCACTACGAGAACGAATGCGATCACGAGCGTTGTTTGAACGTCCGTGACTGAGTGAACGATGCTTAGTGATCGATCATAGATCGGAGTAATTCGTATTGATCCCGGAAGCTCAGAACTTAACTGCGGCAGAATCTGCCTGATGCTGCTCGCCACCTCCACTGCGTTTGCTCCCGCGCGACGGTTCACAGCAACAATCACAGTTGCCGAGGGAACTGTGTAACCACGTACCCAAAAACGCATGTTCACACGTTCGTCCTGAACAGAGTCCTTAACCTCCGCAACATCGCGCAGGTAGATTGGCGCGTTACTGGTGCCACCGACTATAAGGTTGCTGTACTGCTCGGCACTTTCAAGTTGACCCTTTGGGCGCAGAATAGCGGTGCCTGAACTGCTATCTAGTTGTCCCGCGCCGGTGTAGCTTGTACCGCGTTTGATCGCTTCGTTGAGATCATCGATCGAGATTCCCCGAGCCCACATTGCCGAGGGGCTTGCCTTGATTCGAATTGCCGACTTCGTCCCAAACACATTCACCTGCGAAACGCCCGGCAGAATACTCAAGCGCTGGCCGACTTGTGTGCTCGCGTAGTCGTAGAGCTGACCAGTTGTAACGGAATCGCTCGTCATCGCGATATACATGATCGCCTGATCGTTAGGGTTCGTTTTTGAGTAGGTCGGCGGAGAAGGAAGGTCGGCGGGCAAACTACTTATCGACTGCGAAATTGCAGTCTGCACATCTGTGGCAGCAGCATCGATGCTCTTCTCGAGAGCAAACTGCAAGGTGAATGTTGCTACGCCCTGAGTGCTGGTAGATGTAACAACTTCGAGCCCGTTGATCTACATGAACTGTCGTTCAAGGGGCGTAGCAATATTGTTGGCAATGGTGTCGGGACTTGCGCCGGGATAACCAACGCGCACCTGGATAACGGGATAGTCAACTTGCGGAAGATCGTTAACCGGTAATTGGCGATAACTCAGTATGCCAAACAGAACAACTGACAGCGTCAATACCGCCGTCATCACAGGTCGATGAATGAAGGGTTCCGATAAATTCATTACTTCGCACCGGTGCCTGCGGCCGGAGCCGGCTGTTCGATCCTAACCTTGCCTCCCGGTGTGACACCCAACTGTCCTGCAGTTACAACATGTTCTCCAGCTGCGACTCCACTCTCGACTACAACCAACTCACCCTGACGCTGTCCAAGAGTTACGGGTCTCTGTTCCGCAGTCGAGTCCTGCTTTACGACATAAATAAATGATCCATTGGCCGACATCTGTGGCGCAGCGGCAGGGACCAAAACCGCCTGATGAATCGTGTTCAAGACTAGGCGAATGTTCACGAAGCGACCCGGCCAGAAGCGATGATCGGAGTTCGAGACGGTCGCACGCAGCGCAACCGTACCTGTGGTGTTTTCGACAGCGTTGTTTAGAAATGTAAGCTGACCGATCACAGGCGACGTTGCCTCGTCAGGGAGTCTGACCTCCGCAGTGAGCTTGTTGGCACGCATCTGTTGCTGGACCTCTGCAAGACTGTTTTGTGAAATAGTGAAGTCAGCATAGATGGGATCCAGACGCTCGATAACGAGCAAAGCGTTTCCATTAGCAGGATTGCTTGAACTGGAATTGTTGTTGTTTGAGTTCGCTCCTGGATTTACGACGTTTCCGATGTCAACCAGTCTCTGCCCTGCCCGGCCGTCGATTGGTGAGCGAATTGTGCAATAACTGAGTTGTACCTTCGCGCTCTCGACCGCTGAAGTGTCTACCTTAATGCTTTCATCTGCGCTGTTAACCGCGGCACGCGCGGAGCCAACGTTAGCGTCAAGCGATCCTTGATTCGCAGTTAACTCCCCATATTGCTCACGTGACACGACACCTTGTTCAACTAGTGTGCGATAACGACTGACTTGCACTGCGCCCCAGTTAGCCTTTGCAATTTCTGAAGCAAGGTTCGCCTCGGCTTGTTTCTTCAAAGCGATATCCTGCGAAACCTTGGCCTGCGCCTGCTTGAGGTTCGCTTCATAAGGTCGTGGGTCAATGGTGAACAGCAGATCGCCCTTCCTCACATTGGCGCCATCAGTGAAATGTATCTGCATTATGCGCCCGGATACTTGCGGCTGAATCGAAACCACTTCTCGAGCTACGGTTTTGCCAATTGCATCAATGTAGGTGGGGACATCCTGCGCCACCGCGGACGTTGCAGATACCGGAGCCGGTGGTCGCTCGAACTGCACCTGCGCTGCCTTGTTAGAACAGCCTGCGATAAGCAGCACGGTTAACAATAAAGGGATAGCGCGATAAATCTGATGTCTCATCGGAGTTTAGTACTTGATGTTGTAGTCGGAGCTATTTTGATTATCACTATGATTGATGCTCGAGGCAAATACAGCCTTTCGAGAGATGTGAACTAATTCGGAGGGGCGTCCCTCGGGTTAGCCCCAGTGTTAACGATTGAAACCCCTTGCATAACTTATTTTGATCATTTACGAGAAGCGCCTTCGAACTATGGCAGCATCTCTACAAGAAATCATTACGCTATCGGTTTGCCGGAGGTTTCGCGCCTCACAAACCATCATATCTCTTCCAAAAATTGCGTAGAAATATGACAAGTTGAAATACCTCGCGAACTGAACTCGGCGCGGCAGATGTGTCCTGGTGGCCTAATTTTATTGCCGAGGGATTTGCTGGTGCGTGGCGTTGCGGCTGTCGCGCTAAACGATACAAAATCATGGAGGAGGGCGGTTGGATTCGTAAAGACCCTGACGCTCGAGCGGTCTGATGTGTTTCCCTTTGCGTTGTCAGGAGCGACCGTTGGTGGCGTGCGTTGTACGTTATCGCGTTCGAGTATTCGAATCGATCAAGTTAGACACGCGCTGCACGCGCTAGTTGAAGGTCAACAGCTTCTGTCCTAAGCACGCTCGACCTTCTATTTAGATACGAGTAGTTCTGCGAGCTTAGCAGTGTCGATATTTCCGCCTGAGACAACGCAGACAACTTTTCCGGTTCCTGCTTTTCCGGATAGGGCGCACGCTACGGAAGTAGCACCAGCGCCTTCGGCGATAACGTGGTTGAATTCAACCAATGATTTGACCGCATCCGCGACCGACTGCAAATCCGCAACGAGGGCCTCGTCAACCAGGTTCTTCGCGCGTTCGAACATTTGCGGAAAAACAGCCTTCGATCCAATACCGTCAACAAAGGATTTCTCATATGCGACTTCGGTGGGAATCCCTGCTGACAACGATGCGGCTAATGGTGCAGCCGTAGTTACTTCAGCTGTAAAGATCTTGCAGTTGGGCTGCAACTTGCGCAGCACTGAAGCGATCCCACACGTCAAACCACCGCCTCCCCATGGAACTACAATCGCATCCACATCGCTCAAGTCTTCCAGGACTTCCAACGCAATGGTTCCGTTTCCTGCCATGACATCAGGATCATCGAACGCGTGAATGAACGCACCATCCACTCCGGAAAACGCGCGTTCCTCAAAAGCTCTCCACCATTCGTCGAACGAAACTTTGATGACACGACCACCCAACCGCTCGATCGCTTTGATTTTGATGTCGGGCGCTGTCGCCGGAGCAATAATCGTGGATTCGATCCCAAGTTTTCGAGCCATCCACGCGACACCCTGGGCCATGTTTCCTGCTGAGGCCGTAACCACTCCATGTTGAAGCCTTTCCACTGGCAAGTTGGCTATTGCGCTTGCGGCTCCGCGAATCTTGAATGAGCCTATCGGCTGAAGGTTCTCGAGTTTTAAATAGATCTCGGCAGGCGCATTCGGAGCGTTGAATCGAACAAGCGGCGTTCTTATTGCCGAGGCTGAGATAGTTCGGCGAGCGTCATGCACTGCAGATAGGGGAAGCGACCAGTTTGTTTCAGTCATGGTTTACCATGCCAGCATTATCCGCAGATTGCACAGATTAAGGAGATTATTTTTGCAGGAAGATTGATCCAAGGTCTTAAGTGAATCCGGAAACCAAAACCGACACCTTCTTGTTTTCGGAGCAAGCTCAATACGGCTTTGCCACCTGTTGTGAGGAATGGCTATGCCTTTCCGTTGAGTTCATTCCTTACCTGGACTGTGCCTCTACGGCAGATGAATATCTGAGACTGCTGGTAGAAATTGTTCCGCAAGACATTTCGAGCACAAGGTCGGAGCCCAAGAGTGATAGGTCCGGCTTCACGGAAGGGCGCAGCCATTCCTCACATCAGGCGGCGAAGCCGATCCGAACACTAAATGATTGCTGCTCGGCTGCGCGTGAAATACGTAATCTGTGGATGAAATTCTTGGACTTCGACGATCAAAAGAAAAGCCCACGCATTAGCATGGGCCTTCA
>Ga0157378_10004238_pt1 | contig 12650 bp, 8 predicted proteins | sample M65metaG_FD_115309 | JGI IMG/M metagenome (GOLD analysis project Ga0157378, IMG submission 115309) | Miscanthus rhizosphere microbial communities from Kellogg Biological Station, Michigan, USA - M6-5 metaG | ecosystem: Host-associated > Plants > Roots > Rhizosphere > Soil | place: USA: Michigan...
AGTAAGTCTGATTGACCGCAAGGAGAATCTGGGCACGCGTGGTCTGCGTTACCTGGTCTTGCGCTTGCGCGTGCAGTTTTGCGGAGCCGACCAGATTGCCGGTGCGTCCGAAATCGGTGACCAATTGGCTGAGTAGAAGGCCGGTGCCGAGCCGATTGAAAACCGCCGGATTCGTCAATCCACCCGCAGCCCGGCGGCTTCCGGAGTCCGCCCCCACCCCCGTGACCGCACCGGACAGGTTAGGCTGAAAATTCGCGCGCAATTCCAACGGGACCTGCGCCGACGCGGCGGCGTTGAATTGAGCGGCTTTCAATTGTGGATTGTTCGCAACTGCCAGGCGTTCCGCTTCTGCCAGTGTCAACGGGAGAGATCCCTGGGCGCCCGCGAAGCTGGCGAGGCCCAGCAACGTGAGGACGCAGATGCGAGGCCTCGTCATTAAGAGATACCGTCGGCGTCCTGGCGCCGGTAAACCAGGAAGTAAGCAGCGGGCACCAGGAACACCGTAAACGCAACTGACAAGCTGAGTCCCCCCAGAATCGCGCGCGCCAGCGGAGCGTAACTCTCGCTGCCCTCACCCAACTTCAGCGCCATCGGCAGCAGTCCTATAATCGTCGCGAGCGAAGTCATCAGCACCGGTCGCAGACGCACGCGGCAGGCCATCGCCACCGCTTCGCGCACCGCCATTCCGCCCTCGCGCAATTGCCGCGTAAACTCGACGATCAGAATGCTGTTTGAAACCGCGATGCCCACCAGCATCACCACGCCCATCAGTGACATCACGTTCAAGGTGGTGCCGGTGAGCCACAGAGTGAGAAGTACGCCGGTCAAGCCAGGAGGAACCGCGAGTAGAATGATAAACGGATCTACGAAGCTCTTGAACTGCGCCACCAGGATTAGGTACAGCAGTACCACCGCCAGCACCAATCCGATAGCGAAACTTCGGAAGGAAGTGCGCATCCCCTGCACCATTCCGCGAAGAGTAACCGTGAGCCCTTGGGGAACCGTGGTGTGCGCAATGATTCCATCGATCCGATTTGCGATGCTGCCCAGTTCCTCGCCCAGCGGGCGAACATAGATGTCGGTGACGCGCCGGATCTGATAGTGATCCACTTCGGTGGGGGCCTGCACTCGTTTCAGGGTGCTGATCGAGTCCAGCCGCGCCGGCAGCGCGCTGCCCGTGGCCCGCAAGGAAATGGCGCGTAAGTCGCCGAGAGACTTTACCTGGTTCTCCGCGTACTGCACCGTAAGCATGTAGTCCTGGCCGGATTTCGGATCCACCCAAAAGCTGGGAGCGATCATTTGGTTGCTGCTGAGCGCCGTGATCACGTTGCCCACCACTTCCTGCTGATCCAGCCCCAGCTCGCTCGCCCGCGTGCGATCCACGTCAAGTTTCAGCGCCGGATAATCGACGTCCTGCGGAATATAAACATCCGCCACGCCAGGAATCCGCTGGATTTCCGTGGCTAGATTTTGCGCGGTCTGGTGCGACAGTTGTAAATTGGAGCCCGCCACCTGCACATCGATCGGCGCGGGCAGGCCCAGGTTCAGCACCGCGTCCACCATGCCGCCCGATTGGAAATACGTGCTCAGTTCCGGCAACTCCTCAGCGATCCGCTTTTTCAATCTCGCCATGTACTCGTAGCTGCCCACGCTATGCTCGTCCTTCAATCGCACTTGCACGAACGCCGTGTGCTCGGCGGAATTACTGGTATAGATCGCCGAAAAGTCAGGTGTAGCGCCGATGTTCGACAGAATCATGCCCAGATCTTTTTCCGGAATGGTCTTGCGGATTAACGCCTCCACTTTCGCGATTTCGTTTTCCGTGACCGAAATGCGCGACCCGGAGGGCGCTTTGACGTTCATGATGAACATGCCGGCATCCGTGCGCGGAAAGAACGACAAGCCCAGCAAGGGAAAGAGAGCGAAGCTAGCCGCAAAGGCCGTCCCGCAAACTGCAAGAGTCACCCACGGAAAGCCCAGAGCTCCTGCCGCCAGGCGATCGTAGCCTCGCAAGAACGATTCGAAACGATCGTTGAACCAGATATTGAAGCGCTCACCCAGCCGCCATCGGTGATGCGTGCTTTTCAGCTCCACCTCCACAGGCTCTTCCGAGGATGGCGTGCCGTGATGCGCAGCAGCCTTGATAAAATGCGCGCAAAACAAGGGCACCACCGTCATCGCCACCGCATAAGATGCGAACAACGAGAGCACTACCGCCAGCGCCAACGCCGTGAACAAAAATTGGCTCACACCATAAAGAAAAGTAACCGGGAAAAACACCACTGCAGTAGTAAGCGTAGCGGCCAACACCGGAAGGGCAACTTCGCTACCGCCATTCTCCGAAGCCGTCTGGGGATCTTCGCCCAGCTCCAGATGCCGGTATATGTTTTCGAGCACCACCACCGAGTTATCGATCAGCCGTGACAACGCCAGCGCCAGCCCCCCCAGCACCATGCTGTTCACAGTGCCGCCCCCCAAGGAGAGCGCCATGAACGTTGCCAGTACTGAAAGCGGAATCGAGAAAAACACCGCGACAGTAGCGCGCATGCTTCCAAGAAAAATCAAAATCATGAGCGACGTTAGGAACAAGCCGATAGCGCCTTCATCGAGCAGCGTTCGAATCGCAGTCTTGACGAAACGGGATTGATCGAACAGAACGTCGGTGATCAAAGTTTTAGGAACGTCCACCAGATGTTGGATCACGTTGCGCACACCATCCACCACGGCAATGGTGTTCGTGTCGCCCCCTTGTTTGAGCACGGGAGTGTAGACCGCACGCTTTCCGTCCACCCGCACCACATTGGTCTGAATCTGACGCGAATCCTTGGCATAGCCAATGTCGCTGACGCGCACCACCGAACCGTCAATCACCTTCAGCGGTAGCCGGTCGATCGCCTGCATATCCGGAAGCTGGCTATTGGTATAAATGCTGTAATCGAGCGACCCAATCGGGACGTCGCCCGCCGGCAGAATCAGATTCGAGCGATTGACCGTACGGACCACGTCCATCAAGCTGAGCTGATGCGCTTCCAACTTGTAAGGGTCGGCGTACACCATGATCTGCCGGTAGCCCCCGCCAAAAGGCGTCGGAACACTTGCGCCCGCAACGCTGGCCATTTGATTACGCACCGAGAACTGCGCCAGATCGCGCAGCTGTGTTTCGCTGAACCCTTCGCCGCCCACCGTCACCAGGCACACTGGAAGACTCGAGGCGTCGAACTTCAGAACCACCGGCGGCAGCGTACCCGGAGGCAGACGCCGCAACTGCGCCATCGCCAGATTGGAAATCGTAGCCACTGCCGAGTCCGCGTTCGAGCCGGGCTGGAAATAAACTCGAATGATGCTGGTCCCTGGCAGGGAGCGCGATTCAATGTGCTCAATTCCGCTCGCCAGTGTGAATTGCCGTTCGAACCGGCTGGTGATGTCCGTCTCGATCTGCTCCGGGGGCATTCCGTTATAAAACGTCGCGACCACCACCACCGGAATGTTGATGTTCGGAAACATGTCCACCGGCATGCGCAGCAATGCTGTGCCGCCGACCACGGCGATGATCAGAGCCACCACGACAATGAAGTACGGGGTTCGAATGGCGAAGCGCGACATAGTTACTTAGGGTGTGGCGGCAGCACTGACATCGGTTAGCTTGGGTCTCACATGTTGGCCCGGCCGAAGACTTGCCCGATTGCCCGTGACCACCATGTCGCCCGCCTGCAGGCCGCCGCGGACTTCAAAACTGTCCGCTGTTTGCAGTCCCAACGAGACGCTGCGCGCTTCCAGTACGCCGTCGGATGAAATGGTCAGAACCTGGCCAGTAGTCTCGCTTCCCGCGCTCAGGTCGACGGCCGCCACCGGAACTGTCAAAGCGTGGTTCCGGCTTTCCGTGGTGAAGTCTACTTCCGCGTACATTCCCGGAATCAACGTGAACCCGGGATTCGCCACGTCCACCTCCGTATCCATGGTGCGTGTAGAAAGCTGCACGCGATCCGAAAACCGCGCCACCTTGCCGGGAAAGCTGCGGTTCAACGTCGGCACCCGCACCATGAGCCCTTGGCCAACGTGCACCAGGGACACATCCGACTCAGGCACAGGCAGAATCAACCGCAGCAAACTATTTTCCGAAAGACGCACCACCGGCATGGCCTGCGTCTGCGAAGCAGTGCCCGCTTGGATCATGGACCCGGTATTGGCGAAACGCTTTGTGATCACGCCCGCGAAGGGCGCCGTGACCTTCGTGTAAGCCAGCATCGTTTTCACGCGCGCCAACTCAGCCCGAGTAACGCCCACTCTTTGCAGCGCCGCTGCCAGTTTTGAATTTGCGCCTGCTAGTTGAGCCTCGGCCCCTAAGTCACGGCTGTGGGCGTCGTCGATTTCCTGCTGCGCCACCAGGCCTGGGCGTTCCTGGACCACCCCAGCGAGCCGCTGATAAGAAAGATGAGCGATGTCATGGGAGGATTCAGCGCGGCGGACTTCATCGCGTGCTCCAGTAACTTCCGCCTCCGCCTGGTCGATGGTCGCCTGTGCTCTGGTGATGTCGTCCTGCATCTCGGGAATCTCGATAGTAGCCAGCGTGTCTCCTTGCCGGACATGGTCACCCACATCGACACGGATTTCCTTGACGTAGCCCGAGACTTTGGCCATTATGTCTACTTCCTGGAAGGGAACGAACTCAGCAGTAAGGACGACCTTACGGGAAAGGTCTTCTAAAACTGCCTTGGCGACAGCAACGGCCGGCTCCGGGGCGCCAGATTGCTCCTCAGCCTTGCGCTCCGGGCTTCCACAGGAATCCAGGAGTACGAGCCAGGATGCGCCCAGAACCAAGGCTACGGTCAGACTCTTCCTGGGTGCTCGCAACACATTTTAACGTTAAGGGACCGACCGGCGAGTGCCCATCCCAACTTTCGAGTAGATTCCTCGCAGTTTTAAGGGTAGAGGCGAAAAGAGGGGCGACAGAGGACCAGCCGGGGTCGCGCCCCGCAATCGGATGCAAGGAGGTGGCTGCTGAATCGCCGCGACGCCACCGGCTAGAGAGCGGAACAAGGTTCTCGGCCGCATTGGAATATTGCCGAACGAGTTCTTCGCGGACTTCACAACCAACCATGGCTCCGCCCGATTTCTAGCGCGGCTACGCTGGCGCTTCACGGAATAAAAAGGGGCCAGCTTCACTAGTGCAAAGGGAGTCTGGCCCCGCGGGTGGATGCTGGCGAATTTTCGCGTCCGAAAACGGGCCAGCTTCCACGGCGTCCGTAGGATTGGAGCCAGCGCCGAAGGAAATGTTTCAGTTTTTTTTTAATCCTCCGCTACAACAATCAGCCCAGGGGAATTTTCAACCACCGCGCCAAAACTACCAAGCCGATTAAAGCTACCCAAACAACCGCCACAGTATAGTCGTTTCGTATTCGCATCCTGGCCTTACAGTGGGCTCCAGCACCTTAGACCAGATCCCGTTCTTCGACGGGTACGGCTGTGATGCTGGAGCCTCAACGCGGGATAGTTATCCTCCGCTCCAGTGTTCTTGGGAATGGAGTCGGCTGTATAAAAAGAGTTTCACTAATTTTACGCATCCAGCCGAAAATAGCGGAGTGCGCTTTCTGCAAAGCGGCTACGGAACTCTACGACGGCGGCGTGCCAGTGTGCATTAATTGCGCGGATGTGCGGGAGGGTAAGCGCAAACCGCCCACCTCGGAGCCTCAAGTCCTAGATGTTCTCCGTCGGGATCTTCAGGCTGCTACGGAGCGAGCCAGTGCGGCGAGTGCCTCGTTAGACTCGTGCCAGGGAAGTACCGAGCGGCCTACCCCGGCCGGACGGAACGCAGGGTATTCACAATGCCTCGCGCGAAATGTCGTTCGCCCGCGCGGAATTGATGAGGGCGCACAAACGGATCGATGACTATATTGGTCGTGGGAAGACTCGAAGCGGGGCGGCGGACCCTGACCGTCGGGGTGCATCGATCTGGCCTGCAAAGGTTGCACTCTATCTTTGGAGTTCGATCCATTGACACTCATCCAAATGGCGATTATGGTAGGGGTCGTCATGGAACGATGCGCAGTCTGCAAAGTGGAAGAGACCGCCATATGTGATAGCGGTGTTCCGATTTGTCTCAAGTGCTTAGATGCCCGGACCAAAGGCAGGCCGCCGGCAACGGAACCACAGATTCGGAACGCCCTGCTCCATGACATCCTTCAGGCAACGGCGTTAAATAACGAAGCCACCAAGGAATTTGACTCCGTCATAGGCCAGTTCCCGAGCGGTCTCGCTCCAGATGGAGCGCAACGGATTAGGAATGCCTCCGCTAACCTATCCATTGCTCGGAAAGAGATGATGCGAGCGCATACGCGCCTGAATGACTTTATAGAGCGCGGGATCGTGCCGGAAGACTTGAAAAAGAGTGGTTGAATATAGGGGACCTTGAGCTTGCTGATCAGGCCACAGCCACCGTCTATGCTCACGTGATGCCAGGCGATGTCTTGCTGCAGCAGCCTGGGAGAAGTTTCAGAATGCGGGGCGACCGTCGAAGCCCCGCGTCGCGAAACCTGTAAAGCCAGGCCGCGCAAGAAGGAGCGCTTGAGAGCCGTCCGCCCTAGGTTTACTGCATCTTCATTTTGTAAACCATCGGTTTACAAAACCGGTTCTTTAAATTTGTTGCGGCGGGGCGAGGGAATAGCTCGCGCTGCGGCCCCCTTCGGGATTGCGAACGAGGACGCCGTGATCGAACAAAGCGAGAATGTCCCGATGAGCGGTGTCCTGGGAGCACGTGGTAAGACTGGCGTGCTTGGAAGTCGTGAGCTTGCCTTCGAAGCCGTCGAGCACGCGGTTGATCACAAGCCGCTGTCGGTTATTGAGCTGCACACTTTTTATATGCTCCCAAAACCCTGCTTTATCGAGCACGGTGCTTAAGGTGACCTGAGCCCCATCGATGGCGCGGCCCCGGCAGCCAAGGAACCATTCCATCCAGGGCGTGACGTCCATCGCGCCCTTTTGCGTGCGTTCCAGAACGTCGTAATACTCGTTGCGCTCTTGCCGGACCTGCGCCGACATGCTGTAGAACCTTTGCGGGCTGTTCTCGGACCTGGCCAGAGCCATATCAGCGATTATATTCAATAACTTATAGGAGAACTGCCCGCTATCAGGGGCTTAGAGCTGTCTCTAAATAATGATACTGGCTTCCGCGCACATCGTGGCGCCCATCTTTGTAGGAGTGCAGGCATCTGGACTTTGGTCCGTGCAGACATGTAGACTAAAGCACCTCCGTGAAGCAACCACTCGCCGGAACCGTCGCAACTCTGGTCATTTGCGCCGCCGCAGTGGGATTTATTTCGCTGTTTCCTTTTCCTTTATTTTCCGGATGGGTCGCCTATCTGCTTGACTGCATTATCCCGATGCAAGTAATCGTGGGCGTGATCTGGGGCGGGAAGTACCCGGCGTTCGCCGCCAACCGGCCGCAGCCGGTCAAGGGCTTCCTCCTTCTGTTGCTGAATCTGGCGGCGGGAGCGGTGTTCGCGGCGGGGCAGTGGCAATGGATTGGACATGGCATCGATCCACCGACGCCGATTCTGATTTTCTATATGATCGCGCTGGTGCTCACCACGTTCTGGCTTGCGATCATGTGGGGAGGGTGGCCGTTCGTGGGATGGTTTAAGAATCCAGTGACCGCAGGCTTCGCCGTGCTGCTGGCCACGGTGGTGGTGACCACGATTCTGTTCCGCGTGTTCTTCGACTTCAGCTTCATGCAAGGCGCGCCGTTCTACCGGCCCGGCGCCGACCCGCACGGCCTGTTCAATGCCTGGAACGCCATCGTGTACTACGTCACGGTGATTGCGGCCATGTTCTTCATCGCGGGCTTCGACCTGTGGCCGCTGACCAAATTTCCGGCGGTGATGCGTCAGCCGGTGCTGGGGCTGGCGTGGACAGCGCTTTCAGCCGCCGTGGCCGCCGTGGTATTTTACCTGGGCATCGGAGTGTTGAAAATAGACATCGCGAACTTCATGGTAACGGTGCCGATTCCGTTTATCTTCGGAACGATCGTGGTGCTGAACATGCTGCAAGGCTCGCTGTACGGCACGCTGACCCAGCCCGGCAAGGGAGTGGCTACAGTAGTCACCATCGCGCTGGTGGGAGGCCTGCTCGCCAAGGTGTACGGGACGCTCAGTCCCATGATCACGGGAACGCTCAAACCGGGGTTGCCGACCTACGATTTCGAGATCTGGCTGGCCTCGGCGCTGCTCAGCGTAACTTTCCCGTCGCTGGTTTTCTACGCCGAGTTTTTCAAGCTCTGGCCGTTGCGTAAGGCCCAGTAGCGCAACGCTGCCACGGCCGTTGGGCAACACGCAGGTCTCCTACTACATTGCAACGCCTCCCTTAACAGCGATAGGATAGCCCCGAGGGTTTCGCCGTTGGCAGGCTGGCGGCATCCAGAAAGGTCGTGCCAGTCATGGTGCTTCGTGGGCAATTCGCGCTCCCTCTGTTCTTTGTTTGCTCTTTCATTTCGGCGCAACCACCGGAAGCGCCAGCCAACCGCGAGGCGCCCGTCAGCGTGGTCCCGTTCGAACGAATCCTGCGCGCGAGTCAAGAACCACAGAACTGGCTCACCTACTCGGGAACCACCCTCAGCCAGCGTCATAGCGCCCTCACGCAAATCACCCCGGCCAATGCGAAAGACCTCACGCTGCAGTGGGTGTTTCAATCGCGTTCACTCGAAAAGCATGAGGTCACGCCGCTGGTTGTCGATGGCGTCATGTACACCGTGCAGGGCATCAATGACGTAATCGCGCTCAATGCAGCTACCGGAAAGACGATTTGGACTTACAAATACAAACCGGAAGTCGCCGCCCACAACTGCTGCGGCCAGGAAACCCGCGGGCTGGCCATTCTCGGCGACAAGATTTTCCTCGCCGCGCTCGATAACAACGTGATTGCCATCAACTCGAAGACCGGCACGGAGGTCTGGCGCACCCAAGCCGCCGATCCCAAGCAGGGTTATGCCATGACTCACGCTCCCTTAGCCATCAAGGATAAAGTAATCGCGGGCGTGGCCGGAGGCGAGTACGGTATCCGCGGATTCGTCGCCGCCTTCGACGCCAATACCGGTAAGGAAGTCTGGCGCTTCTATACGATTCCCGGACCAGGCGAACCCGGCAACGAAACCTGGTCGGGCGATTCCTGGAAACATGGCTCCGGCGCCATCTGGGTCACCGGCTCGTACGATCCCGAAACGAACTTGACGTTCTGGGGCACCGGGAACGCCGGCCCCGACTGGAACGGCGACGCGCGGCTGGGCGACAACCTCTATACATCCTCTGTCATTGCGCTTGACGCCGATACCGGAAAGCTCAAGTGGCACTACCAGTTTTCACCACACAACGAATTCGATTGGGATGCGACACAGGTGCCGGTGCTGGCCGATATTCCGTGGCAGGGTCGTCCCCGCAAAGTGATGTTGTGGGCCAATCGCAACGGGATGTTTTACGTGCTGGACCGCACCAGCGGCCAGTTCCTGTTAGGCAAGCCGTTCGTGAAGGTCAACTGGGCTACCGGATTCGACGAAAAAGGCCGGCCCATGCGGACACCTGGTATCGAGCCTACTAAGGCTGGCACGCTGGTTTACCCCGGCAATCAAGGCGGCACCAATTGGTACAACCCGTCTTTCAGTCCGCGCACCGGCTTGTTCTATATTCCGGCATGGGAGAACAGCTCGTCCACCTATGTGAAGGGAGAAGAGCCGCCGGATTTCATCGACGGCAAGATGTTCATTGGCGCCTTTCCGAGGTTCAACAAGAATTCGGACGAGTTCGCCGCCATCCGTGCTGTCGATCCGCAGACCGGCGAGAAGAAATGGGACTATCGCTTGTCCGCGCCCAGCACCGAAGCCGGCATCCTCACCACCGCCTCGGATATGCTCTTTAGCGGCGGCCGCGACGGAGCCTTTTACGCGCTCGACGCGCGCGACGGCAAGCTGTTGTGGGAGACCAATCTGGGGCCTTCCGTTGCCGCGGGGCCGATAACGTATGCGGTGAACGGCAAGCAGTACGTCAGTATTCAGGCTGGCAGCGCCTTGTTTACTTTCAGCCTTCGGTAAAACCTCACTTCTCCAAGAAACGCATTGCACGTTTGAGTCAATCTGTTTCTGGATAGTCGGCGCGCAAGCCATACAAGGTAAGCCGTAGCCCGGCTGCCGCGTCCATGCCCAAGCTGGGTTGGCCGTATACCGGAATGTTCCTGCGGCGACGCCAGATAGAAAGACCCCAAGCCCACCAAGCCGGGAGCCGCGAAACCTCCGAAGTTCGCGGCCCCCGCAAATCCAGGCGCCACCATGGACACTTGGAAATTCTCCGGCGGCGAGTTCGCTCCGCCGTTCACCGTCAGGGTGTAGTAGCCTGGCGAGAGCGGCTGCGTGAAGTCCACCGCCGTTCCGCCAAATTTCGGGTCGATCAGCGGGTTCTTCGACGCGTCCAGAAGTTGCACTTCCAGGTCGACAAAGAACGCATAAATAAATCGGAGAATTAGCAGTCTGTCGCCGCCGCGGACGTTTCCGTTAATGCTCCATATCGGGAGTTGTACTAGTAGCGCATTACACGGCAAAGGGAAGCTATCGCAGCGCTCTCGGTCATCAGTAGATCCTTGACGGCTTTGCGCGTTTGATTCCCTTTTGTTAGGATCAAGGCCATGTTCCGATTGATATTCTTCACGTTGGTAATCGGAATGGTTACAACGCCTGTCAAAGGTCAACCCCCGCCATTGCTGTTGCAGATCGTCACTGAGAGACTGCGGGCCGGTGCCGAGAAAGACTACGGACGCATTGAAGAGGAACTGCTAGCTGCCTGCCGGCGGCTAGGTGCCCCTAATCGCTACCTGGCGCTCGTTTCAATCAACCGGCCAACAGAGGTGTGGTGGTTGAACATGTATGCTTCCCCGGCTGCCGTTGCTCGCGTCGCTGAGGCCTATTCCGCAAACGTCACGCTACTAACTGCACTTCGTGAGTTGTCCGCAAAAAAGAACGGGATGACGGAGCCGCCGTTGGATCGGATGACTGAGTTCAGAAGCGATTTGAGTGGCGCAGACCCTTGGCGCATCGGTGAATTACAATACACTGTCATTCGGGAACTGCATTCACCAGCAAAGTCAGCGGGAGCAGTCTTTCAGGCGCCAGACGGCCGCGCATTTGTTCTGATCGCAGCATCTGATCTGAACAACGCTCAGCAGCAAGCGAAGCGGTTAGGAGAAGGAGCCCGAATCTTCGAGGTGCAGCCAAAATGGAGCCTGCCTGAAGAAACCTGGGTTTCGTTAAACCCCCAGTTGTGGAAGCCTTGAGTTTTAACCAGACCGGGCTACCTTCCGATAATTGAGTAATAACGGGGCGATTTAAAGGGCTCGACCCGTTCGGAGATGCCGGCATAAACGAGCCGTCACGAAACGTAGTTGCATGTATACTAATGGCATCCGGAAATAGCCCGGATTCGAGTGTAATTGCGGAGGTACGGCGTCAATGAAACGCTTTGTACTGATGATCGCCACCGCGGGCCTGCTGGTTAGCAGCATCCCACACCTCGGGGCGGCTGCTGGGCCCTTCGACCAACGGCTCTCCCAAGATCAACAGATCGCGCAGGCCCTGAACCGCTTGACGTTCGGCGCGCGCCCTGGCGACTTGCAAGAGGTTCGGCGCCTGGGCCTGGCGAAATGGATCGAGCTGCAATTGCATCCGGATAGGATTCCCGAAAATCCTGCGCTCGAAGCCAAGCTTAAGCCGCTTGAAACACTGCGCATGGATTTGCCTGAAATCGTTAAGCAATACACGCCACCGGCGCAGCCCGTCATGATGCAGCAGCGGATGGGGTTCATGAACAACCTGCTTCCGCCAGAGGACATGCGCAAGGTGATGACCGGGACCGCCGAGGAGCGCACCGCCGTGCTTAGAGCGCTCGACCCGGATAAGCGCACAAAAGTCCTGGCTTCGCTGCCTCCGAACGTGTTGGAGTACACACCGGAATTCAAGAAGGAAGCCGAGGAAGCCCGCAAGGTGCAGCAGGAGGAATTGCAGAAAGAGAACCGCCGGCGCAACCCGCAGTTGAACGATCTTCTGAATCCCGAACAGGTGAACGTTGCGAGGTCAGGCAACAAGGAACAAATCCTCGCGCTATTCGCGTCGCTTGAACCGGACAAGCGGCGGTTGGTTGTGAGCCTGCTTCCTACGCCGAGTCTAGCTGCGCTTCCCGAACTTCGCCGCCAGGGACAATTTCAACGAACTCCGCGGCAGGTGGTGAGCCAGGATCTCAAAGAAGCCAAGGTTTTCCGCGCACTGTATTCCAACCGGCAGTTGGAAGAAGTGCTGGTGGATTTCTGGTTCAACCACTTCAATGTGGATCAAGCCAAGAATGTGCAGCCGGTGCCTAATTTGCTTCACCTGCTGATCGGGAGCTACGAGCGCGACGCCATACGGCCACACGTGCTTGGCCATTTCAAGGATCTGTTGCTGGCGACGGCGCGGCATCCGGCGATGCTGTATTATCTCGACAACTGGGAGTCCATGGCTCCGGCGGGTGTCGACGTGGGCCCGTTCGCTCCCCGGCGCGGAAACTTCAACGGAGTGCCGGATTCGATCATCCCTTCGCCTCTGGCGCGGCTGGCGCACGGTCTCAACGAAAACTACGGCCGCGAGG
>Ga0157378_10004239_pt1 | contig 12648 bp, 13 predicted proteins | sample M65metaG_FD_115309 | JGI IMG/M metagenome (GOLD analysis project Ga0157378, IMG submission 115309) | Miscanthus rhizosphere microbial communities from Kellogg Biological Station, Michigan, USA - M6-5 metaG | ecosystem: Host-associated > Plants > Roots > Rhizosphere > Soil | place: USA: Michigan...
AACCGGGCACCGATATTAGTTATGAAGTATTAGCTACAGAAAAGCTCATGCTCAAAAACGGGCTCGTACCCTCGGTATTCTTTCGGTTTCCAGGCCTGGTGTCCGACCAGCAACTGGTATTTAAAATAACGGATTTCGGCCTTATCCCGATCGGCTCGGATGCCTGGCTGGCAAAAGGCCAGCAGGCGCAGGATGGCAGCATTGTACTGATCCATGGCAATGGAAACGAACCCGTAGGCGTTACTGATTTCATCAAACTGCTGCATTCAAAAACTAAGCTGATTTCCCAAAAGCAATGGCTGTTGTATGACCTGAGCGACACAGTCGATGAGGAGTTCGAACAAAGCCAGTAATATAAATGACTGTTTATCTATATTTACAGTACACCCATAATTAGTATTCAACTATGACCTCGAAAACCTCTTTCAACACGCCGAAAGTCCCACGACTCAATCCGTTCATTCCGCAGGCCGTCATCGCAGGCAACCTCGTATTTGTATCCGGGATGGCGGGGATGAATCCTGAAACGGGCAAGCTGATCAGCGAAAATTATGAGGAGCAGGCATGGCAGGCTTTCCGCAACCTTCAGACTATTGTAGAGGAAGCCGGCAGCAGCCTGGACAGGATCGTTAAAACAACCGTATTCATGGTAACAGGTGCGGACCCCGATTTTTCAATCATCAACAAAGTTTACAGCCACTTCTTCCCCGAAAATCCGCCAGCCAGAAGTGCTCCGCAGGTGATGCCCTTCCCGGGTAATATTTTGATATCGGTGGAATGTATTGCGGTGATATGAAGAATAGCTACAGCGCTAGCCGCAAAAAATTAAGAGGTTGGAAACGCCGGATCAAACAAATTGAAGCTTGGGGCGAACACATTAAACAGCCCGATCTAAAATACTTAAATAGCGGAGGAAATTATACTTATGATCGCTGTATCCTTTATCCGTTTTATACGCTTGAAAAACGTCAGCCACCCTTATGGTTCTATAAACTAATCATATCCAGATTCATAGCGGCCTGCTTCGAGTGGGATAAAACTTTTAAGGATATGGACATAGCCTACGGCCTGCAGCTATGGGTATATGATCCGTCCTTTATGTGGTCCGAAATTATCTGTTATAGGGTAGAAAAACCGGGTGACAAAGCCAGATATGATTGGGAGCCCGGATCACAAAAGGCCTTTCCATATGCCAAATTCGCAAAAGATGATGCTGATCTTAAAAAATTCGAATGGCTACTAACGGACGAGGAACTCGTAACCTTTGAAAATGAATTAGAAGATGAGAATTATACAGCAGAAGACCTCATCAAAGACGGCTATATCAAGAAGATACATAACGAATACGGAGCCTACTACAGCAAAAGAACGGGCGATATGTGGGTGGGGAGGTTGAAGAAATGACAGCTCATTTTGACACAGGTTTATTCAGTGCTTCGCTAATTTGCGGCACCAGTTTCTCGTGCAGGTCCTTACTCGCAGCATCTTCCGTTACCCTGCCGCCGAGCGTGTAATATTGGATCCTCCCATCTCTGCCAATTACAATAGTAGTAGGAAATCCGAGTACCCGGTAAACATCTTTACATACAGCTGATGCCGGGTCGGCAATATTATTAGCGAAAAACTGATCGGATTTTAAATACTTTTCCAGGTCGGCCTGTTTTTCCCTTGCTATAGAAATAAACACAACATCGTCCTTTTCAAACTGCGCTGCTATTTTTTTCAGAACAGGGGCCTCCACCTGGCAGGGAGTGCAGGCGATGAACCAAAAATTGAGCACTACCACTTTACCCTTAAGCTTGTTTAAGCTGATCGTCTTCCCGTCAACCGCTGTTGCTGTAAAATCAGGCGCCGGGATACCGACAAGGCACCCCGAAGCGGTTATATTCATTATCGATTTTTGAGCACATTCAGCTAATACGCCCGCATAATCCTTGTTTTGGGCAGTTACGGTTTGGATGGATACAACAGCAAGTACTGCTGCGATCACCCGGGTGAGGGTTTTCATTGAAGGCGGTTTATAGTATCAAATATCGCTATAATATTCCGGTTCAAAACAAAAAAGGCACGGTCCTGAAACCATGCCTTTTAGGCTGAAAGCTTGAGGCTAAAAGCAAAAAGCTTTGGACTTTAAGAGCACTATCATTTCAAGCCTTTTGCAGCATTTGCCCAAAAAGCTCGTCGAGCTTTTCGTGCGATTCGCGAACGCCATATTCCATACCCGACTGCACCATTCCGTCCCTGTCCTCAACTGACAGGAAAACGTTGTGTATAACCAATCTTGTACGGTCGCCGGGTAGCGATTCAAAGCTTGCCTTTTCGAGTGATACATGTCCCTTTTCAGGAAGGCCTTCAAATTCAAAAGTGCGGATGAGCCGCTCGGGCGCCGTAACCTCGTGCGTCACACCGTGAAAGCCAAAGGCATTACCAGCTTCGTCAAAATGGAGAAAGCGCCACGAGCCGCCTTCAGGCTCCATTTTATCTATCTTCATAGTTAACTTGCACGGACCGAGCCATTTTTCAATTAACTGAGGCTCTGTAAATGCACGGAACACAAGTTCGCGTGGTGCATCAAACTCCCGGGTTATAAAAAGCTCCTGCTTGCCGGGCTCAACTTTAATTACGGTTTCATTTTTGGTTGCCATATGTTTACTTGTTAATGTGTCGATGATTATTTTTTCTTTTTAACTGCCTTCTGTTCTGCCTTCAAATTTTCCAGCAGGCTATCGAGCGCATCAAAACTCGATTCCCAAAACTTACGGTATTTTTCCACCCAATCGGCCACTTCATGCAGCTGTTCAAATTTCGCCTCGCAATACCGTTCGCGGCCCTGCTGCCTTATCACCACCAGGCCGCACTCGGTCAGTATTTTTATCTGCTGCGAAACAGCGGGGCGGCTGATATTAAAATTATCGGCCAGCGAATTCAGGTTCAGCGGCTGGGAGGCCAGCAAACTCATGATCTCTCTTCTCGTGGGGTCGGCTATTGCCTGGAATACATCTCTGCGCATAAATACGTAAGCATTTGCTTACAAATATATATGTAAGTATTTACTTACGCAAATTTTTATTATTATTTCTTCCTCAAAAAAAATCGGGCCACAGAAGAGCGAAATAAATCTCGCTTAAGTTTCTAATTTTATAGTGTATAACGATCATCATGAGCTGGATTTGCCCCAAGTGCGAACGGGAATTAAAGAAACCCAACCAGGTGCACTATTGCATTAAGGTAGGTGTGGATGAGCTGTTAAAAGACCAATCTGAAGAACTGGTCTTAGCGTTTGATAAGCTGCTGGCCGAGATTTCCGATTGGGATGGGGTAACGGTGAGCTGTTCGAAAAACTGCATCGTATTTGTGTATAAACAAACTTTTTTTGTTATCAGGCCGATGAAGAAATGGCTTGACCTCAAGTTCTATTCCGAAAAGAAACCGGAAGAGCCTTTTGTATTCAAAAGTATGCTTTATGGAAAACGCTATCAGAATAATATCCGCCTTACCCGTTTAGACGACTTGACGCCACGGATTTTTGCTTTGGTGATGGAATCGTATAGGTTGTTGTAATAATCACCCCTTAACAAAAAAGGCACGGTCATCAGACCATGCCTTTTTATATCTACTGCAAAAACCTTTCAACTTTCGCCTTTATCCTTTCACCTTAATAACGGTAATACTCCGGCTTGAACGGTCCTGCAACCGGTACGCCGATATATTCGGCCTGGTGCGTATCCAGTTCTTCCAGTTCCACGCCGATCTTAGCCAGGTGCAGGCGGGCAACTTTCTCGTCCAGGTGTTTTGGTAAGGTGTACACTTTGTTTTCGTATTGATCGCTGTTTGCCCAAAGCTCTAACTGAGCAAGGGTTTGGTTGGTGAACGAGTTACTCATCACAAAGCTTGGGTGACCGGTAGCACAACCCAGGTTAACTAAACGACCTTCTGCCAGTACGATCAGGTCTTTACCGTTGATGGTGTATTTATCCACCTGTGGTTTTATCTCTATTTTGCTGTGGCCGTAGTTGGTATTCAGCCAGGCCATATCTATCTCGTTATCAAAGTGACCGATGTTACAAACGATGGCCTTATCCTTCAATGCGCGGAAATGCTTCTCGCGAACGATGTCGCAGTTACCGGTAGCGGTTACTACGATATCAGCTTCAGCAATAGCGGTCGAAAGTTTCTTTACTTCAAACCCTTCCATAGCAGCCTGCAGGGCGCATATCGGGTCTATTTCCGTTACGATAACACGAACACCTGCATTGCGCAGCGAATCGGCTGAACCCTTACCCACATCACCATAACCGCAAACAACGGCTACTTTACCGGCCATCATCACGTCGGTAGCCCGGCGGATAGCATCAACCAGCGACTCGCGGCAGCCGTATTTATTATCGAATTTCGATTTGGTAACCGAATCGTTCACGTTGATGGCAGGCATCGGCAAAGTACCGGCTTTAACCCTGTCATACAAGCGGTGTACGCCTGTGGTAGTTTCTTCTGACAAGCCTTTGATACCGGCCACCAGCTCAGGGAATTTATCCAGCACCATGTTGGTCAGGTCGCCGCCATCATCAAGGATCATGTTTAATGGCTTGCGCTCCTCGCCAAAAAATAAGGTTTGCTCAATACACCAGTCAAACTCTTGTTCGTTCAAACCTTTCCAGGCATAAACGGAAGTTCCGGCAGCAGCAATAGCCGCCGCGGCATGATCCTGGGTCGAGAATATATTACATGACGACCAGGTAACTTCAGCACCCAGCGCTTGTAAAGTTTCTATCAAAACAGCGGTTTGTATGGTCATGTGCAGGCATCCTGCAATACGCGCGCCTTTGAGCGGTTGCGACGGGCCGTATTCTGCACGCAGGGCCATTAAGCCTGGCATTTCTGCTTCGGCAAGCCCGATCTCTTTGCGGCCCCATTCGGCCAGCGACATATCTTTTACCTTGTGTTTAACGTAGGTGGTCTCTACTGATGACGACATAATATCTCTGATTTTTGTGCAAAATTACACAATAGAAATATCTTAATGAAATCAGGCGTTCACCAATTCGGGTTTGGCTTGTTTGTGGGTAACCGGCGAGCCATTGGCTGACATCGATAATTTACCGTTATGTGCGCCGCCGGTCTCAACCTGCAGCACCTGAGTTTTTATTTCGCCTGTAATGCGGCCGGTACTTCTTATTTCCAGCGAGTGTGTGCTGATATTGCCGTTCACTGTTCCGTAAACGATGATCTCTTTAGTATGTATGTTTCCGGTTATTACCCCCTTCTCGCCAAGTATCAACCCCTCGTCGATGGTCACATCACCGTTTATCTGCCCCTCTATCCTTACATACGCGGGTGCTTTCAGGTTACCATCAAAAACGCAACCCGCGCTTATCATGGTTGATATCACCTGCTGATCCAGTTCTACTTTACTCTTTTTTGAAAACATACTTTTTTATTTAAATCCGAAAACCTAATCTCTAAATCCCAGGCTACATAGTCACTGATAACCAATCACCATACCTCAATTATTCAGCGTCAGGAACTTCACCGGGTTCACCGGCCTTCCGTTTTTCCGCACCTCATAATGCAAATGAGTTCCGGTTGAGCGCCCTGTCGAGCCAACTTTTCCTATCACATCACCTGTTTTTACCGGCTGCCCTTCCTGCACATTGATATGCGACAAGTGCCCGTACAATGTCTCGAAATCATTTTTATGCCGTACAATAATGCAGTTCCCGTATCCGCCTTTCCAGCCGGTAAAAGTTACTTTGCCATCAGCCGTTACATGTACCGGGTCGCCTTTAGCGCCCCTGAAATCAATACCCGGATGCAATTCCGCGCTTTCGCCGTCGAACGGATCGCTGCGATATCCGAATGCTGAAGTGATAGAACTAAGCCGCGGATACCCCATGGGTGTAAAGGCAACGCTGTTCAGCAGGCGGCCCAGGTATTCGTCATAAAGCGAATATTTTTCGTTATCGCTCAGCTTTGCAGCGGCAGTATTATCACCGCCAATATCCTTGGTCGAAAACCCCTTCAAACCTCTCTTACTCAAATATTCGTTGATCTTTTGCAGCTTGCCCTGTATGGACTGAATATAAGTTTGGGCCGAGTTTTTTGTCGAAGTGTTAGCCAAAACGGCCGCTTCAGCTGCGGGCAGCTTGCTCTTCAGCTGTTCTATCTGCGATAGCAGTTGCTGTCTTTCCTGCTCCTGCTTAGTATCCCTTGATGTCAGGTAAATTATAGTCCCGGCAAGTGCCAGGATAACGCAAACGATGGTTGCGATGTAGTGTTTTATTCTCTTTAAGTGCTTTGTTTTTACCCGGATGGCCTGCGTTTGCTCCTGGTTTTTATTCACAATAATGATCGTACTAAAATTGGTCAGTTTTAGATTCATATCGTTAGTTTGGGTTGAAATGGAATTTGCAATATAAGAGAATAGACGGAAAAAAAATCAAAATATTTTGAAAATCTGATAATAAAATCTGTTCCTATAATGATGCCGCGAGTCATGACTCGCTTCTACGTTTTTAGTCAGCAAAATGTTATTATTACACTAATAAAACTTTTATAAAAAATCATTTCTTATTTTTGTCTGAACATTTAAAATACACATGATGTACCCTGAATATTTAGTTGCCCCGATGCGGGAAGAATTGACCAGAGTTGGTTTCGAAGAGTTAAAGGATGCGGAAGCGGTAACCAAAGCTATTGAGAGTGAAGGCACCGTATTCGTAATGGTAAATTCGGTTTGCGGATGCGCGGCTGCAATGGCGCGCCCGGCTGCAAGGATGGCCGCACAAAATGAAAAACACCCTGATAAAATGGTAACGGTATTTGCAGGCATGGAAACCGAGGCTGTAAATAAAGCACGCGCTTACATGCTGCCTTACCCGCCGTCATCCCCGGCTATGGCATTGTTTAAAAATGGCAAGCTGGTTCACATGATCGAGCGTCACCAAATAGAAGGCCGCCCGGCACAAATGATTGCCGATAACCTGATAGGCGCGTTTGAGCAATACTGCTAATAATTGAGCAGAAAGCTAAAAGACTAAAGCGAAAAGCTAAAAGATTAAAGAGAAAAGCATAAAGACTAAAGCTGAAAGGAATTTAAGTTCCCTTCAGCTTTTTTATTGCCGAATCAAAAGCTTTTTGCTTTGGACTTTCTGCTTTTAGCTCACCTGGCACTGTATTGCAGTGCCAGCGGAATGGTGATGGGTTTCGGTTCTTTAGCATCAACAAGTTGGGGTGTCAGGTACATAAACTTCATGCCGGCCCCGCCACCTTTCTGAAAATATTCCACCCGGACCGGATAAAAGCCTTTTTTTAGTGGCAATATATATGATTTGGTGTCGTCGTTGCCATGCAAACCATCGTCATCCAGCAATAACTGGTTATTAAAGTAAAATTTCGAGCCATCGTCCGACGCCAGCGCGAAAATATAATACCCTTCTTCTTTTACTTCCATCTGCCCCTCTATCACCACGCCGAAATTAGTTTTTCGGGGAAGTTTGCCGATGTCGAAACTTGTATCGGTGATACCCTCCCGTATAGGTTTCAGAGTTTTAAAATCAGGCAGTTTATCCCATTCTCCCTCATAATAAGCATAGTGAAATCCGCCCGGTTGAAAATTTTTCCCTTTTTTTACGGGCGCGGGTCCGCTGCCTTCCTTAAAAATCCCCGTCGTCATCTTATCGTACCTTCCGTAACCGGTAAACGCTTTTGCGGTTAGTGTACCCGGACCGGACATTATCATCACTTTTGCTACCCTTGCGGATGCTATTGTGGGTGTGGTTCCGTCAACAGTATAACGAACCTTTGTCGAATCATCAAAGTCCCATATTTTAACCGGCTTGTTTTTTTGCAGGATACCGGCCATAGGATGAAACTCCGGCCCTTTCGTATTATATCCTGAGTAGCTGAATTTCAATCCGTCGTACATACTTTTAAGCCTTACCGAACCATGTGTTTCCTCCGGATAAGCTAAACTTTTCCATACAAGGTCAGCCGGTGCTTTGGCTTTGATAATGGAATCCATGGCAACAATCCCCATGCCCGCATAGGCTTCTCCCTCGCGACCGGTTATATAGAGTACCCTGTTCAGGTTAGCCGTACCGGTCAGTTTATCCGTGGCTTGTTTATTCATATAGCGATTATCCCACCAAAAGCTGGGGTCGGCAGCTATGTACGATTTAAAAACCTGCGGCTCGTTCAAAAGCGCATACATGACAAATAAACCGCCAAACGAGTGCCCGAAAACAACATTTTCGCCATTGGAGGGATAGGATTTATTGACATACGGTATCAGTTCATTCTTCAGAAAGCTGAGAAATTTACCGGCCCCTCCTGACGTTCTGTTATTCTCGGCATGTGTGGGCGTAAGATCGCGGTCCCTGTCAACATTTAAAACACCTACAATAATAACCGGGGGCATATAGCCCTCTCCCTCTATGAAACGCTGCATATCTGAAGCAAGCTTCGTATTCCCATCGCCGTCGAGCACGTATATTACATCATACTTATCAGTGGAACCCGGTTTGTATTTTTCAGGTAATACTACCTGGATAAATCTCTTCTCATTTAAAATGGTTGAAACGAGTGAGTCCTTTTTCCCCGGCTGGTCCTGTGCTGAAACATTGCAAAAGAAACTGCCAAGGATCATTATAATTCCTGTAAGGAGTATAGGTGATTTGTTAAGCATAGTGATGAATTTGTTGAATATCAATTAGACGATATATTTTACCTGCACGTTACACATTGAAAGAAACTTTGTCCTCGTATGCGTCCCCTCTTATGTCGCTTTTATCGCCTGGAAACTCACTGTCGCCAAAGCGATCAGTACAATCAATCCGCCGGATAAGGCAAATGTCCACCATTGCTGGGGCACAAATAATTTCTGATCATGATGGTTAAATTTTAATAGCTAAATTCTAATAAATAAAACAGTCCCTGATGCTTAATCCGTCTTTGATGTGTCGTTGCTGTTCATTATCCGGTCAAGTATTTTTTTAAAAAGAACATTACTGCTGGTCTCTGTTTTCATCTCCCGGTTGTCATCCCACCATTTAATTATGATCTTCGCCATAGCATGAATATCCGGGTTTTGCTGCAGCAATTCATTTAATTCGCGCAGCTCTTTTTCCGTGGCTGTCCCACCTTGTTTTTTAGCAATAAGAGCCCAAATGTGATCCTCCTTGTTCATATCCCGACCAGGTTAGTTATTTCAATAGATAGTGTTATTCCGGTCCGGTTATCATATAAAACAAGTGCCATTTTATTAAAATACTGAACATCAATAAATTAAGGCACAACCACATTCCCCTACTGTACGAATACGGACATTTAATGCACGGTTTTGGCATGATTAAGAAAAGTGATTGTAACACATTTTGGGGTTTCGGCGTCTTAACCTTTTAAATAAAAAACTTTCTAAATTAGCTGGATATTAATCAGCCCATTGATGAACAAACTTTGCTTTATAATCCTTTTACTTTTTGCCTCATCCGCATTTGCGCAAAAAACCTATATCCAATGCGGCAAGCTCATCGACGGAACATCCGGTCAACCGCAATCACAGATGACCATAGTTGTTGAAGGCAAACTAATTACCGACATCCAGAAAGGTTATACCAGCGGCGGCGCATCGGACAAGGTTATCGACCTGAAAAATAAAACCGTGATGCCCGGCCTGATCGATTGCCACGTACACCTCGAGAGCGAGCATAACAAAAACACACTCATCGAAGGCTTTACCCTGACCGATGCAGATATAGCTTATCACGCAGCAGTTTATGCCAAACGGACTTTGATGGCAGGCTTTACCACAGTGCGCGACCTGGGCGGTAGCGGTGTAAATATCAGCCTGAAAAAAGCGGTAAAACAGGGCCTGGTTGACGGACCGCGTATCATCACCGCAGGGCGTGCCATTTCAGGAACCGGCGGCCATATGGACCCGGCAGTTGGTTTCAGGGACGATGCCTTCAATCACAAAATGGGACCTGATGACGGCGTGGCCGATGGTAAAGACGAACTGATAAAAGCCGTACGCATGCAGTTCAGGCGCGGATCGGATGTGATCAAGATAGCGTCTACAGGCGGGGTACTCGATCTGAGCGAAGAAGGCTCCGGTGCGCAGATGAGCATCGATGAAATAAAGGCTGTTGTGGAAACGGCCAAAGATTACGGGATGCGTGTGGCCTGCCATGCGCACGGCGCCGAGGGCATTAAAAGGGCCATTTTGGGCGGCGTCACCTCCATTGAACACGGCACCTTTATGAATGATGAGGATATGGAATTAGCCAAAAAATATGGCACTTACTTAGTTCCGACTATTATTGCCGGCAAATCCGTTGCCGACTCGGCTAAAATACCGGGCTACTTTCCGCCTGTAATAGCACGTAAGGCAGGGGAAGTAGGTTCACAAATACAGGGCACTTTTGCCAGGGCTTACAAAGCTGGCGTTAAAATAGCTTTCGGCACTGATGCAGGCGTGTATGCGCATGGTAAAAATGCCATCGAGTTTCAGTACATGGTTGAAGCAGGTATGCCGCCGATGGAAGCCATTAAAGCAGCTACTGTGAACGCGGCCGACCTGCTAGGCATGAGCAGTAAAATAGGCAGCATTACCAAAGGCAAATTCGCCGATATCGTGGCTGTCGACGGTGACCCCTTAGCGGATATTAAAGCAATGAGAAATATGACCTTCGTGATGAAGGAAGGAAAAACTTATACAAACCAATAATTATAGAACATGATCAATTTTAAAACGCTTTCTGCAATTGCGTTAACAAGCTTTATTGCAGCAAGCCTCACTACAATGCAAGCCCGGGGACAGGGTAAGCAGGATTCCACCGCATTAAAGATCTACCGGGCAACCCCCGCCAGGATCAACGACCTGGTACATACCAAACTCGACGTTCGCTTTGATTACAAAAAACGCTATATGTACGGCAAGGAGTGGGTTACTTTAAGGCCACATTTTTACCCGACAGATACGCTAAGGCTTGACGCCAAGGGCATGGATATCAAAAATATCTCGGTTGTAAAAAACGGCAAGAACGTGCCGCTTAAATATAAATACCAGGACAGCCTGAGCCTGGCTATCCAGTTGGATAAGGTTTATCGCAACAACGAATCGTATACGCTTTATATCGATTACACTTCGAAACCAAATGAGCTGAAAGTAAAAGGCAGCGCCGCCATCAATGATGCCAAGGGCCTTTATTTCATCAACCCTGATGGTACCGATAAAGACAAACCTGTACAGATATGGACGCAGGGTGAAACAGAAGGCTCATCCGCCTGGTTCCCGACTATCGATAAGCCGGAGCAAAAAACCACCGACGAGATCACCATGACTGTGCAGTCAAAATATGTTACCCTGTCAAATGGTAAACTGGTATCGCAAAAAGCCAACGCCGACGGCACCCGCACCGATACCTGGAAGATGGACCTGCCGCATTCGCCTTACCTGTTTATGATGGCTGTGGGCGATTTTAAGATATTCCATGATAAATGGCGCAATAAAGAGGTGAACTATTACATGGAGCCTAAGTATGCCCCATATGCTAAAGATATATTCGGACTGACGCCTGAGATGATCGAGTTTTATTCAAAACTGACAGGTGTTGATTACCCATGGAATAAGTATTCGCAGATTGTAGTGCGTGATTATGTGAGCGGGGCGATGGAGAACACCACCGCTACCCTGCACGGCGAGTTTTTGAACCTGAACAAACGCCAGATGCTGGATGCTTACTACGATTTTGGTATGAGCACCATAGCGCACGAGTTGTTTCACCAATGGTTTGGCGATTATGTAACCTGCGAAAGCTGGAGCAACCTGACCGTAAATGAATCATTCGCCAATTTCAGCGAAGTGCTTTGGGCCGAACATAAATATGGCCAGGATGTAGCAGACGACCAGAACCACCAGGATATGGCACAATATCTTGGCAATCCCGGTTCAGCCGAAAAAAACCTGGTACGTTTCCATTATGTCGACAAGGAAGATGTGTTTGATGATGTAACCTATCAAAAAGGCGGGCGTATCCTGAATATGCTGCGCAATTATCTTGGTAAAGAAGCTTTTTATAAAGGGCTGAACATCTACCTGAAAACTAACGCCTTCAAAAACGGCGAAGCCCAGCAGTTGCGTCTTGCCCTGGAACAAGCCAGCGGCCGCGACCTGAACTGGTTCTTTAACCAATGGTATTATGGCGCAGGGCATCCCATATTTGATATCAGCTACAGATGGGATGATGCTTCAAAAACCGAAACCGTTTACCTGAAACAAAAACAGGAGGGGCAAACTTTCAATATCCCCTTAGCTGTCGATATTTATGCCGGTGGTAAAAAAGAGCGTCACAAAGTTTGGGTAGACGGCAAAACCGACACACTTACCTTCAGCGTGGCATCAAAACCCGACCTGGTGAATTTTGACGGTGATAAGATCGTCCTCTGCAAAAAGACTGACAATAAAACCCTGGATGAATTTGCGTTCCAGTATGCAAACGCCCCGCTTTATATGGACCGCTTTGAGGCCATTGAAGCCGCGCAGTCAAAACAGGCTGAAAAGGCAGGGCAAAAGATCATCATTGCAGCTTTGAGTGATAAGTATTATGGTCTGCGTATCAAAGCGATCAAGGCTTTGAAAATGAATAACGA
>Ga0157378_10004240_pt1 | contig 12648 bp, 10 predicted proteins | sample M65metaG_FD_115309 | JGI IMG/M metagenome (GOLD analysis project Ga0157378, IMG submission 115309) | Miscanthus rhizosphere microbial communities from Kellogg Biological Station, Michigan, USA - M6-5 metaG | ecosystem: Host-associated > Plants > Roots > Rhizosphere > Soil | place: USA: Michigan...
GCAAAATCAGCACAACACGTATACAACGATATTAAATATATAAAAGATAAATGGGGCGGCGATGCAATCGAATTCCACGATAATAATTTTTTTGTGTCGGAAAAACGTACTGTTGAATTCGCGCAATTGATCATGCCAGAAAAAATGACCTGGTGGGGCATGGCAAGGATTGACACCATGTCGAAGTTTAAAGATGCTACGCTTGAACTGATACGGAAAGCGGGTTGTAAAATTATTTTTTTTGGTGCGGAAAGTGGTAATGATGCCATACTTAAGCAAATGGATAAAGGCGGTACACAAAGCGGGGAACAGATTGCTGCTTTTGCCGCCCGGTTGAAAAAATTCGATATCATACCAGAATATTCTTTTGTATTGGGCACACCTGGGCCTTCGGCAAAAGAGGTGGATGCACAAATAGATTTTGATATAAAATTTATAAAAAAGATAAAGCGAATCAATCCCGGAACAGAGATCGTGATTTATACATATAGCCCAGTGCCCACCGAAGGTTCTGATTTGCTGAAACAGGCAACTGAGAAGGGCTTTAGTTTTCCGAAAAAACTGGAAGACTGGGTAAGCCCGGCCTGGGAAAATTTTGACCTGCGCAAAAATCCATTAACACCCTGGCTCACACCGGCGATGATTGATAAGATCCGGAATTTTGAAACAGTGCTGAATGGCTATTATCCAACTGTTACAGATATCCGGTTGAATAATTTCAAGCGGAAAGCCATTCATACGCTGTCTGGTATCCGTTATAAAATTAACCTGCACCGGTATCCTTATGAAATAAAGCTGCTGCAAAGAATATGGAGATACCGACAGCCGGAAATACAGGGATTTTAATGCATTCGTTGCTACTGCATACATGAAGATTCAATCGATATATCACACCTACAAACGTTACCGAAGCCTGCAGACAGATAGGATCAGCAGCCTCCCGCTGGTGATATTGATGCCGCACAGCGCGTGTAATTGCCGCTGCATCATGTGCGATATATGGAAGGGAAATCATAACCTGAAACAATTGCAGGAGGCTGATATCAGCGGGTTGCTAGGCAGCTTAAAAAAATTTGGCACACAGCAGGTGTTGATGTCGGGTGGCGAAGCTTTGCTGAATCCCAATTTTTTCCTGTTCTGTAAAATGCTGAAAAAAGAAAACATCCGGATTAGCTTATTGTCTGCAGGTCTTACCATTAAAAAACATGCAGCACAGATAACCGAGTGGATAGATGATATCATTGTTTCGCTGGATGGAGATGCTGCCCTGCACGATACCATCCGGAATATTCCCGGCGCTTTCCGGAAATTAAAAGATGGAATTGATGCAGTACGATTAATTGTTCCCGATTTCCATATTTCCGGAAGAACCGTGATACACCGGCTTAATTACCGCCGCTGGCAAGCCATTATTGAAACTGCTGCTGAAATTGGGCTCGACAGCATAAGCTTTTTGCCAGCCGATATAAGCAGCAACGCTTTCAACAGGGAAATTGCATGGACTGAACCAAGGCAGGATGAAGTGTTGCTCGCAGAAGAAGAATTGCCGGTATTGCAGGCAGTGATTGACGATATGATAGTGCAGTATAAAGATGATTTCAGCAACGGCTTTATTGTTGAGTCACCACAAAAGATACAGAAGATACATGATTACTATTCTGCGCAACATGGGCTCAATCCCTTTCCTTACAAGAAATGCAATGCGCCCTGGGTATCGGCAGTTGTAGAAGCCGATGGTAATGTAAGGCCTTGTTTTTTTCACGAGGTGATTGGTAATATACAGGAAGCAGGCCTGGATACTATCATCAACAGCGAGCGCGCTATCGCATTCAGAAAAAATCTTGATATGGATAAAAACGATACTTGCCGGAAATGTGTTTGTTACCTGAATCTTTCACCTTCAACCAGACTTTTTTAGTCAACCCTATTTCAATTGTTAACTATGACAGGCAAGGCAAAAAACAAGGTTTGGCGGGAATATGGCTTCCTGTTTGTTTACTGTCTTGTGATTTTTTGCGCAGCGTTTGCTGCGTTAAAAAAGCCGGCCTATAACTGGGATATGCTGCCCTATATGGGAGTTATATTATCATACAGCGATAATGCCGGTATAGATGCTGTACACCGTCAGGTATACGCTGCTGCAAAGAGCCAGGTGCCCGAAAATTTTTATCAGCGGATGGTTGATCCATCCAATGCGTATCGAAACGGCGTTGCACAAAGCGCTGAAACATTCCGATCGCAATTGCCGTTTTATATCGTCAAGCCATTGTATACCCGGCTTGCTTATTGGTTTTATAGAATGGGCGCCAACCTGGCCACCGCCACCGTGTGGCCGTCGGTGATTGCTTATTGCCTGACCGGTTTATTATTTTTTCATTCCTGCAAAAAATACTGGTCGGTTGGGTATGCCTGTGCAGGCAGTATATTGGTTATGTTATCACCACCCTTAATAACGGCCGCTGGTCTTTCTACCCCGGATGCAGTTTCGGGTCTTTTGCTTTTTAGTGCGGTGTATCTTTTGACAGAAACCAAATCCCTTGCCGGTGCCTGCATGGTTCTCCTCTTATCTGTTTTTGCGCGGCTCGATAATATATTGCCCGCTGCCGGTATACTGGCAGCTATTTTCCTTACGAACAAACGCAATTACAAGATGCCGGCCGGTAAAATGGCATTTATTGCGGCCATGCTTTTGCTGGTTTATTTCCTGGTAGCCGGTAATGCGCGTGCTTACGGCTGGAGTATTTTATATTACCCGGCGTTTGTAAAGCAATTAAATACATCTTATACCGCCAATGCTTCATTTAATTTCAGTGGTTATGCCGGCCTGGTTAAAGCGCAATTGACCAGCGGGCTGTATTTTTCTTTTTTAAGCGTGTTCCTTTTCCTTACAATATATTATTTATGGAATATCCCTTTCAGCACAAAGCAGCTTTCGCTGGAGCAGTTACTGGCGGTTCTGTTTGTGTTGATTATCGTGTTGAGGTTTGTGCTGCAACCACTGATTAATGATCGCTTATACATTCCTTATTACCTCTCTTTAATAATATTCCTGGTAAAAAAAAATGCTAGGCTGCAAGAGGGCATGCAATATTCGTATGAAGAAGTTACTGTTTAGTCATTCTTATTACCTGCGCTTCGACCCGAAGCAATGGGCTACCGGGCAGCCTTATGCGCCCCTGGGCACTTTGTATGCGGCCGCTTTTATGCGGCAGCACGGTTACTGTGTGTCATTTTTTGATACGATGTTTTCGGTGTCGCCCGAGGAAATTATTCAGGATATTGAAAAAACAAGGCCCGATATTTTTATTATATACGACGACGGGTTTAATTACCTCACCAAGATGTGCCTGGAGAACATGCGGGAGGCCGCTTTCAAGATGATCAGGTACGCAAAAGACAGGGCCTGCACGGTAATTGTTTCCAGCTCTGATGCTACGGATCGATACGAGTTATACCTGAATGAAGGGGCAGACTTTGTTTTGCTGGGTGAAGCGGAGCAATCCTTGCTGGAATTAACCAATGCACTGGCTGGGGATGATAATAATTTTTTTGCGTTGGAAGGCCTCGCTTTCCGGCACAATGATGCTATCGTAAAAACAAAACGGCGGAGTGTAATGAAAGATTTGGACAGTTTGCCTTTTCCGGCCTGGGACCTGGTGAATATGGAACCCTACCGCAGGATGTGGCTGAAGCACCATGGTTTTTTTTCTATGAATATGGGAACTACCAGGGGTTGTCCTTTCAAATGTAACTGGTGCGCCAAACCGATTTATGGCAATCGTTATAATACCCGCAGTCCGGAAAATGTGGTAGCTGAATTAAAAATGCTGCAGCAACGGTTTGGGTTTGAGCATATCTGGTTTTGCGATGATATTTTTGGTTTAAAACCCGGTTGGGTAAAGGCATTTGCTGATCTCGTTCAACAGCAGGACCTGCGGTTTACATTTAAGATGCAGGGAAGGGTAGACCTGTTATTGCAGGAAAATAATATCCGTGATTTGGCGCGGGCCGGTTGTGATACTATCTGGATGGGCGCTGAAAGCGGCTCGCAGAAAATACTCGATGCCATGGATAAAGGCACTACGGTTGAGCAAATTTATGAAGCGACTAGGCTCCTGAAAAAATGCGGCATCAAACCTTCTTTTTTTATCCAGTTTGGTTATCTCACAGAAACAAAGGAAGACATTGAAAAAACAATTGCAATGATTAATGAACTGCTGCCGCATGAAATAGGCATTTCTGTTTCATATCCCCTGCCGGGCACCGTTTTTTTTGAAAAAGTGAAAAATCAATTGGTTAATAAAACCAACTGGAAAGATTCCGATGAGCTGGCACTGATGTTCAGCAACACCTATCAACCGGCATTTTACCGGCAGCTGCACCGCTATGTGCACAAAACCTATCGTAAACATATTGCCCTTGACAATTTAAAACAGTTGTTGACCAAACCGTTTTCGTTGCGTAAGGATATTGTTAAAAAAGCTTTATCCGGCTTGTATTACCTGCCAGCCGCCTATGCTGATAAATTGAAATTAAAAAAATTAGAATCCGCCGGCCATGGCTATGCCAGTTAATTACCATAATGAACAACAGGCTGCTTATGCGTTCAGCAAACAGGCGGTTATCTTCGATGAATTGTATGCCGGTAACAGGATCGTGCAGTACAAGCGGGAACGCGTGCGACAGCATCTCTTGCAGTACCTGCCTCCGGCCAGTAACATACTTGAGTTGAACGCCGGTACCGGTGATGATGCTATTTACCTGGCCCAACACGGTCACCATGTTCATGCTACTGATATTTCTGCGGGTATGCAGGCGCAATTGATGAAGAAGGCGGAAAGTTATAAGGTAAGTGAGTTTGTTACCAATGAACTTTGTTCTTATACAGCGTTACATGCATTGAACAATAAGGGTCCTTATGATTGTATATTTTCCAATTTTGCAGGACTGAACTGTACGGGTGATCTGAAAACGGTGCTGAACAGTTTTCATGATTTATTAAAGCCGAAGGGTATTGTAGTGCTGGTGCTGCTACCGAAGTTTTGCCTCTGGGAAACCTTGTTGCTGTTAAAAGGAAAATGGAAAACGGCAACCCGGCGGTTTTTCAGTTCGAATGGACGAAGGGCTAAAATTGATGGGGCCTTCTTTACCTGCTGGTATTATTCACCAGGCTATCTTATCCGGCAACTAAAGCAATTCAACCTGCTATCCATAGAGGGATTGTGTACAATGGTACCGCCATCCTATATTGAGCATTTTGCGGAAAATCATCCAAAAGCATTTTCATTCCTGCGTAAAATGGAGGGCAGGTATAAAAGTAAATGGCCCTGGAAAAATATCGGGGATTATTATATTATATCGTTTCGTAAAAAATAGATGCCTGTTGTTATTGCGCCAACAGTGCGGCGTCCAGCGGCTGCTTGCCTGCTTCGTTCAATAATTCGACCAGTTGCCGGTACTTTTTTATAGTATATATGGCATGGAGCTTTGCTATGGTGAAACCGGCATAACCATCGAGAAAGCCCAGCTGGAAAACATATTCTTTCAGAAAATTGAATGGTGGAGAGAATAACCTGCTTATATAGATAAGTTTTTTTTCTTCCTGCTGGTATTTAACAGCACAAAGCGAAGCATACTGTGTGAGTTTTTCCAGGTAATGCTGCTTTTGTTTTGCTGCATAATGGTGTAGGTTGGCTTTCATTTTTATTACCTGCATATCCGTGCCCATCAATTTTTCATGAACAGGCGCCAGGTTCCATTGGCAATGCAGCCTGTTATAAAGCCTGGCAACTTGATCGTGTGCAAACGCCCCATAATGAATTCGCTGGTTACCAAAATAGTTGATGCGTTGCAGGGAATAAACAATGTTCCCGGCGGTCAAAGCAACCGCGGATAATGCACCGGCCAGACTAGCAGTAACGCGTTCATCAGCATCCAGGGAAAATATCCAGTCGTGCCTGGCAAGTGCAGCGCCGGCATTCCTGGCATGTCCATATCCCTTCCAGTCAATAGTATATACAGTCGCCATTTCTTCTTTTGCCAGCACCGTTGTGTTATCTGTACTTCCGGAATCGATCACAATAATATCATTGCTGATTTGTTTTGCTGCCCGGATACAATCTTTGATATTGGCCGCTTCATTTTTTGTTATAATAACGACTGATATTTTTTTCATGGGGTGTTTATTATAGCCAGACTGATTCTATAGCGACTTATTCTTTACCTGTGAAGACAAATCATATTGGCCGATTACTTCAATAAGGCTTTTATCATATCGCAGCAGGAGTTTTCTCTGGAAATTTGCCGGGTCGGGTTTGGAAAAATGTTTGCCGCAATGCATACCCATCGGCAATCCTTTGCTGTTTTTCTTTTTGTTTCTTTTTTTAGCGTCCCAGCTTTTAGCCGTCAGTTTCATCAAAAAGGTGTCCAGCCAATCGCCCGCACGGTTGCTGGCCAGCCGCTCTATGGCATACCTTAGCCAGGTTCTTTTTATTTCCTTTGCAGACGAAATATGCATATACTGATTGGGAAAGAATTTTTTTGTCCAGCTATTGGCCTGGTAAAATAATTCGAATGCGTCCGTTCCGCAGACGGGGATCATGGTAACGGCTTCTGTTGCAGTATAGATATTGTTTTCAAGAATACAGGGAGATGCTTCATCGATAAAATAGTTCATGCAGTAATGATCCTGCAGGTTAAACAGGAAGGTGCATTTTTTAAATAGGTGAAGCAATGTTCTTGCTATCCAGAGGCGGTTTGAAGTTGTAATGATGAAGAAATCGGTATCGGCCCCCTCATCAGCAAACTTTTTTGAAAGCGATCCGGAAATGGCAACGCCTTTTACAAACGGGAAGCCTGCTATGATAGCAGCGGAACGTTCCGCTTTTTGCAACATTTTTTCCGCTTTCAGATTTCCCCTGTTCCGCCTTTCTGCAAGCGCATAATTGTTAAATAGGCTGTAAAAATTGCCAATTTTAAAAATGCCCGCTTCCTCAACCAACTGGCACAATGCATGTTCAAAGTCCTGCCGGTTGATTTTATTGCCAAGAAAAATATATATCTCCCGTTTCTTCAGCGGGTAGTCGAACATGTTGAAGTAGGTAAGTGTAGCTAATATGTGTTTTTTGATATTCAAATTGCCGGGTATTTGTGATCTTTCTATACTATATATTCGTTTAACTCGCCCGTTGGTTGCCTTTCGGAGGAAATATATTTTGCAGTAATGTTTCTTTTTGATAATACCAGCAGGGAGAAGAAAAATGCATAAAAAAATATCCCTTTGTTCACATCCAGTATATCTTCTGCAAAAGACACCACTGCTATGATAACAATGAATGCGAACAGCTGGATATCCTTTCTTTTTATTGCCCGTCGAAATCCCCAGTAGAGCGTATACAGGTAAACCAGCAAACCAATTGCACCGGTATTGATTAATAAGCCGAGATATTGGTTATGTACATTCAATGAATGAAGCCAGGCGCCATACATTTTCCGCTGGAAATACAAGTCTTTCAGCAATGGAATTTCCGATCCGCTGCCCGTTCCCCAAACAGGATTTTTTTTGATAAGATCAATAGCTGCATTCCACCGGTCGAGCCGCCCGCTTTTATCAGGCACTCCTACATTTTCATGCAGATCGTTTTTTAGCATCGTTATATACCTGTTCCTGAAGACATCAACAGATACAATAACCACAGCAAGAATAGCGAGCAAGCCTATTGAAGCGCATAGGAACCATCTTCTTTTCCTGCCGGTTAACAGCAGCCAGGGGAAGCCTGCTGTGATAATGATGATGAAGGACAGAAGGGCAGATTTGGATCCCAACTGTAGCAGGCCAGCCATTAAAATAAGGCTGCAGGTAATATATAATGTGTTGATTTTTTGCCGGGGTCGGGTAAACAGTTGCTGTAATAGCCAGGTAAGGGCAACCACCAGTAACATGGAAAGATAGGTGGCGTGCATTTCTATCGTTAGCGAAAAGTTGTGGTTGACGAATGCCGGGGAAAAAAGACTTTTAACCGGCAAATGATTGTATAGTATGATATGAAGTGCATCGTAATAAAGATATAAGACAGTTAAACTACAACCCAGGGAAAAGCCGAGCAATAAGTTATTGCTGTATTTTCTCAGGTTCAGCGATGTAGTGCCCAGCAATAGCGGAAACAGGAAAATGGCGAGTTGCTTACCGGCCACCTCCAGCCCCCGGGTAGGATACGCCGCATACAGTAATGAAATAAGCGTAACCAAAAAAACAGACTGCAGGATGAAAACGGTCCGATCGATTTGTTTCCATTGTTGTCTGCGAACAAATACCAAAGAATGCAATAAAAAGCTTATCAGCACCAATGTACTGTATACCCGGTCGAACGGGAGCAACAGCATAAAGAGCAGCAGGTGATAATAGCTGATTTTATTTTCGGTACTATCCCTTATATAAAATACTTTTTTCATGTTTTATCGGGTAATACTGGTGAACGGCGGCATAACATTCCAGGAAATAATGTTCGTATTGGTCGATGATCATCTGCCAGGTAAATTCCTGCTGTATGGTTGTGTAATTATTATTGATATGTGTTTGATTGGTGTATCCGCCGGCGTTTATCAGGCTGGCTACTTCGCCGGGCGTTTTAAACATGCTGGCATTATTGCGGAGTATTGAGTTATTAAAAGGGTTATTATGTGCCGCCAGCGGAACTTTGGCTGCCATGGCATCCAGCAGGGACGGATTGGTTCCACCAACGCTGTGGCCGTGGAAATATAAACTGCAAAAAGCGGTAAGGCTCTGCACTTTTTCTTCGTTAAAAATGGCGCCCTCAAAAACGATTCTTTTTTCATTTTTGTATTTGTCAACCAGGTACTTTCCATAACCATTGCCGGTGTTGCCTATTACCACGAAAGTTGTTGGCAAACGGGTTAAGCAAAAGCCGTCCAGTATCATTTCAATATTGTTCTCGGGTTCCATTCTGGCCATTAGCAAAAAGTATTGATTTTTTTTCAGGCCGTACTCCAATAACAGGGTTTCATCGGCCTGGGGTTGAAGACACGCACCATAGCCAATGTATTTGCTTTTAATGCAATAATGATTGTCGAGGTATTCTTTGATAACCGGTGAATCGGCCACATGAAATCTACTGGAAAGAACGGCCAGTTTCTCGGCATACTTTAAAAATTTTCGAACCGGCTTTGAATATTTCGTGCGCTGCCATTCAAGGCCATCCATATTGGTGATGACAATAGCATTGGCCGGATAAAGAAATTTCCATACCGAACTGCTGGTATATCCAAGCATCAAAATGATATCGTAATTTTTTGTGCGTGCATCGAGTATACAATTCAAATCGTACACAAACTGCCCGGCTACGCCGATCTTATATTCGGGATCAAAGCAATGAATGATCTTTACACCATGCCACTCTTTTGCCTGGTATGGGTGTTTGCCCGAGTTGTATACGGTTACTTCGTGGCCCTTTTCTACCAGTCCTCTTGAGAGATAACCGGCAATATGTTCGAAACCGCCATAGTTATTGGGCACGCCCCTTGTTCCGAGAATCGCAATGTTTAGTGTCATGTTGGGTTTATTATTTTTTTATAACCTTCTGCCGTATACCGGCTTGCCTGTTGCCAGGTATACTGCGTAAAAATTTTTTGCTGAAGCACATCATTTACCGGCAGGCGGGCGGCTTTTTCAACTGCAGATAAAATATCACTTGCTGATGATGGTGAGCAATACACGGCATGGTTGCCGAAGTATTCTTTTGTATCGCCCTTATCTGTAATTACGATGCTACAGCCCATTGCTGCAGCTTCCAGTGAACTCAGGCCGGTGGTTTCAAACCAGCTTGGTAATACATGCACTTTCGCTTTCTGGTAATAAGACACCAACGCTTCCTGTGGCAGGTGTTCTATAAATTGTACATTAGGAGCAGCGGCTTTGCGGCAGCTATCGTAGTAAGACATTTGATTGGGCGCGGCTGCGCCAATAAGGATCAATGTATACCGGGTGTTGTTTAATGCCCTGATAAGCGTCAACTGGTTCTTGATACCTTCAATTCTTGCTACGCATAAAACCAGGAGAGGATCTTTTTTAACCAGCCTGTCGTATTTGAACAGGTTTGTATTAACTGCGTTTGGAATGATCATATAACTGGTTGTGCAATTGTATGCCGCTGCCAGCCGCCTGTATTCAGAGACAGAGTTGGGCAGTAGCAATCCAGCTTTCTTCAGTATTTCGTTGATAGCCTTTCGCTGCCCCTTCCACATAAAAGAAATGCTCATCAGCCGGTCTTTGCCTTTTAGCCATCGCGATAAGGATTTAAAGTATTCAATTCCATCGGCAGAAAGGTGCCGGAAGATCATGCCCGCCAGCCCGCCGCGATGGTATTTATCGTATTCGCTGTAATTAATGAGGATGGTAGAAATGACAAAGGGGATATTTGTTTTCCTGATATGGTATAAAATATCTGCAGGGCGGGTAATATTAAAAAAATGAAGTAGTTGGTAACGGCTATAGTCAATGGGCTCATCGGTAAGTTTGATATCGGCTGTGCAACCATGTTCACGCAGGAAGCGGGCTGTTTGCAATGCCTGTACGGTGTCGCCCCCGGCAGCGCTGTATAATGTTGATCTTGTTATCATGGCCACTTTAATCATCTGGCAGCAAACAATGAATACAGGTTAGCAATAATATTTTTTGGCAGGTACGATGCGCCGAACAACAGGTAATCGGTTATATCGAAATCATTCAAAGCAATGGCTGTTTTCATGTGTTGCCTCGCCCTGGCCGGATTATAATTATTCCATAAAAATTTTTTCGCCAGCAGGCTGTAGTAGGCTCCCTGTTTTGTTGCAGCATTATTTTGTTCATCAATGAGGCAACGCAGCTTATCACCGTCCTGGCTGCTGATACTCCCTGATTGAAGCGCTTTCATTTTTATTCGGTGAAAGGCTTCTGGTCGCTTTCTTTCGTCAATGGTAATTGAACCCGGGTTTAGCCTTACCCGCAACAACTGTTCGGCCATATTGAACATTTCACCTTTTGTTCTCAGCTGCTGCCACAGCAGATGATCTTCAAAACTATGTGCGTGGATATTGTAGCCGGTAGCGGTAACAATGTCTTTTTTATACATCACACTGGCATGAATAAACGGGCAGGTGTCGAATGGCAGCGCTCGTATTTCCGCATTTGTTTTTGCAGCCGGGTAATGAGTAAAAACATATTGACCGTTATGATCAATATAGTCTGCCCCCGATCCCGCAACGATGCAGGCAGGATTGGCCAGCATGAACTGATATTGTTTTTCCAGCCGCTCGGGAAAACAAATATCATCTGCGTCAAAGCGGGCAATATAATCTGCACGCGCATACTGCAATCCGTTATTGAGAGCCGCTGCAATTCCCTGCTGTTCCTGTTCAATCAAAACAATTCTTTTGTCGTGGAATGATCTTATCACATTCGCCGTTTTATCTGAAGAGCCATCGTTTACGACCAGCAACTCAAAATCGGGAAAGGTTTGCGTTAACACTGAATCAATCGCCTCTGCGATATAATCACCTGCATTATAACAGGGCATCAGCACGGTGATTTTTATATCAGTCATAGGCAATGGAGGGGTTCTGTTCTTTTATGTTAATAAACATCATCAGCTCGAAAAGTATCACGACCGATAACTGTTCGAACCAATAATCCATTGCAAAAAAAACCATCATCATCAACAGCAGTGGCAGTCCATAGGTGCGGGTGCTGGTGCGACTAAAGAAAAACCCGGCGTAAAAAACCAAAAATGCAATTAGCCCAAGCATGCCATATTCGGTGAACAATTGATCGTATACAGAGGCAGGACTGTGTATGATAGAATGCGAGTCGGCATGTTTTGTAAAGAAAAATGCATACAGGCTGAGATGATTGTAGAGAAAATCTGCATTGCACCAGGTAAGCTGCGCCGGAAATGCGCCGGCCATATTCAGGCCGGTTGCCCGGAACGCCAGCTTGGAAGAGAAATTACCTGCTCCATCACCCGTTATAATTTTCTGTGGTTGATTTTTAAGAAAATAGATCGATTCTTTCAACGCCAGCATTTTACCTGGAACAGCTTTGTTATAGCCGGAAAACGGATCTGGCCTGTTTTTTTCAACATATGCCAGCAATTGACGCTGAAAAACAGTAGTATCTCTTTTCCATTGAAAACGGGCAGTGTGTATACTGTCTTTAGGCGTAGCGGGTTTTACGAAGGAAGCAGAAGTAAATGGCTTCCCCGCAAGAAAACTTTGTTTTCGGTGTTCACGTTCGAGGCTGTCGAGGTACAGGGTGGCGATTTTTTCCTGTCTCGTTTCTTCGGTCAATAAACTATCTGGTCTGTCGCGGATGGGAATTTCCTTTCCGGCTGGTATCTGTTTTTTTGTTTGGAGGAAGAACTTGCTGATGGTGTCGCTTACATAGTTCTCATTTTGCGGCGAGCATTTGATAAAGAATATGACCATCATTGCGGCACAGGCGATCATTACACTTTTTTGCTCACGGGTACTATTCAATAGGAATATACCAGCGAATGCCAGCAGCAACACCAGGTTACTGAAATTACTGGCGGTTAGCAGCAGAATTGCCATGCAAGCCAATACCAGTCCATATTTTTTTCTGAACAGGAAATATAC
>Ga0157378_10004241_pt1 | contig 12647 bp, 12 predicted proteins | sample M65metaG_FD_115309 | JGI IMG/M metagenome (GOLD analysis project Ga0157378, IMG submission 115309) | Miscanthus rhizosphere microbial communities from Kellogg Biological Station, Michigan, USA - M6-5 metaG | ecosystem: Host-associated > Plants > Roots > Rhizosphere > Soil | place: USA: Michigan...
CAAATCCGACATACTTAATCGCCTGATCTTTCATGGCAGCCGCCCCTTCCTTTCGTTCGGTCTTTGGCGATTCCGAACTTATAGGAAGGGGCGTGCTTTCAACATACGTCTGTGCCACATCGGCCCTGCTCAGTTCACCGATCTCGCGCTGGTAGCGGGATCAATGTGGCACAGACACTCCTGTCTGTGCTGCTCCTCACCCCGTGTAAACCGTCCCCTCCTCAACGAAGCAGAGCGGGTTGCCCCATTGGTCCTCGGCATAGAACGACCGCTCGCCCCAGGGGCGGACGACGATTCCGCCGCCGGGCGCGTCGTGGACGGACTCCTGCGAGAGGCAGCCGAGCTCTTTGGCGCGCTCGAATGCGGCGTCGAGATTCTTCACCGTGAAGTAGAGCGCCTTTGCCGCCGGGTGGGGCTTGCGCACGGATGAGACATCGAGCACCGAAAGCGTCACCGGGCCGCACTCGAAGTAGCAGCGGGCGCCGGGCTGTTTGCGGCCGTCGACAGCGAGCAGCTTCGTGTAGAAAGGGATCGCTTCCTCGAGGTTTCCCACCTCGACGCTGAGTCTGAAAAACTGCGGTACGTCATCGTTGGTGTTCTTTTTCGCGGCCATCACTCGTCTCCTTTGAAAAAGTGGTTCAGCCAGTCCTTCACCAGCCTCAGTCGCTTCTGTTCGATTCGATAGATGCGCATCCGCCCTTGCCGTTCGTGCGTGAGCAGGCCGGCGGCTTCGAGCACCTGCAGATGCCTTGTCGTGGTCTGCCACGCATGCGAAAAAACGGAGGCGATCTCGCCGGCGGTCATCGATCCGCCGTTGAAGTAGACAGCCATCAGCACCCGGCGCCGCGCCGCGTGAGCCAGGGCGCTGAAGACGGCCTCGTAGGCGTCGAGCCGTGCCTTCGAATCCCGTTTGGCCATCGGTGCGACATTCAGCCACGGCGCTGAATGTTTGTCAATTGATATTCAGCAGACACGCTGAATATCTAGCGATGGCATCTCCAGGCGGACACGTGCTCGCGGCGGAGCAGAGGCTCGAAGTGAACCGCCACTCCGCGATGCTCGAGAACGTACTGGCTCAACATCGGCGGGATCGGCTCCCAGGCGACGAGAACCAGCGTCGGGTCGGAGCAGAGCGACCAGGCCACGTCGATGCTCGCCGTTGCGCGAAGAGCGTCCTGCACGGGCGGCGTCTGATCGGTCAACCCCAGACCGATGAAAGCGAAGGGCGGCGGTGCGGGATGCAGCGGTCGCCAGTAGTCTTCGTACGAAAAGGCGTTGCCGTGGATGATGAAAAGCCGCGCGTCGATGCGCCGCAGCTCCGCAACGTCACGCTGCGTGTTCCCGGCCGCGGCGCGATGAGCCTCGGATGTCCGGTGCAGCGCCAGGAGCGAGTGTCCGGCCACGAAGAGGCCAAGGATCGAAGCGGCCGCGGTTAGCCAGGGACGCGGTGCCTGTTCGACGCGTCGCGCGGCGATCGTCAGCATCGTCGCGGCAAGGATCAACATCGGCCAGTAGATGCGCGGTGGCGGCGTCTTCGAAATCACGCTCACCACTCCGACGAGCACGACGACCGTCAGCGTTGTGCCCAGGAAATAGAGAATGAGGCGCGTGGGTGCGCCACGCGCGAGTACGAAGATACCCAAGAGCAGAAACGTCCAGCGCATTTTGATGAGAAACGCTCCGGCATCTCTCACTGCGCCGTTCACGCGAACGGCCGTCCATATCTGGCCGCCGAAAATCTCCGCTGCCTTTCGGACTTTCGCCAGGCTGTAGACCGCAGGATCGGTGAAGTACCAGCCGTTGAAGAGAAAGAAATCGTTCTCGCTCCAGCCGGTTTCCGCGCGCAACCGCGCCATCACGGGCGGCGTGAGCTGCTCCGGGATGAGGTAATCGACGCCGCGCCTGCGAAGCGTGTCGAATTCGTGGAAGCCGGACCATCCTCGGCTGCGGTTGTAGGCAACGCGGTCAACCGCGAAGAACGCCATCATCAGAATGAGTGCGGCTCCGGCTGGGAGCAGCAGCGCGCGCCAACGTGAACGCGCGCCGGACAGAAGCGGCAGCGCGAGCGCGGCCCCTTCGATGGCCATCAACACCGCGCCTTCGAATCGGATCAGCGAGCCCCAGACGAAGAGCGCCGTCCCTACGATCGCGTGCAGTCGCCGCGCGCGCGGATCGATCGCCGCATGCACCAGCAGCGCGAATCCAGCCGCGGAGCAGGTCAACCCGACGATCGAGAACTGCACGCTCACGAACGCCGGCAGTAGAAAGAAGACGGCGATGATGACCGTCCACAACATCTCGCGCCGCGCTCCCGATCCGATCCACACCACAACCAGCGCCGACGCGGCCGCGATCAGACTCGCGCCGAGCATGAGGTCGTACCACGGAACGCCCGGCATCAACGAGTACGCGATCGCCAGTATCTTGCCGATGACGGCGTTGATGAACAGAAGAAACGGAACCGGTTTGCCGCCGGGAACGAAATGTCCCTCCGCCAGCAGGCGCATGGTGACGTCATCGTTCGTCTGGTAGAACGGCGAGAAGAGCGTGACCGCGATGAGCGGAAGCAGGACCGCCGCGACCATCGGGGTGACCGCACGCGCGTTCATTCGCAAACGAGGATACGCGGATGCTCAGCGAGCTTCGTCGGTGGTCGGATCGACCAGAATGCCGCGCTCGATGTAGATCGGCCGGACATACTCCGCCAGCATCGGCCGTCGTATCCCGATCAACAGTGCGCCGGCGAGGCAGGCCAGCGCGCCGTAGAAAATCGTGTTCGTCGCACCGATGCGCTCGGCGAGGTAGCCGGCGAGCAGCGCGCCGATCGGCTGCATTCCCATGATGGCCACGCTGTAGAAGGCCATGACCCGCCCGCGCAGATGCTCGTCGACGATGGTCTGAAGGATGGTGTTCGACGCCGCGGCCTGCACCATCATCCCGGCGCCGACGAGCGGAAGGACAACGATCGAAAGCCAGAGCACGCGCGAGAAGGAGAAGGCGATTAGTCCGAGGCTCAGACCGAGCGATGCGGCGACGATCACCTTGCCGAGTCCGACGACCGAATGCCGCGAGGCGAGATAGAGCGTGCCGGCCAGCGCGCCGATTCCTGAGGCGGTCATCAGGATCCCGAGCGTGTGCGGTCCGCCGTGCAGGACCTTCGAAGCGATGACCGGCATCAGCGTGGCGTAGGGCATTCCGGCAAAGCCGGCCAGCGCCACGAGCAGCAGCAGTGCGCGCACGGGCGGAAAGCCGGCCACGTACTTCCAGCCGGTGCGCAGCTCTTCGAGCATGCGCGTGTCGACGTGCGCTTTCTGCATCGGCGTGCGGCGCATCATCAGCAGCGAAAAGATCACGGCGATGTAGGAGATGGCGTCGGCGCCGAAGCACCATCCTTCGCCGAGCGTGGCGATGAGGACGCCCCCGATCGACGGCCCGAGGATGCGCGAGGCGTTGATCATCGAGGAGTTGAGTGCGATGGCGTTCGGCAGGTCGTCGCGGTCTTCCACCATTTCGACGACGAATGATTGCCGCGCCGGCGTGTCGAACGAGTTGATCACCCCTTGCACCAGCTGCAGCACGATGACCTCGGCCACCGTGATCACATTCATCAGCGCCAGCACGGCCAGCGCCGCCGACTGGAGCGCCGAAAGGATCTGCGTGATCACCAGGATGCGATGCCGGTCCCACCGGTCGACCAGCACACCCGCGATCGGCGAGAGCACGAGCATCGGAATCTGGCTGCAGAACCCCACCACGCCGAGGAGCAGCTCCGAGCCGGTGAGCCGATACACCAGCCAGCTCGTTGCGATGCGGGTGATCCACGTCCCGATGAGCGAGATCGATTGCCCGCCGAAGAAGAGCCGGTAGTTGCGATGCCGCAGCGCGCGCGTGATCTGGTTCAAGCGATGGCACCCACGCAATTGATGTTCCTGCTTCGCTGCACTAGAATCCGCCGCCTCGCCGGAAATTTTGACGCGCCTCTCGCGTTAGTTTCCGTACCTTCCCGAGAGTGTGGGGCTGTAGCTCAATTGGGAGAGCGCCTGAATGGCATTCAGGAGGTCGTCGGTTCGATCCCGATCAGCTCCACCAACATTCGCAATCAACGACGAAAACGCCGATCCGCTACGGTCGGCGTTTGTGTTTGGTGAGACGGTCAAGGATATCCGTAGGATATACTTTCGCTATGCGAAAGGTTCTCGTGTCATTGCCTGAGACTGACCTCCATGTCATCGACGCAGCGGCGCGCAAAGCGGGGGAGACGAGGAGTTCGTTTGTCCGTCGAGCTGCTCTTGCTGAGGCGCGCCGTGTACGTCGTCCCATCGACGATCCCGCCGGGCGCAGGGCGTTCTCCAGATTGATCCGCAGGGCCGAACACGGCGATCCCATCACGACTGCCGAGGCGTTGGAGGCCCGGGATCGGGGTCGCCGCTGATTGACCTGGTGATCGACGCCTCCGTTGCGTTCAAGTGGCTCGTTCCGGACGCAGTCGAAGACGACGTGCCTGCGGCCAAGGCTCTCCTCATCGATCATATGGAGGGGAGGGCGAGGGTCGTCATCCCGTCTCTTTTTTACTATGAGGTCGGGAACGTCCTGCTCTTTGGTCGTTCTCGACCGCCAATCGAACAGGCCGCCGACAGGCTCGCCGATCTTTTCTCCATTGCACTGGAGGTTGTGCCTCCCACGCTGACCAGCGCGAATGTCGCTCTACGACTGGCCGCGCTTCATGGGCTCTCCTATTACGACGCCACTTACGTCGCTCTCGCCGAAACGTTCGATTGCCAGCTGATCACTGCCGATCGGCGCCTGGCCGAACGCGCGCGTGCTACCGGCCATGTGCAGTTACTGAGAAAGAGCTGACCTACCCCCTCACCAACTGCTCCAGATCCAGCTCCTCGAGATCGAGCTCCTGTTCGATGACCTGGAACGCGGCGTCGCCGATGGTGCCGTCGTCGCGGAGCGCTACGAGGCGCGACCGTTCGGCGGTGGTGGCGGCGCGGACGGCTTCGGCGTCTTCGGGGAGGGCTCGCCAGCGGCCGTTTTCGTCGTCTTCGGCGCTGTCGCCGATCTCGGCCTCGGCGCGGCGCAGGAGGAGCTCGTAGCGGCGTCGAACCAGTTCCGCGGTCTCGGCTCCCGCGCAGGTCGTGCAGGCGGCGAGCGCGGCGCGGAGCGTTTCGACGCGGGCGAGGCGCACTTCGCGTTCGACGGCGTTGTCGTTCGGAAGATGCAACATTGCAATGAGCGGGCGCAGCGTCATGCCCTGCAGTACCAGTGTGCCGAGGACGACGGCGAATGAGGTGAAGAGGATCAGGTCGCGATAGGGAAAGCTGCCTGGGAGCGCCAGTGCGGCGGCGAGCGTCACCGTTCCGCGCATGCCGCACCAGCCGACCACGGCGGCTTCGCGGTTGGAGAGAGCCACGAGATCGTGCGGACCGTCGACAGCGCGGCATCGCCAGCGACTCACCGCGGCCGCGCCGGAGACCCAGGCGATGCGCGCCAGGATCGTCGCCGCGCAAACGGCCACCGCGATCCACGCGTACTGAATCCACATCCCGTGTGCCATCCGTCCGATGATTCCTTTGAGCTGGAAGCCGACCAGGATGAAGGCCAGGATGTTCAGCACGAACACGACCACTTCCCAGACCGCGTAGGACGGCACGCGGATGCGCGCGGGGACCACTTCCGCGGCGCGGCGCGAGACGGCCATGGCGAAGACCACCATCGTCAGAATCCCGGAGAGGTGCAGCCGTTCGGCGAGCAACCAGACGGCGAACGTGCCGCAGAACTGGACGATGACGGCGGTGGCGACGTCTTCGATGCCGCGGTTGATGAAGAGCACCACGCGTGAAAGGACCACGCCGAGAACGAAGCTGCCGACGGTGACGAAGAGCATCATCGGGATGACGTGCCAGCCGAAGAGCGCGCCGGTGACGGTCGCGCCGACGGCGATGCGGTAGATGAGCAGTGCGCTGGCATCGTTGAAGAGGCTCTCGCCTTCGAGGATGACCAGTAGCCGATGTGGTGGGCGGAGTTGCTTGAGCACCGCGGTGGCCGCGGCGGCATCGGGCGGAGCGACGATCGCGCCGAGGGCGATGGCGGCAGCCCACGGCACGCCGGGAACGAGCGCGTGGGCGACGAGCGCCACCACCGCCACGGTCAGCGCCACGGCGCCGAGGGCCAGGCTGGCGATCTGGCGCCAGTTGTTGCGGAGATCGCGCTGCGAGGCGTCGAACGCGGAGTCGAGTAACACCGGCGCCACGAAAAGCGCCAGCGCCAGTTCGGGATCGAGCACCAGCGTCGGCGCGCGCGGTACGAGCGCGAGCGCGGCGCCGGCCATCGCTACCAGCGCGGGATAGGGAGTGGAGATGCGGCGCGCCAGCGCGGCTAACCCGACGCCGCCGAGGAGCAGAGCGATGACGATCTCGAAAACGAGCATGTCAGCGCATTATTTTGTACCGAAGCCAGACGATGTCGCTTTCGAGGCGCTCGACCGACTGCAGTTTCATGCGGCGCGCGGTGCCGAGTCCTACCTTCGCATCGAACAACGTCGGCGTGCCGATGCCGCCGTCTGCGATCGGGCCGACCAGGACGCTCAGCTCGTCGATCAGCCCCGCCGCCAGGAACGAGCCGTTGATCTTTCCGCCGCCTTCGAGCAGCAGCCGCTTGATTCCGAAGTGGCGCGCGAGCCTGGTCAGCACGCGCTTCAGATCGATCTTCGTCCGGCCGCCGAAGAGGTACGAGACGCCCTTCGATTGCAGGAAGGCGAGGTAATCGTCGGAGACGCCTTCGGTGAGGATGGTGATGACATGCTCGCCGTCGATTTCGTTCGATCGCCAAGTGAGCTTGCCCGAGGGGTCGATGGCGATGGCGTACGAGTCTGCATCGTGGTTGGCGATGAGATCCTTTCGCGCGATTTTGCGCGTTGTCTTCGGCACGCGCGTCTTTCCGGCGTACGGCTCCATCGAGACCCGGCCGATGATCCACCCGTCGCCCTTCAGCGTCGCTGCGGTGCGCTCATAAGCTTTCGTAGCCATTGGTCCGATACCCCATCGCGTCAGGACGATCCGGCCGTCGATCGAGGTGAACATGTGGCAGATGACGTGAGGGCGGGCGGCTTTTTTCACGACCGGTATGGTAGAGCAGACGTCCCGTCTGCTACCGGTGGGCGTCCTCGCCCGGCGGGGGTTTCGGTGAAGATCCTGTACAGCCAACCGTCGGGCGAGGACGCCCACCGGTAGCAGGCAGGGATGCCTGCTCTACGCTGGTAAAACGTTATTTGTCATAAAATGCGCCAATGTCCCCGAGGCCCCTTCCCCTTCTCGCCCTTCTCCTTGCCCTCCCCGTCGCCGCCCAGAACGCCGACCTTGCGCTGCGGCTCAGTCCGGAAGCTCGTTACAACGCGGGCGAAGTCAGCACAGTCACGGCAACGGTGACCAACCTCGGGCCCGACACGGCGACGGCCGCCGGCGTCCGGCTGACGAAACCGGGGCAGCGATTCGTCGGTGCGGCGAGCTTCGGGTGCATCGAATTCTCCGACTCGGTCCTTTGCAACATCCCGACGCTGGCGGCCGGCCAATCGCACGACTTCGTCGTGCCGTTTCCGCCTCCCGACGCCGAGGGATCGTTTGCGCTTAGCGCGCGAACCGAGTCGTTCACCGTCGATCCGAATCACGACAACGACGCGGCCAGCGCCACGGCCAACGCCGTCAGCATGACGGACCTCGGCGTCACGCTTTCTCACGATTTCAGTTTTCGTCCCGGGAAGATCTCGAGGGTCTATCTCACGATCCGCAACAAGGCCACGCGCCGCCCCGCGAGCGTCACCGCGTTGGTGACGTTTCCCGATCCGCTTGTCGTCAAGTCGGTTTACCCGTTGTGCAAGGACGTCGATGCCGGCTCGTATCGATGCACGTTTCCGGGTTTTGGCCGGGACGAAGCCGGCTCGATCTATTTCGACGTTCTCGCGGCAACGCCTTCCGCTCATCCGGTGACCATCACCGCCTCCGTCGACTCTCCGGAGCCGGAGTGGAGTCCGGCGGACAATCGCGTCTCGCTCGTCGAGACGATCTACGACATCAACGATCTCGATCTCCGAATCTCTCCGCCGCCCAACTCGCTCGACGCGGACAACCGCATGGTGGCCGAGTTCCTGTTCTCCAACGTGAGCGACAGTGCGGCGCCAGAAATTACGGCGGAGATCATCACCTACCCGGCCGATGCGGACGCGTCGGCCGCCAGCAACGGCTGGACGTGCAAGCCCTCTTCGACATACGGCTTGCTTTGTACGAGACCCTCGATCGCGCCGCACACCACGATCGGGCTTCGTCTGCCGGTCCGGTTTCCGTCCCACGAGATCCGCGGGACGCTCGGCGCAAACGTCACGCAGAAGCCGGCTCCCGACTTCAGGATGGTGACCCAATCGGTTCTCGTGGATGCGGTGTTCTATCGCTTCTTCGACGTGACCAATGCGGCCGACAGCGGGCCCGGCTCGTTGCGCCAGACCATCCTCGACGCGAACGCCGTCTGCAGCAGCGATGATGGGAAGTTGCCGTGCAGCATCCGGTTCGAGATTCCTTCGCCGGTGTCGGCGGACGGTTGGTTCACGATCACGCCGCGTACGCCGTTGCCGCGCATCACCGTGACCGATCTGATGGTCGACGGCGACGCGCAGACCGCATTCACCGGCGACTCGAATCCGGCCGGTCCTGAGATTTTTCTTTCCGGCGGGCAGGCAGGCGATGCCGCCGAAGGACTCGATCTCTATGTGGCCGCTGCCCGCGTGCGCGGCCTGGCCATTGGCGGTTTCGCCGGCAATGGAATCCGGTCGCTCACACGACCGCTCATCTTCATCAGCCGTCACCAGATCATCGAACGGAACTTCCTCGGAACCGATCCGACAGGCACCCACGCGGTGCCGAATGGCCTGCGCGGCGTGACGGGAGACAACTTTGCCGGCGAGATCACGGGCAACGTCATCGGCGGAAACCGGCGCAGCGGGGTGTTCCTCACCGACCTCTCCAATGCAACGATTCGGGACAATCGAATCGGCGTCGCGGCGGCGTCCGACGAGGCGCTCGGCAACGGCGCCAGCGGGATTTACGTCGGAGGAAACAGCGACGCGGTGATCGAGCACAACGTGATCGCCAACAGCAGCGACTTCGGTGTGGCCCTCGACCGATTCTCACCGGCGCAGATTCGGGAGAACCGCATCGTCCACAACGCGCAGCCGGGGATCGACCGCGGACTCGACGGCCCTACGTTCGATGGAGCGCCCCAGATCACCTCGGCGCGTTTCGATCTGTCGACCGGTGAGACGGTCGTCGAAGGGGTGATTCACCAGGCGCCGATCGCAAACTACCCGCGAACGGTAACCGTGTATGTCTACGCGAACACGCGCGACGAGGCAGGCGGAGAAATCTTCCTGGGCGCCGTTCTCGCGGACGACAGCGGGCAGTTCACGCTCCGCGTTCACGGGGACATGACCGGGAAATACATCGACGCGATGAAGTTCCAGTTGACCGATTTCGGCGACGGCACCGCCCGCGAGTCGTCCGAATTCGGGCCGCGCACGCGGATGTGATTTCTTCTACGCTTCCCGCCGCATGACGCTCAGCGGAATCCTGCTGTTTGCGGCGATGGAGTTTCTGCTCTCGGCGGCTCCGGGACCGGCTGTGCTTCTGGTCATCTCGCAGGGGATGCGCGGCGGCTTCCGGACGGCGGCGCGCGGTGCGGCCGGGATTCTGAGCGGCAATGCGATCTATTTCGCGGCATCGGCGGCCGGGCTGGGTGCTCTTCTGATTGCGTCGCAAAGAGTCTTCGTCGTTCTCGAATGGGTTGGCGCCGGCTACCTGGCGTTGCTCGGCCTGAAGATGGTTCTCTTCCCCTCCAAGCCCGGTGCGGCAACGGTGGTCGTCGATCGGAGCGCGTTTCGGCAAGGTCTGGTGACCCAGCTCGCGAACCCGAAAGCGATCGCGTTCTTCACCGCGCTCCTGCCGCAATTCATCGACCCGCGTCAGGCGATGCCGCCGCAGTTCATCGTGCTGGGCGTGGTCTCGGTCGTCGTCGAGCTTCCGGTGCTGCTGTTCTACGGATACGCCGCCGATCGCGGACGGGAACGCCTCAGCCGTCACGCCACGCTGGTTCAGCGGCTGGCGGGATTGTGCCTCGTCGTTGCCGCCGCCAGACTAGCGATGGCGCATTTCTGAATCCAAACGAAAACGGCGGCCTTGCGGCCGCCGTTTTACGAGGGATGCTGGACGTCTACTGCGCGAACGAGAAGGCGCAGGGCGAGGTCTGCACGAAGTTCAGGTTATTGTTGCCGGCGTCGAGAGCGTTCTTGAGCGCCTCCTGATACGAGCGTGCCGCCGATCCTGACGGCGTCAAACCGTTCGCGCCGAGGCTTGCGTTCGCCTCGGACAGGATGGCGCTCACCGACGCGTAGCCGAACTGATTCGCGCTGTTCGTCCCCGGCGCGTAGATCAGGCGCGCGCCGTTGACGCCGCCCGAAGCGACATTCAGTGTCATCGCCGTCATCTGCACGGAGAGCATGTAGGCCATGTTCACGGCATTGCCGCTGAGCAGCCAGTCGTGAATCTGCTTGTAGTTCGCAGGATCGAAATTCGCTCCGGTGTCGTTGCGGAGATTGAGCGCAACCAGCGTGGCCAGACCGTTCGGGACGTTGTTGAACGACGCCTGGCCGTTCTTGTTCGACCAGTACCCGAGCGTCAATCCACCGCCGGCGCCGAGGCAGAGGTTTCCGAAGCGGATGGTCTTGTCATCGCCGTCGGCGATCGGAGTATCGACGTGATTCGTGAGGACCATGATGCCGTCCGCTGCTGTCGCCGCGGTGAATCTCCAGTTCGATTCATTCGCCGTCGCTTCGCCGGAGTGATACGTGCCGGCATCGCTCTGCATGTCGACCGGCGTGAAGCGGACGTAATCGACCCAGCTGTGATCGAACCAGTTGATCTCCTGGTCGGCGATGGCGACCTGCCAGCCGGTGATCAGCGTTTCGCCGCTGTCGTACCGGCCGTTCGCGTTCGCGTCGTAGAACTTGAGGACGTGCAGATGTCCCGGATTGACGACGACGCTCGGCCTGACTTTGAAGTTGTCGGTCTTCGTGGAGTTGTTGCTGAAGTCGGCGGAGGTGCTGATCCACACTTTGTACTCGCCGCCCGGATTCGTGGTGTCGTCGTAGCCGGTGCTGCCGTCTGACTGCTTCGCCACGTTTGCCCAGAGGTTGTAACACTGCACGAATCCGCCGCCGGCGACGGTCACCCTGGCGATGGGGTTGTTGCTCCCGTCGCGCGGAGGATTGCCGAGCAGCGCGCCGTTCGGCTCGGTGACGCGCATGAAGTACGTTCCAGCGGGAAGGCTGGCGGCGCCCGGATGGGCCGGCCCGCCGTTGACGAAGACATCCACCTTCGCACCGTAGATGTTCAGGTCGGTGCCATTGCAGGCGCCGTCCGTCGTGAAAATTGCGCCGGGCAACGGCGCCGCCGCGAAAAGCGGGATCGCCGAAACCAGCGTGAAGATGAATACGGCGAACAAACGAAGACACCACGAGCGATTGGAAGCCATTTGCGTTCTCCTCTTTCCTCGGACCATGTGGTTGGCCGTTACACAGAAGGAGTGGACCGGCGCCCGCCGCTTTTCCACGATCGCGAATCTTTTGGTTGCGCGGAAGCCCGTCAGCCGCACTTGGCGGGCCTGCGCTAGAATTGCCTCGCTTGAACTCCCCCCGAATTGGTAAACCCCGGCGTGCATCGATCGCGGCGTTTTCGCTGTCGCGAAAACTGCCGCGCTTGTCGCTGCCGTTGTCCGCTGCCTCGGCGACGACGGCGCGGCCGCGGCCTGTGATCGGGAAGCCAGGGCGCTCGCTGTTCAGCGGCGTGCCGGATGGGAAGCCGCCGCTGCGCGATCCGGTTAACCCTCCTCGCAATGGACGGAAATGACGAGCAGGCACAGCATCCCGCGATCCGCGGCCTGAAGACCGTCTGCCGTTGCAACAACATCAAATACAGGACCATCGAGCGCGCCATCCGCCGAGGTGCGTGCACGCTCAGCCAGATCGCCGCGTGTACGACGGCGACGACCGGACATTGCGGCGGAAGTTGCACCCCCGAGGTTCAGGAAATGCTCGACGAGCACGCGCCGCGGCCCGTGCTCGCGCAGCCGCCGCCGAAGCCGGCCGCATCGCCCGACGCATGGTGGATTCGTAAGAAATGATGCCTGTCGTTGCCGGCGGCCAGGGCCTGCCGATGATTCCGCCGTCGGGGATGGCCATCGCCGCGCTGACGGTGATGCTCTGGCTGATCTGGAGCGACACCATCCGCTCGTCGCGTTCGCCGGCGATCCTCTACGCCGTCCGCGTAGCGCTCTTCGTCATCGTGGCCGGGATCTTCGTCCTCAACCGCATCCGCTACCCGTTCCTCTTTTCACCGACGGCGACGGTACTGGTCGTGGTCGTAGCGCTGGTCGGTGCGGGGGGCGCCGTGTACTTTGCGCGGAAGCTCGTCAGGCGAGGGTGAAAAGCAGGGTCCGGTGAAGATCGACTGGCGTAGGTGAAGGTAGTCGACAGAACTTAGAGAGAGATCGCAGGCCTGTCGACTCGTCCGGTCCATCATTCCGCTCGGCAAGGTGGCCAACCC
>Ga0157378_10004243_pt1 | contig 12643 bp, 10 predicted proteins | sample M65metaG_FD_115309 | JGI IMG/M metagenome (GOLD analysis project Ga0157378, IMG submission 115309) | Miscanthus rhizosphere microbial communities from Kellogg Biological Station, Michigan, USA - M6-5 metaG | ecosystem: Host-associated > Plants > Roots > Rhizosphere > Soil | place: USA: Michigan...
CCGCCCAGCGATCCCATCACGTTTATTCTCGCGGCGGTCTTGCTGATTGCTGTTGCAGCCGTCGCTTCGGCCTTGCCGGGCTGGCGCGCCGCCAACGTGGATCCGGTCAAGACCCTCCGGAACTAAGGGGGCAGGTTTTCACTCCCCGTACTCCACGCCCACCAAGAACAATCCCCGCGCCGGAGCTGTGGGACCCGCGGGAATCGCGCAGCCAGGCTGCAGGCGAGCTTCGATGTCCGCCGCAGTCAGGTTCCCTTTACCTGCTTCCAGCAACACGCCCACAATATTGCGCACCATGTGCTTCAAGAATCCGCTGCCACGCACCCGATAGATGAGCCGGTCTCCTGCGCGGGTCAAACCGGAAGAAGAAATACACCGGACCTTTGAACGGCCGAGCCCGTCCGCTGGATCCGCGGCCGCGAAAGCGGAGAAATCGTGCTCGCCTTCCAGTTGCCGAGCAGCCGCAATCATCCGGGCTTCGTCCAGCGGATAAGGATAGTGGTGAACGTAATTGCGCTCGAAGGGCGGACACAATTCCGCGCGCAGCATGCGATATTCGTACGTCTTGGCCTGGGCGTCAAAGCGCGGATGAAATCCAGCAGGAACCTCGGCCGCCTCCAGAACCCGAATGTCCTGCGGAAGCAACCGGTTCATGGCTTTTTTGAGATTCGGCAGCGGAAGCGGATTGAGCAGACCGAAGGCCGCTACCTGCGCCAGCGCGTGCACTCCTGCGTCGGTTCGGCCGGAACCGTGCACCGCCACTTCACTGCCCTCGATTTCGGAGAGCACGCATTCCAGGATTCCCTGAATGGTGGCGAAACCGGGCTGAACCTGCCAGCCGTAATAGTTGGTGCCATCGTAGCTGACGGTGATGCGGATCCGGCGCATTAGGCGGCAGCGCGGGAGCCTGGTTTCACCACCGGAAGCCCCTGCCTGCATAAGGGGCACTCCTCCGGAGCCCAGGCGACCGCATTCAGAGTCGCCAAAGCCACCCGGGGGACGCCCAGATCCACCTTCCCGCCGCTGCGGTCGATGATGGAGCCCACGCCCACCACCTTGGATCCGGCCGCTTGCACCAGCTCGATCACCTCGCGGGTGCTCCCGCCGGTGGTGACCACATCCTCCACGACCACGACGGTTTCCAGCGGATCCAGGGTAAAACCCCTCCGCAGGACCATTTTCCCCGCTGGGTCCCGTTCGGTGAAAATGAAGCGCGCGCCCATCGCCCGGGCCACTTCATGACCAATAATTAATCCCCCCAAGGCCGGCGAAGCGACTACTTGTCCGCTTGGCATGCTTTCGGCTAAGCTACGGCCCAGGCGTTCGGCGAAAATGGGGTGTTGCAGCACCAGGGCGCTCTGCAGATATTCACTGGAATGGAGGCCGCTGGTAAGGCGAAAGTGCCCGTTCAGATATGCCCCCGCCTGGCGGAATGTTTCGAGAGTTGGGTTCGACACGGTTTCTTCATATATAATAGTGCGAGTTCGACTTAACATTCTTGACGGAGACCGCCTGTAACAACTGGACCGTGTCCCGTCGTCATTTCTAGTTGGAAAAGAAAACTTGGGGAGTAGTCTACGATGAAGAAGCTTAAATGGCTCCTGGGCTTTAGCCTGCTGATTGTGGCGTTAGCCTTGGGCGGCTTCACTTATTACACGCGTTCGCAAAAGGCCGTCTTTTTAAAGGCCAAAGTCCAGCGCGGCGATCTGGATTCGGCTATTTCCGCCACCGGCTCGCTCGCCGCCGTGATTTCCGTGCCCGTGGGCAGCCAGGTATCCGGTAACGTGTCCAACGTATATGTGGACTTCAATTCGGTGGTCAAGAAAGGCCAGTTGGTCGCGCAGATTGACCCGGCTCCCTTCCAGACCAAGGTGGACCAGGCCAAGGCCAATCTGGATAGCGCCAAGGCTCAAATCACGAACGCGGAAGTCGGGCTCAGGAAAGCGGACTTGGATATTGCCAACTCCGAGCTGAACATTACCAACCAGCGGGCAGCCGTGGTTCGAGCGCAATCGCAGGTAAACGATGCCAAGCGGAAACAGAATCTTCAGACCAAGATGTTCACCGAAGGCGTGGGCACTCAGGACGCTCGCGACAGCGCCCAGGCAGTCTACGACCAGGCTGTGGCCAGCCTGGATTCGGCCCAGGCGCAGTTGAAGTCGGCCCAGGCGAGCCTGGAGTCGGTGAAAGCGCAGCGGCAGGTTGCAGAAACGCAGAAAGTAACGGCAGCCGCCCAGGTGGCCACCGCGAGTGCGAATCTGGAGAACGCCCAGTTGGATCTTGAACACACCCGAATTACTTCTCCCGTCGACGGCGTGGTGATCGCACGGAATACCGATGTCGGCCAGACGGTGCAGGCGTCTTACTCGGTCGCGACGCTGTTTACCATCGCCCAGGATCTCACCAAGATGCACGTGGAGACGAACATCGACGAATCCGACATTAGCCGCGTTCAGCCGGACCAGGAAGCCACGTTTACGGTGGACGCCTATCCCGGCCAGGTCTTCCGCGGCTCTGTTATGCAAGTCCGCCATGCACCCACGAACGTGCAGAACGTCATTACCTACACGGTGGTTATCGCTGTGGACAATCCCGATCGGAAGCTGTTCCCGGGCATGACCGCGAACGTGCGGCTGGTCACCGACCATATGTCGGCGGCATTGAAGATTCCCTCCGCGGCGCTGCGGTTCCGCCCGCCCGAGGACCTGCTTCCGGCCGACGCCAAGAAAACCGACAAGAAGGTTGCTCCGGGCGATGCCAAGGTCGATCCCAGCCAGCCTGCTAAGGGTGGGGACGGCAAGTTCGATCCCAGCCAGTTCAAGGGTCGTGGCGGCGAGGGCGGGGGCGGCGGCTTCGGCAGACGCGGTGGCGGCGGCGAGGGTGGCGGGGGCGGCTTCGGTGGCGGGGGCGGCTTCGGTGGCGGCGGCGGTGGCGGTTTCGGCAGACGCGGCGGTGGGGGCGATGTTGGCGGCGCTCCAGGCGCGGTACGTCCCAACCAGTTCCAGACCGTCTATACGCTGGATGAAAAAGGCGCGCTCAAGGCAGAGCGGATCCGCACCGGCATCAGCGACGGAAACTTCGTAGCCATGCTCAGCGGAAATCTCAAGGAAGGCCAGGAACTGGTCACCGGTATCGAAGGTGTCCGGGCGGGCGGCAATCAGAACAAGAACGCACCGGGATTCCCCGGCCAGAACAACAACAAAGGGCGAGGCGGCCTGCCCTTCTAGGGCGCCCACGAGGACTACCGGTGGATTCCGCTCTCATACATATCGAGAATCTTCACAAGACCTATCACATGGGCGACAACCATGTGCATGCTTTGCGCGGGATCTCGCTGGATATCGCCCGCGGCAGCCTGGTGGCCATCATGGGTGCTTCCGGCTCGGGCAAATCGACCTTGATGAATATTGTCGGCTGCCTGGACAAGCCCAGCAGCGGTAAATATTTTCTGGACGGCGTCGATATCGGCAGCCTGGAGCGCGATGAGCTGGCGGACATTCGCAATCGCAAGGTCGGGTTCGTGTTTCAGCAGTTCAATCTGTTGGCCCGAACGTCGGCTCTGGAAAACGTCGAACTTCCGCTGCTCTACAGCGACGGCGATAAGAGCAAGTTTAAGGAGCGCGCCATGGCGGCGCTCACCGCGGTGGGTCTGGCGGAACGCTACGATCACCACCCCAGCCAACTCTCCGGCGGCCAGCAGCAGCGCGTCGCCATTGCCCGAAGCCTGATCAACGATCCGCAGCTCATCCTGGCCGACGAACCCACGGGCGCGCTGGATTCACGCACCAGCGTCGAGATCATGGGCATCTTTCAAAGGCTGAACAAGGAAAAGGGCATTACCGTCGTGCTGGTGACGCACGAACCCGATATCGCGCACTATTCCAACCGCATCATCCAGTTCAAAGACGGTCACATCATGCTGGATGAGGCCGTCACCAACCCGCGGAACGCTGACCAGGAACTGGCGGAAATGCCAGACGTCGTAGAAGAAGAGGAACCCGTCGCATGACCAAAGTATTCCAAAGCATGAGAATCGCGTTTCGCGCGTTGCGGGTCAACAAGCTGCGTTCGGCCCTCACGATGCTTGGCATCATTATCGGCGTCGGAGCCGTGATCGCGATGGTGTCGGTGGGCAGCGGCGCAACCGACCGCATCCATCAGCAAATCGCGTCTATCGGAAGCAATGTCATCATCATCCAGCCGGGCAGCCAGAATACCGGCGGCGTCCGGAGCGGCAATGGTAATTCGCAGACGCTGACTGAAGACGACGCCCGGGCCGTCCAGGAGGAATGCCCCGACGTGATGTATGCGACGCCGATCCAGCAGAACCAGCAGCAGGTGGTTTACGGAAGCAATAACTGGGGGACCCGGATCTACGGCGTGTCGCCCGAGTATCTGACCATTCGCGACATCCGCATCGAGCAAGGGGAGCCCTTCACCAGCGAGGATGTGAAGTCCACCAACAAGGTCGCGCTGCTGGGCAAGACGGTCGTCGATAACATCTTCGCCGGTGAGGATCCGATCGGCAAGACCATCCGCATCCGCAAAGTTCCATTCACCGTAGTGGGAACACTGGTGCCCAAGGGGCAGAACTCCAGTGGACAGGATCAGGACGACATGATCATCATGCCGATCACCACCGCCAAGAAAAAGGTGATGGGCGGCGGCCGGCAGAATAACTGGCAGCAGATCGGCCAGATCATGGCCCAGGCCCGCGATGGACGGAATGCCAACGCCATGGACGAGATTGAGGCGCTGCTGCGCCAGCGTCATCGCCTGCAGGCCACGGAAGATAACGATTTCCAGGTTCGCAGCCTGGAAGAAATGGCCGCCGCGCAGGAACAGGCCACGCAAATCATGGGCCTGCTGCTGGCCTCCATTGCATCCGTGTCGCTGATCGTCGGCGGCATCGGAATCATGAACATCATGCTGGTGTCTGTGACCGAGCGCACCAAGGAAATCGGTCTGCGCCAGGCCGTGGGAGCCAAGACCAAAGATATTCTTTCGCAGTTCCTGGTGGAAGCTGTTACGCTCTCCTTGCTGGGGGGCTGCCTGGGGATTGCCATGGGCGTTGTCGCCAGTTGGGGGATCTCGTACTTTGCCGGATGGAATACTCTGGTGAGTCTGCCTTCGATTCTGGCGGCCTTCTTCTTCTCCGCGCTGGTGGGAGTGTTCTTCGGGTTTTACCCGGCGCGCAAAGCCGCGTTCCTGGATCCGATCGAAGCTCTTAGGTATGAGTAATGCGCGTGGCGTAATCTGCCCCGTTTCCGCACGCTGGTATTCCGGAATCGGACACTTCCAGCACATGTAGGGGCAGTCGTTTCAATACTCTGGCTCTGGCGTTTGGGATGCATCGCTAGATCGGATGGAACCAAGTATCCCGTCGGAATCGTTATAACTTCGAGGTAGCGAAATTATGAACCAATCGAAACCCTTCATCGCCGTACTGTGCGTCCTGCTGATCGCGGCGCCTGGCCTATTTTCCCAGCAGCTCAATGACCGCGGTCCCACCTTAAGCATCGAGAATCAGCGCTGGTATTCGGGCTTCACGAAGCATTACCGTACCAGATACATTCCACCCATCAATATTTCTAACAGCGGTCGTGTCGATGCGCTGATCCGCTCCGGTAATCTCTATCTGTCTCTGGCCGATGCGATTGCTCTGGCGCTAGAAAACAATATCGACGTCGAGGTTTCGCGGTACACGTATCCCCTCAACGAGTCTGCCCTGCGGACTGCCCGCGCGGGAAATGGCACGCTCAATTATGACCCGGTGTTCACCAGTACAAATACCTGGGGCCACAGTGCCAACATCGGCACGAACGCCATCACGTCCGGTGGCGTGGCCGTGAACTTGGGTGACAACCGGACGCATAATTTTGCCATTCAGCAGGGTTTCGAGACCGGAGGAAATCTCCAACTGGGATTCAACAACACTTCCGCGACGACCAACAATCCCAACATTAATTTCAATCCCAATTTTTCCTCCACCCTGAACTTCCAAGGCACGCAACCGCTGATCCAGGGTTTCGGCTTGGCCTACAACACGCGCAACATCCGCGTCGCCAAGAACAACATCCGCCTAACCGACTTTCAGTTCGAGCAGCAATTGAATACCACGCTGAACACGGTGATTTCCACGTATTGGAACCTGGTCAGCGCGGCTCTGGCCGTGGGCGTCGCGCAACAGTCTTTGGAGCTGTCGCAAAAGCTCTTGGATGACAACAAGAAACAGCTTGAAATCGGCACCATGGCGCCGCTGGATGTTCAGCAGGCCGATCAACAGGTAGCCACCAGCGAGACGAACCTGATTACAGCGCAAACCGCTGTAGAACAGCAGGAAGTCGCCTTGAAAAACTTGCTGAGCCGCAACGGACTCGGCGCAGCCAATTTCGCGGACGTTCACATTATTCCCACGGACCGGATCACCGTCCCCGACGTGGAGCCGATCCGGCCGGTGCAAGACATGGTGGCCACCGCCCTCGATCGCCGGCCGGAATTGAGCCAGCTCCGTATCCAGGCAGAAAACACTAAGATCAACCTAACGGGCACGAAGAATTCGATGCTTCCACAATTGAACCTGACCGGAAACATCTCTAACCCTGGCGTAGGCGGAGCACTTAACCCCATCAACAATATCAACCCGCAGACCGGCCAGCCTGTGCCTCGTAGTGTCAACGACGACCTTTTAGGCGGCTACAGCAATATTCTTCGTCAATTGTTCGGCGTAGGCACGCTGAATTACGCCATCGGCTTCCAACTGAACATTCCCATACGCAATCGCGCGGCGCAGGAGGCTTATATCACTCAGGATTTGCAGCTTCGCCAGACCGAACTGGGCATCCAGAAGCAAGTCAACCAGATCCGCATGGACGTTCAGAATGCCTTGATCGCCGTCAAGAACGCCCGGGCCCGCTACCAGTCCGCCACCAAAGCCAGCGCCCTGGCCGAAGCCGTTCTGGATTCCGAACAGAAGAAGTACGCCCTGGGCGCTTCCACGTCCTACGCCGTCGTCCAGCACCAAACCGATCTTGCGACCGCACGCCAGGCCGAAGTTGCCGCAATATCCGCCTACGCGCAGGCCAAGCTGCAAATGGATCAGGCCACCGGCACCATCCTTGAGAACAACAACATCATGCTCGACGAGGCCAAGAACGGCCGGCTGGCGAAAACTCCCAGCCGTATTCCGGACGTATTGCCGGAAGCGAACGGCCGGGCAGCGGCCGCAACGCCTGCCGCCACGCCGGCAGCAAATCGCTAGGATTTATCTCCATCGCGTATCGATTCCATCGGGCTGCGCCGCTGGCAACTTTTTCGGTAAGTCTTTCCGTCCTGCCCCAACAGGAATTGCAGGGCGCCGGCAGCGGTGCAGCCCTGCTTCTTTTTCGTCAATGAGATAACGGCCGTGACGAATCGGCAACCGGATTGCTTTCATTGAGCCGAATGACAATGTTGCAGGCTCAAGGAACCCCGGCTGCCGCCAAAAGCACTTCCCCAGTTGTTTTCACCCCTTAACCCTTCCATTCACCCCTTAACCCCCTTTTTCCCAGCCCGGGTTCCTCAAGCCTGCGGACATCTTCAAAATGTCCGCTCTCGGGTATAATCGAGAAGGCCTGATATGCGAGTGAGCAATACCCGAGTCGCCCTGCGGACCATCATCGTCCTATCGACCGTGGTGGCGGTCGCACTGGCGCAACAACCTCAGCAGGCTATCCGGGTACAGGTGAACGAAGTCGTAGTTCCGGTGACCGTCACCGACGAGAAGGGCCGCTTCATCACCGATCTCGAACAGAGCGATTTTAAGCTGTTCGATCAGGGCAAAGAACAAACCATCCGCTATTTCAACCGGGAGCGCAATCAGCGCGTGGTGGTGGGCTTCCTGGTCGATTTAAGCAATCAAAGCCGCGGCCAGTGGAAGAGTCTCCAAGAGGCTACCGTCGAGCTGGTGTTGAACCTGCTGCCCGGCGACAAGAAATATGCCGGCTACCTGATCGGTTTCGGGAATGAAGCCGAGCTGATGGTGAACACCACGTCGGACCCGGATCCTATCGTCCAGAGGCTGGGGAAAATATCTCCCAGCGGCGGCGCGGCTTTCTACGATGCGGTTTACATGGCGTGCACCAGTCGAAAACTGGTGGACGGCGAGCCGGTGGATCCCCGCCGCGTCATCGTCGTCATCGGCGACGGCCATGACAACGCCAGCAGCAAGACCCTCGATCAGGTGATCGAACTGGCCCAGCGCTATCAGGTCACCATCAACGCCATGAGCACCGACGCCTACGGCTTCACCAGCGATTCCGGCAAGAACCTGGAGCGCATGGCGCAGGAGACCGGCGGCCGCGTGGAATATCCGCTCATGAACGTCTACAAGAATGTTTCGGGATTCCTGTCCCAGCCTTCCGATGAGGGAAATTACCAGCTCAAAGTCGGGACCGGCGGATATACGGCAGCCATCCTGGGTTCGATCTACGACTCGATCGCCAAAATCGCGGGCGAGATCACAACACAATACGTTCTGCGCTACGTGCCCAACGAAACGGATGAGTCGCGGGTGAAACGGACCATCGAGGTGAAGGTGGACATCCCCAACGTTATCGTCAAGGCGCGCACCTACTACTACCCGTTTAGTCCGTAGACCCACAGGGATCAGGAATATGCCATGATTCGTAACGGATCATGGCCACTCTTGCAACCCAGGTGGGGCGCTTTTCCATCATGCACTTGGAGATGCCCGGACAGGCCCCTGTCAGTGCCGGTGTCCTCCTGGAGGACCCTGCTCAAAACCGCCTTTACCTGCGCTTTCGGCGGGATTGGGACGTCATCGCGCCCGACGAAGCCGACATCCTTTCCGAATTGGAATTCGACCTGGGCGCCAAGGCGGCCGAGATGGGCGCGGAACAATTACTGGGCCAGCTTCAGGACACGCTCTCTAACACCTTGACGATTTCCGCGCCCCGCCAGGTAATGGTTGAGGATTTCGACCGGGCTGTCATCCGTCTCTATTCCGAGCTGGTTTTGTCCACCGTTCGACCGTTCGTCACCCATCTGCCGCGATATTCGCTGGCAGTGGCCGCGGGGAAGTTCCTGGAAAATCAAGAGGTAGAAGAAGAAGGCTGGGAAGAGGCTCCCTCGGACCTACGGCTGACGGAATCGATGTTTGTGGCGCGTATCGCCGGACGATCCATGGAGCCGCGCATTCCCGATGGCTGCCTGTCTGTGTTCCGCGCGGGCGTAGCCGGATCGCGTGAAGGCCGCCTGGTGCTGGTGGAGTACCTGGGCGGCGGCGCGAACGATCGCCATACCGTGAAGCAATATCACAGCACCAAGCGCCGGCACCCGGATGGAACCTGGGGCCACGAGACCATCCTGCTGAAGTCGCTGAATCCGGAGTTCCCATCGTGGGAGCTCAATCCCGAAGAAGATCGCTTCCGTATCGCCGCCGAGTTCGTACGGGTACTGTACTAGTGGCGTCGCGCATGAATGGATTGGGTTTGTAGGGGCGAGGTATGCCTCGCCCGTTGAACACGATCGGCTGGATTCTTCTGGCGTTGTTGACCGCCGCTGGCGCTTACGGATTCTTCCATGAACGCCTCTGGGCGGAGAGCCTGTGGAGCGCTGAGGGCCGTGATCGATTCTTAGCCTACACCGCGGTGTACTGGACCCTGGCGGGTTTGATCCTGTGGCGATGTCCACGCTGGCTGCCGATCATCATCCCGGCGACCGCGCTGCTTTATACGGCGTGGTGGGCCGGCCCGATTGCCCCGCTCGTCGTTCTGTACTTTCTGGGGTCCTGCTATTTCCTGGGACGCATCGTGCGCCGCGAAAAGGACGTCTGGATGGCTACGCTATTGGGCGCGGCAGTATGGATGTTCGTGATCTGGATCGCGCTGCATTTCCCGATCAACATTCGATCCGTCTACGCGATCGCGTTCGCGCTTCCATACCTCTTCGGCTACAGGTTCCGTCACCGGGCCGCGAACGTCAGTGAGCTGCTCCAGAGGTCCGAAGCCGCGGCCCTCGCGGTTCTGCTGTTCATCTTAATAGCCCACTTGCTCGCCGCCCTGAAGCCGGAAAACAGCGCCGACGGACTCTCCATGCACCTGGCCCTGCCGATGGCTGTCGCGCGCGATGCCGGCTGGGCCTTTGACTTCCGCTTAAACAGCTGGGCGTTGATGCCCAATGCCGCGGATGGACTGTACGCCGCAATGTTCATGCTGGGCGGCGAGCACGCCGCGCATGTGCTGAACTTCGCTTTCCTTGCCCTGATCTGCTTTCTGGTCGCGGGCGGTGCGCGACGTCTCGCGTTTCAAAAAGTGTCGCCGGCGCTTGCGTGGCTCATCGCTGCGCTGTTCGCATCCACGCCCCTGGTACAGCTCGTCACCGGATCGCTGTTCGTCGAAAACGTGTGGGCCGCGATGATCCTGGCGGCCGCCCTGGCGCTGGTGCGATCCGACGTGGTGACGGCCGCCGCATTTGCCGGCGCGGCGCTGGCCGTGAAGGTGATCGCGGGAGCCTTCGCGGTGCCCATCGCCATCATCGCCGGCGCGCTGGCGCTCCGGCAACGCCAGTGGACGCGCGCGCTGGCCACAGCCGCGTTCCTGATCCTGTTCGCCGCATCGCCCTACGTCTACGCCTATGCCAAGACAGGGAACCCGGTCTTTCCCTTCGCCAATGCCAGGTTCAAGTCTTCCGGCTTCGACACGGCGCAATCGTTTGTAGATCTCAGATTCACTACTCCGATTTCGTGGAGAATCCCCTACGACATTACGTTCCATTCGAAAGATTTTCTCGAAGCGCAAGGCGGAGCCGGCGGATTCCAATACTTCCTGCTGTTGCTCCCCGCCCTCTTATGGACGCGGCGTAAAGAACAATGGGCGATCGTCGCCATCGCGGGCATCGCGTCCGTAATCATCCTTTACGAGGTTCCTTACCTGCGATATCTGTACCCGGCAATGCCGCTGGCATCGATCGCTATCGCCTGGTTTGTCGCTGAAGTACCAACCATGGCGGGCACCGCGCTCTTGCTCGCGCTGACTGCTCTCAATCTCTGGTTCCTGCCCTCCTCCGGCTTCTTCAATCAGGATTTCGCACTCTTTCGCCATGCCGATATCCAGCCCTATTTGGAGCGAACCGCGCCCGTTCGATTCCTGATCGAAGATCTGAACCATCGTGCGCCCGGCGAGCCCGTAGCTTTTTTCTCCACGGAACAAACTGGCGGATTAAACGGACCGGCCTACACCGACTCATGGCACAGCGAACGCTATTGGAGCAAGCTCAAGGCCGCCCGCGATGCTCGCGAGATCGCCGTCCTGCTCGACCAGTTGGGAATTCACTACGTCGTGGCGCCGGCGTCGCGAAGCGCCATCCTCTGGTCCGTCCAGGTGTTTCTCCGGGTGTGGGTCGATCCCGTTCGCGCCCCGATAGGTCCGCTGGGCCTGTTCCGATTGCGGGACGTGCACGCTCCGCCTGAGACCGCCCCTATCCCGCCGGGACGTTACGATGACCTGGACATGCGCGTACAATACATCGGTCCCTGGCGGCCTGATGTGCAATTTCCGGACTCATCCGCCGCATCGCTGACGTATTCCGATACTCCCGGAGCCGCGTTCCGCATCACCTTCACCGGCCGCGCCATCACGTATGTCTTTACCCAGGCTGCCAACCGGGGAATCGCCGAAGTGACCATCGACGGCGGGTCCAAAACCCGGATCAACCAGTATTCCGGCACCACCAACTGGCAAGCCTCGCAGCGTTTCAATGGACTTAAGCCGGGCGTCCACACTCTTGAAGTTCGCGTGTCCGGCGAAAAAGACGCGCAGTCGAAGGGTCTGTTCGTGGACCTGGACGCCTTCCAAATCGATCCGTAGTAACCCTCTACCCGCGGAAGGGGTCTAAGATATTGAGTATGAGGCCCCTGGTATTCTTTCTTCTCGCGGTCGCGGCAGTTAATGTTATGCCGGCCGAAGACTACACTGGTCCTCGCCCGCCCAAACCCGACATCCTATACCTGGTGCATGCCTCCAACCTGATCCCCACCGAAGTCACCGAGGCCCAACAGGAAAGCAAGAAGGACGATACCACCTATTCGGTTCCGGGCGCGTCGTCTCCGGTCCGAACTCCGGTAGCCGAGCCCATCTTCCTGCTTCGCAGCGAGAAGATCAAGGCCGACGCTCTGGAGCTGTACCGTTTCGAAGTGAAAAACGGACGCCGCCAGGTGACTTTCTCGCGTAAGCGCAAGGAGGGAACCGGCCCGTTCCATCTCTCTATCACCAAGCTGGACAAGGACCTGTATCGCGTGGAGGCCGACGAAGCCCTGGAGAACGGCGAGTACTCGCTTTCCCCCAGTGGCTCCAACTCCGTCTTCTGTTTCCAGATTTACTAGCGGTTAGCCGCCAACCTGGTAACTCCAGACCTGCTAAAATCACCTTTGCAGTTGTAGTGGAGTAATTTCACTGGCTCACCCCACCGAACAAGCCAAGTCGCTTTCTGAGAAGGATTCGTCCGCTCTTATTGGACGAATCTTTAAAGCCTTTCAATTCCGCGACTTCCGTCTAATGTGGACAGGCGCCTGCACCTCTCAGGTGGGCACTCAGATGCAGACCGCCGCGCAGAGCTGGCTGGTCTACGACCTGTCGATGCACTC
>Ga0157378_10004244_pt1 | contig 12642 bp, 13 predicted proteins | sample M65metaG_FD_115309 | JGI IMG/M metagenome (GOLD analysis project Ga0157378, IMG submission 115309) | Miscanthus rhizosphere microbial communities from Kellogg Biological Station, Michigan, USA - M6-5 metaG | ecosystem: Host-associated > Plants > Roots > Rhizosphere > Soil | place: USA: Michigan...
CGTCGCCCGTGAGCTCAACATTCCGCAGATCGACACTGGAGCGATGTATCGCGCAATCGGACTTGCGGCAACGCGCGCGGGCATGGACGTGAAGGACGAACTGCGCGTTGCCGAGCTGGCGTCTGGTACGCGCATCGAGTTCATTCCCGGCGAGCGCGCGAAGACGATCCTCAATGGTGAAGACATCACCGATCTCATTCGCACGCCGGAGATCAGCATGGCCGCGAGTCACGTCTCGGCGATTCCTGCCGTTCGCCGCCTGCTGGTGAGACTGCAACAGGAAATGGGTCAGCGCAAAGGCGGCGTGCTCGAAGGGCGCGACATCGGTACGAAAGTTTTTCCCGCGACACCGCACAAATTCTTTCTGACAGCACGTCCGGAGGTCAGAGCCAATCGGCGCTATCGCGAGTTGCTCGCGAAGGGGCAGGTCGTCGACTACGACAAGATCCTCGCCGAAACGATTCAGCGCGACACACAGGATTCAACGCGTGCCGACTCGCCCTTGACATACGACGACAGCTATCACGTCATCGATACGTCCGACCTGTCAATCGACGATGTCGTGGCCCGAATCGTTGAAGCAGTCAGGTCTCGAGGCGCGCACTGAGCTTCCGGTAGAAGAAGTCGTCGTCCAGGTCATCGGCACTTCTCCGAATCGTGCAGTGCAGGCAATCGACACCAGGCTTTACACGCGCGAACTCCTCGCGCAGCGCGATCATCGACGCACCGTTCCAGATTTCGTCAAGCGTCTGACGCGCGAGATTACCCGCTGATGGTCGCGACCACGCCATGCATGGAAACACATCACCGTTCGGATGAATCGCGAGAGTGGTCCATGGTGTGCGGCAGATCAGCGGTTCACCCGACTCGGTGAACAGCTCGATGATGCTCGGGCGGTCGCGCAGAAAAGCGGAGTCGATGATTCCCGTTCGCCTGCAGAATTCGCGAAGCAGGACGCGCGCATCGCGGACCTTCTCCCAGAACACGGCGTCGGAGGTCTCCTGAATTTCTGCATTGCTCATCCGCGACACCGTCCGCACCGCGACTTCTTCCGGCCGCAATTTCTCGACGAGCTCCAGAAACTCGGGAAAGGTGTCGATGTTCCTTTCGGAGAGAACGTGATTGATGCGCAGCACGGGCAGCCGTGACGAGCACGCATCGCGATGCGCGCGCAGCCGCTGGAAATTTGCGATCACTGTTTCGAACCGCGCGCCCCGCCGAATGTCTTCGTATACCGCTTTCGTTCCCCCGTCGATCGATACGATCACGCGTGTGATCTGTGCGTCGACGACGCAGGCAATCGCGTGTGAAGGGAGGATCGTGCCGTTCGTAATGATGTCGGAGAACGGCACCTCATGCCGCCGAATGGCATCGAGACGCTCGGGAAAATCGGCCGTCATGAACGGCTCCGTCATGATCGAGAGACAGACATATCGCGCTCGCGGAAACGCCTCACTGGCAATCCGTTCGTATAGAACGCGAGGCATATCGTAGCGATCGAGCGACTCCACTCGCGGGTCGCTGAACCCACACATCCTGCATCGCAGATTGCAGCGATTGTTCTGGTCCATGAAGACGCTGAGAAACCTTCCGGCGCCGTCATCTTCCGGTCCTCGCCAGGCGAGTTTGTCCCGAAGTTCCGCCAGTTCCACGTCGTCGCAGAGTTCACTCACCTTTGAAATACGGGGCTGCCAGCCGGATCGTCGTCGAGATTCCGGACACTCGAGCAGACATCGGACGATTCGGCGAATCGCACGAAATAGGCTAAGTGATTGTGCTCTGAATCACTTCCTGCCTTTTCCGCGCACGGCATGATCATCGCGAGTAGAAGTGAGTCATGCAGACCGACGACGAGGCTGTTCAACCCCTCCTCAGAATTGCGCCGTTTCTCACGGCAATCGGGCTTCTTTCGCTCATATTGCTGATCTTCTGGGGACAGTGGTGATGGAAAAAGTTGTGAGTGCTGAGTGCTGAGTTCTGAGTGAGGAAGACTCTTACTCAAAACTCAGAACTCAGTACTCAGAACTCGGGTCGGGTTGACTCGCTTCAGTTGCGACCGCTAAACTCCTCATTCCGGCGTGTATCAACAACTTACAGTTGACTTTACGCCGCGGAGACAGGCCGCGGGACGTTCTTGTATTTGACGTTACCAGGGTCACTCGTCGAGGGAGGCTCCCCAGTTCATGGCATCGAAGCAGGACCCGAAGAAACCACAGCAACAAACGCCCCGTGCGGAGAACGGTGGCGAGCTGGAATCCCTCGGCATGGACCAGTTGCTCGACATCTACGACAAGAAGATGGCGAGCTTCACCGAAGGAGAGATCGTCAAGGGCCGTGTCCTTAAGATCACTCCGACGGAGGTCGTCGTCGACATCGGCTACAAGTCCGAAGGGCTTCTGCAGAAGTCAGAGGTCACCGGCTTCGACGGCCAGGTGAAAGTGAAGCCGGGTGACGAGATCGACGTCATGGTCGATCGTCTCGAAGATTCTTCGGGTTACGTCACCGTCTCGCGCGAAAAGGCCGAGCGCATGCTCGTGTGGGATCGCATCGAGGCGGCGTTCAAGGCCGATGAGTCGATCACAGGCCGCGTGCTCGATCGCGTGAAAGGCGGACTCTCCGTCGAAGTCGGAGGCGTGAAAGCGTTTCTCCCGGGCTCGCTGATCGACACCAAGCCGGTGAAGAATCTCGACGCGCTTCGTGGGCACGAATACAAGTTCAAGATCGTCTCCTTCGACAAGAAGCGGAACAACATCGTCCTTTCGCGCCGCGCGATCGTCGAGGTCGAGCACGTTGCACAGAAGCAGGCCACACTCGGCAAGCTCGAAGAAGGAAAACTGACGCACGGCGTCGTCAAGAACATCACCGACTACGGCGTCTTCGTCGACCTCGGTGGTCTCGATGGACTGCTGCACATCACGGACATCTCCTGGGGCCGCGTCAATCATCCTTCGGAGTACTTCAACGTCAGCGACGAGATCGAAGTGATGGTGTTGAAGTTCGATCCGGCGCATGAGCGTGTCTCGCTCGGCTACAAGCAGAAGAGTCAGGATCCGTGGTCTGACGTCGTGCAGCGCTATCCGCTCGGCAGCCGCGTGCACGGCAAAGTCGTTTCACTTGCGGACTACGGCGCGTTCGTCGAGCTGGAAGAGGGAGTCGAGGGTCTCATTCACGTCAGTGAAATGTCGTGGACGAAGAAAGTGCGCAATCCGTCCAAGCTTCTTGCGATCGGTGCGGACGTCGAGGCTGTCGTTGCCGACGTAAACGTACAGAACCGCAGGATCTCGCTCTCGCTGAAAGCGCTCGAGCAGAATCCGTGGGACACGATTGCCGAGCGCTATCCGGTTGGCTCGATCATCACAGGCAAGGTTCGCAACCTGACGGACTTCGGAGCATTCGTCGAAGTCGAAGATGGGATCGACGGACTGATTCACATCTCGGACATGTCGTACAACCGCCGCATCAAGCACCCGAACGAAGTGCTGAAGAAGGGTGATTCGATACAGGCCCGTGTCATCAATGTCGACGGCGAGAATCAGCGTCTGTCGCTCTCGGTGCGCGAGTTCCTGCCGAACGAGTGGGACAACTTTGCGAAGTCCCACAACGTCGGCGACGAAGTCGTCGGCACGGTCTCGAAGATCACGGATTTCGGTCTCTTCATCCGTCTCGCGGATGGAGTGGAAGGCCTCGCACACGTCAGCGAGATTCAACGCGACGGGCGCGTGAAGCTCGATCGGATGTTCCATCAGGGCGAGCCGATTCGCACGCGCATCATCAAGATCGATCCTGCAGATCGGAAGATCGGCCTCACCACGCGCGACGTCGAAACGTTGTCCGATGAAGAGAAGGCGTCGATGGAGGGCGCCGGCGAGGCACACGACACGACGCAGGCACCACCGGACGAAGGCGGCACGCCTCAGGGTTGATCGATGTCCGATCTGGAAATCGAGACACGGGATGAGCCCAGGGTGGAACCACCGCCCGCGCCTGTCGTCCGCAAGCGCAGCCGTGTGCCGATGTTTCTCTTCGGGCTTTTCTCCGGCTGTTTCGGCGCGCTCGTGCTCATTTTCGGTCTGATCGTGATCGTGGCGCTCGTCGATGACGACGAGCATCACTTCGCGGCGGACAAAGTTGCAATCGTTCCGATCGAAGGAGAGATCGTCGAGTCGCGCACTGCGATCGATGCGATTCACAGGTACTCGGGCAACAGCAGCGTCAAGGCAATCGTCGTTCGGATCAACAGTCCAGGCGGCGCGATCGCCCCCTCGCAGGAGATCTACGAAGCGATCCGTACCGCGCGTGCGAAAAGCAAAAAGCCGATCGTCGCTTCGCTCGACAGCGTTGCGGCGTCCGGCGGTTTCTATATCGCCTCAGCATGCGACCGCATCGTCGCGAACCCGGGATCGATCACCGGATCGATCGGCGTGATCATGCAGTGGATGGATCTGAAGGATCTGCTGCAGTGGGCGAAGGTGAAACCCGAGACCATCACGAGCGGCACGATGAAAGCAGCGGGCTCGCCCTATCGCGAGTTGAGCGAGGTCGAACGGGCGTATCTGCAACGCGTCAGCGATCAGTTGCACAAGCAGTTCATTCATGCAGTCGCTGTGGGCCGCAACGGCAAGATCAGCGAGGAAGAAGTGAGCAGGGTTGCCGATGGCCGCGTCTTTACGGGCGAGGAAGCGTTCGGTATGAAACTCGTCGACGAGCTGGGTAGTCTCGACGATGCCGTCTCGCTCGCGGCAAAGCTCGCGAAGGTATCCGGCGAGCCCGGCCTGATTTATCCGCGCAAGCGTGCACATGGGCTGTTCGATCTGCTCGCCAGCTCGGATGATGCGGAGTCAGTCGTGCAGCGTGTTCTCAGCGCGGGCGGCTTGCGCTTTCTGTACAGGTGGAACTAGGGGAGGAGGCGAACGTGGTGGACGAACTCGAAGACGACGACAACGAGGCGAAGGCGGGAGTGATGACCAAGGCGGAGCTCGTCGACGAGGTTGCGCGCGTCGTTCAGCTCACCAAGAAGCAGGCCGAAACGATCGTCAATATCGTCTTTGATTCGATCGTCGACTCTCTCCGCTCCGGCCAGAAGATCGAGTTGCGCGGCTTCGGCAGCTTCCGCCTGCGCAGCCGCAAATCACGCACCGGCCGTAATCCGAAGACCGGCGAGAAGGTGGAAGTACCCTCGAAGAAGATCCCTTACTTCAAACCCGGCAAGGAGCTGAAGGAGCTCATCAACACGGCGATGGGTGAGGGTGGACTCATCGACGATCACGCCGCCTCGAAGTAAGCTCCACGTTTCATTCATGGATGTCCTGTTTACTCCCTGGAGGTTCTCCTACTTGACCGCACCCAAGAGCGACCAGCCTGACGGTTGCATCTTCTGCATCGCCGCGGCCTCCGATGACGAACGCAAGACGCTTACGATTTTTCGCGGTGAGCGTGCGCTCGTGATGCTGAACAAGTATCCGTATACGAATGGGCATCTCATGGTTGCCCCCGTGGCTCATCACGCGCTGCTCACGGAGTCCGACGATGCATCGTTGCGCGCACTCATCCGCCTCACGGCCGAGGCGCAACGCGTGTTGTCGGATGTGTATCACCCGCACGGTTACAACGTCGGGATGAACTTTGGGCAGATCGCCGGCGCCGGCGTCGCCGATCACTACCATATGCACATCGTTCCGCGCTGGGCCGGGGACTCGAACTTCATGACCGTCACCGCACAGACGCGGCTCGTTCCCGAGGATCTGGACGCGACTTTCGATAAACTCCGCCCGCATTTCGCGAAACTGCCGCGAGATTTCAACGGCGAATGAACTTACGATCCCTGATTGCGATGCTGCTGGCGTTCCTCGTTCCAGGCAGCGGCCACTTCTTTCTCGGGCGTCGCGCACGTGGCGCTGCATTCTTCGCGATCATCGTGATGCTCTTCGCGGTCGGATTGATGATCGATGGACGCCTTTACGTGATCGAGCGCGGCAATCTCCTCACGACACTCGGAGCGATCGGCTCGATGGGCTCCGGCGCCCTCTATTTCATCGGACGATATGCCGGCGCGCGCGGCGACATCACGTCGATCACGTTCGAATACGGCACCGCGTTTACGCTGACCGCCGGCCTGATGAATCTGCTGGTGATCCTCGATTGCTACGACATCGCGGTGAAGGGACACGATTGAACATCCTTCGCAGCCATGTCGTCCTGATGTTCATCTACGCCGCAGCCACTGCGTCATTCTTCGCCATTCTATGGAAGAGCACGACGAGCGAGCGCATTCGCTTTTTCGTATGGGTGTTCATCGCGCTTTTCTTCGGCGGTATCGCCGTCGGCTGGGCGATGTATCCGTTTCCACTACGATGAGAGGCGAGAAGGCGAGTAGGCGAAGAGGCGAGGGGACCGCTCCCATGAGGGGAAGTAGGCGAGGCGACCAGGCGAGTAGGCGAGCAGGCGAAAAGGCGAAAAGGCGAGGCGAGCGCGCGAAGACTGCGACGTCCCCTCGCCTCTTCGCCTTCTCGCCTTCTCGCCTCTCATCATGGAGCACCGTTTGAAGCTCGCGATCGTCGCCGGCGAAGCCTCCGGCGATCTGCATGCCGCACACGTCGTGCGCGAGCTTCGAAAACTCGCGCCGGAGCTGACGACGTTTGGAATCGGCGGCGAGATGCTGGCGCGCGAGAAGATGGAGCTGCTCCATCACGCGAACGAGCTGGGCATGGTGGGCCTCTTCAACGTACTTCGCCACCTGCCGATGTTCATGGGCATCATGCGCGATCTGATGAAGCGCATCGAGCAGGAACGCCCTGATGCAGTGCTTCTCGTCGACTATCCCGGCTTCAACATGCGCGTTGCGAAGCGCTGCAAAAAACTCGGCATCCGTGTCATCTACTACATCTCGCCGCAGATCTGGGCCTGGCGGCAGGGGCGGGTGCAGCAGATTGCCGACACCGTCGATCACATGATCGTGCTCTTTCCCTTCGAAGCCGATTTCTATCGCGAGCATGGTGTGCCCGTGACCTACGTCGGCCACCCGATCATCGAACAGAAGGCCGGCGTGCGCCGCGCCGCAAGAAAAGATGCACTGCGCGTTGCACTGCTGCCTGGTTCGCGCAAACAGGAAGTCGCAAGTCTCCTTCCGGCGATGATCGATGCCGTTCGCGTGCTGCGGCGCGATCTCGACGTGAACGCCTACATCATTCAGGCGCCAACGATCGAGCATGAGATGCTCGAGGAGATCGTGAAGGCTCACAACGCGGAGATCCCCATTCTTCCGCACGATCGCGGCGAGGCCATCGCCGCGTCTGACGTCGCCCTCTCATCCTCCGGTACCGCGACACTCGAGTGTGCCGTCCTCGGCACTCCGGTGATCGTCATGTATCGCCTGACGCGGCTCACCTACATGCTGGCGCAGCGCCTCGTGAAGGTGCCGTATTTCAGCCTCGTCAACATCGTCGCCGAGAAGGAAGTCGTGCCGGAATTGATCCAGCACGATGTCAACGGCGAGAGAATTGCGGCCGAGGTGAAGCGCATCATGGAGCCGGCGACATATGAGCGCATCACCGCCGAATTGAACGAGGTCCGCGAGCGGCTCGGAGAACAGGGAGCGAGCCGGCGCGCCGCTGAAGCGATAATGAGCGTCGTCCGATGAAGCTTCTCGCGCGCCTGTACGGCTATCTGCGTAGTTACAAAGGCTGGGCGATTCTCGCCTTCGGCTCGATGATCATCTTCGCCGCGACGCAGACGATGCTCATGGGACTCATCCGTCCTCTGTTCGACGAAGTCCTCTCGCCGACGGGTACGCATCGCTCCGCACCAAAGGTGGAGCAGAAACTCGATCCGACGAAGGAGAGGATTTTCGACTCCGTGATGAAGCGCGACCTCCCGGAAGGGCAGCGCGGCTGGTTGATCAACAGTGTCGATCGCGCAGCGAACGGCCTCAGTCACTGGTGGAACGCAAAGCCGGAGAACCGCTGGCGCAAAGTGCTCGCGGCTCTGATGATCGTTTTCATCATCCGCGCGTTCACGTCGTTCTTCTCCGAATACGCATTTCAGAAGGTCGGCTTATCGACCGTGCGCGATCTCCGGAATCAGCTCTATGAGCGGATCATCAATCAGAGCCACCGTTTCTTCGCCGACCGCTCGACAGGGGAGATGGTCAGCCGAGTTGTCTCTGATGCCGATGCGATTCAGGCCGCGGTCTCGACGCGCATGGGCGATCTCTTTCAGGAATCGATCACGCTGATTGGTCTCATCGCGTTCGTCTTCATCACGAATACAGAGCTCGCGCTGATCAGCATGATCGGTGCGCCGCTGCTCGTCATTCCCGTCGTGCAGTTCGGCAAGCGCCTGCGCGGCACGACTCATCGCTCACAGGAACGAATGGCGGACATCGCTACGCTGCTGGAGGAAACGATCCGCGGCGTCCGTATCGTGAAGGCATTCACGATGGAGCCATTCGAGATCGGACGTTTCCGTGCGGCGACCCAGCGACATCTCTCCTGGAATCTGAAAGCGCAACGCGTTCAGGCGCTCACCTCTCCCGTCATGGAGCTCCTCGCCGGCCTCGGCATGATCGCACTCTTCCTGTACGCGCATCGCCGCATCAACGCCGGCACGCTGACCCTCGGTCAGTTCCTCAGCTTTCTCGCCGCGATGGCCGCGATGTACGCGCCGATCAAAAAGCTGAACAAGGTGAACCTCTCTTTGAATACAGCGTTGTCTGCTGCGGAGCGCGTCTTCCGCATGCTCGACATTCCGAACGAAGTCGAAGAAAAGAAGGACGCCATCGCGTTGGCGAAGGTCGGCAGCGGCATCCGCTACAACCACGTCACGTTTACGTACGGTAACGATCCCGTTCTTCGCGATGTGGATCTCGCCGTGAATCCGGGCGAGATCGTCGCTCTGGTCGGTGGCAGCGGCGCAGGCAAATCGACCTTCGTCAATCTTCTCCCGCGCTTCTACGATGTTTCCGAGGGAAGCATCAGCGTCGACGGTGTGGATGTCCGCGATGTAAAGCTCAAGTCGCTCCGCTCGTTGATGGGCTTCGTCACGCAGGAAGTCGTGCTCTTCAATGACACCGTCAAGAACAACATCGCGTATGGGCGCTCGAACATCGACGACAACGCGGTGATCGAAGCAGCCAAAGCCGCGAACGCCCACGAGTTCATCACCGCACTTCCCAACGGTTACGACACCACGGTCGGCGAAGGGGGAGTGTTGCTCTCCGGCGGTCAGCGGCAGCGTCTCGCGATCGCGCGCGCGTTGTTCAAAGACCCGCCGATCCTCGTGCTCGATGAGGCGACGTCGGCGCTCGATACTGAATCCGAGCGTCTCGTGCAGCAGGCGCTGAACAACCTGATGCGCGGCCGCACTACGCTCGTGATTGCGCACCGTCTCTCGACTATTCGCAGCGCCGACAAGATCGTCGTGCTCGACAAGGGTGAGATCGTCGAGATCGGAACGCACGATGAGCTGCTTGTGCACAAGGGCGTGTATCGCAAGCTGTACGACCTCCAGTTCGCCGAGGAGGCAGTGGTAGCAACGTAGAGCCGCTGCTCAGGCGGCTTACGTTTACCTCAGAGAAGGCCGGCCCACCCGTCATCCTGAGCCGCGAAGACGGCGAAGGACCCCCCGCAGAAAATTCGGAAGCCGTGTCATCAACGTCGAGGCCATGTAAACTGCGCGCCGTCGAAAAATGAAGCTTCTCTCCCTGATCGCCAGCCTCTTCATCCGCACGCTCTACGCGACGCTGCGTGTTCGTCACGTGCGCGTGGAGAACATCGAGAAGACGCCGCAGTACATCCTCGCGTTCTGGCATGCGCATCTGCTGCTGATGCTGCACTCGCGCTACAAGAAGCCAATCACGGTGATGATCTCGCAGTCGAAGGACGGCGAGTACATCGCACGCGTTTTCGACTGGTACGGTGTCGACTCCGCACGTGGCTCGTCGACTCGCGGCGGGAGCGGGGCGTTGCGCGAATTGATTCGCGCCGCTCGCGATGGAAGGAACATCGTCTTCACGCCTGACGGTCCGAAGGGACCGGCGCGCATTGCCAAAGACGGAATCGTCTACGCTGCGCAGGCCACGGGACTCCCGATCGTCCCGATCGCTTTCACCGCTAAAAAAAAAAGCTGCTGCGATCGTGGGACCGCATGGTCGTCCCGCATCCATTCACACGTGCGATCTTCCTCTACGGCGAGCCGATCGTCGTGCCGCGTGACGGCAATGCCGAAGAGTGGCGAGTCACGATCGAGCAGCGTATGAACGTGCTTGCGGATCAAGCGGAAGAGCAATTTGAAAACTTGTGGAGGGCAAAGAAGGATGAAGGATGAAGGATGAAGGATGACTTCAGTGGCACAGTCATCCTTCATCCTTCATCCTTCATCCTTCCGCAAAATGATTACATCCATGACAGGATTCGGCCGCAGTTCCGGCGCGCTTTCGCCGCGCTGGTTCGTTGCGGTGACCGCCAAGAGCGTCAACCACCGCTATCTCGAAGTCTCGGTCCGTCTGCCCGAGTTCTTCTGGGAGCTCGAGCCGCTTGTGCGCGCGCTCGCCTCCGAGACCTTCTCGCGCGGGAAGCTCGACATCTCCATCCGCGTGCAGCGCACGCAGCAGCCGGAGTACAACGTCCGCATCAACGCGCAGATCGCGAACGCCGTCGTCCCGCAACTGCGTGCGATCGCCGAAGACATTGGCATCGCGAGCACCTTCACGGGCTCCGATCTGATGCGCGTTCCCGATCTACTCCAGGTAGAACCAGTCGAGAGCGAGATCAGCGATGAAGAGAAGGAAGAGCTGACCGCGCTGCTGCGCGATGCCTTTGCGCAGCTGACATCGATGCGCATCCGCGAAGGTGAGACGTTGCACAACGACATCACCTCGCGCCTGAAGATGATGCGGACTCTGCAGGAGCAACTCGCATCGCGGCGCGACCTCGTGCGCGATGAGCTGCTCACGTCCTATCGCTCTCGCGTGGCCGATATCGCGGCTGCCGCGGGCGATGTCACGATTCGCGAAGACCGCCTCGCACAGGAAGTGGTGCTGATGGTCGAGAAGGGCGATATCGCCGAGGAGTTGACGAGGCTCGCGCATCACGTGGAGCAGATGGAGAAGGCGATCAACGGCAAGGAGCCGTCGGGCAAGAAGCTCGATTTCTTCTCGCAGGAGATGATCCGCGAGATCAACACGATGGGCTCGAAGTCGCGAACCGCGGACATCCGGACCCTTGTTGTAGACTTGAAAACCGAGGTCGAGCGCATTCGCGAGCAGGTTCAGAATGTCGAGTAACTTCCACCCGGACGGAACGCTGTTCATCGTTTCCGGTCCGTCCGGCGCTGGGAAGACCACGCTCATCAATAAGGCGCGCCGGCAGCTCAAGCGGCTCGGCATCTACCTCTATTTCTCGGTCTCCCACACCACACGGAGCGTTCGTTTTGGCGAAAAAGAAGGGAAGGCCTACTACTTCGTCAGTCATGACCGTTTCGAGCAAATGGTTCAGGGCGGGGAATTTATCGAGCACGCGAGGGTTCATGAGCAGTGGTACGGGACATCGAAAGAGGAAGTGCTCGCGCGCTTGAATCGGGGCGAGGACGTCATCGTCGATATCGACTACCAGGGTGCGAGCCAGATCGCGCAACATCCTGAGCTTCGCCCCCGCTCATTGAACATCTTCATCTTTCCGCCATCGTTCGAGCATCTCGAGCAGCGTCTCCGCGATCGGGGACTCAACACGGAGGCGGAAATTCAGACGCGCCTGCAGAAAGCGATCGATGAAATCGACGCAGGCAAAGAGTTCTACGAATACGTGATCATCAACGACGATCTGCGCGCTGCGGCGGAATGCCTCAAAGCGACGATCATCGCGAAGAAGTTGCAAACGAAGACAGCGCTCGAAGCGATCGCCAGGATGGCCGAGCGACTGAAGGAGGAACGAGATGGAAGGTCTGCCAGAAGGCGTGGATAGCAAGTTCCGTTACGTGCTCCTCGTCTCCAAGCGCGCCGAGCAGCTCATCCAGGGCTCGCAAGCGAAGTTGAAGACGAAGCACGCCAAGCCAACCCGTGTGGCAATGGAAGAAATCGACAAGAATCAGGTGAAGTGGCAGCTGTCGGAGCCGATTGCGGAGCCGGAGCCCACGGCACTCGCCGAGTAGAAAGTACTGAGTACTGAGTAACGACTCAGAACTCAGAACTCAGAACTCAGAACTGCGATGAACATTGTCCTCGGCGTCAGCGGCGGAATCGCCGCTTACAAAGCGCCCGAGTTGGTGCGCCGGCTGAAAGATGCCGGCGCCGACATTCGCGTCATCCTAACGCCGAACGCCGCACGCTTCGTGTCGCCGCTTTCGCTGGCGGCCGTATCGGATCATGGCGTCATCATCGATCAGTGGGGCGATCCCGAGCGTGGCGGCGTCGATCACATCGAGCTGGCCCGCTGGGCTGAGCTGCTGCTGATCGCGCCCGCGACGGCGAATATTCTCGCGAAACTCGCAGTCGGCATCGCCGACGATGCGCTCAGTACGTACGCGGTGGCGCATCGCGGCCTTGGGACGGTCGCACCGGCGATGAATCCGTTCATGCTCGCGCATCCGACGGTGCAGTCGAACGCTGAGACGGTCCCCGCGCGCGGCGCGACGCTCATCGAGACACCCCAC
>Ga0157378_10004245_pt1 | contig 12642 bp, 6 predicted proteins | sample M65metaG_FD_115309 | JGI IMG/M metagenome (GOLD analysis project Ga0157378, IMG submission 115309) | Miscanthus rhizosphere microbial communities from Kellogg Biological Station, Michigan, USA - M6-5 metaG | ecosystem: Host-associated > Plants > Roots > Rhizosphere > Soil | place: USA: Michigan...
GCTTCAGCGGCGATGGCGCGCGCGCGACCGAAGCAGCACTGAGCACGCCACTGCAGATCGCGTTCGACTCGGATGCGAATCTCTACATCGTCGACTGGGCCAACAGCCGCATCCGCCGCGTCGACGCGAAGAGCGGAATCATCACGACGTTCGCCGGCGGAGGCACACCGGCGGAAGGAACGAACGGCGATGGAGGCGTTGCCACGTCGGCCACGCTCGCGAGCCCGTTCGGCATCGCGATCTCGGGCGGCTATCTCTGGTTCAGTGAGAACGCGTACAACTCGCAACGCATCCGCCGCATCAAGCTCGACACGAAGATCATCGAGTCCATTGCCGGCGCCGACGATCGTGGGTATGCGGATGGCCCCGGGAAAGATGCGCGCTTCAACAACCCTCTCGGAATCGCTGCGGATGCTGCCGGCAACATCTACGTTGCCGATGGCTCGAATTCGCGCGTGCGGAAGATCGATGCGAATCTGAATGTCACGACGGTCGCCGGTAATGGAACAGATGGTTCAGAAGGCGACAAAGGCCTTGCCACTTCCGCGCAACTCGACCTTCCGGTCGTCGTTGCCTTCGACCCGAAGGGCAATCTCTGCATCGGTCAGATCGGACGCGTGCGCATCGTCGATAAGGCGACCGGCATCATCGATACGATGGCCGCGCCGTTCGGCCTCATTTACGGCCTTGTCTTCACGCCCAATGGCGATGCGTACATCGAAGACGATGGCAACGGAGTCATTCAGAAATGGACGGCGGCGACGGGAGAGTTCACCCGCTATGCCGGCGGAGGCCGATTCGTCGGTGATGGCCGCGTCGCCACGGCAGCGATCCTCTCCAACCCGACCGGACTGCTGCTGAATGCTCGCGGTGATCTTTTCATCGCCGATCAGTACAACACGACGCTCCGGAAGGTTGATGCGACAACGCGGACGATCAGGATCGTCGCCGGCACGGTCGGCCGTTATTACTCCGAAAATCAGGAAGGATTCGACGCGACCGACGCGGTCATCGGTGGAATCACCGACGCCGCGTTCGATTCGAAGGGCAACATCTATACGGCGGATCCGCACCAGTCGAAGATCTGGAAGATCGATACGAACGGAAAGATCTTTACCTACATCGATCTGCCGTCCACCTATCCCGCTGCGATCGCCTTCGATGGCAGCGACGCGCTCTACATCGCCGATCCTCAAAATCAGGTCGTGCATCGCATTGATCCTGCGACGAAGGAGAAGACCCTTCTCTCCGGCACGCCTGGCAAGCAGGGATCGAGTGGTGATGATGGTCCCGCAAGCGCTGCGCTGCTCGATCACCCCACTGGTGTTGCCGTCAATGCCGCGGGCGACGTCTTCATTGCGGATCAGTACAACGGTCTGATCCGGCGTGTGGATGCAAGGACGAAGGTGATCACGACATACGCCGGCGGCGGATCGTCGAACGTTCCGGGCGACGATGGGCCAGCGAAAGGCGCTTCATTCTTCCCGCAGCACATCACGATCGACAAGACGACGGGCGATCTCTACATCGTCGACCGCGGCTTTCATCGCATTCGCAACGTCGATGCGAAGACACAGACGATCACGACGATCGCCGGATCGGGAACGAGCGGCTACTCGGGCGATTTCGCCGGCGACAACGGCCCGGCGAAAGATGCGAAGCTGAATCTCGGCTACGAGCTCTCCGGTATTGCGATCGCTCCCAGTGGCGATGTCTACATCAGCGACTCGGCGAACAATCGCGTGCGCGCGGTCTTCGCCTGCCGCTCCTCACTCGATCCCACATCGCTGACTTCGCCCGCCGACAATTCCTCGCGCTCACCAGTTCTTTCCTGGCGCGCGATTCCAGGCGCGTTCCGCTACGACGTCTATCTCGACACTGCGACTCCTCCCGTGAGAATCATCGCGAACGATGTGGCCGAAACGTCATTCACCCCAGCGAACCTGCTGCCATCCACGCGCTACTACTGGAAGATCGTCGCGAAGGGTGACTCGTTCTGCACGCCGCGCGCGACTTCGACCTCGTCGATTGCGAACTTCACAACCACCGGCGGTTGCGGACTTGGAGGTTTCGATACGACATCGCCAGCCGACACCGCCACCGTCTCCTCGCCGCTTTCGCTTTCCTGGCAGGCACTCTCCGGCGCCTCGACGTACGACGTCTATCTCGGCCCTTCGAATCCGCCGTCGCTCTTTTCTGCGGGGCTGACTTCGCCATCTCTGCAGATCACGCAGCAAGGCACGTTCTACTGGTTCGTTACAGCGCATGCTGCATGCGACGCACAGATCACATCGTCGACGCCTGTGCACTCCTTCACCGCAGGGCAGGGCTGCCAGCCATCGAGCGTCACAGTCTCGACCACGTCGCCAGCCGACAAGAGCACCGACATCGCCGTTCCAGTCACGTTGCAATGGACGTCTGCGAATGCGAGCGGATTCACCGTCGACTTCGGACCGACCGATCCGCCACCAGCGTTTGCAACCGGGCTCTCGGCGAACCGCATCACGATTGCGGATCTGCGGCCCGGCACGACGTACTACTGGCGAGTCACTGCAACCGGCTGCGGCTCGACGACATCGACGAGCATCGCAAGTTTCACGACGCGCACATGCGCTGTTCCCGCTGCACCATCGTTCACGTTCACACCGCCGGCGGTGACCAGCGGCTCCACCTACACCGTCGTCTGGTCCGCCGCCTCGGGCATCGATGCCGGCGGCGGCTATCTCGTCGAGCGTTCGCTCAGCCCGACGTTCGTCACGATTCTTGATGCGCAGGTGACGCAGTCCCGCGCCGCCGCGTTCGTCGCCGGCGCGAGCGGAACGATCTATCACCGCGTGCGTGCGGTGCCGGCATGCGATCCATCGAAGCCAGGTCCCGTATCGGAAATCCGCTCCGTCACCGTGACCGATGCGCCGCCGAACGTCGTCTTCACCGTCTCTCCCAACGCCGCGATCAGCGCCCTCGGCGAGCGCATCGACTCACTGCGCGGATCGTTCACGCTGGAAAACGTGACGAATGCGCCGCTGCAGGTGATCGTTGGGCGCCAGGAGCTCGGTGGCGCTCCGCCGTTCTTCAGCATCGTCGATCCGTCGGGCACCGATGCAGCGTTCGTGACGCTGCAGCCACATGTGCCGCACTCGTTCGAGATCCGCTACGCGGGACCGCGCAACGATGCCGCTGGCTCGTATGAAGGTGTGATCTTCGCAGCGGCGACCGGCAAGTCGCTGGCAGTGACGCCTTATGGCTTCGTCAATCTCAAGGTCGGCGGCAGCGGCACATCGGTGCCGGAGCTGCGCGTCAACGGTTTGCAGACCGACTACGCTGCCTTCGCGCCGTTTGCTTCGAACGGTGATGACACGACGCGCACGCCGCTCTCGATCTCGGTCACGAACAACGGTTCGACACCGATGGAGCTCGCCGCGGAGATCGGTCCCGAAGTCTGGCTCGTGCCGGAGACCGGCTGGAATGCAACGCCGCTCGCGCCGAACAGCACGCGCACGATCAATCTAACCACGCGTCGCAGCAGGGCTCCCGGCGGTTCGTCGCTTCCGCGCTATACGTACTTCAAGGTGCGGACACGCGATGGCGGGTCGGCGCGGATGCTCGTGCAGGACAACGACGTGACCTCCTCGACCGGCGGCCGTTCCAGCCGTCTCGATCCGAGTGATTCGACGCTGATCGTGCCCGAGGTGGTGAGCCGGGTGTCGCCGGCGAACAGGCAGGTGGTTTCGCGGATGTGGATCACGAACATCGGCGGCGAGGCGGTACAGGTGGAGTTGACGTACACGCCGGAGAACACCGATGGCTTCGACGCGACGCGCGTGCGCCGCGCGATTGTCGTCGCGCCGCCGAACGATGTCGTCACGCTGACCGATCCGCTCGTGCAGATCTTCGGCGCTACGCGTCCTGCGCGTGGAACGATCGAAGTGCGATTGCCGCGCGAGCGCCTCGGCTTCGTCAGCGTCTCATCATCGATCGTCACCCTCGGCGGCGGAACGTCGTACACGATTCCAGTCGTCGCGCGCGGCGATGGTGCGCGCGCGAATGCATCGCAGACGATCATCGGCGTGATGAGAAAGTCTGGCGTTTCGACCGCGCTGACCCTCGCCGAAACCTCGGGTGTCTCGCAGGCGACGGTCACCTTGAATGTGTACGCCGCGGACGGCACGAAGATCTCGACGTCGAACGTTGTCGTGCCTCGCTATGGCAACGTCCGTGTCGATCAGATCGGCGCGCCGTCGTTCGACGGCGACGGCGGCCGCATCGACATCACGATCGCGGATGCGACCGGTGCGAGCGTTGTCGGTCTCGCGACCGTCTCGGATGCGAATGGTGAGCGAGGTGCAGTCGCACTTTCGACGACGTTCGGCCAGACCTCGAGCGCAACGTCGCTCGCGCGGCGGATGATCCGATCGGACGACACGCCGTCGGTGACGACGGTCGTGCCGGTGTTGCCAACGAGTGGTTCACCATCAGCGGCGCCGCAGAAGACGGAGGTCGTGTTCTCTGCGCCATCAGGATTGAGCTCGACGTTCGATGCGCTGTTCCGCCTGGCGAACGGAAACCAAAGCGGTCCGACGAGAACGTTTACGGTGCAGGGCGGCGTTAGCCTCGTGTTCTCCGACGTACTTGCGACGCTCTTCAATGTGACCGCGCAGGTTCCGGGAAGTCTGGCCGTGACATCGACGAACGGAGGGCGCGTGACTGCGATTCTCGAGAAGACGAATCCGTCATCGCCTGCGCCGAAGACGACGCTGCCGTTGCCGACGAGTACGTCCGATCTGCTCACCGGTGCGAGTCTGCTGTCGCAGCGTCCGCTCTTCTTCGATGGTCTCGAACAATCGACGGATGCAACGCGCGGCGCGCGCTGGATGCTCGTGCTTAATGAGATGGGCGGCGGCTCGGGCAGCGTGACTGTGCGTTTGTACGAGGCCGCGAACCGCACGACGCCGATCGCGCAGAAAGAGTTCGCAATCGGAGCGAATCAGCAGCTCACGCTCGACACGGTGTTCGCAGCGCTGGGACTCGATGCGGATGATCGGCGAAAAGATCGTACGAACGTGCAGGTGGTCGTGATCGGCACGAGCGGCGCGGCGCGTGTGGCCGCGACGGCGGTGTCAGTCGACAACAGCACGGGCGATACGCAGGCCCACGCACTCGCGGCAGGATCCGCGTTGCCATCGGCGAGCATCGTGACGCCGGTGCTGCCGAATGCGCAGGGCACAAACAGGAGACGCGCCGCGGGGCATTAGTATCTGCGCTTCCTTACGTCATCTTGATTGGCGTGTAGCGGAACTGAAGACGTTGATGGCACAGCTTCCACGAAGGCTTGCCCAGCATGAACTCATCCTCAGAGGTTGTGAAGAAATCGGGAAGCGAAAGGCCGAGCCCGGTTTTTTCGTCATCCTGAGGCGCGAAGACGCCGAAGGACCCCCGGCAGAAATAAGGGGGTCCTTCGCTTCGCTCAGGATGACGGTTACGCCACGAGCCCCTTGTGCCGCCTGACTGCGCGATACACCTCGTCATACATCTGCGCGGAGTGCCGCCACGAGTAATCCTGCTCCATGCCGTCGCGCGCGATGCGCGTCCAGAGCATCGGATCCTGATAGCACCGCTGCGCCCACATCACCGTATCGCGCAGTGCTGACGGCGTCGCAGCGTCGAACGTGAATCCTGTTGCCTGATCGAGATTGTGGCCGTTGTAGCCGACGACCGTATCGGCGAGTCCGCCGACGCGGCGCACGATCGGCGGTGTTCCGTACGCAAGCGAATAAAGCTGATTGAGTCCGCAAGGCTCGAAGCGCGACGGCATCAGGAACGCGTCTGCTCCGGCTTCGATGCGATGCGCGAGATCCTCCTGGAAGCCGACGTAGCTCCAGAATTTTCCGGTCGCGTGATGCGAGTAGTAATGCATTTTGTTCTCGAGGTCGCGCTCACCGGAGCCGAGCATCACGAAGCGCACTCCTGATCCGAGGAGATCGCCGAGGACGGGGAAGAGAAGGTCGAAGCCTTTCTGATGGGTGAGACGGCCGACGATGCCGACGACGAAGCTGCGATCGTTCGGATCCATGCCCGTCGACTGCAGCAGCGCGCGGCGATTCTCGAGCTTTCCGGCGAGCGTCTGCGCATCGTAGTTGCGCGCGATCTGCCGGTCGTTGGCCGGATTCCAGATCAGAGGATCGATCCCGTTGACGATGCCCATCAGATCGCGGCTCCGCATCCGCAGCATCGGATCGAGTCCGAAGCCGCCGTCCGGCGTTGTGATCTCGTTCGCAAACGTCGGGGACACTGCGGTGATCACATCGGCCGCGACGATCCCGCCCTTCATCAGATTGATGGCGCCGTTCCAGTCGACTTGCGACTGCACGCCGGATGGCAGACCGAGAACGGGAAACATCCTGTGCGGATAGACGCCCTGATACGCGAGGTTGTGAATCGTGAGCACGGAGACGGTTTCGTTGAACACCCAGTCGCGCGGGTAGTCCCAGCGGAGCGCCATCGGCGCGAGCGCCATGTGCCAGTCGTGCGCATGCAACACCTCGGGTGTGTTCCAGAGGAGGTGCATCGCGTGAAACACGGCGCGCACGAAGAGGCTGTAGCGCACGATGCCATCGTCTTCACCGGAAAGCGCGGGGCTGTAGATCTGAGGCCGATTGAAGAACTCGTCGGCACCGACGAGAAAGAGCGGGACATCGGAGTCGGGGAGTGTGGTGCGCAGAATGCCGACCTGCTGATGTCCGATGCGAAACGTTTCGCACGCGGATACGGGCTCGATGCCACGCTTGCGCATGGCTTCCCAGGCCTGCCGGTACAGCGGCATCCAGACGGTGACCTGATGCCCCAGTTCGGCCTGAGCCTTGGGCAGGGCACCGACGACATCGCCCAATCCACCGGTCTTGGCAAATGGTGTGACTTCGGCCGAAAGATGTGCAATCCGCATTGGAATAAGTCGCTCCCGCCGGATGATAATGTCCGCGTGCGACTCCTATCACTTCTATTTACGACCATGACCGTGCTTGGCGGCACGGGTTCGATCTGGGTACACACGGATCCGGGCGTGATCGTGTACGTCGATGGCGTGCAGGTCGGCATCTCGAATCAGGACCAGAACGGACTGCTGATCCCTGCGGTGCCGATGGGAGAGCATCAGCTGCGTTTCGAGCTTCCGGGACAGGGGACATCGACGTCGGATGTGCTGGTCGAGAAGAATGTGACCGCGACCGTCGAGCTGTCCACGATGGTGCTTCGCAATTCGGGAGCGCGCAAAGGCGGAGTTGAAGTGCGTCTGAAGTCGAACGACAACGGATGCCAGGTGCGGGTGGCTGATGGTCAGAAGCCGATCGTCGAAGGGATGGCCGGGTTTTACGATCTGATTCCGAACACGTATCAGATTGCCGTGAACTGTGCGGGAAATCGCTCGGTCGGCGGCAATGTGACGGTGATGCCGGGCCGGATCGCGCTGATCGATGTGAATCCGTTGATGCGCCAGTTCAATCTGATGGGCGATCGCCCGCGCACGACGCATCAGGTGACGGTGTACTCATCGCGCGACAAGCTGGATAGCGCGTCGCTTCCGGCCGAGGCGAAGCGGGTGATCATCGCGTCGCTGCCGAGTGGCGCGCAGGTGGTCGACGTGAAGATGTATACGGGCGGGATCATTCACCTCGCAGTCGTGACGAAGGATCAGGGGAGCATGTCGGAGTTCGTCTACAAGCTGAGCGACTCCGAGGTGTTCGAGAAGGTGGTGATCGGCAGGACGGCGAAGGATGGTCCGGATCGCTATCGGTTCGATGTCGGGATGCTTTTCGTAGGGCAGTAGTTCAACGGGTGGTGGTCCCGTGATCGCGTTACGCGTCAAAAGGCGTCGCATAACATCCGTCTCGCGAGCGAGTCAACGTGCAAATCGGTTGTGTCTCAATGGCTTGAGAGACGTCGTTGTTGACTGCATTAGGATGTTCTACGTCAGCAAGGAATGTTCGCCGTCAGTGATTGACGGTCAATTAAGAGTTAGCCGCCCCGAATGAAACTCACGACAAACAAGCGACTGACGGTCGTCACATCAACGGGACGCCGGGTTCGCACGGGCAGCATCGTCCGAGTGGTGGCACTCCCGCCAGGCATTTCAAGCTTGCCTCGCGATTCTCGTCGTGCATTTCGCTTGATCCTCGGTCACAGGTTCCGTGTGGCAGCGGTTACCACGGAGCAACCCCGCTGGCTTCAACTCGACGTTCACCGCATCGTCGATCAAGCCCTTGGCACCTACCGGAACACTGTGTACGTGGAACCGGAATGCGTAGCATAAACACCAGGCGGCTAACTCGGCGCTGCACCGGACACCGTGCCGTTCGCCGCCGTCTTTCGCGCAAGCGCCAACTTCGGCTATTCTGCAGTGTGAGGCACGGCGCCGGTGAGCGCCAACAACGTTAGACGGCGGAACATGGACGACCGAATCGACGTGCTCTTTGAGATCCTGCACTCCGAGGTCGAAGGGAGCGAACAAGCAGCAGCTTCACTTGCCGCCCTGGAACAGATTGCGAACGGCGGATCGCTCGAGGTCGCGGAGGGCATCGCAGAAATCTTTGCGTTCTCACCCATCCATCACGATTCAGCGAAGGCCTACTTCTGGTACCACGTCGCTCTTGCATCTCGGGGGTACCTAACGTCGTTTGAAAATCATCACGACACGCTCGACTAGTACTGCGGCCCCGTAGGGGACTTTCGCAACGAACCAGAAGTGAACGGGTTGCTTGCGGAACTCGGCGAGCTACGCGTTCGTCAGTTGGACGCCTAAGCTGGCGAGTGGCTAAGCAAGAACACCGCCGTCTAACTCACCGCTGCAGCCGACGCCGTGCCGTTCGCTGCCATGCTTGGCGTATCATGATCGGGTGTCGCTCCTGCCGCGTGAAGCACGGCGCGGCTGAGCGGCCAAACGTTAGCCGCCTCGAATGAAACTCACCACAAACAAGCGACTGACGGTCGTCACATCAACGGGACGCCGAGTTGGCACGGGCAGCTTCGTCCGAGTGGTGGCGCTGCCACCTGGCGTTTCAAGCTTGCCTCGCGATTCTCGTCGTGCATTTCGCTTGATTCTCGGTCACCGGTTCCGTGTGGCTGCAGTTACCACGGAGCAACCCCGCTGGCTTCAACTTGACGTTCACCGCATCGTCGATCAAGCCCTTGGCACCTACCGGAATAGTGTGTACGTGGAACCGGAATGGGTGGCATAAACACCAAGGCGGCTAACTCGGCGCTGCACCGGACACCGTGCCGTTCGTCGCCGTCTTTCAAGCTAGTGTCAACTTCGGCTATTCTGCCGTGTGAGGCACGGCGCCGGTGAGCGCCAACAACGTTAGACGCTCCAAAGGAGGGCACGCTGAGCCCCCACCCATTCGACTCTCTGACCTTCGACGTCTTTTGGAATGGCCGTGTTTATCTCACGCTGGTCGATCGCGAGGTCGATCTTAGTGTGTCCGCTGACGAGCGCGGCCCAGAGTCTTGGCAACGTGAGGTCTTCGACGCTTTCATGCATGACCAAGATACGCTTCAGCCGCATCTGCAGAAGGAGTTGCTAGCCTATTACCAAAGTATCGTTGGTGAGTATCGCGAGATGTTCTTTCCAGAGTTCCTGAATAGGGTGCCGTTGCTCACCACATATCACGAGCTCGCCGATCTTCTCCAACCGCAAACACTCATCATCCACGATGACGTTTGGCCGAAGGGAGAGGCGGCACTACTCTTCTCCTGCAGTTGGGATCCGGAGCACGGCGTTGGCGTCCGCACCTCCAATGCCAAGGTCGTCGAAGTAGGACCGCAGGACATCTGTCTGTAGCCTGCACCGGCGTCTAACTCGCAGCTGCACCGGACGCCGTGCCGTTCGCTGCCGTGTTTGGCGTTATCATGATCGTGCGTCCCTTTTGTCGTGTGAAGCACGGCGCCGGTGAGCTGCAGGGACGTTGGGCGCGTAGGCCCCGTCGCTCATGAAGCACGCACGCAGGTCGTCGTTTACCATCGTCGCAAGTGAGTGACTGGGCTCCACCTTCGTCCTCGTTCAAACGGCGAGCATCTATCGGCGGGTTCGATGCACGCATCCGCGGGCATCCCAAGATTCAAAGCGATCACAAACCTCCCAAGAAACAAACCGGCAAGTGGGGCGCGCCCAACTCACGGCTGCAGCGGACTTCGACCCGCTCGCTGGTAAACTCATCGTGCACGTTCGGTCCGGCGGGTCGAAGCCGCTGAGCCGAAAAACGTTAGCCGCGTCGCGTGATCCACTACCCCGGGACGATGATTGAAACGCGAACATTCGATGAATTGTGTCGCTCGGTTATGAACGACGACCTGAATCGGCACGGTTTCGCTTGGGTGGGCAACGGAAGCTACGCAAGAGCCGACTCAGATGGCGAAGACACCATTGCTCTAGATCTGCGAGCCAGCCAAGCGCGGTTCTGCGTCATGATCGGGCACACTCCACGTGACCTCGCAATCCTTGGCGAGCTTCATCCAGAGGTCGCCGTCCAAGATCGCGGCTTCCTCTGCAAGCCATACCTAAATCCCACGGGCACGTCCTGGAATCCTCGCTGGTGGAGGACAAGTGACAGGGGAATGGCCGAAAAGTCGCTTCGCGATGTACTGACATGCTTTGAAGTGGTAGGACTGGCGTGGCTCGGCTTACTTCGCAATCCTGAGTTCTACGCCGAGCAAACTGACCCTGTCGCCGCGATTGGTTCGGGTTTGGCGCACGAGCGCGCTGGCAACATGAGCATCGCGCGAGAGCGGTACGAAGAGATCATGCGTCGTTTCTCAGAGATCGAAAGGATGGGTGGTGTCCGGTGCTTTCAAGAAGGGTGGCGTGACTTTATCTTCGTCACTGCAAAACTCGGGATCGAGAATGACCTAGTTAGAGAGGTAAGGGTTCTCGCGGGTTGGAGTCCGAAGATCGATCCATTGCCCACCAAACGCGGCTAACTCACCACTGCAGCGGACGCCGTGCCGTTCGTCGCCGCCTTTCGGTCGAGCATCAACTTCCGCTATTCTGGCGTGTGAGGCACGGCGCCGCTGAGTGGCCGAACGTTGGGCGCGTAGGTCTCGTCGCTCATGAAGCACGCTTGCAGTTCGTCGTTCACCATCCTCGCGAGTGAGTGACAGGACTCCACCTTCGTCATCCTTCAAACAGCGAGCATCTATCGGCGGTTTCGATGCACGCATCCCCGGGCATCCCAAGATTCACCGCGATCACAAACCTCGCAAGAAACAAACCGGCAAGTGGCACACGCCCAACTCACGGCTGCAGCGGACTTCGACCCGCTCGCTGGTAAACTCATCGTGCACGTTCGGTCCGCGGGTCGAAGCCGCTGAGCCGAAAAACGTTAGGCGTCCTGAGCCAACGTTCCGCGGGCTCGCTACGTAGTATCTACGTGAAACGCGCTGTGCTGGTCGGCATCGCCGCCGGATTTGCGATCGGACTGCCATATTTGCTCTATCTTTCGCCCATCGTTGATAGGGCGTTGCCGAGCGGGCCGTGTTTCTGCGCGGCGCTCGGTCCCGGCATTTTCGCGACGGTGTCGGTCTTCGACGCTGTCGGGGTAGACTTCTTCGACGCTTCTGGCGACCTCGATGCAACCGGAACGATGCTCATGTTCGGCATCAGCTTCGTTACGTGGTTCGTGGGTGTACTCTTCGTTGCGGACCTTGTTTCCCTTATTCGACGCCGCAGGCACATTCCCGCGCGACCGGACGCCTAACTCGGCGCTGCACCGGACTCCGACCCGCTCGCCCGAGCACTCCGAGAGCTATACTGTTCGCGTGCGGGTCGGAGCCGGTGAGCGCCAGACCCGTTAGGCGACAAGACTCGTGAACACTTCAGTTGAACAGATGTTGGTCGAACTCGCCAACTGCGACGAACCAGACCGATATCTCGCTTCGCAGGATCGGTCGATCGACTTAGCGCGTCGGGAATACCATCAACTTTTGCAAATTGCGCAAGGGCACGAATCCGTCGAAATGCGCTTTGAGGCAGCCCAACTCATTTCACTCCTCTCCGAAGCAGACCACCGCGAGGAACTTCTCATAATCGAACAAGAAGATCCCGACCCGAGCATTCGCGACTTGGCTAGAGCGCTTCGTTTTCGGTCGATCGTGGCCGAGAAGGTTCTCGCGTCAGGAAAGCTTGATGCGGCAGGTTTCGAGTCGTACCAACGGGAGGTCCGCGAACAGGCGGCGCGCCGGCTGTTTGGTCGCACAGATTGAAGAAGAAAACCGCGCCTGTGGCGTCGTCTAACTCATCGCTGCACCGGACGCCGTGCCGTTCGCCGCTATCTTCGGCGTATCATGGTCGAGTTTCGCTCCCGCCGTGTGAAGCACGGCGCCGGTGAGCGACCGAACGTTAGCCGCCTGTGCACAAGTTTGCTGTCTTTCTCGCGCTCCTCTTCGTAGGGTGCAATGTTGCGCCACGGCACCCGAATCTCTCGGCGTACGAGAAGGATCTAAAGCTATCGATACGGTTGGCATCAAGCGCTGCGAGGGCAGGTGGCCAGCTACAGCTCGATTTCGAACTAGAGAACACGGGCAACCGTCAACTCATCACGTGTCGCTACCGAGAATCCTTTGTGAGTTTCTGGGGACTGCAAGCAAAATATGCCAGGA
>Ga0157378_10004247_pt1 | contig 12635 bp, 12 predicted proteins | sample M65metaG_FD_115309 | JGI IMG/M metagenome (GOLD analysis project Ga0157378, IMG submission 115309) | Miscanthus rhizosphere microbial communities from Kellogg Biological Station, Michigan, USA - M6-5 metaG | ecosystem: Host-associated > Plants > Roots > Rhizosphere > Soil | place: USA: Michigan...
ATATCGCGAATCGTGCCGTTGTCCATCAGGGCTGCACCCGCGAAACACACTTTGGAAATTGCCTGTGCCTTGCGCGTGCCCACTTTCCGGTAATACTGCCGCCACGGCGCGGCGCGGCGCGGCAGTCGCACCGCACGCAATAATTCGTCCGGCGAAATTTGCATTTTTTTATAGCCGGTATGAAATCCGTGATACGGCAGCCAGCGCGCACCGCGCTCGGAAACCAACTCGATATCAGCGTCGTAGACCAGCAAAGCCGGCGGGGAATCGGCTGCCGGCGATGCGTTCACGATGTTTCCGCCCAGCGTACCGCGATTCTGCGTGGCGATGCTGCCGGTTTCACGCGCCGCCGTACACAACAACGGAAATTCGGCGCGCAGCACAGGATGCTTCTGGATTTCGGTGTAGGTGGTCAGCGCCCCTAGAATCACGGAATCGGCGGACACTTCGATGCCGCGTAAATCATCAAGCCTGGAGACGCTCAGGAATTTCTTGTGGGAAAGTTTGCCTGCCTCGAGTAGCACCATCAGGTCCGTTCCGCCCGCGAACGGCTGCCAGACTCCCGGCTCCCGCGCCATCAAAGCAAGGGCTTCCGAGAGGCTTCCAGGGACCCGCAAATCGTAAGCGGGAATGTAGGCCCTCATCGGTCTACTGGCCTTGTATCTTGCGTTGATTCGCACGCGCGTACGACCGCCGCAAAAATCTTTTTATAACCCGTGCAGCGGCAAAGATTTCCGGCCAGTCCTTCACGAATTTCAGCGTCGTCCGGATGCGAATTCCGCTCGAGCAGCGCCACTGCGGCCATCACCATTCCCGGAGTGCAGATTCCGCACTGCGAGCCGCCGCATTCCAGGAAGGCCTGCTGTACGGCATGCAGCTGGTCACCGTTGGCCATTCCTTCAACGGTGCGAATCTCCGCCCCATCCGCTTCGACTGCCGGAATGAGGCAGCTATTAACCAGAGCGCCGTTCATCAGCACCGCGCACGCGCCGCATTCACCTTCGCCGCAGCCTTCTTTCGTGCCGGTCAGATGCATCTCCTCGCGCAGCACATCCAGAAGGCGAACCATCGGGAATACATGCACGCGGCGCGGTTCACCGTTGACCCGGCAGGCGATGGCGATGCGGCTGACGGTTTCAGACAAGCGAGCCCGCCTTCTCGGTCATGGCTTCCAGCAAAATTTCCGGCGTCGCGGGAATTTCGCGGACGCAAATTCCCGTTGCGTTCTCGATTGCGTTGATAATCGCGGGAGCCGGGCCATCCATCGGCAATTCGCCAATCCCTTTCGCTCCGTGCGGGCCAAACGGATACGGATTCTCTTCAAAAAATACACGGATGGGCGGAATATCCACGGCGGTGGGCATGATGTAGTTGGTCATCTGGCCGTTGGCCATACGTCCCTCGCGCCACACTACATTTTCGTAGAGCGCCATCCCGATGGCCTGCGCCACGCCGCCTTCGATCTGGCCCGCTGCGAGCACGGGATGAATGACTTTTCCAATTTCCTGCACCGCGACGAAGTCGGAGACGCGCGTTTCAAACGTCACCGGATCCACCGCGACTTCGGCTACGTACACGGCCCATGCGTACGCGCCATACGCATCCCCGCTATACTTCTTGTCGTCCCAGAATAAGCCCGGTGGCGGTTCGTACTGCGCGCGCGAACGCAGCGGCCCGCGCGTTTCGATGTAGCGTCGGCAGGCGCGCACAAATTCATCCTCGGTGCAAGCGTCACACAGCAGACCGCTATCGAGCAATTTGCGTTTCAAATCCAGTGCGGCGGTTTCCACCAGATTTCCGACGACCATCGAAGTGCGCGAAGCCACGGTCGGGCCGCTGTTAGGCACTGCACCGGTATCCGGCTGCGCGATTTCGATGCGATCGTAGCTGATGCCCAGCGCATCAGCGGCGATCTGCGAGAAGATCGTGTTGGTACCCTGGCCGATCTCCGTGCTGGCGGCGAGAACACGAACGATTCCTTCGGACGTAGCTTCGAGTTCCACGACGGATGCCAGGTACACTTCGCCTGATCCCGTAAATCCAGCCCCGTGCATGAACGAGGCAAAACCGATGCCGCGCTTTACCGCTGCGCCGGGATTTTCCCGCGCGAAACGCTCGCGCTTGGCGTGGTAATCGCTTTCGCGGAATGCGCGATCCAGCAGCGCGTTGAAATCCACATTTTCGTGAATGAGTTGTCCCGTAGCCGTGGTCTGGCCTTTGCCAAAAAAGTTTCGCCGCCGAAATTCTTCCGGCGTGAGGTTCACGGCGCGGGCCACCTGATCCATGTGCCGTTCCACGGCGAAAATGCTTTGCGGCGCGCCGAAGCCGCGAAAGGCGCCATGCGGCGGGGCGTTGGTGGCCACGGCCCGCGACTGAACGCGCACATTCGGGCAAGAATAAGGGCCCGCAGCATGGATCGTTCCGCGCGAGAGCACCACAGCGGAAAGCGTGGCGTAGGCGCCGCCGTCGATCACGAAGTCGATGTCCATCGCCACCAGTTTGCCATCGCGCGTGACTCCGGTGCGATGCCGCGTGCGCGAAGGATGGCGCTTGGTGGTTGCGACCATGTCTTCGGCGCGATCGTAGATAATTTTTACGGGCTTGCACGATTTCCACGCAAGGAGCGCCGCGTGGCCGGCGATCATAGACGGATATTCTTCCTTGCCGCCGAACCCGCCGCCGGTCTCGGCTTGAATCACGCGGATTTTGTCCGGGGGCAGTCCGAATAGAGGTACGAGAGCTTTATGTACATAGTACGGGCACTGCAGCGAGCCCCAAACCGTTACGCCATCGGTTGGATTTGCCGTCGCGATCATGCCCTGGTTCTCGATGTAGAGCTGCTCCTGGGCTCCGGTACGGTATTCTCCCTCGACAATGACGTCCGCTTGCGACCATGCCGCATCCACGTCGCCCTTTTCCATGTGATAGGTCTTGAAAATATTGTCGTCACCAAAAATGATGGCGCGTCTGGCGAGTGAATCCTCGATGGTGAAAACCGCGGGCAGCGGTTCGACGTCAATTTGCACTGCCCGCCGCGCCTCCTCCAGCAAATAACGATCCGCATGGGCCAGCAGAACGATGGCCTCTTCGGGATGGTTGATCGTTTCTGCGGCGAGGCAGGGCTGATCATGCTCGATCAGCGCAATTTCATTTTTGCCGGGAATGTCGGCGGCCGTGACGATCGTGAATTCATTCCATGGAATGCCGTCTCCGAAACGGATGCCGCGAATCCGGCCTCGCGCGATGTTGCTGCGCACGGTAACGCCATAAAGCACGTCCGGAACGGAGAGGTCATCGACATAGCGGGCTCGCCCCGTCACCTTCTCGCGGCCTTCTTTGCGGACGACGGAATGTCCAAAGAATTTTTCTTCCATAGGTCTCTGCCGTGTAGCGCCCGCCTTTGGTAGCACAGACTTCAGTCTGTGGATTTTCCCGTCGTGCTGGCGAGCGGAAAGCCCACAGACTGAAGTCTGTGCTACCAAGGCGGGCACTACAAAACGTTCAATACCGGACCCGGTCGCTGTTTTGCTTCCATTCGCGAAAGGGTTCCTGTCCATCTTCGCGCATCATGGGCTCGAATGGAATTTTTCGATTGGAAAGCGGGCGCTCCAACTCTTCGTAAATCAGGGAATCGTCAAATCCGGCTTCCGCGGCGTCGCTTGCCGTGGCCGCAAAGTAGACGCGATCCGGGCGTGCCCAGTAGATGGCCCCCAGGCACATCGGGCAAGGCTCGCAACTGGTGTAAATCTCGCAGCCATTTAACTGGAACGTGCCCAGCACGCGGCAAGCCTCACGGATTGCGATCACTTCCGCATGCGCCGTCGGATCGTTCGAAGAAGTGACCAAATTCGTGCCGGCTGCGACGACCCTGCCGTCCTTCACGACTACCGCGCCGAACGGTCCGCCTTTTCCCGAACGCGCGTTTTCCACCGCCTGCCGGATCGCTTCGTGCATGAAGGCGTTATCCACGTTTCCTCACCCTTCTTTCGCGCAGCCCAATTCGGATTGTACCGGAAAATCAACGGGCGAATGGAATTTGGTTTTTGACCTCTGTATCGGGATGAGGATCGCGCCCGAATATGGGTACCGGGCATGGATGTTCCGAAATGGTGCAACTTCCGGTCAAAAAAGGAGTCAGCAGAACACTAGCAGCGCATCTTCAATTGGACTTTCATAAATTTGCATGTAAAATCTAGTTTCTGATTTGAGTGTCTGCGGCAAACTGAGTGAGTGATTGAGTTACGATCAGCCCAGCGCGTCTGACTTTGAACTCACGGCGCCTGCTACCTTGAAGCCATTCAGTCCTCTCGAAGAAAATTCTCGAACGTGGTTTGGGATCTCTTGTAGCCCGCCTCTTCAGAGGCGGGGTTTGTCGGTTGGCACAAACAAAAACCCCCGCCTCTGAGGAGGCGGGCTAAAGCAGTTGATCGTGCGTTTATGTCGTGCCGCGGAATGCATAGGGAGGCGGATTCATGATTGTGGGTGTACCGCGAGAAACGTATCCGGGGGAAAGGCGCGTGGCGCTCGTGCCTATCGTCCTTCCCAATCTCGCTAAGGCCGGCCTGGAATTTATCGTCGAGGCCGGCACCGGTGCGGCCTCCGGTTTTCCGGATGCCGATTATGTCGCCAAGGGCGCTAAGATCGCGGATCGGGCCGAGGTCTTTGCCAAGGCGGACATCATTGTACAGATGCTCTGCTATGGATCGAACGATCAGACCGGGCGGGACGATTTACCGCTCTTCCGGCGCAACCAGCTGGTGATTGGTTTTCTGCGTCCCATGGGATCGCTCGAAACGATTCAGGAAATCGCCGCAGCGGGCGTGACGTCGTTTTCGGTTGAGTTGATGCCCAGGACGACGCGCGCGCAAAGCATGGACGCTCTCTCTTCCATGGGAACGATATGCGGCTACAAAGCCGTGCTGATTGCCTCGGACACACTCCCAAAGATTTTCCCTATGCTCACGACCGCTGCCGGGACGATTACCCCGGCGCGAGTCCTGGTGATTGGCGCGGGTGTTGCCGGACTGCAGGCCATCGCCACGGCGCGCAGGCTCGGAGCCGTCGTATCGGCCTACGATCTGCGTCCAGCAGCCAAGGAGCAGGTGCAAAGCCTCGGCGGACGTTTCGTTGAGCTTCCGATCGAAGCCAAGGATGCGCAGGACGCCAGCGGTTACGCGAAAGCGCAGGATGAGGAATTCTATAGGCGGCAGCGCGAATTGCTGGGCAAGGTGATTGCCGAAAATGACGTGGTCATCACGGCCGCGGTCGTTCCCGGAAAAAAATCTCCGGTTCTGGTGACCGAGGAAATGGTCAAGGGCATGGCGCCCGGCTCGGTGATTGTCGATCTGGCGGCGGAGCGCGGAGGGAATTGCGAACTGTCCAAGGCCGGAGAAAAAGTGATCGCCCATGGCGTCACGATCATCGGCTATTTCAATTTGGCTTCCACCGTGCCACACCATGCCAGCCAGATGTATGCACGAAATATTTCCGCTTTCCTGCAGTTGTTAGTAAAAGACGGAAAGCTTCAGCTCAATCTGGAAGACGACATCATCAAGAGCACGCTGTTGACGCAGGGCGGGGAAGTTGTCAATCCCAAGGTGCGCGAATTTTTTGGGCTGCCGCCACTGGTGGCTCAACAGAAGGGGACGGCCTGACGATGAAAATGGACCTGTTCACCAGCGCTTATGTATTTCTGCTGGCCGCGTTCGTGGGCCTCGAAGTGATCCGCCGTGTGTCGCCGTTGCTGCACACGCCGCTGATGTCTCTTACCAATGCGCTAGACGCGATTGCCGTCGTAGGAGCTATTCTTTTGGCGGGAGAGCATAAATCCACGCTCTCCACCGTGCTGGGCACCATCGCCATTGTGGCCGCCACCAGCAACGTGGTGGGCGGCTTCTTCATCACGGACCGCATGCTGAAAATGTTCAAAGCGAGCCGCAGCCCCAAACCATGACTTCATTTCCAACCGATGCAATCATTGAACTGACTTACCTCATCGCCACGGCGCTGTTCGTAATGTCCCTGAAGTGGATGAGTTCCCCGACCACGGCGCGCCACGGCGTCTGGGCCGGCGAAGCCGGCATGCTACTCGCGATCATTGGAACTCTGCTGAATCGCAACATCGTGGATTACAAGTGGGTGGCCATTGCCCTGGTACTCGGCACGATCATTGGAGTCCCACTCGGCAAAGTGCAAATGACGGCGGTCCCGCAGCGGACTGCGCTCAGCCATGCGTTCGGGGCCTGCTGCGTCACGCTCGTTGGCACGGCAGAATTTTATTTGCGCGCTCCGGCTGTGCCGAAATTCATGATGTCCGTTTTATCCATGGAAGTGATTCTTGGGTCGCTTACGTTCACTGGCAGCCTGATGGCCGCCGGAAAATTGCAGGAAATCCTGCCGCAGCGCCCTATCACGTTTAAGGGCCAGAACATCGTCAACCTGGGCATGCTCCTGGTGGCCGTAGGCGTAGCAGTATTTCTCGTGCTCCATCCCGATCACACCTACTTGTTTCCGTTTCTACTGGCGATACCGTTGCTGTTCGGCGTGATGATGATTATTCCGATCGGTGGCGCGGACATGCCCACGGTGATTTCGCTGCTCAACGCATATGCGGGACTTTCCGCGTCCGCGATGGGATTCGTGCTCGACAGTAAGCTGCTGATTGTTGCGGGCGCGCTCGATGGAGCTTCCGGTCTGATTCTTTCCGTCAACATGTCCAAGGCGATGAACCGCTCATTCTCCAACGTGTTGTTCGGCGGGTTCGGCCAGGAACAAACCAGTGCGAAAGGCGGGAAGGAAGCGCGGCCCGTGCGCAGCGCTTCGCCCGAAGAGGCCGCCGAAATTCTTGCCGTGGCGAGCAAGGTGGTCATCGTGCCGGGCTACGGAATGGCTGTTGCGCAGGCCCAGCACAAAGTCCGCGAACTCTACGACAACCTGACCAAGCGTGGCATCGATGTGAAGTTCGCGATTCACCCAGTCGCCGGCCGCATGCCCGGTCACATGAACGTGCTGCTCGCCGAAGCGGACATTCCCTACGACAAGCTCCTGGACATGGACGAAATCAACGGCGAATTTCCGCAGACCGACGTGGCCCTGATCATCGGCGCGAACGACGTTACGAATCCGGCGGCGCGCACCGATTCGTCGAGTCCCATTTTCGGCATGCCGATTCTGGACGTGGACAGGGCGCACACAGTCATGGTCATCAAGCGCAGCATGGCTGCCGGCTTTGCCGGAATTGACAACCCACTCTATTACTTGGACAAGACCCTGATGCTCTTCGGTGACGCCAAGAGTTTTGTAGGCTCCATCGTGCGCGAACTCTCCGGCGGCGGCAGCCACGGGTAGTTCGTGCCGTCGCCGGTAATAGCCATTCGTCGTTATTTTTCCAGGTAATACTCCACGGAAGTGACGACTCGCACGGTCTTCATGAGCGAGCTGTCAGGATTGGAACCATAACTTCCGCCTCCATCGGAACCGCCGGTATCGCCGCCTGAATTCGCGGGCAAGATCGAGAAAATTCCTTGATTCGCCTGCCGAATCGAACCGACTTTGCTGCCCGAATCCACGGCAAAACGTTCAGCGGCGGCCCGGGCGCTCTTGGTGGCTTCGGTAATCATGTCCGGCTTGATGGAGTTCAGTGCGGTAAACCGAAAAGCTACGCCTTGTCCGCGCTCGCTGCTCAATACGATGCCCTGTTGCAACAGCCCCATGGTCTTCTGCGCGGCGGCGGCGACGTGGTCGACTTTGGAAGTCATCACGGTGATTTGCTGTTCGACAATGTAGCGATGAGGCGCGCGGTTGCCGCCTCCGAACTCATTCGCCTGGGTATCCACGACGCGCACGACGCCCAGTTCGATTTCCGAAGTTTGAACGCCCTGCTGACTCAAAAATTGCAAGATCGTCTTTCTGTCCGCCTCGGTCTTCGAATAGAGCGACTGCAAGTCGTCGCCGGCCTCTTTGTAATCGATAGGCCAGACGGCAAGATCGGATTTCACAGTGCGCTCTGCGAGCCCGCGGACGGTGATATACCGGTCACCCAGGCGGATTCCCTTGATCTCCGCTCCCAACGCCCAGCCTCCGATGATCAGCCCGAGAGCCAGCAGCGACCCCAGTAGCGTCATTCCCACAGGTTTTGTCTCGTTCAGGCCATTCATGGGAGGACTCCATTTGTTCGAAACACAGGCGGCGAGGGACTCTCATTGAGGAGTGAGTCGAAGCCGCGCTTGGGGAAGTGCAAATCAGGTTCCGTGTCTGCGGATGCGCTCTCAACCTAAGTGACCGTCAAAGCTCCCAATGGAATCAAGGCATTGATGATATTGGGAGGAAGAAATTAGAGAGAAAACGTGTTTTCTGGGTGGCGGAGAGATGGGTGGGATGACACGCGTGAGTCAAATCGAACACGACGGCGCGAGAAAACGTCTTCAAGCCAACAAAAGCGCGATGATTTCAATTCGACGACTATGTTGCGGCAGGCGTTTTTTCAACCACAGGCTGCAATCGATGCCCGCTGACCGCCGCCCCTGCGTCCGGCTCCAGGATGAAACAGTCGAGCGTCGCGAGGAGGTTCAAAACAGCAACGAGCAGGAACGCAATGTGAAACTCTCTCGTAGTCGGCGCGCCCACGGCATTCCCGCTCACGAATCCGGCGACGCGCAGCGCAATCGCGCCGACTGCCACGCCCATTCCCATGGACATCTGCGTGATCATACTGAAGAAACTGGTGGCGGAACTCATGTCCGGCTTGGCGATGTCCGCAAACGCCAGGGCTCCGGTTGCCGTAAACTGCATCGAGCGGGACAATCCATTCACAAACAGCACGAAGAGGATGAGGAATTTCGAACTCTGAGGCAGCAGCAGGGCGCAGCTCGCCGTCAGGATCGCCGTCAGGATTCCATTGACCGTCAGCACCCTGCGGAACCCGAACCGGCGTAAAATCGGCGTCACCACTGACTTCATGAGCAGATTGCCCGTGAAAAGGCCCAGCATCAGCAGGCCCGAATGAAACGCGTTCAACCCGAATCCCACCTGGAACATCAGCGGCAAGAGAAACGGCGACACGCTGATCGCGATGCGGAAGAGCGATCCGCCCTGCAAAGTGATCGCAAAGGTTTTGATTTTCAGAAGACTGAGATTCAGCAGCGGTGCGGTCGATCGCAAAAAATGCCGCACGGAAAACAGACCCAGCACGCATCCGGCGATGAGATACGCGACCGTCGGCTTCCAGTGCGCCGACTGGCGGCCCACAAGTTCCATCCCGTACACGAAACTCACGCACGCAGACGCGCTTAGCACGAATCCAATCCAATCGAAGGGCTTCACGCCGTCTTCTTTCAGGTTCGGAATCAGGCGTGAGGAAAGCGCCATCCCGATGATGCCGAGCGGCACGTTCAGAAAAAAGATCCAGTGCCACGAAGCATACGTCGTGATGAACCCGCCGACCGGCGGCCCTACAACAGGCGCGATCAGCCCGGGCCAGGTGATGAGCGTGATTGCGTCAATCAGGTTGTGCTTTTCCGTGGTGCGCAGCACCACCAGGCGGCCCACTGGCACCATCATCGCCCCGCCGATGCCCTGAATCACGCGTGCTCCTGTGAATGTCCAGATCCCGGTGCTGAGCCCGCAAAGTACGGAGGAGACCGTAAAAATCGCGATGGCGGAAACAAAAACCGTTCGCGCTCCGATCCGGTCTGCCACCCATCCGCTGATCGGAATAAATACCGCGAGCATCAGCAAGTACGCCGTCATTCCGATGTTCAGATCCACCGGGTTCGTGTGGAAAGACTTGCCCATGTCCGGCAACGCCGTAGCGATCACAGTGCCGTCCAGGTTCTCCATGAAGAAAGCGGTCGCAACCAGAATCGAGATGGTCGTGGATTTTTGAAGGGATGGCAGCATGGTCCGGCGTGCTTTATGCAAATCTCCGTGCAGATCGGACGCCACCAAGCGCGGTGACCGGGCTTCTGCTCTGTGATTTGGCTGGAACGAGACTATTTTGCATTTGCAACATCGGGGAGAGGGATCGCCTCGGTCGGGAAGTTCATGGGGTACGGCTGGTACGGATAAACTCTCTCCTTTTTCGCTTTCAGGTCCATCAGGATCTTATCCTCGCAGACGATATCTTCCTTGAGCGACCAGTCCGCACCGGAGCGCAACTTGTAAACGATCGTGGAGCTCCACGGCCGCGTGTACGTTTTCGGATCGTCAAACGTGAGCGTGTTTTCGAGGGTGTCATGATCCACGCGGCGAATGCGCTCGACTACGTGCAGCGCGTCGCTGTGTGGATGCCCCGCTGTATCGAGCCAGCTCTTATCCGTCAATCCAACAGTGTCCACCACCAGCGTCGTTCCTTCCCAGTGTCCGATCGCATGTCCGAGCCAGGAGGGATCGAGATCCTCCGGGTGTCCGCGCCCGTCCATCCAGATCTGGCGAATCGCGTTGGTTGTTTCGAATAATATGAGCACGCGGTTCTTGCTCTGCAATATTTCGAATGGGCCAACGTGGTTCATCAGACGAGGAATTCCGTACGGGGCACAGCTTGTCAGATACGGATCCATGTTGTCGTCATTGGCGCGTCCGAGCGGCCCTGTTCCGCAACCAACAAGCTCGCATCGCTTGACGGCCCACGGCTGCATCGGTGGAGGGGCTTCAGGAGAAAAGTTATAGGGCAAAAAGCCCTTTGGCGTGCGCGGCGGAGACCAGATGCCCGTGAGGTCAGGCGTTGCGGCAGCGGCTTGCGGCGCGGCGAGAAGTCCAGGCGCGAGCATGGGCAGGAAACCGAGTAGCAACGCCATCGCTGCTGCGGCCGTAAGAACCAAGCTCAATTTATGTTTTTTCATTGGTATGAACCGAAACTGAAAATCAATACCCGGGAGGATCAACGGTCACGACTTGCCCGCTAGGCATCGTGACTTTCACTGGCCTCAGGCTCTTCATCCCGTTCACCAGGGGCAGGCTCTTTTTCTCTGGATGTCCGTAAATCGTGACCTGATCGCCCGGTTTGAATGTGCTGTGATTCCATCCCACTCCGCGGCTCATGACGTTCGGCGGATGAAATTCCACGGCCCACGTTTCCACTTCGCCCTTGTCATTTTTCACGTCCACCAGCAGCAACGGATGCGGATTTTGCCAGTCAAAATGTTTCACCGTGCCGCTGATGGTTCCCCAGGCGTCGGTATCCCAACGGGACGCGCCGTGATGCGCATAGACTCCCGCTGAAATCAAACAACTTCCAAAAATCATCAAGGCAATGGTTAATGATTTGCGCTTCATCCGGCCCACCTCATTGCATCGTGCAGATGGTCAGACTTTACGTTGACCGCCAACTTTTGTAAAGAGAGCGGGCGACAGTGGTCGGTTGGGCAGGCTTGAGGCTGTCTCGGCTTGATTTGCGCGCAACGAAGCTCTAAATCAGACAGGCTGAAGCCTGTCCCACTGAGCCGTCAGGTGTCCCAGATCTCGCTGGGCGCGGAAACCAGGCTCGCGATGTGTATGATCAATCTTCTTTTGGATACAGCCGAGAGGTTTATGAATTGAACTCCCATTCCGACGTCCAACTGGGAGTGACGCACAATTCCTTCGAGGGAGATTTCCGCGTGTGAAGTTTGCAGGATAAAAGTCAGTTCGGAACCCACCGGCAACGGGTCGGGGTCGAGCACGAAGACTCCGTCCAAGCTCAAGTCCCGGATCGCAGCGGATCTTTCGCCGTACCGGATGCGATTTTCCGGCTTGGCAAGGAACCGTGGATTGGCTCGCCGGTCCTTTGGGGGCATTCTTTTTCCCGCCTCTCAGCTCGCCGAAAGCGAGACTGATGCGCGACAGCAGGATAATGCTATGCTGGCGCAACACGTGTTGGCGAATGGCTCTGATCGCGTGTTGAATCGAACCCATGATCTCAGATTTGCCGCCTGGAAATCCCACATTGATGGAATTTGATTGATTCGCTTGTTGCCTAGAGATATACAGGGGCAGCCGAATTTCGAGCGACCAAATATCAACAGAGGGGAGATCGGATGAAGAGGAGAATTTTGATGCTGTCCATGCTGGGGTTGGGGCTTTCCGGACTGGTCCACGCGCAGGAAACAAAGGGGCCCAAAGCCGAAGAAGTAAAAAAAGAGATTCAGAAAATCGAGGATGAAAAGCTCAAGGCATTTCAGAGTACGGCCACCGACAAAACCCTGTGCGCCGAATGGGTCAAGAATAACGACGCCGAAAACATCGTTCACATCAACGCCGACGGCACCGACGACACTAAAGCCGGCCTGGTGAAGGACCTTGAAAAAGGGAATCGCATCCTGCACTCGCTGCACTATGGACCGCAAAACATTCGTGTCTACGGCGACGGAGGAAATGGAACCACGGCGGTCACGACGTATTCCACGTTTGACGATATCGAAGTGTATGGCCACCGCACCAAGAGCGAACATCATTCACTCGATGTTTGGGTCAAACGCGATGGAAAATGGTGGTTTGTGGCCCACAGCGTTCATGAACTTCCGTCCGCTGAAGCCGCGAAGCGCCAAGCCGAGAAGACCAAGGAAAACTGAATTCTGGTCTAACCGCAACCGGCGCGAAACTTAAGCAGGACAACCGCTCCCGGCTGTGCGGGTTTTGCAGAACCCGAGAAGCCGCACAGC
>Ga0157378_10004248_pt1 | contig 12633 bp, 14 predicted proteins | sample M65metaG_FD_115309 | JGI IMG/M metagenome (GOLD analysis project Ga0157378, IMG submission 115309) | Miscanthus rhizosphere microbial communities from Kellogg Biological Station, Michigan, USA - M6-5 metaG | ecosystem: Host-associated > Plants > Roots > Rhizosphere > Soil | place: USA: Michigan...
CATTTCGATCGGGTCAACCTGCCCAGCCTTGCCAAGCTGCTCAAGCAATTGTTTGCCTTTGGCACTGTCCCGCGCCACGTCACTCGCCAGGTTCATCTTCAAGAGTTCTTCTCTCGAGGCATAACCAAGCATCTTGGTCATGGCCTCGTTAACTTCCAGAAACGTGCCGTCGCGGCTACAGCGGCAAATACCGAAGTTCGGATTTCCCGCCAAGGCACGGTAACGCGCTTCCGATTGTCGCAATTGCTTTTCGGCTCGATTTCGTGCATCCCGCAACGCCATTTCATCCTGAGCGCGATGGATGGCCACAGGGAGGTGGCTGATGCTGTCCATTTCGATACAATCGCTCGCACCTTGCAGAATCAGCTCTGCAACGGTTTCTCGCTTCACGAGATAGACGAGGTAAATGAGGGGAATCGCCTTCTTCATCAGGCGCAGGCAGTCCAGTGCCTGAGCTCCCTGCCAGGTGGAGCTAGGGTACTCGGCTAGAATAAGATCAAAACATTGCGAATGAAGACGATCTGCGAACTGCTCGGGCGTTATGACAACATCGGAACTGACTGTGTATCCCACCCTCTTGAGCTCATGCAGACAGCGCTCGATATCTGCTAGTGAACGATGAACGAAGAGGATGCGCAGGAAATGCCGTCTGCTCTCTGGGCTGTCGACAGCAGTACTTCGTCCAATTTGTTGAGTTTGCAGCATGTCACGCCAAGTACGTGTCGGAAGACAGTCCTGAACTGCGCCAAACTGACAACCGGCAGATTCCAGCTAACACTGGGACAGTCTAGCCATACTGGTACTTAACATCTGTCCCGTTTCGGACAGCTTTGCCCAAGTCCTTACCCAAGTCCTTAATTGATACGACAATTCTGCCTCGATTGAATGCCGCGCATGGGAGTTCGATCACTGCGAACCTGAGAGATTGGCAATAGCCGAGCCGAAATCGAGTGGGTACCCCGTCCCAAGGCACCTAAACGACGGAGTCTCTCTATCTACCTAAGTCTTGTCGAGCACCCTCACAGAACTGCTGTTCAATGGGTCTACAGTTCAGCCCTTCAGGCCAGCGCGTCAGTTCCCATTCCAATTGCTCAAGGCAATCCGGAGGTTCTGCAATCTCTGTGAAAGGTTCCCCTTCATCACCTATTCCGACTACGACCGGCAAGGGACGGTCCGTAGTCCGTGAGTAGATAGCCGCCTTGCTCACGTTACAGGCGACTGGCTTGTGTTACCGCGAAGCCTGCGTAGCTCTGCTTTCCAACTCGCTTCGTCGCTTTGCTTCTGGATAAGTAATTCTGTTGACTTATCTTTTCTTTGTTCAGCGTTCGCATTTCTCAGAAGACTGCACCGTTTCTCCTCCTGCGCGAACCGCAAGAAAACGTGGGAGTTGAACCGTCCGGATGTACACGGGTCGCAGGAGCTTCGTTTCGAGAAAGAGGATCAAGTCCTGGTGGGGGCTATGCTCTCAGACTCTTAGGCCGGCTTCATCGTCCTCGAACTAGTGGCAACCACGTCCTTCCAGCCGGGGGTACACCGGGATTGGCGCTGAAAGACAATCGGAAAAAGCGGTGGTCGCACTGCTCACAACGAAACGGTCGCACGAACATCAGCGTGAGAGGCCCCGATTCGAGGAATCCCTTGCGCCTCGACCGATGGATTCGTTGACTGGAACAGCTTGGGCAGCTAATCGACATCGGGCACACCCTCCTCGAGAACATGAGCCGGAAGAGAATCTTGCAACACCTGTCCCCGCGTGACTGTCCGGTTTGACACACCTCCGAAACGAGGGCCGGACCATCAGAAATTGACCGCATTTCGGCTGCTCCTCCACCCTTGATGTCTCCAAAAGGCCAATACCCGAGTGTTCCAAAATGGAACAGATTCCGATTGTTGGCTCGCTTTAAGATTCGCGCGACATTGAGGAAGAGGCGGCCTTTTCTCGACACGCCTGCGGAGATCAGAAGGGACTGAACCTCGAAAGTAACATCCTTGCTCTTCTCGTATCTTCGCGGTGACGCGAGCTTTAGCATGATTTGCGCCACTGGGCCGGGCGTGCGTAAACAAATGACATCTATGTCCGCAAATGGACAGATACCCGTTGCGGTCTGTTCTAGTATGTTGTTCGTGGGGAAGCAAAAAGACCGAAGCTAGAACACAAAACCGAAGCTTCAGCCTGAACCACTCAGAAATTCCGGGTTCCACTCCGCTCCACAGTGTCGCACCAGCTCTCGGACTAACACGGAAACAAGGTCAACAACGAGCGAGGCGGGGTGTCTGCGTGCGAGGAAGGAGACGAATCAATCATGCCTTTAATTAACCTGGTAGCGATCTTGATCGTAATCGGCGTTCTGCTGTGGCTGGTGAATCGCTTCATCCCCATGGCGGGAAGCATCAAGTCGATCTTGAACGCCGTCGTCGTAATCGTGGTCGTGTTTTGGCTCCTGAGTGTATTTGGACTAATTCATTCCCTCTCGCGGATACGCGTTGGATAGAAAAGTTAATAAGTACTGAAGATTAGCTGTGAACCCTAGGCTCGCAATCGGCACGGACACAACAACCGTGCCGAACGCGGCTAGTAACAGGCACACGAAATCGCGACGGTGGAGGCGACATACATGAAATTACTTGGCGTTGTTAGTACAACCGGCCTGTTCTTGCTTCTCGGAATCATTGCGCCGGCTCGCACACTGCAGGAGCAACAGGAGCGACCGGCCAAACCCCCGAAACACGAGCAGCAGGCGACGCCTGAAAAGCGACAAGAGCAGGCCAGGGGGCGGCAAGAGCAGCATCCACCGAAAAATGAGTCTGCAAAACAGGAACAACAACAGCAAGCGAAGAAACACCAGGACCAACAACGACAGCAGAACGACAGGCCTGCAAAGCAAGAACAGCAGCAAGCCAAGGGACAGCAGGAACAGGAAGAGAAACGGCGCCAACAGCACGACAAGTCTTCAAGACGAGAGCAGGAACAAGCTAAGGGACAGCAAGACCAGCAGCGTCAGCAGCGAGACAGCACTACGAGACAGGAACAACAGCAGCAGGCCAAGGAACAGCAAGACCGGCAGCGGCAACACCAAGACGAATCCGCAAGACATGAGCAACAGCGCACCAAACAGCGGGACCGTTCGCAGGAAGTCAGCATGTCTGAACAACAAAGGCAGCATGGAAAAGAAAGCGAACAACGGGGCACTTGGCAAGAACGTCGCGCACATAGCTGGCAATCCGAACACCGTGACTGGCAGCAACGCGGCGGCTACATCGGCTACCGCATTCCGGACGACCGTTTCCGTGGCCATTTTGGCCGTGATCACGAGTTCCGCGTCTACAGTCGTCCCGTCTTGGTGGTTGGCGGGTATCCCCGCTTTCAGTACGGCGGCTATTGGTTCAGTCTGATTGACCCGTGGCCAGAATACTGGTCCGACGACTGGTACAACAACGACGATGTGTATGTCGATTACTCAGAGGATGGCTATTACTTGTACAACCGCAGACATCCCAGCGGTCGAATCGCAGTCAGTGTGTACGTGAACTAACGCTTCCCGAAGTGACTCACAAAGGAGAAAGCTGTGTTTGGAACTGTACCAGTCGTGATTCTGATCCTAGCTAGCGCTCCTGGGAACCCTACCGCGATGGTCGCATAGCCGAAATTGGGGTTACGCCCCGACAGGAGGAGTGGGTCTGGCCATTCTTGGCGGCGTCATTCTCCTGGTTCTCGGGGGTATCTAAACTTCTCGGGATCGAAGTCTTGTGCGCAGTCTTTCGGTCCGAGTCATTGTTCTGATTGAACCTTGGTCATTGGTTAGGAGGTCAAATGGATGAGTCTAGCCGCCGAGTAATTCAGTTCCTGGAGAAGGAAATCAAGACATATGCAGCCCTCTCCCTGTTTTTGTCGAAGAAGGGCATAAGGGAACATCTGCGCGTGGGAGACAAACGAGTTCTTCTAAGTCCTACGTATTACAAGGACAGAGTCAAAGAGGCCAAGAAGCTTGTCAATGAACTTAGAAAATCCAATTAGAACACGGCCATCTCTGTCTACGCGAGCTGTTGAGTTGCCATAAGTCTTGGTATCGGCAGGCAACAGGATTGTGCCAACTGGCAAGGAGGGAGCTTTCTGGGTGGGATTCATCGTAAAGGACCCTATTTAAGAGTTTTGACGAAGTCTTACGTCAGCAGAGCAGTTCTGACTATGGAGGTCAGTGATGAAACGCTATTTGGTTATCGCAATGTGTGTTGCTCTTTCGGCAGGTGTCGTGTATGCGGCAAAACTGAACAAGGAACAAAAACGCCTCCAGGAGTGCGGCGTTGTCATGCAGGAAGTGCTCAACGTCCCAGACAGTATTCCTAAGGATCTGTTGGAGAAGGCCGAGTGCGTCATCGTGATTCCGTCCGTTCGGAAGCTTGCTTTTGGTGTAGGCGCAAGTTACGGGCGCGGCGCGATGGTTTGCCGCAAAGGTGTGAAGTTCAATGGATCATGGGGAGCTCCAGCCATGTATGCGCTGGAAGGCGGCAGCATCGGACTTCAAATTGGCGGAGAAGCTACCGACTTGATCCTGCTGGTCATGAACGACAGAGGGATGGAATCGATTCTCAGCAGCAAGGTCAAATTGGGCGCTGATGCTTCTGTCGCCGGAGGCCCCAAAGGGCGTGACGCGTCCGCAGCCACAGACGCTTGGATGCGAGCCGAGATTCTCAGCTACTCGCGCTCCCGTGGTGTGTTTGCCGGCGTGTCCCTCGAAGGGTCTACACTACGTCCCGACGATGATGCGAGTGAACAAGTATATGGCCGGGCGATCAAGGCAAAGGACATCGTAAGAAGCGAAAAAATGTCCGTTCCCGCGACAGGCCGTCATCTCGTCAATACTTTGCAAAAGAGCGCACCCCGCAATGAATCAGAGCGGGCTTCAATCAAATAGCTAGGCCTAGGCCAGCTTGCCGAGATTCTTTCTTTGTCTCGGCAAGCAGCCAATGTTCAAGAGAACCTGTTCACTGAAGTTCTGCACCACTCGCTAAGGGACGAATGTCGGAGTCCTACACTCACCTTGCTGGTGCCTGCCTTCGAAGAACAGATTGGTATGAAAATGCGTCCCTTACCGGACAGTATTCGGATTTGCAATAAGCGACAGTGATGTTGTTAGGTTTGTCGAAGGAGACTCATGCTGAAGATTTCACAAGTCACCCTAGCAGTTGTAATCGCACTTAGTGCATCCGCATCCGCTCGAGCCCAAACACAGTTGCCTGCGGAGCCGGGCAATCCAACACCAACATTCCGCGCCAACGTAATTAGCCGCACCGCCCGCGCCGTAAACTACGGCCATCGCGGTGACTCCACAAAGGTCAATTTCAGGGGTACAGACCTGATGCCCAACGCCCAGGGTCGGGCCACGGTACAGAGCAAGCGCGGTGACACGAGGATTGTGATGGAGCTGCAGGAACTGCAGAATCCCACGACTTTCGGGAACGAATATCTCACCTATGTTCTCTGGGCCATTTCCCCCGAAGGGAGACCCATGAACCTTGGAGAGGTGCTCGTTGGCGGCAACCACCGCAGCAAGCTGGAGGCCACAACGCAACTTCAGGCGTTTGCCCTCATCGTGACGGCCGAGCCCTATTACGCGGTCCGTCGCCCCAGCAATCTGGTCGTTCTGGAAAATGAGGTCCGTTCGGACACCGTCGGTACCACCGAAGCAGTGGAAGCGAAGTATGAGCTGATCGACCGTGGTGGCTACATTCCAACCGGCTATAGATTTGACCCCGTGGTATTGAACGCCAAATTGCCGCTGGAATTCTTCGAAGCTCGCAATGCCATGCGCATCGCTGAGTCGGCCGGAGCAGAACATTACGCTGGTCCAAGCTATGAAAAGGCCACCCTCCAGATGAAGCATGCCGATGACCTCGCAACCAGAAAACACGCCGATAAGAAGTCTTTGATTTCGACGGCACGGCAGACCGTGCAAACGGCGGAAGACGCTCGTGAAATCGCCATGAAAAACATCGAAACGGCTCGTATGGAAGCCGAACGCAGCGCTGCAGCAGGCCGTGAAGCAGACGCCCACGCCAGCGCGGATCGAGAATCACAGCGTCGAATGAATGCCGAAATCGCAACGAACGACGCGGTTCACCAACGGAATGAGGCCGACCGCAAGAGTCTCGATGCCCGCGCGGAATCCGACCGCAATAGAAACGCGGCCGCCGCTTCAGATCAGCAGCTTCAACAAACAGAAATTAAACGCGTCGCAGCAGAGAGCCGTGAGCAAGAGGCCAAGGATAAAGCAGACCAGGAATCACAACGTCGCATCACCGCCGAAATCGCAGCGAACGATGCTCAGGCAGAAGCGCAGAGATCCGCAAATGCCCAGGCAAAAGCGGAAACAGCTCGCGCCGCTGCGGAGCAACAGCAACAGGCGGCGCAAGCGGAATCGGATCGCAATAAAGCCGCTGCCAGCGCTTCCGACCGGCAGCTTCAGCAATCTGTGCTGGACCGCGAAGACCTTCGCGCCCGCCTGCTCCAACAATTCAACGCCATCCTGGCAACACGCGACACAGCACGCGGCCTCGTCGTCAACATGTCCGACGTGCTCTTCGATAGCGGCAAGTTCACACTTCGGCCGCTAGCGCGCGAGAAGCTCGCCAAAATATCCGGCATCGTCCTCGCCTATCCGGACCTGAACCTGGCTATCGAAGGCAACACCGACAGCGTTGGTACCGAAGCATTCAACCAGGTGCTCTCGGAAAGGCGTGCTGAAAGCGTCCGGAGCTATCTGACCGAACAAGGTGTCCCGCAGTCCTCGACCAGCGCGACCGGTCTCGGCAAGAGTCAGCCGATCGCCTCCAATGCAACTTCCGAGGGCCGTCAACAAAATCGGCGCGTTGAGCTGATTGTCTCAGGCGAAGTGATCGGCACAAAGGTTGCCGAACCGGTGGCCGCAATCACGTCGCCTCGTTAACCGTACCGCCAACCGAAGAGCCGGCCCGATTTGGACCGGCTCTCTCGTTCGTTGGCACTACTAGCAGCCAGATCCATAGCCCTTATGGGCCACGACGATCTCGTGAGGAGAATTTCGGTGAGAACCTCTTTTACAGATGTCTTGAGCAGTGACCTGAAGCCGCTTTGTTCACGCGACAACCACATAATGAAGTAGCAGACCAGGCCTCCTCGTTCGAACGCCAAAAATAGTGCGTCCCACTACTACGGTTTTATAGGTTGCAGCGTGCGATAGAATGGATGGAATGGAACACAATCAATGCTGACCAGCTCGGAGGCCCAATGAAACGTTTAGTGCATATTCCGCCCGAAACTATCGGCGAACTGAAACTACAAACAGAAAGGGGACTGGGCTATCAGGTAGTTTCCGTCATGCTCAAAGATGGCAGGCGATTCGATCAAGTTGTGACCAGCGAGGGCTGTATCATCGAGGTTCGCGGATACGCGGAAGTGCCGTTCACGTGTCACGAAGTCGCGTCACTAACGGTAAACCACCGGAATTGGAACTTCAGAACTTGGTCGGATAAGGGAAAGCTCAAGAGCCGGGCTGCATCTGCCTGAGGCGACTCCGTGTAGAGAACAAGCTTTCGCTGATAGGTTCAAACTTGAACTGGAGGCTACAAATGACGAAGCCAGTAAGGACGATCAGTATCATCACATCGGTGTTGTGGGCGACCGCAATTATTTCGTCCGCAATTCTCAAGCCTTCCTTTTTCACGCTGATGCTACTTCCGATGCTCGGATTTGCCTCGCTGGCTACTATCGTAACAATCGGTCGCCGCCTTGATATTTCGCGCGTTTGATTGAGCCACAGCGGGACCGCCTATTATGATTGGAAACAGCTCAACACCACTGCTAGCAGAATGTCGGGCATTTAGTGTCGGAGTTCAATGTCAATTGCTAAGGCGTTACAGAGGACCGAAGATTTTGACGAACGACGCTTTCTAATTAAAGCCGCCTACCAAGTCATCGTTGACGCCAATCATCTAATTGAGCTGCTTACGGCACTCAAGCCGTCATCTTCGGAAGGCATTCCCGAACAGCCTCAAACAAATAGTTCCACTCAACACCTGAGCAATTCTCCACTGCGGTCAATATTACTTCCTGCTCGCCGCTCTTCCGCCTGACGTTTCGCGCGGGGTCTATCCAGTAACCCTCAGGGTCGGTGTACTGCTCATTGTGCCCGTGCAGCACCGGCCAAGCCGCGAGCTTTCCGCGGCATTACACATCATGGAAGCCAGCTTCCGATAAGCCGGGTAAGGTTTTGCCTATTACCTTCTAGCTTCCACCTACAGAGATGAGCCAAGAATTGGCAACCAGAAGGAGTCGCGGTACGTTGCTTTTTTATTCAGCGTAACAACGCTCGTCTGAGTGATCTCAGAGCGCTGACTAAAGGCGAGACGCAACAGCGCAAGAAAATACAATTGTTTCATCCTCAGGATTGGCACGCTTCTTTTGTGGGTGGTTGACAACTTACCGAAAAGCCTTGCCAACGGTCTTAATGCCGATGCAAATCGATCAATCTGGGGAGCAGAAGCGCCAAAACGAACGGATAGGTGCTCCGGTTGCCGGAATGTCCTTCCTGCTGATATTTTTGCTGAGATCCGGCGACAAATACGCGTTCGAGCTGACTAGCCGGTGTCTTTTTACAAGGGAAATTTCCTCAATACCGATTGGGTCGTTCCGAACAGCACTCCTGAGCAAAAAGAGCGAGCAGAGAAAATTCCTAGATCAGTCTTGGCGTGAGGGGAATTAGCCTCTTTGCATAGCCTTGATTTCCTTCGTGATCTCACCTGACGTAATGGAAAGTTGCTCCAAAGTCAGTTCAAGGACCTGAACACGGAGCTTCGGCGAAACTGCCCTGCTGCTTGCCACTAGGCTTAGGGCACCGACTATCTCTCGCATCCAGGGCGTCAGGTTGGGCGCGACCAAACCCCCAAGCGTTTCGATCCACCACCAGGGATTAAAAGTAGCAGGGGGTACATTCACCTGGATTGGGATCGAGTTCCGAGGTCGTTAGGATCGCCGAGAAGCGCGGTGCACGGCGTTCCCATTTCACCTGAGAACAGCTCAAACATTGCGGGCTTCACCGCGCTACAACTTCCAGCACATTAGGAAACGCACGCGTTTCGATTGTCGACCTTAGCGTGAGCATTCGGCTGCTGCTCCGGCACCACACCTTTTTTGTAACTGTATGCGCCTTTGTTTAGCACGTCCATTGCTTCTGCCCTTTTCAAATAACGGAGTCGCGCAAATTCCTCGGTTCGCAGCGTCACTTGCGCAAGGCCAATCAAGGTGGCATGCTCTGCGCCGGTTATTTTCTCATTGAGTATCACTCCGCTGCTTTCCAGAGCTAAAAACGGTGGAGTCCCGTCGTTGCCGTGCAAGCGCTCCGCGAATTTCGAAACGGCAACTGCAGGCGGCAATAGGGGCATGGTCTGGCCTAGAAACATGACCTGGCATGGATAAAGAACGCCGCCTCTTAGAATCTTTCGAGAAACCGCATCCGTGCCGAGCGCGTGCAATAGATCGACATCGGGGAATTGCCATCTCGAGAAACGGCGATCATCGCCAGAACTGTGGTGTCAGGCTTGGGGAATCGTCGGGGAGTGATCGCAAGCCGTCGTTCTACTTCCCACAGAAGTCTCTCAGCGGTATGGCAATCCTGTCCGCAAACGACCAGCCCGTGATTTCCAAGAATGAGAACATCGGTCTCCGGTGCAGCCCCTACCGCCTTTTCGATTTCCCGGGCGAGCGGAATGCCGGAGGCTGCGTATGGAATCCATTGCCAGCGCAAGCCGGTCAGTCGCTCATTTAGATGATCGGGACCATCGAGACGTATGGCCCAGGCAATGGCATTGATCGAGTGCACGTGGATGACAACCCGATGCCGAAGGACGACGTGCATTGCCGTTTCAATGGATGGACGTAGTTCGTTCTTCGGGGCATAGCGCGATGCAATTTCCATGTCACACTGAACGGACTCTTTGACTTCCGCCAATTCCAGCGGCACGAGGATCTGTTCTTGCATGGCGTGAGCCAGCAATTTGCCGGATGCTTTAATCCATAGAATTCCATCGATTTTGATGGATGTATTCCCATTGCTGGCTTGCACCAGCAGGGGATCGCTGCCAACGCGCGCGGATAGGTCGCGAAGGGACACGACCTCCCGTTGATGTCGGGTAGACGAGAGCTTTAGTTGCGCTGCATTCTTCACAAGTTAGTTCCTTCTTTGTTACTGGTGCCCGCACTTTTCTCCTCTTCCCTGCGTTATCTGTAGCATCTCCTTGACTTGATGCTTGGCGCGGGATTTCGCTCTGCTCTGGCCAATCTTGACGGAGGCTTTGAAAATGGTTCCGACGGAAAGCATTCCTCCCAATTTGTGCGCAGCGATGGAGGCCAACCCCATGGACGCGATACAGCCGCAGGACGCGCAATCTGGATTCCCGCCAAACTGGCATGGAGTGATCTTCGTCTGTAGGTCTGCCGACAACGTCTGGGTCGTGAGCGCAAAAACACAATCTTCAGGCCTCCGTGGCGGCGAGGCGAACTGTTGAATCACCGCCTCTGGCATGTCCAGCTTCGGATATTGCTTTCGCAGTTGGGACATGTCCGCGATGAACCGGGCACGCTCCTCAGCACCGAGCATTTCCGGCAGTCGATCTCCCACCTGAGGAGTGAATAAGCTGAACCATACTTTCTTGATCTCCGGGCGCGGGCTCCAGAATTCCAGAAATTCAGCCAAGTATCCCGGTCGTTTCATCATTTGACCTGTGACCGTGCAATGGATCGTGATCTTCTGCCCAACGATGTTTTTGAGAATGCGATCGTAGGTTGCTGGCGCTCGCCGGACATCGTGTTCCGGTTGCAACCCATCGATGGACACGACTACGTGCAGACGCGCCAGACTCGCCCAAGTCGAGCCCATCGTTCGGAAGGCGCTGGTCACGATCTGCACATGGATTCCGCGCGCCAACAGCGGGGGGATGAGCAACTCCAGTTCGCGATACCGGACCAGTGGGTCGCCCCCGACGATGGATAGATGCAAAGGCTTCAGCCGATCGACGACTTCCAGAACTCCGTCTACCAGGGATTGACCCTTTCGATCGTTCAGATCGCGCAATGTTCGCCCGCCGCCCAAATGTGCGTCGTTATACGCGTAACAGCCCGGACACTGCAAAGGGCATTCGCGCGTGATTTCGATCGAAAGCGAGGGTTGTTCACCCTTGAGGATCTTGCCCCATGCTTGAAAAATTTGAGAGGTGAGCACCGCTGATGGTCCATTTCCGACCGTACGCAAAACGTACGATCTGTGAATGCGTGGCTTGGTGGCAAGCCTCGCGGGATGCACGGTGGCGCTCACCGACCTTCTTTCAGAGCGGATTTAGCAGCTTGCGTACTTCGTGAGCTGGGAGAGTCGTCTTTAGGAAAAACAGGGAGGAGAGGTGTCTGCCGCCTGACGTACAAAGATCTGCTCGTAGGAAGGACCGCTGCTTTCAAAGAGCCGGCCAAACGAAAACGCGCTGGCCCTGAGGTGCGGAGCGCAGGCCAGGCAATCCGATACTGGGTGCTTCGCCGCAACAGGTACATGGTGACAGACCTGGGATATCAGGTTGGTCCGATTACCCTGCGGCTTGGCAGGTGGATCGGGAAGTCCATCAAGAGATCCCCCAACCATCATCAGGCACAACAAGCTTGCCGCGATTTGGCCTCGCATCATCTTGTAGGCTGTCCGCTGGCCAGTCCGCAAAGTGCTGCTTGCGGTAATTCCCATTCTCGGGTTCCGTCGGAGGTATATTACGTCGGATTGGCTCCAGAAGGAACATAGCACCGGACACCCGCTAATTCCTCTCGATTTAGTGTCATCTCCGGCAAGGTCCGCTCCCAGGTCTGCCAGCTGTTCAATCGTAAAAATGGTCGAGAAGATACGAAATCTCATCCGCTGTATGTTGGCGAACAGAGAGCTTCTTGTTTCGCTTCGGCACGCTCAAACTTCTCCGTTCGGTTCAGGGTTGAGGCAGTATCCCAGTAAGATAGGGTAGCGTACATGGTCTTCTAAAATAGTCAAGGAGCTAAGCAATAGCAATCATGGTCTGATGAATTTTAGATTCCCCAAGCTGCAAAAACTGAGGCAACGCTTCGGACGTGATTGCGGTGTTCGCTTGGACGTTAGAGAGGGTTCTGTAGATCGCTTTTGCGCAGTTCCCAATAGGGAACCACCGCGTTGGAGCGGGAAGCGAATGATTTCGGCTGAAGACCACATCAGAAAGAGAACGTTGCAGCTCCGGAGCGATGCACTTGGACTTAAAAGGCTACATTCGACTTCTGATTTGTTCTGTTGGATTTCGCCTGGATTTGATTCAAGAACTATGACACTTATGACACTCGTTGTTTTTGAGCCATTTCCAATCTTAGCAAGTTCCCCTGAACTAATATAGAATCAAGAGGTTAGCTGCCGTGGGCCCTAGTCTGGTTAATTCATGAGCGGTCAGAATCGTAGCGCAGATTGCTAATTGGTGATGCCGGAATGGGGATCGCGCGCTGTTGGCGACGCTCAAGTGGGAGGGTCACAGCGATTTGTGACTTCCGTGAACTGATTTTTAGATAGCTCCGCCCGGCGGTTTCGAGAGTGTGTTGTCGAAGGACCAAAA
>Ga0157378_10004249_pt1 | contig 12632 bp, 18 predicted proteins | sample M65metaG_FD_115309 | JGI IMG/M metagenome (GOLD analysis project Ga0157378, IMG submission 115309) | Miscanthus rhizosphere microbial communities from Kellogg Biological Station, Michigan, USA - M6-5 metaG | ecosystem: Host-associated > Plants > Roots > Rhizosphere > Soil | place: USA: Michigan...
CAAGCATGTGAAGTCCAATGCCATCATCTATGTGAAGGACGGCTCGACCGCCGGCATCGGCGCTGGTCAGATGAGCCGGGTGTATTCCGCGCGCATCGCCGCCATCAAGGCCAAGGACGCCGCCAAGATCGCGGGTTGGGATAACCCTCGCACGGTGGGATCGGCCGCTGCGTCGGAGGCCTTTTTCCCCTTCCCGGACGGATTATTGGTGGTGGCGGAAGCCGGCGCCACCGCGGTCATCCAGCCTGGCGGTTCGGTGAACGACCAGAAGGTGATCGACGCGGCGGATGAAGCGGGGCTGGCGATGGTGTTTACGGGAATGAGGCACTTTAGACATTAATCGAAGCTGCCTCACGACGCAAAAGACCCGCGCCAAGTCAAACTTGGCCCGCTGCCAACATGGCCTCTCTAACGGTGGCTTGGAGTTGCCGGTCGGTGATCGGCTTGAATAGGGTTGCGAAGGGATGGTCTTGGGCAATCCGGTCGATGGTCTTCTGCTCCCGCGATCCGGTGATGAAAATGATCTTGGAGCCGACGCTCTCGTAAATGGCCTGGGCGGCATCGATGCCATCCTTTTCGCCGCGCAGGCGCACATCCATCAGAATGATGGCCGGACAATGGGAGCGGGCCAGTGCCACCGCGCCATCGGCCGTGTCGGCGGTGGCGCAGACCTCAAGGCCCATATCCTCGATCTGCGCGGAAAGGCCCATCGCGATCACATGTTCGTCCTCGACAATGAGGACGGCTTTTTCAAGAGCGGTCATGAGGCCTCTTCATGCGCGAACAGGATTTCGCTGATTGTCCCGTTCATCCTGCGGACATTTATAATGGCCTTGAGCTGGGAAACCAATCCGTCGATCAGGGCGGTACCTAGGCCGCCAGCCTGCGCTTTCCGCGCCACCTCAAGGATGTCATAGCCGGTGCCATTGTCGGAAACGACCAGAATCATGGTCCCGTCGTCCCGCCGGTCGAGCACCACGTCGATCCGGCCCTTGCCGTCCGGAAAGGCATGCTTGAGCGAGTTGGTCACCAGTTCGGTGACCAGAAGTCCCAAAGGGATAGCGAGATCCAGGCCGACATCCAGGGGAATGGCACGGACAGACAGGCTGATATCCCGCCCTCCAATGCCCTCGATGATGTTTTCCGAAAGCTCTTTCAGGAAAGGAGAAACATCAAAGGTTTTCAGGTCGGAAGAGCTCATCAGTTGCTGGTGGACAAGGCCCAACGCATACAGGCGGCGGCGCAGTCCCTGAAGACCGCTTCTGGCATCGGCATCGGCAAGTCGCCGCGCCTGGAGCATGACAATACTGTCGATCAGCTGCAGGTTGTTTTTGACCCGGTGATAGACTTCGCGCAGCAGAAGATCGCGTTGGTCCACCGCCTGGCTCAGCCGCGCATTGGCGGCAACCAGTTCGGCGGTGCGCTCCTCCACCCGCTGTTCCAGGCTTTTGTTAAGCAGAATCAGCTCGGCTTCCGCCCGCAATCGGCGGGCGGTATCGGCGGCACCGATCTGGGTCAGACTCAGGAGCAGCAAAAGATCGGCCGCGACCTTGCCGAAATGCGCGACCATGCCGGTGCCTACAATAGCGGTCGGATCGTCCGCCGGCTGCGAGAACAGCATGAAGCAATGTGCGATGGCCAGGACCGTGGCGCCGCCAGCAACGGCAAGGCCGACCTGCGAGCTTCTTTCCCGGTGCCAGAAGGCGAATGCGACTGCCGCCCACAGCAACGGCGCGCCGATCAAGGTGGGCCGTGTGATGCCGAAGAATCCGGGCAACATGTATCTCGGCAACACCTGGAAGATTACCACCAAGGCCAGGTAAAGAAGGATCAGCGCCGGTGCGAAGACCCAACCCAGCCGGCGCTGATATGGGCGAAGAAACAGGGCTGTGCCCACGCCGATCGCAGACAGATAGGCGGTCGGCCCCCAGGTTCCGGCCCGCCACCGCACTTCCGCTTCGGCCGCGCTTTCCCAGCTCAGGCGTTCCAGCGCGATCAGGGTGTGCACCAATTCCGCCATCGCCAGTACGCCGAAGGCCACGGCAAGCAGCCAGGCAAGCGGCTGGTCTGTGCGCTTGCTGATATCCCAGAGAAGCAGGGCGATCAGTCCGCTCGTCAGGAATGCGCTGGTGTCGAGAATGGTATGGAAAATCGGAGACTGGACCTGCCCGGCCAGGATGCCAGCCGCTCCCAATCCGAACATAACGAGTGCGATCGCGAGATTTTTCCCGAAATCCACGCGATCTGTCGTGCCGTATGCAACCGCCGATAATCCCGCCAAAGCGCGACCCCCGAGCCGGCGCAGATACTGATCCCGATAGGGACTGGAACGCAAACCGTTTTCCCGTCTGAACCGCCGCCAATTTGCCGGCACGGCGTGTTAACTTATCGGAGCGTGGGTTAAGAGGCCGGTTGCGGCGCCAGCAGTGGCAACGCCTGCCACCGCAAGGACTATTTGCTGAACACTTCGTCCATACCAACCCCCCAAATGCGGGATTTGGGTATCCATCCATCCACGCTTTCGCCGTGAATGCGGCAGGCCCGGGGCGTGCAGGACCTTAGAGTTGCCACCGCACCCGGATCGGCCAGCGCCGATACCTTGCCGCCATCGGGTCTGGCTGTGAGCGGCACCCGGCCCTTGCCGTTGACCAGCACCGTGCGCTGATCGGTCAACATGGAGGCTGCCATCCAGCCGATCGTGCCGTCGGGGGCCTGAACCCGCCGCCAGACATCGAACTCAGCCAGGACCGCGAAAGGATAGCCGCGACGGCGGTAGATCCACAGCACCTTGTGGGCGAAGGACGGTCCCTCCCGCAGATAGGCCTTGTCGGAACGCTGGCTGACATAGCGCAATATTTTGGCCGGAGCGGCGCCGGCCTGTGTGATGGAGAGAATCAGCAACATTGCGACAAACCGCATCATGAGAGTTCGGCACGCTGAATTGATTGCCTGTCAGATTTAACGCAGGGGGCCGCTTCCGTCACCCCACGGCTTGCGCTTTAATGAGCACTCTCCTGGAGTTCGAGGATGGCCGCCCGCAAACCGCTCGTTATCGTCACCCGCAAGCTGCCGGAAGCGGTGGAAACGCGCATGCGCGAACTGTTCGACGCGCGGCTGAACCTGGAGGATGCGCCGATGAGCGAAAAGGCGCTGGCGGACGCCGTGGCCAATGCCGAGATCCTGGTTCCCACCATCACCGACCGCATCGATGCCGCCCTGATCGCCAAAGCCGGGCCGCAATTGAAGCTGATCGCCAATTTCGGGGCGGGCGTTGACAATATCGACGTCAAGGCCGCGACCGACAAAGCCATTCTGGTCACCAACACCCCGGGCGTGCTGACCGAGGACACCGCTGACATGACCATGGCGCTGATTCTCGCGGTGCCCCGCCGGCTGGTGGAGGGCGTGGCGGTCATGCAGGAGGAAAAATTCGCCGGCTGGGCTCCTTGTTGGATGATGGGCAACCGGTTGCAGGGCAAGCGGCTGGGGATTGTCGGCATGGGCCGGATCGGCCAGGCGGTGGCCCGCCGCGCCAAGGCCTTTGGCCTGCAAATCCACTATCACAACCGCAAACAGGTGGCGGCGGAAATCGAGCAGGAACTGGAAGCGACCTATTGGGACAGTTTGGACCAGATGCTGGCCCGCATGGACATCGTGTCGGTCAATTGTCCGCACACGCCCGCAACCTTCCATCTTCTGTCGGCCAGGCGGCTGAAGCTGATGAAGCCATCCGCCTATATCGTCAACACCGCGCGCGGCGAGGTGATCGACGAGAACACGCTGGCCCTGATGCTGGAAAAGGGCCAGCTCTCGGGCGCCGGCCTGGACGTGTTCGAGAACGAGCCAGCCGTCAATCCCAAGCTGCTCAGGGCCAAGAATGTGGTGCTATTGCCGCATATGGGCTCGGCCACCATCGAAGGCCGCATCGACATGGGCGAAAAGGTGATCGTGAACATCAAATCCTTCGTCGACGGGCATGCGCCTCCCGATCGCGTGATCCCGGCAATGCTTTAGCGCGGTCTCGTGCGCGTTGAATCATTTTAGTGTGGCGTCAAGAAGCTCAACGAGCTTTTCAAAGGCGCGTTCTGCCTGCAGTTCATTGTAAATATCCCGCCCCGGCGTCGTCCAACCATGGCGGGCGCCTTCATACCTCTCGCTTTGGAAGGCGCCATGCCAATCGCGCAAGGCTTTCTCCAGCGCAGCGACCTGCTCTTGTGTCGCGGTTGAATCCTCCACGGCATGGCCGAAATAGAGCCGAGCCGTAATCGGAGACAGGATGCGGTGCGGGCTGTCAGGCTTGTCTGTGACCAGGAAGCCGCCATGAAACGAGGCCGCCGCCGCGACCTTGTCCGGCACGGCGGAGGCGACGCGCACCGCCATCTGGCCGGTGAAGCAATAGCCCACGACACCGATCTTGCCCGGCTTTACGTCTTTTTGCGCCAGCAGGAAATCGACATAGGCTTTGCCATCTTTGACCATGTCGGCGGGCGTGAGCGCATGGAACAGCCCGCCCAACCGTCTGTTGTTTTCCTCGGGATCATCGCTCTCAAGCCCGTCCGGCTGAATGGGCGCGTAGCGGTGGACGACATTCGGCATCAGCACGGTAAAGCCCTTTTCCGCCAGCCTTTCGGCCATGCCGATATTGCCGGGGCGGATGCCCCAGATATCGGTGAGAAAAAGCACGCCGGGAAATTCGCCCGACCCGTCAGGGCGGATCAGCAGGGCCTGGTTTCCGATGGCGGGAATATCAAGCTTTTCCTGAATCATTTTTGCTCTCGTATATGACGGTGTTCCAGTAACGCGCCTGGTGGCTTCCGCTGCGCCTGAAGCCCCGCTTCACCAGCACCCGGCCGATCATCCAGTTGAAATAGCCATGCGCGACCAAGGCCGTCACGCCCTTCTCAGCAGCGCGCGCGATGAGAATTTCGGCCGCCTGGACCGCGCGTCTCGCCGCTGCGCGCGGATTCTCGATCTCGGGATGAAAACCGGCATGCCAAAGGATGCGCGACACGACCGCCCATTTGGGGACCCGCATGCTGAGCAGCGGAATTGGCGGGCTTGCCAGCGGCGCTTCGGCGAACAGCGGATCGGCGATCAGTTCGGCATGTGGGGCCAACTTTGCCGCACTCTCATGGCTTCGCCGGCGCCCGCTGGTGAAGACATGATCCAGTTCCCGCGCCAGGTCGCGCAGCTCTTCCGGCGGAAGGTTGGAGGGCGCCAGGCCGGCTTCCTCATAAGCATCGATATAGTCCGAAAAGCCTTTGTGGGACGTGCGCGGGCTGAGCGCGATATGGGGCTGACCGTGCCGAATGAGAAAGATGCGCAGGACGACGAAATTGGGGGCGGGCAAACCGAGTCCTTTCGGAGGTGATGCTAGGCTATCCGGCAGGCAGGGGCTTTCCAAAAGCCTTAATGCGCGGCATGACTGCCTAGCGTTAAGGCCCTAAGCACAAAAATTAGGCAACTACCTGTTGCATCGCAACAACGCCTGCTCAAATCCTGCTTTTTGGCCCCAAAAGCCGGTCAAAAAGGCAAACCGCCATATTGAGATTGGGCGGGTGAAACAGAACTGTCACTCGCATCCGGGGGCGTGATGCATCCAGGTGCCCGGCAACGAGAGGACGTGAAATGAAAAATTCGACCAAATTGCTTTTGGGCGCGGTCAGCCTGGCAGGCATCGCGACCGCCGCGGCACCCGCTTTCGCGCAGGACGCTCCCCCATGGGCGCTGACTGGTTATATCGCCGCCACCAGTGACTATCGCTTCCGCGGCATCAGCCAGAATGAGCGCAACTTCGCGCCCCAGGGCTCGCTGAACGTCACAGGTCCGGAAGGCTTCTATGTCGGCGCCTGGGCATCGCAAGTCGACTTCACGCCCGGCACCGGAAATGCGCCGCAAGTCGAGCTCGACATTTACGGCGGCAAGCATACCGACCTGTGGGGCATCGATTGGAATTTTGAGCCCTATTACTATGCCTATCCGTCGGAACCGAACGGCTATAGCGCCGACTATTTCGAGATTCAGAACCAGTTCACCAAGGCCTTCGGACCGCTGACCTTGAGCGGCACCTGGGCATGGTCCGACAACCTGGCCTTCAACGGCGGCACCGGCAACGCCCTGTACGGCAATGCGAGCTACACCATCCTCGACTGGTTGAGCGTCAGCGGCAATCTCGGCCATCAATGGGCGCAGAACGCCAAGTATGCAGGCTCCGGCGATTACACCTGGGCGGACATTGGCGTCACCGCGACCTGGAAGGGCTTTGCCGTGGACCTGCGCTACAGCAGCACGGACCTGAGCAATGCCGCCTGCGCCGGCTTCTACATGGCCACCACCCATGCCTGCGCCGGCAATGTCGTGGCCACCGTCACTTACAATGTGAGCCTGTTGCCCTAGTCGCGCAGGCATCCCAGTACAAAAGCCCGCAAGGCAGAACCTTGCGGGCTTTTTTTTGCGATTCTCCGGCGCAAGTCTCGCAAGTTTTGTATGTGCGAGCCAAAGCGGGCTCCAGGCAGCGCTACCTTTGTTTGGTGGCGTTCAAACCTTCTGCCTGCCGTTGCTGCCAGGCCAGGCAGTCCTGGTAGACATCCTGGTAGATTTCGGTCGCCGGTCCGACATGGTGACCATAAGCGTCCATCGCGCTTCCCGCTGCTATGGCATTGCAGTCGTCTCCGCGCCGAGCAGCCTGAGCTGCGAAACTGCCATCTTCAGGTCGCGCGCAGCCCAAGAGTGTTACGACAATCACCATGCAGGCGGGACTTTTTATCTTCATTACAGTGCGCCAAGCCTCCGAAGCACCATCCGTGCCACTATAGACCGGGGCCGCCGCGAGAAAAGCGGACATTGCCGGCAGCCAAGCGGGTTCTCTGGATAGCTTGGCGATGGTCATAAGCTTTGGGCCTCCAGAAGCCGAAAGCCGAACGCCCTGACCTTGGCTGGCGCCTTTTCAACGCACCAGGTGCCGAGGGCCTCCGCCACAAAGCCAAACCCGATCAACAGTACGGCCAGCCAAATGGGCAGGTTGGGGTTGGTGAGAAGACGGAAATGCTTGAGGTCGAAAACGCCGTACCCGGCCAGCGTCGCCTCAACCCGCCTCTTCCGCTTCCGGACTTCCGCTAGTCCCCGATAAATTCCGGTTCGAATAGTCATTTTCAAAGCCTTCGCACAAGACCAGGGCCGAAAGTCGCGCCGGCCCTGGCTTTTGAGGATCACCAGGCGCAATGGCGCGACGGGGAGCAATTTTGCTCCCGGCCGCACTTGCATGACTCTTTGCAGCTGCATCCCTTGCCGCAGTCACAGTCCGCGGCTTCGGCTTGGCCATTGCGGGAGAGGCTGCAAATGCAGGCAGGGCCGCAATTGCGCTCGGTCTTGATGCGTTGGATGTTCATTCTCTTCTCCAGTGTTTGGGTTGAACTGACGACCCAAACCTAGCTGGAGGCGCAAAGCTTCAATTGAACGAAAGGGCCACTTGAACGAAAGGGCTATAAAATCTGGAGAGCCGCCGCCGGAATACCGAACATACGCCGGAACGTACGGCTGAAATGGGCGGAATCGGCAAATCCGGCTTCATGTGCAGCCGCAGTCAGGGACTTGCCATTGGAAAACAGGCCCACCGCCCTCACTATTTTTAGCCAAAGCAGGTAGGTCCGGAAGGGCAACCCGGTCTGCTCGACAAACAGGTGACGCGCCCGGCTGGGCGACAGTCCCGCACTTCGTGCCGCTGCCTCCAGTGTGATCGCGTCGTCCAAATGGGACGCCGCAAATTCAATCATCTTCTGTACGCGCGGTTCTGGCGGCTTGGCCGAAGACAATCCCGCCAGGCGCGCCACCAGCGACCGCCCAAGCCCTTCCAAGACTTTTTCCTCCATAGTGGAGGAGCAATAGGCCGTTTCGAGTCGCTTTGTAATGTCGGCGACCAGGGGTTCTGGAACGGAAACGAGCGCTGCCGTTCGGAAAAACGACTGGCAAATTGCCCTGCCAGGCTCGCTTTCGGGCTCGACGAACAGGATGGCAATAAGGCCATTGGCTTCAAAAACGTGACTCTCGTCTGGAGCGACCGCAGCGGTACCCTGTACGGCAGTTTTCCTGGTCCGCAGTTCAAACCTGCCGCCCAGCGAAAGCGAGACTTGGATGGCGTGATGTGAATGGTAGTCGGTCGAATTGGACAGAGCGCCAGGGCGCGGCAAAGCCTCCATAATCCAGAGACTTGCCCCCTCCCAAAACAGAATCCGTCCCCGCCCCGCGACGCGCATTCATAAGAATTATCACGGAAACAGGCGCCTGTCGGGGGATGGCCAGTAAAATAGGGGCAATCGAGTGCGCCCCCTAAGTTTCGACCACGGCCGCAAATGTCCGCTGGCGCCGGTAGCGGACAATTCGTCTTGCCGGGCTGTTTCGCGACGACTGGTGCGAACCCCCAAAAATCCGTCTATAAACCCACCTGATTTCGCCTGAGGCATCCTTAAACGCGTCTATAACGGCGCCTGGCCTGGCGCATCTAGGGAGAGAACCATGGGAATTTTTAACAGCACTCTCAGCGGCGTGGTCGGTCTCGCCGCCGTTATGGCTCTGGCTTTCGCCGCCCCGGCCGGCGCCCAGACTCGCGAGGTCATTGTGGGCACCCCGGGCTTCACCAATGTTGGCGGCCTGGAAATCATCACCAAGGCCTTCGAGGCGGAGACCGGCATCAAGGTCACCGTCAAGGGCGGCGGCATGGATGACGTGAAGAAAATGGCGATCGACGGTTCGGCCGACGCCGTGTTCCTGCCGGCCGACGAAATGGATCAAGTTAAGGACGCTATCAAGGCGGGTACCAGGAAGCGCATCGGCCGGTCCTACCAGGGTCTGGCCGTGATGAAGGGCGCGAAAATCCCGGACATTTCCACCAAGGAAAAGTTCATCGCCGTGCTGAAGTCGGCGAACCGGGTCATGCACTCGCGCTGCAACGGCGCGCCCGGTGGACCGGGGTGCACCAAAACCGCCTATATGCTGAGCAGCCTGTTCGACCTGCCGGAAATGGCCGGCGTCAAGCATGCGCCCAGCCCCTATGGCGAAGGCGGCGACGCGCTGGCCCGGGGCGAGGGCGACATGGCGGTGCAGAACATCAGCCAGATCATGAAGTGGGACAATCTGGTCGTGGTCGGCCCGATCCCGGAAGAGTATGGCCGCTACCTGGACGGCGTCGCCGCCGTCCCGTCCAAGGCCGCACACCAGGATCTCGGCCAGCAATTCATCGCCTATGCCACCCAGCCGGGTACCTTCTCGGTCTGGTATTCGCGCGGCATCGATCCACGCAAGGGCGCTCAGTAGGCTTTATTCAGTTCTGGCGGATTGAGGGGTGGGGCGGTGACGGTTCATCGTCCCGGACCCCATCAACCAATGGCGCCATCGCGACCGTCCGTTGAAATAAGGGGCTTTCGGCACTTATCGCCTAGGGCGGAGGCAAGATTTCGTCACATTGGTTGCAGACAACAACTTGACCCGCGCCGGCCCGAGTTTCCGCGTGAAAGCCTGCCGGCAAAGCAGCCCGGGAGCCGCCCTCTCCAGCAAACGGTGCCATGTAATTGCAGTGGGGACAGATCAGCACGCCTGTGTCGTTCAGGCGCGCTATCATAGGCGCCATTGCCTCTGCTGCTCTGGCCGCCCGGCCGGCGGTAACGGGGCTGTAGATCTCCGCGCTATGTAAAATCGAGAACAGGTGATTTTCGCCGACTTCGCCTTCCCGATAACAAATGTAAGCGCGAAATGCCCCGTCGGGCTGGCCGCGAAGATCGAATACATGAACGACCCCGTTCCAGAAGGTCAGCGACTTATCGGTCTCATGGACCGGCACGGACTGAACAAAAATTGCAGTCCCGCCATGCCGGGACTCAACCACTCGCTTGAACTGTTCGATTGGGATTTGACGCACCTGCTTGAATTGCGTGGCTAACCGCAGATTCGATCCGTCCAGGCCAGGGCGGCGTTTCCCTTTTTGACGCGAGCAACCTTGCGAAGGCCTTCCCATACCTCGATCGTATGCGTTGCCGATACCCGTTGGGCTTCCGCCAGCGCGGCGAGATCATCGCGGCCCTTGTAGCTCCGCCTCAGAATGACCAGGTCCAGTTTGTCGAGAAAGCGAAATTCGAAGAGCCTCATGGCGCGCTCCCGGCATCTCATTAGCGGGAGCGCGGACAGTGCCTTGTGCTCTGTCCCAAAGGTCTCTCAAGCGCCAGTCTGCTGTTGGTCCCCTGGCGACGTTTGAGTGTATGCCCGAATGCCGGTGCTGGCTATATCCAATGTCACTCGGGTTGACGGCGATCGCGGAACAACCACCATTCCTGGCGACTCAGCGGATGCGGTCGTTGTCGATCGCGTTGCGCGCCGTTAGAATCGCCCGATCCAGGCTGCCGCAGCTGGCCGCGGCCCATGCTTCCGAAACGCGACCGTCATGCTCGATGAACCCGCCAGGCCGTGTGACCCGTGGCGTAAACCGACCATCGGCTTCGGTCACCGAAATCACATATTCGAGATAGGTTGTTTGCGTTTCCACGCCCATGAAAGCTCCATGTCGCGGAAATAGCCCAATCCCGGATGCGCCACGCCGCCCCCAGGTCATGCTGCTCATAGCACTGTGCAGCTGCGATAGCGACGGAGAACTATAATGTCGATTGCCGCCGCCGCGTCGCGATCCAGGCGTTGGCTTCCGCCTCAGTCGCAAAACCTGGAACTTCCCGGTTGGCCCACTCCGGCCGCGACATCACGACCGTATATTCGCCATTCTTCTGCAGTCTGACGAGATAGCTCGCTGACCGCTCCATTTTTTCAATTCCTTTGGACATGGCCCGAAGCTACGCCCTAACCTGGGTGTTAGATACATCGTTAATGGGCAAATTTGCGCTATGCGCGGCTTCGTCGGGCGCATCTGGCCTGGGCGTTGTTCAGGCCCGGCGACCCAAAATGCCGGTTCCCAACCGGATGAGTCGAAGCGAAAAACCTCAAATAAAGCAGCAATCCCGGCTCCCAGAGCCGCTGCCTTGTAATAAGCGCAATAAAGGCGCATAGCTTTTGGGCGACTGCTCCAGAAGAAGCGCCAATCCCGACCCGCCTTGTGCGCGCCTGGCCCAGACCCTTCCCGACTTGAAGTTTTCGCGGTCCTGGCATCCGTCCGGACCATCATTTTGCAAAGGATTCATCATGACCATCGGTACCGTAAAATTCTTCAACTCCTCTAAGGGCTTTGGCTTCATTTCACCGGAAGGTGGCAACAAGGACGTGTTTGTCCACGCAACGGCTCTGGAAGCAGCCGGAATGACCTCGCTGTCGGAAGGCCAGAAGGTGTCCTTTGACATCCAGCCCGACGCCAAGGGCTCCAAGGCCGTAAACCTGAAGTCCGCCTAAATCGCTCAACGGGACAGGCGGACGGGGACCTGTGTCTTCGCCGCCTGTTTTTCTCTTCATATTCCCGTGAAGGACAGCCCATGCCCCAGGACCGGAGCACATCTTGCCCGACCATTGTGGAAGAGCTCGTCGCCGCGTTGGCGCCGCATCCCAAGGGGCTCAGGCGCTGGTCGGTGATGCGTGCTATCCGCAAGAATCGCGAGGCCCGGGCGCGCGACATTCCACTTAAGCTGGAAGCCGATGTCGAACGCGCCTTCCGCCGGTTCTGCCGCGACGACGATATGCGCGCCTCAGGCGCAGCGCTATTCTGCCGGCCCGCGGAAAAGGCCGGGGAAGTTTGGGCGCTCGATGCCGACTATGCCGGCGTCAGCGAAATCCCGTCCCAGGACTAGAGCAAACCATGGCTCCCAAAACTCCGAACTATTCGCAAGACCGCCTGCGGCGCGAACGCGACCAGGCCACCAAGGCCAGGGAAAAGGTCGAGCGGCGTGCCGAGGAAACCGCCCGTCGCAAGGCCGAAAAGACCAAGCCGCCCGAGGGTGAGGAGCAGTCCGGCTAAGCCGGAGAAAACGGTCCAGTGGAGTGAGGCACGCCCGCGGAGTGGCAAATCGGTCCAGTGGACCGATTTGAGTGCCGAACGCCCGAAGTATAAGCGAGCGGCCGGGGATCCCGACCAAAAGAAAGTTGGGTCCCCTTCCCCTCGCGCTACGCGCTCGGCCGGGGACACTTTCCTAAGCGCGCAACGCGCGCTTAGGAAAGTGGCTGGGGCGGGAGGGATCGAACCTCCGCATGCCGGAATCAAAATCCGGTGCCTTACCGCTTGGCGACGCCCCATCAGGCCTTGGTCCCCTGGACGGGGGCCTCCGTATAAAGCGAGCCGGGCCCATCCGCAAACCGGGAAAAAAGGCCGCGCCCAGAAAGGCTTGCCATCCGGTTGCGGGGGCGGGAGGCCATCGTTATAAGGGCGCCTCCCGAGACGAGGGGGGTAGTCCCTTTCGTACTGGTTCGGAGAGTAGCTCAGCCTGGTAGAGCACTACGTTCGGGACGTAGGGGCCGGAGGTTCGAATCCTCTCTCTCCGACCAATTTTTATCCAATAAGATCGGGATTTAGCCGCCTGTCGGTCCCGCGCCCTCAATGCACCGAATTGTTCACCGCCGCGCCCGTCACAACCGGCGCCGTGAGCGTGCCGAACAGCTGGAAGAACTTGCGCAGGGCATTCGACTGGGCATTGGCGACATAGAGGATGTCACCA
>Ga0157378_10004251_pt1 | contig 12630 bp, 10 predicted proteins | sample M65metaG_FD_115309 | JGI IMG/M metagenome (GOLD analysis project Ga0157378, IMG submission 115309) | Miscanthus rhizosphere microbial communities from Kellogg Biological Station, Michigan, USA - M6-5 metaG | ecosystem: Host-associated > Plants > Roots > Rhizosphere > Soil | place: USA: Michigan...
GCCTCTCCTCTGACTCGACCACAACAGTCGTGGAAGATACAGCCGGCACCCTCTGGATCGGAACCAGCGGCTATGGCCTCAACGCCGTCACTCGGTCCGGTGCGGCCTTCACAAAGACCAGGACCTATACTGTTCGCGACGGGCTCACCAGCGACATCATCCTTTCGCTCTCTGCCGCACCCGATGGAGACCTCTGGGTCGGTACTCCCGACGGGCTCAACCGCATCCACCACGGTACGATCAATACCTTTTCAACCGCCGACGGCCTGCCCGACGACTTTATCCGCTCCCTCCACGTCGATGCCGACAACTCGCTCTGGATCGGCACCCGCCGCGGCCTCGCTCACCTCACTTCAAACACCGGCCTGCACATCGACACCTACACGCAGGCCACCGGCCTGGGCAGCGATCTCGTCGGCGCCATGGCCCGCGACACCAATGGAAACCTTTGGGTTGCTACTCTCGCCGGCCTTTCCCGTATCGCGGGAAATCCCGGCCCTCGGATCACGAACTTCACCACCTCTAACGGTCTCTCTAGCAACGTCATCACCTCCCTGCTCCCGCGTTCGAATGGCACCCTTCTCATCGGCACGCAGGATCACGGCTGGAATTCCTGGAACGGCCAATTTTTCGCTCCCGTCGCGAACACCGCTCTCAGCCAAACCACCATCCACGCCATCCTCGATGACCAGAGCGGCCATCTCTGGTTCGCCACTGCCAACGGCATCGCCCGTTGCGACTGCGACAACACCGGGGCCCCCGCGACAGGTCTTGGTCGCGGGGGTGGCATGAACGGCGGCTGTTCTCACTGGATGGAATTCGGTCCCGCCGATGGCCTTCGCACCCGTCAGATGGCCACCAGTAGCCATCCCTCCGCATGGCGCTCTCGCGATGGCCTCCTCTGGTTCGCCACACCCAAAGGCCTCGTCGAGGTCGACCCCGCTCACTTCCCCGTCAATACCGTCAAGCCTCCGGTAGCCCTCGTCCGCTTCGCCGTAGATGACATCGATCAGTCGCTCAACGACGCCTCACTCAGAGTCCCCGCCGGCCACAACCACTTCCAGTTCGATTACGCCGGCCTCAGCTTCACGGCTCCGCAAAAGGTTCGCTATCGCTACATGCTCGAGGGCTTCGATCATCAATGGACAGAAGCCGGAGCCCGCCGTTCTGCTTACTACACCAGCATTCCTCCCGGCCACTACACCTTCCGCGTTCAGGCCGCCAATAACGATGGCCTCTGGAACACCACCGGCACATCCCTCTCCTTCCAGCTCCGCCCCCACTTCTACCAGACCATCTGGTTCTACCTCCTTCTCCTCGCCTTCGCCGGGGCCCTCGTCTTCCTCGCCCTTCGCCTCCGCCTCCTTCGCGCCGAACGCGAGTTCCGCGCGGTCCTTGCCGAGCGCAATCGCATCGCCCGCGAAGTTCACGACACCCTCGCCCAGGGATACGTTGGCGTCTCTGTCCAACTCGAAGTTCTTTCCGAGCTGCTCCGGCAAAACAAAAACGAAGCCGCAGCCCGCCAACTGGACACGACCCGCCAGCACGTCCGCGAGGGTCTGGCCGATGCGCGCCAATCCATCTGGGCCCTCCGATCACAGGACACTGGTGAGAACACTCTGCCCGTCCAGCTTCGCCGCGCCACCGAGCGCACCAACGGGCACGGGATTGAAGCCACTTTCAGCCTGTATGGCGCATACCGCCCCATGCCTCCCGGCACTGAGCGCGAAATTCTGCGCATCGCCCAGGAGGCCATTCATAATGTGAAGAAGCACGCCGGAGCAAAGCACCTCACTGTGCAACTTGAATACGGGCCCGCAGAACTTGCCCTCATCGTCAAAGACGATGGGAGTGGATTCGACTCCTCGAACGGTGCTGGCTCGCCAGAAGGACACTACGGTCTCACCGGCATGTATGAGCGCGCTAGCCTCATCGGCGGCACGCTCGAAGTCACCAGTGAACTCGGAACCGGCACCACCGTGCACCTCCACGTGACCACGCCAAAAGAAACACACACCCGGGAAGTCAAAGAAGGAATGGAGTCCTGATGGCAGCCGAAGAAACCATCCGCGTTCTCGTCGTCGAAGATCACCACGTCGTACGCCAGGGACTCGTGGCCCTGCTCAACGTCGTCGACGGCATCGAAGTGATCGGCGAAGCAGCCGACGGTGTCGATGCCATCACCCAGTTTCGGAAACACCAACCCCACGTAACGCTCATCGACCTGCGCATGCCGAGGCTCTCTGGGGTCGAAGTCATCCAGCGCATTCGCATGGAAACCCCCCAGGCGCGTTTCATTGTCCTCACGACCTATGACGGCGATGAAGACATCTACCGCGCCCTCCAGGCAGGCGCCAGGGCATATCTGCTCAAGGGGATGACCACTGATGACCTCGTCTCCACCATCCGCGCTGTCCACGCAGGAAAATCGCATATCCCGCCTGCGATCGCACAACGTCTTGCCGAGCGCATGGGCACCGAAGAACTTACCCCGCGCGAATTCGACGTTCTCGAACAGATCGTCCACGGCCTCAGCAACAAGGAGATTGCCTCATTCCTCGACATCTCCGAAGCCACCGTCAAGACCCACATCAACAGCCTGCTTGGCAAACTCGGAGTTACCGATCGCACCCAGGCAGCCACCGCCGCAATCCAGCGCGGCATCGTTCCACTCGAATCACTCCGTAAGCCAAAACAATAGGTGACCATGAAGCGTTTCTCACTTTTCGCACTCCTCGCCCTCATCTTCTCGTTAAGTCTGCGCGCGCAGAACTCTGCCTGGCATCAGGCGACCAGCACAGAACTCGCCTCTCTGCTGCCCGCGCGCGCCCCCGTCATCAAGGAACACATTGAAACCGAGATGCGCACTGCCAGCGGCATTGTCGATAGCCACGGACGCTATATCGCCGGCGTCGTTCTCATCACTGCCGGCTACAGCGCCGAAGGCAAATACTCTCATTACCTCGTCGTCCAATCGCCCATCAGAATCGGTGGAGTCAACCTCAAGCCTGGCGAATACGTCTTCGGCTACACCCACTCCGGCGACGTCCTCAACGTGCACTTCAACGAAGCCGCAACCGGCAACCTGGTGGGTACCACCGACGCCCGCATCATGTCCGGCAATCGCACCGTCACTCAACTGCAGATCTGGCCACCCACTTCCAAATCAGTCTTCCAGATTGGGCGCTTCGCCATTCCTTACGAGCTCGGAGAGAAGTGAGCGTGCCATCGACAAGCCGCCTGCCTGGAAATGGATCTCGTAAAGGAACCACTGCCTATGGCCTCACTCCTGAAAACTTCCGCACGCTCCGCGCGCTCAAGACGCCGGCACAGATTCAGAAGTTCATCGACGACCTGCCCTACCAGTACGCCGACACAGCGTGGTCTCCGCAACGCGTACTCCGCGAGCGCAAGGGACACTGCCTCGAGGGCGCTCTCATCGCAGCTGCAGCCCTCCGCGTCAACGGCTATCCTCCGCTCCTCGTGGACCTCGAGGCTGTCCGAGACGACGACCACGTCCTCGCAGTCTATCGCCAGAACGGACTGTGGGGCAGCATCGCCAAGTCCAACTTCTCCGGACTTCGCTTTCGCGCACCGGTCTTTCGCACCATACGCGAACTTGCTATCAGCTACGTCGATCACTACTACAACCTTCGCGGCGAGCGAACGCTTCGCGCCTACTCCCGCCCCGTCAACCTCACTCGTCTCGATAACTACCATTGGATGACCTCCGAAGAAGACGTCTGGTGCGTGCCAGAGCTCCTCATCGCCGCGCAGCACTATCCACTTTTTCCGCATAAGGTCGCATCCACCCTGCCCCGTATGGATCGCCGCGCCTTTGAAGCCGGAATGCACGGCTGGGCGAAGCACTGATCCCACCCGCAGCTCAGCCTATTTGCATTCAAACCATCGAAAGTGTTTCAATCAAAGCACTGAAACAGGGGTGCTCCACGATGTGGGGCTGAGAAAATACCCTAGAACCCGATCCGGATAATACCGGCGTGGGAAGCTTTCGAAGCCAGTCTCACCAACTTCCTTCCAGCTTCAATCTGAACTCCCTTGTTTCATGAAAGTGGGAACAAGGGCATGCGTACGTCTTCATTCCAATCTCGATCCAGCATCGCGTCGCAAACGCATCGCTCCTCGTTCGCGGCGATTCTCTTCCTAACCTTCCTGGTTCCACTGTCCGCCTTCGCGCAAAGTGCACCTCCGGCTCCGCAGTCCATTCCTTCAAACCCCGCCCAAAAGCCCGGCCGCGTCACCACCACCGTTGTCGTTCACGGCGAAGTCAAGGACGACTACCTCTCCGACCCGCGCTCGGCCGCCAGCCTCGACGGCACCCCTCTGCAGGAAACGCCCCTCTCGGTCACAAGCGTTACCAGCGCCGTCATCAGCGATCAGATTTCACGGACGCTCACCGATGTAGTGAAGAACGATGCCTCGGTCGGTGAAGACTACGCGCCAGTTGGCTACTACGGCGACTTCCAGATCCGAGGATTCCCCATCGACCTCGCCACCGGCCTCCAGATCAATGGCCTCGCCATCGCCGGCGAGCAGGACGTTCCCCTCGAAAACAAACAGCGCGTCGAAATCATCAAAGGCATCGCTGGTCTGGAGAGCGGGGTCGCCTCCAGCGGCGGCGTTATCAACTACGCAACCAAGGAGCCCTACCGCGGCCTCCGTCCCTCCATCGATCTCGCCACCGACCATCGCGGCTCAGCCTATGGCACAACGCAATTTCTTCTTCCCGGCTTTCGCGGAGACTCCGGCATCCTCATCACCGCCACCGGCGAAGACATGCACACATACGTAGAACACGCCGACGGCTGGCGCGGCATGGGCGCAGCGAACGGCCGATGGGCGCTCGGCTCAAACACACAGCTCACCACCGACTTCGAATACCAGCACAAACGTCAGCGCTCTGAAGCTGGCTATCAGCTTCTCGGCGGGACCACCGTTCCGTCGCCCGTTTATCCATCGGTGATGCTCGGCTTTCAGCCCTGGTCGAAACCCAACACCTTCGACACCCTCAACGCCGGGGCTCATCTCCAACACAACTTTGCCCCCGACTGGACGCTCCGCGTCGGAGGCTCCTACAGCCACTCCCTCATCGACGACAACGTCATCTACCCGTACGGGCCCGCCCTCGACGACGCCGGCAACTCAATCTGTCCCGATGCGCCTGGCTACTTCTTCTGCCCCGACGGCAGCTACGAAGTCTACGACTACCGCAGCCCCGGCGAGCTCCGCATCGACTCCACCGGCGAAGCTCTTCTCATCGGCCACTTCAAGACCGGCAGCATCGGCCACGATGCAGTCGGCGGCGGCTCGCTCTTCCACCGCTCTGTCAACCTCGCGTCGCAAATCGTCTACGAACCTCTCGGCGTCGAGAACATCTATCAGCCCAACATCTCCTACGACCCCGACGGTCTCAAAGCTGACGGTTCCCAGCTCGCCGACTTCAATCACCAGGCCTCCGCCATCCTTCAGGAGCGCGCTCACCTCCCGGGCAACATCGTCCTCCAGGCTGGAGGCCGCTTCGTCCGCGTTACCGACCTCAACTACCCCGATGGCGCGCGCACGCTCTGGCTCCCGCAGTATGCCGTCACCTGGTCGCCCGTCCAGAACCTCACCCTCTACAGCAATTACGGTGCGCTTCTCTCGCTTGGACCGCAGGCCCCCTGGTGGGTCGACAATTCCGCCCTCTTCCTCACGCCCTTCATGACCCGCCAGTCCGAGATCGGCGCAAAATACGAGCATGGAATTCTCCTCACCGCCGACTACTTCCGCATGCGTCAGCCCTACTTCTATCCGCGCGTCATCCAATCCGCCGACCACTTCTGCTCGACTAACCTCCTCAGAGAAGACGGCGAGGTTGTTCCCGGCGATCTCTGCTTCGAATCCGCCGGCCACGAAACTCACGACGGTTTCGAATTCAACGCCCAGGGCAAAGCTGCCTCATGGATGCAGCTAAGCGCCTCCGCCGCAACTATCCGCGCCATCTCCACCGACACCGGCACTGCAGCGTACGACAACCAGCAGGTCATCAACGTCCCCCGCTTCCACTCCGCTCTTTTCGCTGACGTCCTTGTGCCCCACGGCCGCGGACTCCACCTCATGCCCGGCTGGAGTTACACCAGCCGCAAGCAAGCCACCCGCAACGACACTGTCAGCGTTGGCGGATACAACCTCTTCAACCTCGGCGCTCGCTACGCCCCCGGCGGCGAAGCCGGCCATCTCACCTTCCACCTCTACGCCGACAACATCCTCAACAAACGCTACTGGAAAGACACCGGCGCAAGCTACGGCGACACCTTCATCCATCAAGGCGCCCCAACCACCGTGCGCCTTTCCGCGCACTACAACTTCTAGCTAGCTGCTGAAACGAGCATGACTGTCGTGAGCGAATCACAACAACCCGCGCGGGCCCACGGACTTGACGGCTCCCTCGTCGAACCCGACTGGCCGCCGCTCACGCTCTCCGAGATTCGTTCCGTCGTGCAGTACTTCCCCTCCGTCGGCGAACCAGTAGCGATCCCTTTCGCGAGCCCCCGTCCCCTTTCCGCCGCTGCCGTCGTCGAGACGAATTCCGACCGCATCTTCATCAAGCGCCACCCCCGTGCCGTCCGCGACGCCGCCGGCCTCGCCGAAGAACATCGCTTCATGCGGCACCTGCAATCCAACGGCATCAGCCTCCCACGCATCTTCCCAACCACTTCCGGCGTCACCGCCATCGAGTCTGGCGACTGGACCTACGAAGTCCACGATCTCCCAGCTGGCATCGACCTCTACGAAGACGCAATCTCCTGGACCCCTTTCCGCTCCGCCGAACACGCTCGCTCCGCCGGAGAATTTCTCGCTCGCATACATCTCGCCGCAGAATCGTTCTCCGCTCCAGAACGAAAGATCCAGCCGCTAGTCGCCAGCTTCACCGTGTTCGCTTCACCTGATCCCGCCTGCGCTCTCAACCAATACCTCGCCGTCCGCCCCGCGATCACTTACCACCCGCAAACCCTCAGCGACGCTGAACGAGCGGTGGAATTGCTCGCGCCCCTCCACGCCGAACTCTTACCTCTTCTGCCCTCACTTCCCGCGCTCTGGACCCACAACGACCTCCACGCCTCCAACCTCTTCTGGAGCGACAGCACACCCACCGCCCGTGCCGCCTCTGTTATCGACTTCGGTCTCGCCGATCGCACCAACGCCATCCACGACCTCGCCCACGCCATCGAACGCAACATCGTCGAATGGCTCGTCCTCATGAACGATCCCACCGCTGGCGAGCGCGTCCCCGTCCATCTCGATCACCTATGGGCTCTCCTTGAAGGTTACGAGCAGATTCGCCCGCTCAGCCTAGCCGAATCCGCCGCACTCGCCCCGATGCTCGCCCTCTGCCACGCCGAGTTCGCCCTCACCGAGGCCGACTACTTCCTCGACGTACTACACTCATCCAGCAAAGCCCGCGTTGCCACGCACGACTACCTGTTCGCCCACGCCAAATGGTTCGCTGGCCCCGGCCGGCACAAGCTCCTAGACCCCATCCGCCGCTGGGCCGAATCCCGCCAGCACCGAGCCCAACAGAGGACGGTCCGCATATGATCCTCTCCACCCTCACTCACTACCTCCTCACCAACTGGGTCGAGCTCGCCGGCTTCATCACAACCGCAATCGGCATATGGTTCACAACCAAACGGCTCATGATCTGCTGGCCTATCGTACTCGCAGCAGATGTGCTCTATCTCGCCGTTTTCTATCATGCCCGTCTGCTCTCTGACGCGCTCCTCCAGATTTTCTTCATCGCGTTCACACTGTATGGCTGGTTGAACTGGTGGCGTGGCGTTCGCGAAGAAGGCGAGGTACGCGTCGTTCCCCTGACGTTGTCGGGTTTGTTGATTGCGGTAGCAGCTGGTGCAGCAGGCACCTTCGTCGTAGGTGCAATCACCACGAGGCTTAACGCTGCTCTGCCCTATCCTGACGCTGCGCTGATGAGCTTCAGCCTCGTCGGCAGTTGGTGGCAGGCTCGCAAACACATTGCGAACTGGTGGCTATGGATAGTCGTAGACCTGCTCTACATCGGCGAATACATCTATAAGCACTTGTGGGTTACGTCGTTTCTCTACGCCGTCTTGGTGGTCCTTGCCATCCTCGGCTTGCGCGACTGGCGTCGCGCCGCCCGCTCTGCTCAAGCCGCCGCCTGCACCACGTTGAGCAGCGGTTCGCCCGCCATATAGCGCCGCAACTCATCGGCCGCCACCTTCAGCGCTCTTCTCGCAAACTCCGGGCTCGAGCCGCCCACATGCGGTGTAATCAATAAGTTCGGGCACTTCCATAGCGGATGCTCGTCCGGCAGCGGCTCCGGATCCGTCACATCCAGCGCAGCACGAATCTTTCCGCTCTGCAAAGCCTCCACCAGCGCATCGGTATTCACCACGGGCCCACGCGCCGCATTCACCAGCAGCGTCCCCTGTTTCATTAGCGCGAACTGCCTCGCATCGATCAGCCTATAGCTCTCCGCCGTCGACGGCAGAATCAGCACAATCACCTGCGCCCGTGGAATCAGCGCATCCAGTTCGCTCACCGCACGCACCTTCGGATTCTCACGCGCCGACCGAGCCACCCGGATCAGCTCCACGTGAAACGGCTCCAGCATTCGCTCAATGTCTTTCCCGATCGAACCATACCCCACCAGCAGCACCGTCTTGCCTGTCAGCTCCTCCAGCATCACCGGCGGATAGTGCTGCCGCGCATCTCCCGAAACCCTCTCGTACTCCTTCGTCGCCTCAAACCGCCGCTTCCACTCACCCGATCTCTGCACATCCAGAAACAACGGAAAGTGCTTCAGCATCGCCAGAATCGCCGACACCGTCCACTCAGCCGTAGAAATGTTATGCGCCCCGCGCGCATTGCAGATCGTCACATGCGGACCCACCGCCGCCGGGATCCACTCCGTTCCCGCCATCAGCGACAACACCAGCTTCACCCCACGCAGATGCGGAACGATTTGCGAATTCCGCGTCGGATAAGGATCAGGCAACCACACCTCAATCTCCACGTCATGATCCAGATCGCGGGGCAGCGCAATTAGTTCAATCCCGTCAGGAAAGTCATTCAGCAGTTCAGGTGCAATATTGGTGGAGTATCCAACGCGCAGCATATGCCTTTTATGCTACATGTTGCATAACGCAATTTTCTTCGCGCATGGGTTGCATCATCCCGTAAAGAAGGAGAACATCCGAACCCGCAAACGATGCTGCTCTCTCGCCCCAGAACGCAATCGCAGCAGGACCTCGCGGTCAAACTCCGCATCGATCAGTCGGCTGGCCGTGGCCTCTTCACCTGGGAACGCACACGCCTCCTCATTCATGCCACAAAGACAGCCCTCGCCGCCGCCCTCTGCTGGGGAATTGCACTCCACTTCGGACTGCGCGACGGCTATTGGGGCGCCATCAGTGCCATCATCGTTCTCCAATCCAATTTCGGCGCTACCATCACCGCCTCGCGCGATCGCATCCTCGGCACCCTCATCGGCGCTGCCTTTGGCTTTACTTTTTCGCTCTTCGGCACGCTTCCCTGGAACTACATCTTCGCCGTCTTGCTCGCCGTAATCCTCTGTGGACTCCTCGGCCTGCGCAACAGCTCGCGCCTCGCGGGCGTCACCATCACCATCATCATGCTCGTCCAGAACACCGGCTCGCACTGGCTGCTCGCTCTTCACCGAGTCGGAGAAGTTTTGCTCGGAATCGTCGTCGCCATCCTCGTCTCCACGCTCTTCTTTCCCGATCGTGCCCGGCTTCGACTTCGCGACGGTCTAGCCCAGGAATTCATAGTTCTCGGCAGCTTCTTTGAATCCATCCTCCACGGCTTCGGTGGTCAAGCCGCTCCAAACCTCGCCGAACTTCGCCAGGATTCCCTCGACATGCTTCGCGTCAACAACGCGTTGCTCGAGGCCGCCCGCAATGAGCCGTCAGGCGGCTCAGGCTGGCGCGAAGGACTCGCCATGCTCTCCCAGTTCGGCCGCTCCATCTTCGACGCGCTCGTCGCTCTCGAATTTGCAGTTCAAGACAGCCATCAGGACGAATACGCCAACCAGCTCCAGCCCGAGCTCAGCCGTCTGCTCGCCGACATTCAGTCAGGCTTTCAATACGTTGCAAAATGCATTCACGGCTGGCGCTTCCACGTCCCGCCGCCCAACCTCGACCTCGAAGCCGATATTGCTGCTCTCGAAGATCGCATGGCCCAGGTCCGTCATACCGGCGCAAATTTCTCGCAGGCTGAAGTCCTCCGCGCTTACGCCGTCCAGCTCCACCTCAAACAGATTGCCCGTCTGCTCCGCGCATCCCGCGTAGAAACCAGCAGCGCCGTAGGCCAGGCCCGGATCACCGAGGCCTAGCTCCGAAACTTCCGCAACGCCTCAGCACACGCCTCAATCTCCTTGATCGAGATCGCGTACCCGAACCGCAGATGTCCCTCTCCCTGAGCCCCAAACACCGATCCCGGAATCGTCGCAATGTGCGCCTTCTCCAGCAGAATTTCCGCCGCCTTCCGGCTATTTTTATTGACCTTCTCCACGTTCGGAAACGCATAAAACGCTCCGGCTGGCGGCTCGCATTTCAATCCAACCTCGTTAAGCGCACTCACCAGCAGATCCCGCCGCTTCCGATACTCTTCGCGATACGCCGCAATCTCTGCCTCCGGCACCTTCAACGCGTCGATCATCGCCTGCTGCACAAACGTCGTCACACCGTTCGTCGAATAAAGCACAATCTTGCGCAGCGCCGTCATAAACGGTTCTTTCGCGGCCGCGTATCCGGCCCGCCATCCCGTCATCCCATAGGTCTTCGAAAACGTGTAGCACGTGATCGTGCGCTCAAGCATCCCCGGCAGCGACGCAATCGAAAAATGCTCGCCCTCGTACACAAGGTCCTCATACGCTTCATCAGCGATCACAATCAGGTCTCGCTCTTTCGCAAACGCCGCCACCTCCTCAGCCTCCGCTCGCGTAAATACCAGCCCGCTCGGATTCTGCGGAGTGTTGTAGTAGATCGCCCGTGTATTCGCTGTGGAAAACTGCTCTAGCGTCTTTCGGATCCCGTTTCGCCGAGCTGTGATGGTTGGCACCAGCAGCGGTCGCGCCTGCGTCCCCGTCACCAGGTCGCGAATCGGCGTCCAGTACGGCGAAAACACCAGCGCATCATCTCCAGGATCAAGAACGCTCTGGAACGCGCCATAAAGTGCCTGCGATCCGCCAACCGTCGCGATCACTTCGTCCGTGGTCACATTGATCTTGTTCTTCGCCGCCAGCTTCTTCACGAGTGCTTCACGCAGCGGCAGCACGCCTGACGACGGCGCATAATGCGTGTAGTTCTCCACCAGCGCCTTCACCGCCGCATACTTGATCGGCTCCGGAGTTTCGAAATATGGCTCGCCCCCATGCAGCGCATGGACCTGTTGCCCGGCCGCTCGCAGTTCCATCACCTTGTTGCGGATCTGTACGATGTCTGAGAATCCAACCTCATCCAGTCGCTTTGCCAGTCGAATCCCGCTTTGCTTGGGCATGGTCCAGGCGCTTCCTTTCGCTCTCATTCGGATCGCTTTGCCTCCAGCATATCTGATGCTGGATAAGGCCCATCTGAAGATTCGGCCGCGAGCCTCACGCTCCTGCTACACCGCCAGCAGATTCGTGTACACCGCCATCCCCGCCACCGCATCCACACCCATCGCATCGAGATCATCAATCTCCTGCTGGTTCCGGATACCCCCTGCAACAATCAACTGCCGCATCGTCAGTCTTCGCAATCGTGCAGCCACATCAATCGGAAATCCCTGCATCAGCCCCTCGCCGTCCACATGCGTGTAGAGATAAGCAGCCGCATACGGCTCCAGCTCCGGAATCGCCTCGTCCGCCGTCAGCGCGACTTCCGCCTTCCATCCCTTGACCGCAATGCGCCCGTTCTTGGTGTCGATGCCCGCGACCACTTGGTCAGCCCCGACCGCCTCCGCCATCTGCGCTGCGAAGTTCACGTCCACCGTTCCGCTATCTGTAAACAGGGCTGACCCCACGATCACCCTCTTCGCGCCGGCACCCAGCACTTCGCGGGCCCGTTCTATCGAACGCACTCCGCCCCCCACCTGGCATGGCAGCCTCTTCGCAATCTGCGCCACCAGCGCCGAGTTGTCACCCTGCCGCAGCGCCGCATCCAGATCTATGAGTTGCACCAGCGGATAACGCGAAAACTTCTCAATCCAGTACTCGAAATCATCGAATGCCAGCTTCAGCTTCTCGCCCTGAACCAGCTGCACAATCCGTCCACCCATCAGGTCGATTGAAGGAATCAACATGGCAGCCTCACCGGAACTCCCGCCGCAACCAGCTCTTGTTTCAGCGACCGCGCACTCGAAACCCCAAAATGAAAAATACTCGCAGCCAGCGCCGCGTCCGCCTTCCCTCGACCAAACACATCCGCAAAATGCGCCACCGTCCCCGCGCCTCCTGAAGCAATCACCGGAATGTTCACTGCCTCGCTCACCGCCGCGGTCAGTTCGCAGTCGAACCCCGCGCGTGTCCCATCCGAATCCATCGACGTCAGCAGAATCTCTCCCGCGCCGCGCTCTTCCGCCTCGCGCGCCCAC
>Ga0157378_10004252_pt1 | contig 12628 bp, 14 predicted proteins | sample M65metaG_FD_115309 | JGI IMG/M metagenome (GOLD analysis project Ga0157378, IMG submission 115309) | Miscanthus rhizosphere microbial communities from Kellogg Biological Station, Michigan, USA - M6-5 metaG | ecosystem: Host-associated > Plants > Roots > Rhizosphere > Soil | place: USA: Michigan...
AAGCCTCGGTGGTCACATTGATGTGCAAAGTGTCCTTGGCGAAGGCACAAGATTCACGATAGAAATACCAATATTGGATACTGATCTGATTTTGTAAACAAACAAACTTATTTGGATTCGCAATCTTAATAGAAAAGCCCCTCTAATTGCTTAGAGAGGCTTTGCAGTGATCCCGCTGGGACTCGAACCCAGGACCCCAACATTAAAAGTGTTATGCTCTACCGGCTGAGCTACGGAATCCTAATAACGTTTCCGTTAAAAGTGGTGCAAATATAGGGTTTATTAAAATTGCTTGCAAACCTATTTTCAATATTTTTCCAAGCTGAAAATAAGGGCTTCATTGCCAGTAAACTACAACTTCAAAATGCCTATTTTCCCCTTGTCACCTGCTAGTAAAACCAGCTTTCCGTGCTTAGCCTTGCGGCAGACGTTATAACTTATATCATCTATCTTAGTCCAGGTTTTACCCCCGTCAGTGGTAATATTACTTCCTGGCGTGCCTGTTGAGAGAAGGGTATCACCCGAAATATACTCTACACAGGATTGGAAACCTGAAGGGCTTTTTTCGGCGGGCACAAAAAGATTCCGGGTAAGTTGAATTGCTGATAACGAATCGGTCCTTTTGTCGTTTGCGTAATCGCCGCCAACCGATATTCCGCGGCCATTGCCACACGCAAAAGAAAATCCTCCCTGGCTTGGCTTGCCATGAGTAAGCGGTATATCGCGATAATCCCAGGCCTTTTTTCCATGGTAAGTTAATAACCTTGCTCCACTGCCGCCGGTTATGATGTAAGTAAGGCCGCAAGAAAGACGAAGGCAAGTACCACTTGCTGCAAAGGCTGCTTCACCAGGCAAGGCATCAGGTGGGTTCTTATAGGGACTCCATGTTTCACCTCCGTCATTTGTTTCCATCAACACAAATTTGCCCTTAATCGGATCACCTAAAACAAGCCCATGTTTTGGAGTATCGAAATCCATTGCGTCAAAGAAATAGGCTGTATCAGCATTTGAATATTTTACCTGCCAGTTTTGGCCGCCATCAATGGTCTTAAGGATCAAAGCCGGAGTGCCCGAGCTCATGATGATGGCCTCTTTGGCGGAGAAAGCTTCGATATCCCTGAAGTCCGATTTTTCAAAACCTTTTACCTGTTTCCAGTCCCAGGTTTTGCCGGCATCAGTTGTCGTGGCAATAGTGCCTTTGCTACCACTTATCCAGGCTACGTTATCATCTACTACCGATAGTCCGCGGATACTGGTTTGTTTATCTTGCTGTAAGGTTTCGATATGCTGGGCAACCAGGCTATCCGAAATAAATAACAGCAGGACTACTGATAATAATACCCGGTATTTTACTTTACTCTTGTCCATATTTCCGATCTGCCGAATAATGATATGCCTATATAGCCCCGTATTTTAAGTTTATTGCCATCCAATATCATTTTGCAGCTATAGGTTTTGCCATTTTTGGGGTCGTAAATGGTACCGTCGGTATAAACGTTATCGCCGTCAAAAGTGAAATCTTTAAGCAATTCGAGGCCCCATTCGGGACGGCTGCGTAAAGACTCATCCGGGTTGTTCTTATCGGTCTTGGGCTTACCCTGTTCATCGTTGGGGAATTTGATCCAGTCGAGCTTGCCAAAGTATTTGTTTCCTTTTTTATAGATGAGAATATGGTCCTCTCCGCTTGGGTTTGCCCAGGAACCCAATATCGCATCAGCCTTTTGCGCTGATGCCGTAATGCTAACAAGCATAAATGTTATTAAGGTCAACGCATAATTTTTTGTCATCGCTTATAAATTGGTTATACGAAGTTAACCTTTAAAGCTATTTGAACAAAGCCGGGCGTTTTTATAATTTATTTTATGCGGAATGGTGTAAACGTTTATATTTGCAACCTCAATGCCCGGATGGCGAAATTGGTAAACGTTGCGGTCTCAGAAGCCGTTGAGAATTGTCTCTTGAGAGTTCGAGTCTCTCTTCGGGCACATCCTTTTAGATGTTAGATTTGAGAAGTTAGCTATGAGATTGTTTATTTGTCTCACAGCTAACTTCTAACATCTCAAAATCTCATTAAAGGCCGGCTGGCGAAATTGGTAAACGCACCATCTGGAGGGGGTGGCATTCGTAAGGATGTACGAGTTCGAATCTCGTTCCGGGCACTTCGAAATACTTTATTATCATTTACTTGCTCGGTTTGTATTCGTGCTGATAGTACCATTCCAGAATATACACGCCATCACTCCAGCTTAATTTGCCATCTGCAACCACTTGAGAAACCAAGATAGAAATGTTGTGAAGAAAGGCGCTGTTAGTATTGCCATCAAGCGCATGAAGTGTTTTTATGGCACACGCAGTAATGGCTTGCGGATCAGTTAGCGCTTCACAACTATCGGCCAATTTAAGTTCGGTTAAAATCGACGGTAATTTTGCTCTCAGCAAATTTTTCACCTGATCGTCTATATCGCCCGGAATTATCGCTGTTAAGATATCGGCACCGGGGGAATCGACAAAGGTTTTGATGTTCTCTGTAACGACTACGCCTATGTGAACAGCGGTTTTTAATTCAGAAGGGATGCCATCGAATAGTGCTTTTACCTGGCCCCAGACCTTTGATAAGAATTTTTGCAGACTCATGTTTTATAATTATTGATTTAATGATTTAGTGGATTAGTGATTGTGGAATAGGTTTGGGATGGGGTGGGCGCCGATTTTTTTGTTTTAATCTCATCAACCTGCTGCTGTAAAACAGCGACCTGATTTTCTAGTACCTTCATTCGCAACTCATCGACGCGGGATTGTGCCTCTTGCTTAAGTCTTATGTCCTGTATGTCGACTTTTAACTGGAAATAGGTCGTCATAACCGAGGCGACAATGCTGGCGGTACTGATACGTTTTTTGGTACGCAAGGCCAGTTCGCTATAAATATTCCAATCGACACCATTTGCTTCGTTCACAAAAAGATAGTCGCGCTTTCCTGATTTTGCATCCTGTGCGTCGCTGTAGCTTTTGAACTCAATTATTGTTTTGTTGAAGAACTCAAAAATCCGTTCGGATTTATTAAATGATTTTATCTGTTCAGCCAATGGCTGACAATCGGCGTAAATATTTAATGCATCGCGTAAAACACCGGCTTTCAGGTTTGGGATATCCTGGCCAACAATGGTTATCACCTGTTTGGGATTTTGGCATGCCAGGCAAAACAGGACCTGGATAATAGCGTGGGTCTTGCCTGAACTTGAGCCCCCTTGATTTACAATGATATGCGAATCAGTATAATAATTTCTGGTAAACAGGCTTGACGCTTTGCAGCCGAAAAACATATGATGATTTTATTAAATGATTTTTGTTACTTTTATGTCTGCCAATAACCTTTAAATGAAGCACATGAACAGGATTTATTTTTTGTCCATCTTAATACTGGCAACGGTTTTTTTGAACTCGTGCGGTAAAGGCGGAAAAACTATGGGATTGACCCAGTCATCGCAAAGCCTGATTGTTGGAAAATGGACGCTTCAGCAAGAGAAATATGTACAATATATCGACGGCGTAAAGAAACAGGATACGGTCATCAATGCCTCTCAAAACAACCTAGCTTTAGTGCAATTCAATAAAGACGGTACTTTTACCAGTACAAGTTCTTATTTGTCAGGAGTTGCCACCGGCAGCCTGAATTCAGGTGTTTCCAATGCATCCGCTTCAACCAGCGGGACCTATAGTTTTGCAGGTACAGTGTTCAGCATGTCGTCGTATGTTACCGGGCTGGCGAGCGGTAATTCGAGTTTTTATGGTTTTACAACCGCGACGTCTATACCGGTATATTCTGCGGTGTCCAGTGCGATGCAGATTAATGAATTGACAGCAAACAGGCTTAACCTGCATATTGAGGTTATATATACACTTACTATTAATAGCGTACCTCAAACCTATAAAACGGTGGGCGATTATTTTTACACCAGGTAATTGCCAGTTATAAACTTACCTCTTTTTCAGACCCGGCTAATTCAGGGCCGGATTGTACTATCTCAACCTTGACTGTGGTATCGTTTTTTTACGGCAGGTTTTTCCCGGGATCTTCACTTCTCTTCATAGTTTTTAGCGCGAATACAGAGCCGCTTGATGAGCGGTGCAGGTTTCTTTCAAAAAGGGCTTCAATTTGAAGCCTGGCACGTTGTAATCGTGCGGCATAGATGCCTTTCGTTTCCAATGTTTCAAAGTCTTTGCGGGTGTTGAAGCCAAGATGAAGGGCTAAACCTGCAAGGGTAGGCGGACCAGCCTGGAAACTTTCCGTTTTAGCTTCAGCCGTATCGGTCTTTTTTGTTTCGCTTTGTGAACCGGTAAAATATTGATTGATCATTACATCCAGCTGCTTGGCTGAAGTGAATGCTTTTTTGATCTTACTCATGCTATGATATAAATGCCGGACGGCATAATGGAATAATCAAAGATACTAATATTTTTAGTTTGATGCAAATTGTTTTTGAAAATTTTTTTATAAAATATTGAAGTTCCTTATTGACAGCGGGGTAAAAAAATGGAAAAAAGTTTCGTTTTATTTGGAAAAATATTACCTTTGAGTATGGGGAAAGAAAAAACAAAAGGAAAGGAATCGTCTTACATCTACGAAGGCGGTAAGCGATATAAAGTATACGATATGGATACTGATGCCAAAGCCTTGCTTTTATCTGATGTGCTTGTACCTTATACCACCTACTTTAAATCGCCCATAGCTAAGCTTGATGCCATACGGAAAGGTCTGCAGGCAAATGCTATTAATGATTTGATTGTTGTTACAGGCGCCACACAAGCCGACGTCTCCCGTTGGCTGGATATTACCGAGCCAACACTGCGTAAACATATTCAAAATACCAAGGAGCTAAACATTGGTATCAGTGAGCATATTATTCAACTATTTGAGCTTTTTAATAAGGGGCTTGATACGTTTGGTTCGCTTGATGAATTTAAAAGCTGGCTCAAAAGCTACAATATGGGTATTGACGCAGTGCCATTTGATATACTGGATACAATTACGGGCATCGGCATTGTGATGAATGAACTTATCCGCATCGATTACGGCGCTACAGCTTAATCAATTACTGACTGATGTTTGTTTACCGGATAGGCCAGGCAAAATATGCGCAGGACCGCAAAGGATCGGGTGTTGACGGCCGGTGGAATTCAGCAGGGCAATATGTTATCTATACCGGCGGTTCGCTTGCTTTGTCATGCCTGGAGAAACTGGCCCACACTTCAGGGACTTCGCTTTATGCCGGAAACTTTGCGGTTACTATTTACCGGATACCTGATAAGTTAAAGATCAAAGAGATCACTTTGAATCAGTTAATCAAACAGAACCCCGACTGGAACAAGGTAATTAATTACCCAGATACCCAGGCAATGGGGGATAACTGGCTGCAAAGCCGCGAAACGGCAGTGCTGAAAGTGCCCTCGGCAATTATCGACCTGGAATATAATTACCTGCTTAACCCGGCCCATCCGGACTTTGCCAAGATCACAATAGCTAATATAAAACCATTTGAATTTGATAAGAGACTGAAAGTAAGTTAAATACTTTCTGTATTCATTGCCTAACTTCGGGGGTCAATACTGGAATTGTCATTCCAGTATAATCTTTAAACTTAAATGGAACGGTCGTTCCTAAATGTGTTTATCTTTGTGGAACAATCATTCCAAATATAAAGATAAATCAGAAAATAAAATGAAAAGGTTAGAAAACAAAGTTGCAATAGTAACAGGTGCATCAAAAGGGATTGGCGCCGGTATAGCAAAAGACCTGGCTGAGGCAGGTGCGTCAGTTGTGGTAAATTACTCTTCGTCAAAAGAAGGTGCTGATAAAGTAGTAGACGAGATAGTAGCCAATGGCGGAAAAGCCATAGCTGTGCAGGGTGACGTATCACTTACAGCTGATGTAGACCGCTTGTTTGCTGAAACAAAAGATGCCTTTGGTGGTGTGGATATACTGGTGAATAATGCCGGTGTTTACAAATTTGGCGCTATAGAGGAAATTACTGAAGAAGACTTTCATCGCCACTTCAACACTAATGTATTAGGGTTGTTACTGGCAACCCAGGGCGCCGTGAAGAGCTTTGGTGAGAATGGCGGAAGCGTTATCAATATCGGTTCGGTAGTGAGCAGGATAACCCCTCCGGGAAGCTCCATCTATACAGCCACTAAAGGAGCTGTAGACTCGATTACCCAGGTTCTTTCGAAAGAATTGGGGCCAAAGAATATCCGTGTGAACTCTATAAACCCAGGTATGATTGAGACAGAAGGTACTCACACCGCAGGATTTATAGGCAGTGCTTTCCACGCTGAGGCAGAGCGGACAACGCCATTGGGCCGTATAGGTCAGCCAAATGATATAGCACCGCTTGCTGTATTTTTGGCTTCGGATGATTCACGCTGGTTAACAGGCGAAACATTACTGGCCGGCGGCGGAGTTAGGTAATTAGCCCCACCCTAAGTCCCTCTTCAAAGGAGAGGGGCTTGGAAGGTGCTGATCTGAATAAATTTATAAGAAAAATGATAGCTTTGCCCTGAAACAGGCAAGGCTTTTTTGCTATGGCAAGGACGAAAGATTTTGATGAAGATGAAGTACTGACGAAGGCGATGCATCTTTTCTGGCTGAAAGGATACAGCGGCACTTCAATGCAGGACCTGGTGGATGAGTTGGGTATAAGCCGTTCGAGCATGTATGATACTTTTGGCGATAAGCATTCGCTTTTCCTGAAAGCGCTTGAAAGTTATAAAAGAGCATCATCAGCGCATATTACCAGGATCGTTGAGCAGGCACCCTCTTCTAAAGAGGCTGTAAGGCAGATGCTGGAATATACCATTAAAGAACTTGTGCGCGATAAAGAGCATAAGGGCTGCTTTTTGGTGAATGCTGCTGTGGAGGTAGCTCCGCATGATAAGGAAGTGAGTGACATGCTTTGCCAGAACGACCGCCAGATGGAGGAATATTACTACGAGGTGATCAGGAAAGGACAGGAGAAAGGCGAAATTACCAATACAACGGATGCCAGGACGCTGACCCGGTTTATCTTCAACAGCATAAAAGGTATACGGGTTACGTCAAAATCGATCCCGGATAAAAAGATGTTCCAGGATATCGTCAATCTGACGCTTTCGGTGCTGGGTTAATCCAGGCATCCAATAAACTAGTTATGCACGCAATTTTCGCGATAAGTTAACATGGATAAGTTTTTATAATTACTTTAAAAAACCTATTATTGCCTGCACCGGTAAATTATAAATTCATCCAGATACCCCGTCAATGAAGCGTTTTTTCGCCGCAGTACTTTTCATATCCGCGGTATTGATTGCTAATGATTTATATGCACAGGATCAGAAGCTTATCCCCATAACAAGGTATCCGGCTAAAAAAGTAAAGGATACGTCGACCGTAGCCGCGCAGGATACATCCGAGCAAAAAGACTTTAATGATGTATTGCAATCCATCTTTACAAAAAACTATAAGCCTGCTAAAAATGACACGATAGGGCGTAAGCCGATCATATCGTTTGTGCCTGCTATCGGCTACTCCTTGCAGACGGAAACAGCGGGAACACTGACCGGGAACATTGTTTTCAGGTCGTCGCCAAATTCAAGAATATCGGCCATCACCACCAGCATGGGTTTTACGCAGCGCAGGCAATTTACCCTGCCCATTGTATCCAATATCTGGGCCTTTGGCAATAGCTGGTTATTCGTAGGCGATACCCGTTTTTATGTGTACCCGCAAAGTACTTACGGACTGGGAAGTAATTCGAACATCGCAGACGAGCAGTCTATGCGTTATGACTTCCTTCGGGTATCTGAAGTGGCGTTAAAGCGGGTATCAGGCAATTTCTTTTTGGGATTGGGTTATAAGCTGCAAAAACATTGGAACATATCACACACAGAACCATTAGACGGGATACCTTCGGACTATGAGCGATATGAAAATGATGCATCGACGACATCATCTGGCTTCAGTCTGAATGCGCTGTTTGACAGTCGTGATATTTCTGTTAATGCTTCCACTGGATTTTATGGAGCAATTCAGTATTATAATTATAATAAGACGCTTGGGGGCGATGGTAATTGGCAATCGTTGGTGATCGATCTGCGTAAGTATTTCAGGTTTCCGGCAAACTCGGATAATGTGATCGCGTTCTGGTCATATGAATGGCTGGTGCTAAGAGGCAGGCCACCTTACCTTGACTTGCCAAGCACCTCGTGGGATACTTACTCGACCACCGGCAGAGGTTATATCCAAAGCCGTTTCCGCGGGGCGCAAATGCTATACATGGAGACTGAATACCGGTTTAAAATAACGCGCAATGGACTGATAGGCGGCGTGGTGTTCCTGAATGGACAGACGTTCTCATCTGCGCCGGGATCGAAACTGGAATCGATACAACCCGGATATGGGCCGGGCCTGCGTATCAAACTGAGCAAGGCATCAAAAACCAACCTGGATATTGATTATGGCTTTGGGCGGCAGGGATCAAACGGCCTGTTTCTTACTGTAGGGGAGGTTTTTTAGTACCCGGCTTTGTCTTTCCGTAACAATAAATAATCCTATTATCAATTCATTCTACCGATAAAATAATTGTTGAAAACTTCAGGGATAAACAGCGGATTTTACGGCAACAAAGAATGTCATGTAAACGTAAAAAAAGGTAAAATTAACAATCCTCTTTTTAATTTACTGAGCAGACATAATGGTGCGGAACGGGCTGATTTTATTGGTGATATGGAGTGGTTTATTATCATTGCCAGCTTTTGCAACTGCCAGTCCCGATACCAGTAAACAAAAATCAGCTATCACACACAAGGATACCTGCAGGCAGGTTGACCTGAGGGATGTGATGCACCAATTGTTCCGATCAGGTTCGCCGGTATCGCAAAGTAACACGATAGGAACAAAGCCGGTTTTTTCAGTAATGCCCGGCGTGGGCTACAGCTTCCAATCGCGCATGTCGATCCTGTTCTCCGGCAATGTGGCTTTCCGGACGGGTGAGAAATCAAGAGTTTCCCTTGTTAATTTCGGTACTTCCTATAACCAAAGCGCACAGTTTACTTTACCCATCAAATGGAATATCTGGAACAAAACCAATAGCTACAATTTTACAGGCGAGCTTAAATTTTACAGTTATCCGCAAAGTACCTTTGGTTTGGGCAGCAGTTCGGACCTCGACGACCGCCACCCGATGAACTACAATTATATCCGTTTATCAGAAACGGCGCTGCGCCATGTGGCCGGGAATTTTTATGCGGGCGTAGGGTTTATGATGGATAATCACTGGAATATTTCGCAGAAAAAGACAGGCAACCCAACAGCCTCTGATTTTGCCATCTACGGTCCGGCAACACACACGGTATCATCCGGCTTTACGTTGAATGGGTTCTTCGATTCGAGGGATTATTCTGTTAATCCATCCAGAGGCTTTTACGCTATGTACCAGTTCCGCGAAAACCTTATGGGGCTCGGCAGTACATCGACCTGGAACTCGTTGATAGTGGATGTGCGCAAGTATTTCAAATTTCCTGCAAACTCAAATAATGTCCTGGCTTTCTGGTCGTACAACGCTTTAACACTGAGCGGAAAACCCCCATATCTCGACCTGCCCGCTACCCTGTGGGACGCCAATACCAATACTGGCAGGGGTTATATACAGGGACGGTTCCGCGGTGCACAAATGATCTATTTAGAAACGGAATACCGATATAATATCACATCGAACGGATTAGTGGGCGGTGTGTTTTTTGTAAACGGGCAATCTTTCTCAGCTGCGCCTGGGACCCATTTTCAAGCCATGCAGCCAGGATATGGGCCGGGCTTGCGCTTTAAATTGAACAAGGCATCAAAAACCAACATTGCTGTCGACTACGGCTTTGGGCACGAAGGCTCGAAGGGGTTGTTCGTTAACATCGGCGAATTGTTCTGAGAAGCGTGTTAACTAAAAAGTTAAAAATTGTTAAATCTTAATTAAAAGCAACTTGTTGCATTAATAATGCGTAATTATTTTTGTAAATTTAATTGATCTTTTACCTGTTGCTTATGCTGAGGTTGTCTACCAGGTTTTTATGCTTTGCTTTGTTACTTGTGGCTATACTTTCGTCGTGCCAGAAGGAGGAGAGCGTAAAGGCTGCAAAAGATAATGAGACGGCTATTGCAGCCGATAGTACCCAGAAGCTTAGCACAACATCACCCCGAAACTATCTTGCCAGTAAAGGTATCCTGAAAGTTAAAATGCAGGATTCCACTTATTCATTCGATGCGACTAAGGATTCAATTGTGTTTGTGAATATCAGCCTGGATGGCAAGGAGTATTATGGTATAACAGCTATCAATAAGGAACATACCGTTAGTTTTGCTATCAGTTCGCCAGGTGCGCCTATATCCGAAATGGCGGCCAACGTATCGGGCTGTCAGTTCCTATTGCATCCATCAGATAAAACCGACCTGGAATATACGCTTACCCGCAACGCTACGTCGCAGGACTATGGAACCATGTCCATTGATAAATATAACCAGGATAGTGTTATGGCCAAAGGTTCATTCCACACCTACCTTGCACGGGACACCAAAAAGGATTCGCCGTTTTATATCGTGGACGGGAGTTTTGAGCTGAAGGTGAAATGAAGGTTATAAAAAAGGGGTAAAATCGCATTTTACCCCTGTAGTTCGGTGTTCAATAGTTATCAGCCTGTTTTTTACTTCACCCTGTCCAGGTGGTCGATACGCACTATTAAACTTAAATCAGTAGCCAGTCTACGCATTGGGTCATAATCATTTTTAAACTGAGCCCTTTTGCTATATCTCATGTCGCGGTTTTTGTAATAATCCATTAATGACTTATCGGGAAGAAATACCAGGTAAGTATTTGTAGGGTACCCTTCGGTGCATCTGAATACGGCGACATTGTAATGAATGCCGTGTGCGTCGTCCATTTGCCCTAATTTATATGCATTGGCTTCATACTCTTTTATTTTGTCGGCAGTAACAGATATCATATTCATTTTTCTGAAATCATAGTTGACCATTTTATAACCAGGCTCGAACCTGCTCAACGAATCTACCCTAACCCAGATAGATCTTACTACGGCGCCATTGAGGTTCTGTGTGTTCTGTTTGTTGATAGCTGGTTGCGCTTTTTCAAAGGCGTCATTTATTTTTACTCTTTTCCCCATAAATGCCCCGAAATTTTGGGCACCCTTAAAGAGGGCAAGCGTATAGACCCTGCCCGATTCTGACGTATGACCTATACGATCGGATGTGCCGGTATCTGCTTTAAGCCAGAAAGCCCGGACAACAGGATAATTTTTCTCAAAAATACTTTGATCGTGTACCCGGTATTCATTCATGACCATCCACATAGTGGTGTCTTTTTGTGCCCAGGCCTGGTTGCCTGCAAACAGCATGATGCCCAACAAGATGCTGCTTAAAGTAAAGTGCTTTCTTTTCATAATTTTTTAGTTTAAGTGGGGTGAAAGATTCTATTAAACTTAGGTTTAATAAATTGAAAATCAATGAATTGTAATTTTGTTAATTATTGATTACGCAAATTGTTAAAATGTAACATTGGTGTTACATTAATTAACTTTACAGATATACCGGAAATGGGTGAACCCCGAATAACAGGTTTGAAGAAAAAAAATTTCGGTTGGGGCTGGGAGAGATTTTACAGCGCTTATATGATTGACAAATAATTGAGATCAGGCCAATTATTCTTCGGTTATTTTTGTTGTCATCCACAAAATAACAAAGCCTAATAAGGAGATTGTGGCGAATGCCCACCGCAGATCTGCAGCCTGAGCTATAAAACCAACCAGGGGTGGTACCAGTAAGAAGCCGAAATAGCCCACAGTAGATACCGCAGCAATGGCCGGACCACCGCTCATGGATTTGGATCTCCCGGCGACACTTAAAACCAGCGGAACCATGCAAGACACCCCCAGGCCTATCAGCGCGTAGCCCATTATTACCGGAACATTATAAGGCAATGCCACCACAACAGCAAACCCAGCCACAATCAGTATGGCGCTGTTTTGTATCACCCGTTTTATTCCCCACTTATTTATCAGCGGATCGCCGGCAAAACGACCCAAAGTAACGGCTATTATAAATATCACAAAACCTGCCGTGGCCGTCACTTTTGAAGCATGTACCACTTTATAAAAGTACACGCCGCTCCAGTCGTACATCACATTTTCGCAGGCCATAGATGAGAAGCAGATGAGCGCAAATTTAAGTAAGGCCTTATCCGGTAACGAGAAGATAGGTTTACGTTCGGGTGGTTCCGGTTTTTGGTGCAGCGTATTGGGCCATGCCAGTAATGATACAATGCAGAGCCCTGCACTTACCATAAGCAGGTGCCAGGTAGGTAGTATCTTGAAGTAGGCCATGATCAAACCCAATACCGAGCCGCCCAGCGCGGCAAAGCTCCAAATGCCGTGAAAAGTGGTGATAATACTTTTGGTATAAAATTTCTGTACGCTTACGGACTGGGTGTTGATGCTCAGGTTCAGGATGTTACGGGATGAACCAAAGAAAAAGAGGATCAGGATAAACTGCCAGTACTCGCTGGTAAAACCCAGTAACCCCAGCATCAGGTTAAAA
>Ga0157378_10004254_pt1 | contig 12623 bp, 11 predicted proteins | sample M65metaG_FD_115309 | JGI IMG/M metagenome (GOLD analysis project Ga0157378, IMG submission 115309) | Miscanthus rhizosphere microbial communities from Kellogg Biological Station, Michigan, USA - M6-5 metaG | ecosystem: Host-associated > Plants > Roots > Rhizosphere > Soil | place: USA: Michigan...
CGGTATTGCTTCAGCACCACTTCATCAGGCAGCGACTGGGAGGGGGAGGAATCGCGGCTCATTATCTTTAGCTGGTTCTCAATACGCACCAGCAGTTCCTCCATGCTGAATGGCTTTTTAAGATAGTCGGTGCCGCCCGATGAAAACCCTTTTACTATATCATTGGGTTGAGTCCTTGCAGTAAGAAAAATAATAGGCAACTGAGGATTGAGGTTGCGGATGTGTACGGCAAGCGAAAATCCGTCGATATCGGGCAACATCACATCGAGCAGGCAGAGATCGGGGCCGAAACTGTTGACATGCTCCATCAGTTTGTTGCCGTCCTTTCGGTGGAGGACTTCGTAGCCCTTCAGCTCCAGGGTGTCCTGCACTATACGAGCGAGGTACTGCTCATCTTCGATGTATAGGATCTTCTTTTTCATCTTTTTTGGGAGCTTGTCCGGAAACAAACCCGAACTGCGCGAGGTATAGCAGACCTTTAAAATGTAAGCGTGAACATGCAGCCGCCTGCTGCCACATTATTTACCATGATGTTGCCTTTGTGCTGCCGCATTACTTGTGCCGCATAGCTGAGGCCGAGGCCGTGACCCTTAATGTTATGCCGGTTGCCGGTGGGCACGCGGAAAAATTTCTCGAATATTTTCTCCTTGTATTCTTCGGGTATGCCCGGGCCATTGTCTTTAAAATCGAGCCGAACAGCGCCATTGTTTTCTTTGAGCTGTATATCTATATGCACAGGCTTGTCGCCGTACTTAAGGCTGTTGTCTATGAGATTCACGAGCACGCCCTGCATGTGCAATTTGTCCATGGGTATGATAAAATTCATACCTGAGACGTCGAAAGATACATTTGCGCCAAACTGCTTTATGCGTAGCTGCATAGTTGTGATCACCTCCTGTACCAGGCGGGAGAGATCGTATGATTCCTGTTGCAGGTAAACATTGCCCGACTCAAGGATAGAGGTGTTCAACACCCGCGTGGCAAGCAACTCCAGCCGCTCCATTTCAGATGTGGCCATGTTCAGGTACTCTCGTCCACGTTTAGGGTCTTCGATGGCGTTAAAACTGTTGAGCGCCTCGAGGGCTACTTTCACCGTGGCTATGGGCGTCTTGAGCTCGTGCGACATATTGCTGATAAAGTCGTCCTTCATGCTACTGAGCTTTATCTGGGCGTGCAGGCTTCGGAACGTAAAATAAAATGCGGCGGCCGTGAGTGCAAGCAGTATAACGACGAACAGTATCTGGGGCAATAGCTTGAGAAAAAGGTAGAGCCAGTAATTATTAACTACAATGCCATTGGCATTGGTGAAGAAGTTGCTGGCGATGAATATTGCGGCGGTACCCTTCTTATCGCTGTCGCTGCTGCTGATCCAATGAGAGTTGAAGCTCCAGCCGTAGTGCCGCATTTCGCGGGTGAACTGCTCATTGAATATGGTGGTATCGAGCGGAAACAGTTTCTTTTCTTCGGCCTGGGTAAGCGGGCTGATACCAGAGAGCACTTTGCGGATACCCTGTGGAGAAAGGCTGGTACGCGCCACCCCGGGGTCGGCGTGCCCTTTTAGATCAGCTATGTAAGACTTATTGACAAGCGAAGGATCGGCATAATTGAGGAGAATTGAGTCAGTAATACGCAGTTGCACGTCATTGAATGCTTTGGAGAGGTCCCGTTTCAACTGAGCCTGCTGGTCGTTGTACTGGCTATATAGCCACTGGGCAGTGAATAGCACCAGCAGCACCTGGCTGAAGAACATAAGGCCCTTCAGCAATTGTAAATTAGTTTTGGTTATCCGGGCCATATTGTATTACAAATGTAACGTACCTATACAATCCAAGGTTAAGGGTTTAACCTTATTTAACATTTGTTGTTTTTGGGCTTATTGTATTCTGAAAGAGTTCGCTTATAGCATATGGCCATGGTTCTGACGTGTCTGATAGAAATGCCGGTTAGTCGCGGTCTATAGGAATATAGAGTTATATTAACGCTCGAATCTTGGTATAGACGGGCTAATCGCCTTACCTTTGCGCGGCTATGCACATTGAAGTATTAAAATCCAAGATACATAGGGTTAAAATTACCGAGGCCAACCTGCATTATATCGGCAGCATCACGATAGATGAAGACCTCATGGAGGCAGCAAACCTGATAGAGAACGAGAAGGTACAGGTGTTGGATATTGACAACGGTGAGCGGTTAGTGACCTACGTTATTAAAGGCACCCGCGGCTCGGGTATGATATGCATGAACGGTCCGGCGGCCCGGCGCATGAAGGTTGGCGACATGGTGATCATCATTTCCTATGCCAGCATGGACTTTGAAGAGGCTAAAACGTACAAGCCATACGTCATTTTCCCGAAAGAAGACAATAGTTTGTAATCGAATCCGATTAGTATCTTTATGGGCTTATGAAGAAAACCCTTCTGACGATATTACAATATCTGGTTTTCCTCGGGTTGGGCATATGGATCGTATATCACATGCTGCACGAGCTAACCCCGCAGCAGGAAAAAGACCTGGTAGCCGCCATCAAGAGCATAAATCCCTGGTATCTCATTCCCATATTTTTTGTAGGCTTTTTGTCTCATTTTTTCCGTGGGTTGCGCTGGCGTTACCTTCTGGAAACTGCGGGCATGAAGCCCACGGTGATGAACACCACCTTTGCAGTGCTCATAGGATATATAACCAACCTGGTGCTACCGCGTGCAGGTGAAGTGGCAAAGTGCACAGTATTGGCCAAGTATGAGAAAATGCCTGCCCATAAAATGATAGGCACGATCGTGGCAGAGCGTGCATTTGACATTTTTTGCCTTCTGGTCATAGCTTTTGCGGCCTTCCTGGCCCAGGCATCGACAATTATCGGATATGTGTCAGGGAAAATGCATATAGTTACCGACAAAATAAAGCAACATGAGCGCGTGCTGGTGGCAGTGATCATAGCTTTTGTTGTCCTTAACGTCGTACTCTACATGATATACCGCCGCAACCGGGAAACAAAGGTTGGGAGGATAGTTAAAGAGATGAACCATGGTATTCTCTCCATTTTTCATATGAAGAAACGGTGGGAATTCATTGGTTATACGGTTCTTATATGGCTATGTTATATGGGGCAGCTATATATAGGTCTTCTCAGCCTGCCGGCAACCCATCATTTGCTCCCGCTGGCGGCGCTGGTTGTGCTGGTATATGGCAGTGTGGGCATGATCATCACCCCCGGTGGCATAGGTATGTATCCCCTGATGGTAGCACAGATACTGGCTGTTTACAGCATAGACGATGTCCCGGCGCAGGCCTTTGGCTGGATTGCGTGGGCCGTTCAGACGTGCATCATTATTTTGCTTGGCATCATTTCGTTGTTGTCCATTCATACATATAATTCGAGAAGAGATGAACAAATTGCAGTGGATACAGGGCAAAATATACAGCCGTGAGGCACTTGCGAAAGAATGTAATGCATGGCGCGTAACCGGTAAGAAGCTGGTTTTCACAAATGGCTGCTTCGATATACTGCACCATGGACACCTGGACCTGCTGGCACGGGCAGCCGACCATAGCAACATACTGATAGTGGGGCTGAATACAGACAACTCCGTGCGCAGGCTGAAGGGCAGCGAGCGGCCAATCACACACGAGAACGACAGGGCTTTCCAGGTAGCTTCGCTGCTCTGTGTAGATGCGGTGTGCCTCTTTGATGAAGATACCCCGGCGGAACTGATCAGGGAATTGAGACCCGATGTGCTGGTAAAAGGTGGTGACTACACCATAGATAAAATAGTAGGGGCAGATTTTGTGCAGGCCAGCGGCGGACAAGTGGCAATCATTCCGTTTGTGCAAGGATACTCGACAACCTCGCTAATCGGCCGCATTAAGAAATTGTGAACAAACGGCCGTCAGTGGCATTTTAATTTACCTTTAGCCACTTTTACCGTAACTGATTTTCAATCAGCCGGGTGTAAAACAGGCGGGATTCAATGAAGCAAACCATTGTACGCGATATAAGCTGGCTTTCTTTTAATGCCAGGGTATTGCAGGAAGCTAAAGACGAAAGCAATCACATACATGACAGGCTGCGCTTCCTGGGCATCTTTTCCAACAACCTGGATGAGTTTTTCAGGGTGCGTGTGGCTGCGCTTAATAAGATGGTGCTACTGGGCAAGGCCGCCAAGATGCATATGGAGGCCAATCCTGACAAGATCCTGAAAAAAATACAGCAGATAGTAATAGCCCAACAGGCCGAGTTTGACACTACTTATTCAGAGATCATCACAGAGCTGGAGCGGAAAAATATTTTTATCAAGAATGAGAAGCAGCTCTCCAAAATTCAGAAAGAGTTTGTGTCGAGGCTGTTCGAGGAGAAGATAAGGACGCAGATCATACCGCTAATGATTGAGACGATACCGCATATGCCCCTGCTGCGCGATAAGTCTATATACCTGGCATGTGTGCTGGGCAACACCAAAGAGTCAATGGTGCACCGGTATGCGCTTATAGAAATACCGACGAAAGTGCTGCCCCGGTTTGTGATCCTGCCATCTGAGGGAGGAGCGACCAATGTTATTTTGCTTGAGGATATCATCCGGCACAATCTACCCGTACTGTTTGCACCGTTCGGGTTCGACAGATTCCTGGGCTACATCATCAAAGTGACGCGCGATGCGGAACTGGAGATAGATAACGACGTAAATACCAACCTTATATCGGAGCTTGAGAAAGGGTTGAAGAACCGGAAGAAGGGACGGGCAACCCGCTTTGTGTATGACCGCCAGGTAGATCCGCAGTTGCTCAATTTCCTTACGCGGCGGCTGGGCATGAGCAAGAAGGATAACCACATACCCGGTGGCCGGATACACAACTTCAAGGATTTCATTGACTTCCCATCGTCTATATTTAACGACCTGAAGCATCGGCCGCAGCCATTTGTACACCCATTGCTCAAGCAACCCTGCCGGATTATGGAAGTACTGCAGCACCGCGATGTGATGCTGCACCTGCCGTATCATTCCTTCGACTCTATAATAGATCTGCTTCGCGAGGCGGCGATTGACCCCTTTGTGCAGAGCATAAAAATAACCTGCTACCGGCTGGCGAAAAATTCCAAGATCGTGAACGCACTCATCAATGCGGTGCGCAACGGTAAGCAGGTGACAGTGGTACTGGAACTACGTGCACGATTTGACGAGGAAGCTAATATGCGCTGGAAGGCCCAACTGGAAGAGGAGGGAGTGAATGTGGTGCTGGGCATACACGATATGAAAGTGCATGCCAAAATATGTGTGATCAAGAAACGGGAATTTAACCGGACGACCCAGTATGGCTTTGTGAGCACGGGCAACCTGAACGAAAATACGGCCGCCTATTATGGCGACCATTGTCTGCTGACTACCAGCAGGAACATACTGGCTGATGTGAACCGGGTATTTGAATACCTGGAGAATCCGGCCAAAAAAATCAGCAACTTAAGCACCTGCAAGATACTCCCGGTATCTCCTGTGAACATGCGGAAGGTGATGCTGGCCCAACTTAACAAAGAGATCAGGATAGCAAAGAGAAAAAAACCGGCCCGTGTGATTGTGAAGCTAAACAGCCTGGTAGATACGGTGCTGATAGAGAAAATATATGAGGCTGCCCGGGCAGGAGTGGACATAAAAATGGTGATCAGGGGAATATGCTGCGCTTATACCGAACAAAAAGCGTTCAAGGGGCATATTTATGCCATCAGCATACTTGACGATTACCTGGAACATGCGCGGATAATGGTTTTTGGGGCGGGAAAGGACCCGTTGGTTTATATCTCTTCGGCCGACTGGATGGTGCGCAACCTTGATCACCGCGTAGAGACTGCCTGCCCCATATACGACAAAGAGATCAGACAGGAATTGATAGACATTTTGAATATTCAGCTTGCCGAGAATATAAAAGGCCGTATCTTAGATAACGAGCAATCCAACGAATATGTGGTGCCCAAAGAGCACCAGCCGGAAGTGCGCTCACAGGAGGCTATTTATAAATACTTGCGCAACAAAAGTTACCATTAGTGATACTAGCCGCTATTGATATAGGTTCAAACGCCGCCCGGCTGCTCATTTGCGAAACATCCCTTTATAAGGACGGCACCGTTGACTTCACGAAACTAAATTTGCTGCGTATACCGTTAAGGCTGGGGTTTGACGTGTTTGATAAGGGGATGGTTACCGACGAGAAAAAGAAAAAACTGATTGACACACTGAAAGCATACAAAATGCTGATGGGCATTTACAATGTGGAAGCATATAAGGCTTGCGCTACGTCGGCCATGCGCGATGCAACGAATGGCCCAAAGCTGCTGGAAGAGATAGCGGAAGAAACCGGCCTGAAGATAAACATCATTACAGGGCAGGAAGAGGCCAACATCATATATGAGACCCACATTGCCGAGAAGCTCAGTGATAACCGTTCTTACCTGTATATAGATGTGGGCGGCGGCAGTACGGAAGTGACACTGTATGCGCACGGGCATACCATATTCAAGGAATCGTTCAATATAGGTACCATACGGCTGCTGCATGATAAGGTGACCGATGAGCAGTGGGAGCATATGAAGTGGTTTGTAAAAACCCATGCACGTGATTACCAGCCGCTGGAGGCCATTGGAACCGGGGGAAATATCAATAAAATATTTTCGATCTCGAAGCGTAAAGAGGGAAGACCCTTGTCGCTGGATCTGTTGAAAGATTATTACAAGGAACTTAGCTATACGTCGCTGGAAGAACGCAAACATCTGTACCAGTTTCGCGATGACCGCGCAGACGTAATAGTGCCGGCACTACAGGTGTATATATCGGTCATGAGGTGGGCGCTGGCCGACGAAATATACGTACCGAAAATAGGCCTGGCTGATGGTCTGATAAAAATGCTGTATAATGAGATCGTAGCAAAGGCCGCCTTAAAGGCGGGCTAAGCGCTAAAGCATACCCACCTTCTTATTCCTGAAGTCCAGTATCAGCACTTTGTCGAGGAAGAGTATATTGCCGGTGAGCGCGTCGCAGCCCGAAGGGAGGTTTTCTTCACCACGCTTTTCGCTGGTATATACAGCGGTATTGCCGAACCGGTGACCAGCAAGCGTGAATGAGTCGTGTACCGGCCGGCCAATGATACGCACCTTTCGACCCCATTCATTGACCACTATGGAGTCATTATTGGGGAGGGTAGAAAACACAGATATCAGAGACTGCTTTACCAGCAATGGAAACATGCTGGAGCCACAGTCATAGGCTACTTTATAATCCTTGCCACCGAACGACATATCGAATACCGGCCGGCCACTGCGATCAAGCGTCATGTCTGTGAGGCGGGTATGGAATTCGGACGGTATAGAATCTGCGATGCACAATCTCTTGTGCGGGAAATCCATGATCAGCACCTTATTTTGGCAAACGTCCACTCCTATGCTCCCGATCTTTGCCGGCTCCGGGCCGGTGTTGCTCAATGAATCACCATAGTGCCGCATTACGTAAACCTGCGGGCTATAGAACGGAATACCGTCGATCTTTATCGTTATATCCTTCAGGTAGTCTTCATTTTTTTCATTTCCCGATTCGTGCCACCGTTCCTTTATACGCGCCGAGTGTCCCGACAATCCTGCAACAGAATTCCCGTAAAGCACAGTGAGATCAGACCCAACATCGAACTGGCAGGCAAAAGAGTCTTTGCAGTCTTCTACAATCACCGGTACGAATATTGCGGCAATCGGTACATACCTGTTGGCAAAAGAATCGCCAACCCACTGAAAGTTGATCCAGGGTAACTTGCCTTGCCGGCTGGTGGCATCCATATTCCAGTGCCCGTAAGGCGACCTGCCTATGCAGGCGGTTAGGCTAAAAAACAACAGGGCTAAAAAACCAATTCTGAAAATATACGTCACAGGCATTTATGAATAACATTCAAATGTATTTCAATTATTCAGAAAGGATACAGAATTAGTAGCCAAATTTGGCTAACTTTTCAGCAAAACGATATTTATGAAAAAGCTTATTACCGCTGCTTTTATGTTGTTGGGCATGGCAGCAAGCGCTCAAAAGGTCAGTTCTTCTGCTGTTCCGGCAGCGGTAAAAACCACGTTCGGCAAGAATTTTCCCGGCATCACTGACGTGAAATGGGAAAAAGAAAAAAGAAACTATGAGGCAAACTTTAGTATGAACAGTCAGAAAATGTCTGCGCTGTTTGAGAAAGACGGCAAGCAACTGGAGACTGAGCACAGCATAGCGGTAACCAAGCTGCCTAAAGAGGCGCTCATGTACCTGGCACAAAACTATGACGGCAAGAAGGTAAAAGAAGCGGCCCTGATCAGGAAAGCAGATGGTACCGAAAATTACGAGGCAGCGATAAACGGTGAAGAACTGATTTTTGATGCAGGTGGCAAGTTGATAAGCAAGGGCAAGGCAGACTAAGGCGCATAACTTTTAAATAATATGCAGGTAGCAAGTATCACCGCAAAAATGATTGCAGCATGTGCTATAGCCGTGCTCGCGGGCAGTGCACAGGCACAGCAATATCATGTAATAAAAGCGTTGCCGGTAAGCGGTGCGGGAGGATGGGATTATATAGCGTGCAGTCCTTCGAACAACAACCTATATATAGCGCACGCTACCCGGGTGAATATCATAAACCGGACCACGGGCGCCGAAGTGGGCGAAATCCCCAATACCGAAGGCGTGCATGGCATCGCCTTTGCTCCCGAATTTAAAAAGGGTTTTACCAGCAATGGGAAAGCCAATAGTGTAAGCGTTTTTGACATCAATACCAATGCGGTAACCGGGCAGATAAAGACCGGAGAAAAGCCGGATGCCATCATGTATGATGCACATACTAAGCTGGTGTTTGTGTGCAATGGCAAGAGCAAGGACCTGACGGTGATAGACCCGAAGAATAACGAAGTAGTAAAAACCGTGGCACTGGGCGGCAAGCCTGAAACGGCGGTATCGGATGGCGCGGGCAGGATCTATGTGAACATAGAAGATAAGAACGAAGTGGCCGTGGTGAATACTAAAACCTATACCGTAGAGCACCGCTGGAAGACAGGAACCGGGGAAGAGCCATCGGGGTTGGCGATAGATGTGAAGACAAAGCGCCTATTCGCAGGCTGCGGCAATAAAAAGCTGGTAGTGCTGAACGCAGAGAATGGCAAGGTGGTGAAGGAACTGCCCATAGGCGATGGCTGCGACGGCACGGCCTTTGACCCGGGTACGAAGACAGTATTCAGCTCGAATGGTGAAGGCACACTCACAGTGATCAAAGAAAAATCGGCCAACGACTTCCTGGTGGAAGCTAATGTGCCCACCCGCAGAGGAGCGCGCACGCTGGCGCTGGACGAGAAGACCCATACTGTCTATATGCCGACGGCGGACCTGGGCGCGCCAGCTCCCGGAGAAAAACGTCCGTCTATGATACCGGGCACCTTTGTGGTGCTGGTAGTGGGGAAATAAAGGATAAATTTACGGGATGAAAATACTTATTGTAGAAGATGAGCCGGTGCTGAACAAAAGCATTGTGGACTATCTTTCGTCGCAGCAATACCTATGCGAGACAGTGAGTAATTACCGCGATGCGCTGGACAAAACGGAGTGCTACCACTACGACTGCATAGTGCTGGACCTGATGCTGCCCGATGGCGACGGATTGCGGCTGCTGCAGGCGCTGAAGAAGAACGGCAAAACGGATGGCGTCATCATTATATCGGCAAAAGCTGATGTGGAAGATAAAATAACCGGGCTCAGCCTCGGCGCCGATGACTACCTGGGCAAGCCCTTTCACCTGCCCGAACTCAGCGTGCGTGTAGCTGCCATCATAAGGCGCAGAACGCAACAGGGCAATAACCTGGTTCAGTTTGAAGAGATAACCGTTGATGCTCAGGCGCGCGCGGTGACAATTAACGGAACAGAACTGATGCTCACGCCCAAGGAGTATGAGCTCCTGCTCTACTTCATAGTGAACAAGAACCGGGTACTTTCCAAAAACACCATAGCTGCGCATATGTGGGGCGACGATATGGATATCGCCGACAACTACGACTTCATTTACGCGCATATCAAGAACCTGCGCAAGAAATTGGTTCAGGCTGGCGCAGATGATTATATACAAAGCGTGTATGGCATGGGGTACAAATTTGCACATCGTTGAAACTGCTGGATAAATATAGCAGGCTGAACATCACGGCTACCATTCTCACCTTCGTGATAGGCAGCCTCACTTTTTATTTTCTGCTCAACTATATTCTGGTGCGCGAGCTGGATGAGCGGCTTCAGGCAGAGCAAGATGAAGTAACCGCTTATGTACGGACCCACAATGCGTTGCCAGATGTTGTAAAAACAAAAGACCAATACACTACCTATGAACCCGCCATCTCTGCCGCAAAAACTGAATTCCAGACCCGAAAAGACACAGGCAGAGAAGCGGAAAACATACGGGAGATACATTTCACAACAGCCGTGGCCGGCCGCTATTACATGGTGACTGTAGGTACGCCCCTTGAAGAGACTGAGGCGCTGCAAAAAGTGATCATCATAGTGACACTGGCCATGGTGGCTGCGATATTGCTGATAGGCTTCCTCATCAACAGGGTTGTGATCCGCCGGTTGTGGCAGCCATTTTATACCACGATAGAACGGGTACAACAATATTCGATAACCGAGCAACAGGCTCCCGCTGCTGCACCCACGGATATAGATGAATTTGCATTGCTGAACCGGACCATACAGGAAATGATGGAGCGCATACAGCAGGACTATCATTCGCTGAAGAAATTTACCGGACAGGCCGCGCATGAAATGCAGACGCCGCTGGCCATTATACGTATGCGGCTGGATGCGCTCCTGCAGCAGGAAGAGCTTGCGGAAAAAAGTGCAGTTAATATTGCCGAGATAGAACAGGCTGTGAGCAGGCTATCGAGGCTACACCAGTCGCTCCTGCTGCTCACAAAAGTGGAGAACAGGCAGTTTGTGCTCAATGAACCGGTGAGCCTGGACAAAATTGTAGCAGACAAATGCGCGGAATACGTGGATATAGCAATGGCGAAGGGAATTACCATCAGGACAGATATACAGCCACTGCAATTACAGTTTCACCAGCAGCTTGCCGAGATAACGGTGAGCAATCTGCTGAGCAACGCCGTAAAATATAACCAACCAGGCGGCCAGGTGGAACTCGTGCTCCACGGCAGCCTGCGGGTGTCTAACACTTCCGACCGGCCGGCATTGGATGGGGCGCGACTATTTAAGCGCTTTTACCGCGACAGCGTAGCAACCGAAGGGACCGGCCTTGGCCTGTCGCTGGTGAAACAGATATGCGACCTGGCAGGATACACCATCACCTATGAATTTGCTAATGGGCGGCATGATTTTATAATAAATTTCAGAGATAATATTTCGGATTTCCTTCAGAATTAGTTTATTCCTTTGCAATCAATGAAGTGTAATTCCGGTTGGGGCGGTAGTATCGTGTTTTGCTGCATTGCGGTTGCCTTGCTTTGCTGCACTACCATGCTCCGTGCCCAGGATAAGAACCTGGACTACTACCTGGGTACGGGAATTGCCAATAGCCCTTTGCTGAAGGATTTTGATAACCAGGTATCAGGCACCTCGCTCGACAGCCAGCGGCTGCGGGCTACCTACAAGCCCCAGGTATCAGGTATCAGCAACAATAGCTATGCTCCTGTGATAAAGGGCTGGGGGTACGACGATGCCATTACAAACGGGGCAAACCTGACCGAGATAGTAAATGTGAACCAGGCATTTGTGGGCAGGCAAAATCTGCAAACCCAGCTCAGCGGTTATGGCCTGACCTCTGACTCGTTCAGGAACGCGCGCAGATTATCAGAGCAGGAGCTGAGGCGCAATATCACCGCCCAGTACATTACCGCTTATGGCGACCTGCAGCAGCTTATGTTTTATGAAGAGACCGGGGAGATACTGCGTAACCAGGAGATCATTCTGAAAAAACTAACCCAGAATAACATATACCGCCAAACCGACTACCTTACCTTCCTGGTGACGCTGAAGCAGCAGGAGCTGCAGCTGAGGCAACTGCGGATACAATACCGCAATGATTTTTCCATGCTCAACTACCTGTGCGGCATCTTTGACACTACAGCATTATCACTGGCCGAACCTGCTGTGAATCTTGAGCGGCTGCCCGATACATCAGCGTCGGCATTCTTTCTGCAATACCGGATCAACCGGCTGAAGCTGGCAACCGAAACGAAAATGCTCGACTATAGCTACCGGCCGAAGGCCAGCGCCTTTGCCAATGCCGGCTACAGTTCGTCGCTGCTATTCCAGCCTTATAAAAACTTTGGAGCGGAAGTAGGAGTGAATATAAATGTACCCCTGTACGACGGCCACCAGAAAACGCTGCAACAACAAAAACTGAAGCTGCAGGATGCTACCAATGAAGGATACCACGATTTTTTCAGCCGGCAGTACCGGCAGCAGATAGCTATGCTGTTGCAGCAATTAGCGGGCACCGAGTCGCTGATAACGGAAATAGACGAACAGATAAAATATGCCGAAGGACTGATAAAAGTGAACGGTAAGCTGCTGCAAACGGGCGATGCGAAGATCGCGGATTTCGTGATAGCCTTTAATAATTACCTGACG
>Ga0157378_10004255_pt1 | contig 12619 bp, 9 predicted proteins | sample M65metaG_FD_115309 | JGI IMG/M metagenome (GOLD analysis project Ga0157378, IMG submission 115309) | Miscanthus rhizosphere microbial communities from Kellogg Biological Station, Michigan, USA - M6-5 metaG | ecosystem: Host-associated > Plants > Roots > Rhizosphere > Soil | place: USA: Michigan...
CAATAGGAATAATAGGATCCAATGAGTCCGGTCTTAATGGATGAAGCGTTTCATAAGCAATTTTTGACAAAGCGTTCCTTGCTGCGGTAAATTCAAAATCATTTTCACCACCGGCCAAATCAAACGCCATGTACTTAATAAACAAGGCTGATTTTAAATTCGTCCATGGCTCAGGGTTATATCCCAGTAATTTGTATTCCAATGGCAATTCGCCAAGGGTTAAGCCGGAGATATAAGCGTTTACACCCGCCGTATAGGCATCGCACATGGACCTGGTAGCGCTGTCTGCTTCTATTACCTGCAAAGATTTTTCTGCAGCATAAGGCAAACCCAGGCGGCGGAAATAACGATCCATTTTATTAAGCACGTCAAGCTTGCCAAATTTATCGCCCAGCAGTTCACTCAATCTTCCTGCGGCGGCATAGGTTTGAAACTCCATCTGCCAGAGCCGGAACCTGGCATGCAGGTAGCCCTGTACAAAATAGGCATCCTGCTCATTTTCGGCAAATACATGCGGCACCAGCCGATCGTCAAAATACACCTCAGATTTTCCCTTCAATTGGGGAAAGGAAAAGTCTGCACTGTAATTAATATCGGCAGGTTCGGCATTTTGCCAGACCCCTTGCTGCGGGCTCAGCAATTCAGCCAACGGAGCAGGCAGCACAATCCTGGTACCAAACAACGCTATCAAAAAAATACAGGTGAACGACGTAATGACGAATGGAACGATTTTCATACGTTAAATAATCATTAAAACGATACCCTAAAGTAAATGTTTATTTGCCAAATGAAGCAGCATTGAAATATTTCATAATTATTTCTGTGCAGTCCTTACCACTCATATCGTAAAGCAACCGCTGGCGGCACAAAAAATGCAAACGCCGCATCACCCCTGGCACAAACAGGTAATACCACAAAATTGTATTGCTATACCCTGTAACCCGGTAGAACTTTGTACAGTCAAATTATAAAATCATTAGTAAAAACCGGCATCATTTTTAAACTGTACAAACAGAAACCAGTCAAAATAAAAGAATCAATTATTATGAAACAAAGATTAACCGTTTCACACAAATCAGGTAAAATAATCCTGGGCGGATTATTTATCGTTTTGATTGTTATTAGCCTTATCTAGTAACCATCACAACACGCGTTCCAGGAACGGGAATCCGGTTGCCCGAGACATACTACGAAGCGGTAATACCACAAAATTGTATTGCGGGCAAAGAAATAATCACCCAGTTTTACACCGTGCAAAGCAGCAGGCGCTGCATCAAAAATACTTGTTTTAGAGGTTGTTAATCCGGTCAATACCAGTAACCGGCTCCTGAAGGAGCCGGTTTTTTTATTGAGCTGCACAACTGCTTAATCGCCTGATAAGACATCCACCAGGCCATCAAGTTCATTGATTGTGTTAAAGGCATGCAATACTACCCGCAATCTTTCTCCACCCTTGGGCACGGTTGGGTATAAAATCGCTCTCACGTCAAAGCCAGCACGCAAACATTTTTCAGCAACTGCTTTTACCTTTTCATTGCCTGGTATAACAACAGATTGAATGGGTGTACTGCCCGGGGATTTTGTATATCGAATAGCTGCTGATTGAAAACGGGTAACCAGGTTTTGCAAATGAATGCGTTCTTTTTCCATCGCAGGAAAAACATGGTAAGCAGTTTTTATAGCTGCAATACTAATGGGTGGCAAAGCCGTAGTGTAGATAAAAGGCCGGCTGAAATTTATCAGGTAGTCGCGGAGCACTTTACTGCCCATCACAACGGCACCGTGACAACCCACCGCTTTGCCAAATGTATGCACCCTCGCAAAACAAGCGTCCTGCAAACCTTTTTGTTGTGCCAACCCTTCTCCCCTGTTCCCGATAACGCCGGTAGCATGTGCCTCGTCGATGATTAAAAATGCCTGGTACTGCCTGCATAAAGCGGCTATCTTTTCAAGCGGAGCGATATCACCATCCATGGAAAATACAGATTCTGTTACCACAAAAACATTGCCTTTCGCAACAGACAGTTTTTTTTCGAGATCATTTATATCGTTATGCCCGAACGCAAAATGCTGTGCCAGCCCCAGCCTCAATCCATCCCGGATAGATGCGTGTGAAAGATAATCATACAAAACGGTGTCTCCCCGCTGTGGCACACAACTTAAAATGCCGGTATTGGCATCATACCCTGAATTGAACAAAAGTGCTGATGCCGACTGATGAAAATCTGCGATTAACTTTTCTGTTTCATCTGTCAGTATGTTATTTCCGGTTAATAACCTTGAACCCGTGCTGCCGCTTTTGTACGCTGTGTGGTCTGCAGATAGCAAATCATTTTTTACGATACCCAGGTAGTCATTGGAACAAAAATCAATACCTGTCGTGCCTGAACGCAATTGACGGTAAGCATTTTGATCTTTCCGTTGCGTTATTTTTTTATGCAGAAATTCTTCGTTCATATCTTTGGTAAGAAGTTTAAAGTTTAACGTTAAATGTTTAAAGTTTCGTTCAGTATTATCCGAACGAATGATCGTGGCCGGAAAACCTTACACCTTAGACCTGAAACTTTAAACCTTCAAACCCGCAAAGTAATGATTACTGCAGATGTAAAAAATATACTGGGGCTTCAACTTCCCACCGATCCCCGCTGGGTGAATCTGGCCGGCATTTCGCTGGAGGCCATTCTTACCGACCATGCTTATTGTGAGCAGAAAGCGGCGCTTTCCTGTATTTCACTGATACAAAAATATTCAGATAAAGAAGTCTTGGTAAAAGAATTATCGCCTATTGTAACCGAGGAATGGGGCCATTTCCGCCTGGTATTGGCCGAACTGCAAAAGAGAAACCTGAAACTGGGTTTGCAACGGAAGGATATCTACGTTAATAAACTGCTGGTATTTCAAAGAAAAGGCGGGCGCACGGAAGAACGTTTTCTTGACCAGTTGCTAACCATGGCATTGATTGAAGCCAGGAGTTGCGAACGTTTTAAAAGGCTAAGCGAAGGACTCAATGATACTTATATGCGCAATTTCTACCGCCGGTTTATGGAAAGCGAAGCGGGCCATTATACGCTGTTTATTGAACTGGCCGAAACCTATACTGCGAAGGAAAAGGTAACCGCACGCTGGCATGAATGGCTGCAATACGAAACTACGATTATGCAGGAAATAGAAGTACGAGGCGACAGGATACATTAAAAACTTTATCTTTCCATTACAAACCAAAACAATATATGAAGAGGCGAACATTCATCGAAAACAGCATGATGGCTGCAACCGTACTTGGCATCAGTCCGCCGGCTTTTGGCCCGCGCGCTGATAAAAAAGTCCGGCTCGCGTTTATCGGTGTGGGCTTGCGCGGGCAAAACCATCTCGACAATGCGCTTCGCCGCCCCGATGTGGAAGTGGTAGCCATCTGTGATGTAGATGAACACATGCTCGCTATGGCAGGCAATGTGGTAAAGAAATCCGGAAAACCAATGCCACAGGTGTTTAAAGGCGACCCTTATGCCTACAGGAAATTACTGGAACTGAAAAATATTGATGGCGTCATCATCGCAACACCCTGGGAATGGCATTGTCCCATGATTATCGATAGCCTGCAGGCCGGCATTAAGTATATTGGTACGGAGGTTATATTGGGCATTACTTTAGATGATCACTGGAAAGTAGTGCATGAAACAGAAAAACAAAAAGCGCATGTGAGCATGCTGGAAAATGTTTGCTACCGCCGCGATGTCATGGCGGTTATGAACATGGTACGCAAGGGTGTTTTTGGAGAGCTGATCCATCTCCAGGGCGGTTACCAGCATGATCTGCGCAATATTAAATTTAACAACGGTACTTCAGAAGTGGGCGCAGAATTTGGTGAAAAAGGTTTTTCTGAAGCAAAATGGCGCACCAATCATTCCGTGCATCGTAACGGTGACCTGTATCCCACACACGGTATTGGCCCTGTTGCACAAATGCTGGATATCAATCACGGCAACCGTTTTTTAACACTGAGTTCTTTCGCCAGCAAATCCAGGGGACTGCACGAATACGTGCTGGCCAAGGGCGGCGAAAATCATCCCAATGCAAAAGTAGAATTTAAACTGGGTGATATTGTAACCACCCATATCAAATGCGCAAACGGGGAAACTATTTTGCTGGAACACGATACCAACTTACCGCGTCCCTATTCACTGGGTTTCAGGGTACAGGGCACCAAGGGCATCTGGATGGACGTAAATCATTCCATTTATATTGAAGGCCAGGCGGCCAAACCACATACCTGGGACGATGCGGAAAACTGGCTGAACAAATACGACCACCCGTTATGGGCAAGGTGGAGCAAGGAAACAGAAAACGCAGGACACGGCGGCATGGATTTTTTTGTGCTGCATGGTTTCGTAGAAGCGATTAAACGGCAAACAGCTACGCCGCTCGATGTTTATGATGCCGCCACCTGGAGCGCCATTACACCCATCAGTGAAAAAAGTATTGAACTGGGCAATCAAACGGTAGAGTTTCCTGATTTTACTGCGGGCCAATGGATGTACAGGAAAAACGAATTTGCCTTAACGGATGAATATTGACATCGGTGCATGACCGCTTTTGATCGCTAATTACAATATTGAATGACAACTAATAATTCTTTCCTGGTTGCTGCAATGGTTGAAAAAGCTGCTGTTCAATTCGGCAAGGGCAATGCTTCCATTACTTTACTGGGCAACGGTTTAATCAACCGCACCTACCGGGTAGAAACGCCCTCCTCCCCGCCTGTTGTACTGCAATGTATTAACCAGTCTGTTTTTCCGCAACCTGAAAATGTTGTAAAGAATTATCGCCTTTTGCAGGACTATTTATCCCAAACAGGCAGGCAGCATATTGCGCCATTGGTTAAAACAATACACGGGGCCGACTACTGGATTGACCCCAAAGGCAATTTCTGGAGAGCCACTGCTTTTATGGAAAACGCCCATTCAATTACTATCCCTTCCGGCACCAATGAAGTTTTTACTGCGGCCAGGTCGTTTGCTTCTTTCACACAATCGCTGAGCGGGCTGCCGGCCAGTAAAATGAATATTATTATTCCTGCATTCCATGATCTTGCTTATCGTTATCAACAGTTTGAGGAAACCGTAAGGAACGCCCATATCAACCGTTTGCTTAAAGCTACCCATGTTATTTCCGAGATACGGGATCGGGTGTGGCTGGTAGATTTTTATAAGACGGTTGCGGCAGATGAAAATGACTATCCAACGCGTATCATGCACCACGATTGCAAGATCAGTAATATACTTTTTGATACAACAACCAACGCGGTTATTTGCCCGGTAGACCTCGACACGGTAATGCCCGGGAAATATTTTTCGGATATCGGCGATATGATCCGCACCATGGCATGCACAGAGGAAGAAAACAGTGTTTCCTGGGAAACCATTGATGTAAAGCCCGACTATTATGTCAATATTATCAATGGTTACCTGGAGGGCATCGGGAAAGATTTAACGGTCGCTGAAAAACAGCATATTCACCAGCCGGGTTTACTGCTCACCTATATGCAATGCATCCGTTTTGTAACGGATTTTTTAAACAATGATACGTACTACCAGACTACTTACCCCGAACAAAATCTTAACCGGGCGCTGAACCAACTGATATTGCTGGAAAAACTGGAAGAGTATATTGCGAAAATGCGGGCCACACTACCGTAGTTTTAAAACTACGGCAGTATATTGCCGAAGTACCTGATATCCTCGTCCAGGTTCAGAAAAGGATAGCGCTTTTGCAGGTCCTTTGCCTTTTCGAGATGTGCAGAAAGGAATTGTTTATGCGCATTGGTGAACGGCTGAAATGGCTTGTGCTTTCGTGCAATCACAATCTTTCTTACCTCGTCCATTATTTTTTGAGAAGGTTCATCAATGCACGATTGAATGAATTTTTCCAGCACAAATTCAGTTGCAGGATAATTGGGATGCACCATATCGATGTCATAAAAACGGTAATCACGCAGTACATCTATCACCAGTTCATACGCAGGAAAATAATGCAGTCGATCAAATTTGTTTGCCAGGTAATGAACCACTTCTATCAAACGGGCTTTGCTGCGGTTGTTTTCTACAACGCCGTCGCGGATATGACGCACGGGGCTCACTGTAAAAATGACTTGTACAGAGTTATTAAAATGAAATAAGCGGTGAAGACAGTTATCGAGTGCGGCGTTTATTTCGTCGATGCTCATCAGGTGCTTGCGAAACCATTGCGCCGGCGCCCGGTGGCAATTGGCAACAGGTTCACCGCTGATTTTCTCTGTAGCAACCGCAGCCGCATCGGTAAGCCGGTAAGAAAACGATGAACCCAGCGTAATCATTATACAGCTTGCCTTTTTTAAAAATTCATGCGCGGCGTTTTGCGATTTGTTGATATGCTGAATGCATTCTTCTTTGCTAACATGTGAAAAAATGCTGTGGTGCTGCCAGCTTTGCCAGAGCTCATTCAGATAAAACAAATCATCAGCTCCGTACTGCCTGTTGTTGATATAAGACACCAAACTTGCCGCCACGCTTTGCGGATCAAACAGGATACCATTTGGGTTCTGCAGCACATTAAACTTCAATTCACTCAATTTGTTACCGATATGCTCCGTAAAGCAGGAACCGATCAATAAGATATTATCCCGGTATGCCAGGCGGTTGCTCAGTGCGTGTATTTCTATGGGCAATTGAAATTCCATAATAGTTAAACCTCCAGGTTCAGGGTCATTGTCTGCCCGGGAGCCAATTGCTTCCAGTTCTTAAGCAATGTTTTTAAATATTGTCTTATCGCATTCAGCTCAGCATCTGTTAGCACCGGCGCTTTTACTGGCTGCTGCATATTGGCAAAGGCTGCGGCCAGCACTTCATTAAAATCATCAAATTTGTCACGGGCTGCTTCTATCAAAAATAAATTGGCCATGTTTTCTGCATAACAGGCTTCGGCGGTAACGGTCAACTGCAGTCTTTTTTCCCGGTTTTCAAAATCTTTTATATCCATCCCCCTATTCAGCATACCCATAAAGGCAGTTGTATAGCCGAGTGTTTTTTCAATAGCATAATGGCTAAGATCATGCTGCACAAAAAAATCATCCGCTTTCATCCAGGTATTGGTACCATCGTCTCTCCGGTAAGATATGATATGCGGTTTATCGGTATGTTTTGTAATCTGTAATAACATCAGGCAAATATTTTTGCTGCCAGGCGGCTGCTGTGCAGCAATGCATTTACATCTATCCCGGTAGGCATGCCATGCGCTTCAAAATAAGGTATCATGCGCTCCGTATCCAGGTTGCCCACCAGTTCATCTCCCGCCATAGGGCAACCGCCAATACCTTTCAACGCACCGTCAAAACGTTTACAACCGGCTTTCACCGCGGCATCCAGTTTTTCTTTCCAATGGTCGGGTGCCGCGTGCAGGTGAACACCAATTTCATGATCCGGTAATTGTTGTATCAGCCGGCTGGTAACAGAAAAAACCTGTTCGGGATTGGCCAGGCCAACCGTATCGGCCAATGAAATAATTCTTACCCCAAGTTCAACAATTTTATTCACCCAGTTAAAAACAATATCCGCTGAATAAGGATCGCCATAAGGATTCCCAAAACCCATGGAAATATAAATAACCAGTTGTTTATTATTTTTAACACATAGTTCCTGTATATCTTCTGCACGTTGCAGCGATTCTTCAATGGAGCTGTTGGTGTTGCGCTGCTGAAAGGTCTCTGAAATGGAGAAGGGAAAGCCGAGATATGTTATTTTATCGTGCAGCACCGCTTCTTCTGCTCCTCTCAGATTGGCTACTATTGCCAGCAGGCGGCTCCTGCTGTTGTTCATATCCAGGTGTTCAATCACTTCTTTGGTATCGGCCATTTGCGGAATGGCCTTTGAAGAAACAAAACTTCCAAAGTCAATCGTATCAAACCCCACTCTCAGCAGGGAATTGATGTATTCAATTTTTTTGGCGGTGGAAATAAAATGCACCCAGCCCTGCATGGCATCGCGGGGACATTCGATAAGTTTTAACTGGCGGTTATTTTGCATGTCGGGTACAAAAATAACAAGTATTAGGTAAGCTGTTGCGCGCACCTGTGTATCCTGCCCCGCAAACGGTTGAAGAAACCAGCCCGCTCCTTCTCTCCAATCGTGCTAATCATCGTGGATTTTTTCACCAGGTTTTGCAGGTTGCCAAACATCTCATTGTTGAAATGTATGTCGGACGTGGAAATAAAATAAAGCACACTATGGTTAAGATAGGTAACGCGGTTATCACCTAATTCAGCCAGCAGGGTATTATTCCCCAGGATTAGCTCATTCACAAACATTTTGTATTCGGCAGCTGCCGGACCTGCTGTTTCACCGATGTTGAATTTGCGGCCAGATTCTGCCTGCTTCTCGATATGATTAATTAATGTCTCCAGCTTTTCAAATAACATTTTTATGATGGAAATACTGGCAAAAGCACCGGCCTGGGAATAAAATTTAATCTGGTTAAGAGTGCTGTTAAGGGTTTCTATATTCCATATTTCTGACATGGGAACCTGGTTATACAACACGCTTATTTGTTTGCAGCGCGTGATGTACTTGTCATACCGGCTGTCTTCATGCGTAAACTTTATCCCTTTCAGTGATTCATCAGCAATAATTGATTTCAGGTAGAGAAAACACCGGAAGGCTGCCAGTTCGGGTACCTGGAAATGGACAAAGGGTGGGATATCCTTCATCAGGTAATGAACGTGTTTTTTCTCAAAACTATTGATTTTCTGAAACTGGTCGTGCACCTCCTTCAACCATTCGTCAAAAGCATACTCCGGCTGACCGTTTTTCAATTTACCACTAAAAATAAAGGTATCTGTTTCCAGTTCAAGTAACTTGTCCATTGATATACGGTAATGCCTGCATAAGGTATGCGTTTCCTCCAGATCCATCTGCTTTTCGCCCCTGATGCGCCGGTACGCACTATCGTTGCTGATTTGCAGCAGATCAGCAATTTCGTCAACCATGGCAATATGAGGCGGTAAATGTGCTTTAAGGTGCTGGAAAAAAGCAACCTGGACAGTAGAGGGGTTCATTGAAAGAGGTTTTGTAAATGATTCAATGGTGTGTGGTTTTGACCACGACTGCAAGCCTTCTAAATATAAGTTAGTTACAGCGATAATTTATTAAGAAACCCGGCTTTTTGCCAGGCCGGTTGCATTTTTTACTAATCTGTTGATGCCGTTTTGCATTTATCAATTAGGGCGCGACTACAAAAAGAAATAGCTTTAGCTAGTCATTTTTAACCCTCAATAACCTGCTATGAAATGTACTAATCCCCTGCACGCTTTTATAGCTGCGCGCACCTGGAAACGGTTGCTCTACTTTTTCTTTTTCTTTGAAATTATTACGCTGACGGGTTGTTTTAATCATTTTTATAAAACCAATACGGCAGAGACTACGGATAGCGAACGCCTGCAAAGACTGGTGAATGAAAAAAAATATTTTATCCTCCACACAGGTAACCAGTATTTTTCCGTTGACAATATCCGTGTCGAAAATGACCAGCTAAATGGCGAAATTGATAATCTTCCCCCATTGCACCAGAAATATCTCCATCCTAAAGACACCATAAACAACAGGTACCAGTCACCCTATAAGGACATTGTGAAGCTTGAAGTGCACCTGTATACAAACGACTCCATTAAAAATACAAAACATATCAGTTTGCCGGTCAAAGATTTTTACCGGATGGATGTATATGATACGGATAAAAAATCGACCAGGGATGCAAGAATAATGAGTATTATTGGAATTACTGTAGGCGCCGCAGCGATAGCAGTAGTTATAGCATCTGCCGGCAAAAATGATGGTGCTGTTAACAGCGGAACGGCTAATTATGTAAGTGGAGGGTGCAGTCCGCAGCTATATAGTTTTGACGGGGAGATGAAAGCGTTAACCGGTATACTTTTCAGCGGCTCAGTATTTGCCCCTTTGCAACGAACAGATTACGTGCCATTAAAGGCTCCCTCACCGGCAAATGAATATCACCTGCAAATAAAAAGCGGCGAAAACGAATACTTGTACATAAAACAGGCGAAGCTGTTGCAGGTACAACACAAATCAACCGATAAAATATTGGTAGACCGGCATGGTCAAGTACTGGTTTATTCCAATCCGATTTTTCCGGAGATCGCCCGGACACGCGAAAAAAAAGACGTTAAAAAAGACCTCAGTATTATAGACGGAAAGTATTGCGCTTTTACAAATGCCCTTCCCGGCCAGCAGGCCAGTAGCCTGGTACTTGATTTCAAAAAACCAGTCAATGCGGTTTCCGGTAAGCTAATAATAAACGCCAGGAATACTGCCTGGGCATTATATGTTTTCAAAAAGTATAAGTCGCTGTATGGTGAAAATTATGCGTCGCTTTCGGCCATAAAAGACAATGGTGATCCACAAAAATTAATGCAATGTGAATTGGATCAGTCGTTGCCATTGCTGGTGTCGGTGAAAAAAGATGGTGGCTGGAAACCTGTTGATTATTTTCTTACACCCGGTAACCTGGCAGCAAGAGATATGATCATGGAAATAGATTTGGCAGACTATAAAGACAGCGGTCAAATACAACTGAAACTGGAAACTGCTTATATGTTTTGGGAGATTGACTATGCAGCAATGGATTTTTCTGAACACAACGCCATTAGTACAGCCGATATTATCCCTTACAACCTGGTAAAGGCCGGTCGTACAGAACAACTGCCGGATCCAGCACAACAGGATATCACACTTAACGACAAGGAAGCATTAAACATAGATTTTTTGCTGAAGAAAAATATGCCTGGCATGGTGAGCTCTTGTTTTTTTGTTGGGCGTGGTTACTATCATGACAATACCTATTATGAGGGAAAACCCGATGCGGCAACTTTGGCCTCGTTTGCTCAGAAAGGCGGCTTTGATAAATATTCCCGGCAGGTGTTTGAAGCATTGCAATCAGCATGCACAAAAAGCAATGCTGCTGCAAAAGACTTATCGGCGAAAAATTAAAGCCAGCGGCTACAAACAATGTTACGTGTTCCAGGCTCCGCATTTATCGATTAGAGCAACCTTCATAAAGCTTTATCTAATCATCTTAACCCTCAATAACCTGCTATGAACTTTGCTACACCCTCACCGGTTTTCTCGCCACGCACATGGAAAAAGCCATTATACCTGTTCCTTTTGCTTGCATTCATTAGCCTCAGCAGTTGCTTTTCCCATTTCTATAAAACCAATACCGAACAAACCACCGACAGCGAACGGCTGCAAAGACTGGTGAACGAAAAAAAATATTTCATCCTGCACAGAGGAACCCAATATTTTGCTATTAACAATATCAGAATAGAAAATGAACAGCTGAACGGCGATATTGAATATTTGCCCGCCATCCACCAGAAATACCTCCATCCAAAACGGGAAACACGGAACAGATTCCACGCAACAAGAAAAGACATTGTCGGGTTTGAAGTGCATTTGTATACAAAAGACAGCCTAATGGGGGTATCACACGTCAGCATACCAATTAAAGATTTCTACCAGATGGACGTGTATGAACTGGATAAGGAGTCAACCGACCAGGCGGCGTTGTTGAGTGTTATCGGTATTACGGTAGGCGTGGCCGCTGCAGTAGTAGTGATTGTATCGACTGTTAATGCAGTCAACAGTTTTTCTGATTCATGGAGTAGCGGTAGCGGAAGCGGAAGCAACAGCAGTGAAAGCGCGAGCTGTAGTCCGCAGGTATATTGTTCGGACGGGGCAACGAAGGCATTGACAGGTATATTATTCAGCGGTGCGGTATTCGCGCCATTGCAACGAACAGATTATATGCCGTTGCCCGCGCCATCAGCAGGGAACAAATTTCATCTTCAGGTAAAAGGCGGCGAAAATGAATACCTGTACATAAAACAAGCGAGCCTGTTGCAGGTACAGCACAAAGCAACCGAAAAAGTATTGGTCGATCGCCATGGCAAAGTACTCGTCTACGCCAAACCAGCTGCGCCTGATAAAGCCTGGGCGGATGAAAAAGACATAAAAAAAGATGTCAGTACTCTGGATCAAAAGTATTGTTCATTTACAAATGCCCTTCCTGGCCAGCAGGCCAGTAGCCTTGTGCTTGATTTCAAAAAGCCAGCAGGTGCAGTTTCCGGCAAGCTTATCTTAAATGCAAGAAATACAGCCTGGGCGCTCTATGTTTTTAAAAAGTACAAATCGCTTTACGGTGAAAATTATGCAGCGCTTTCCGCCATGAAAGATAAAGCTGATCCACAAAAATTAATGCAGTGTGAATTGGATCAATCATTGCCCCTGCTGGTGTCTGTGAAAAACGGGGATCGCTGGAAGGCCGTTGATTATTTTCTTACGCCCGGCAACCTGGCAGCAAGGGATATGATTATGGAAATAGACCTGGCAGATAATAAAGACAGCAATCAGGTAGAACTGAAACTGGAAACTGCTTTTATGTTTTGGGAGGTTGACTTTGCAGCGATGGATTTTTCTGAACATGACTCATTTAGTACGATCTATATTACTCCTTACAACCTGTTAAAAACCGGGCATACAGAACAACTGGCCGATCCGACAGCACAGGATATTAC
>Ga0157378_10004256_pt1 | contig 12618 bp, 10 predicted proteins | sample M65metaG_FD_115309 | JGI IMG/M metagenome (GOLD analysis project Ga0157378, IMG submission 115309) | Miscanthus rhizosphere microbial communities from Kellogg Biological Station, Michigan, USA - M6-5 metaG | ecosystem: Host-associated > Plants > Roots > Rhizosphere > Soil | place: USA: Michigan...
CAGCTCCTTGACCTTCGGATCGTTCTGCTCCATCTGCCGCAGGGGCTCGCTCTCGGCGAGCGCCTTCTCGAGCGTCATGTCGAGCGTCGGGGGAATCTGCTTGGCCACCTTGTCGACGTCCGCAAACGGCATCTCGAGCACGCGGCCCACGTCGCGCACGACGGCCTTCGCCTTCATCGTCCCGAACGTGATGATCTGCGCGACGTTCTCGCGGCCGTACTTCCGCGTGACGTACTCGATGACCTCGCCGCGGCGGCGCTCGCAGAAGTCGATGTCGATGTCGGGCAGCGACACGCGCTCGGGGTTGAGGAACCGCTCGAAGATGAGATCGAAGTCCAGCGGATCGACGTCCGTGATCCGGAGGCAGTACGCCACGAGGCTGCCCGCGGCGGATCCACGGCCCGGGCCGACCGGGATGCCCTGATCGCGCGCGTACTTGATGAAATCCCAGGTGATCAGGAAGTATCCGGGATACTCCATCTTCTTGATCATCGCGATTTCATACGAGAGCCGCGTCTCGTACTCGTCGATCGTGTGGCGGAGCGCGCCAATCGACGCGAGGTGCTTGAGCTTCTCCAGCCGATCCTTGAACCCTGCGCGCGTGATGTGCTCGAAGTAACTGTCGACGGTGAAGCCGGCCGGCACGTCGAAGTTCGGCAGGTAGTTCTTCCCCGTCGCCAGGTTGACGTCGCACCGCTCGGCGATGCGCATCGTGTTGGCGAGCGCGTCCGGGAAGTCCTTGAACGTCTCCGCCATCTGCTCGGGCGTCTTCAGGAAGAAGTTGCGGCTGTCGTACCGCAGCCGCTTGGGATCCGTGAAGGCCTTGCCCGTGCCGATGCACAGCAGGACGTCGTGCGGATGCGCGTCGCTCTCGCGCAGATAGTGGACGTCGTTCGTGCAAATCAGCGGCAGCTTCAGGTCGCGCGCGAGCGCCGGAAGTCCGGAGTTGACGACGCGCTGGTCCTCGATGCCGTGCCACTGCATCTCGAGGAAGAAGTTGTTCGGCCCGAGGATGTCGCGATAGGCCGCGGCGGCCTCGATCGCCTTGCGCTCCTGCTGATGCGAGAGGCCTTCCGCCACCTCGCCCTTCAGGCAGCTGCTCATGCCGATGAGGCCCTTCGAGTGTTGCGCGAGCAGGTCCTTGTCGATGCGCGGTTTGTAGTAGAAGCCTTCGGTATATCCGGCGGAGACGAGCTTGATCAGGTTGCTGTAGCCTTCGTTCGTTTCGGCCAGCAGGATCAGGTGGTTCGCCGTCTCGCCGGGATTCCCGCTCTTGGTCAGACGGCTGCCCGGCGCGACGTACACTTCGCAGCCGAGAATCGGCTTGATCCCCCGCGCCCGCGCATGGTCGTGGAAGATCACCGACGAAAACATGTTGCCGTGTTCGGTGACGCCGATCGCCGGCATCTTCAGCACTGCCGCCTGATCTAGTAATTCATCGATGCGGCACGCGCCGTCCAGCAGCGAAAATTCCGTGTGGAGATGAAGATGAACGAACTCAGCCACTCATTCCCATTCTATGGTCGAAGGTGGTTTTGAACTGATGTCGTAGACGACGCGGTTGATGCCGCGGACTTCGTTGACGATGCGGGAGGAGATGCGCGCCAGGAGGTCGTGCGGCAGGCGCGCCCAGTCGGCCGTCATGCCGTCGCGGCTCTCGACCGCGCGAATCGCGACCGTGTATTCGTACGTCCGCTCGTCGCCCATGACGCCGACGCTCTGGACCGGCAGCAGGACCGCGAAGCTCTGCCAGAGCCGCGTGTACCACTGCTCGCGCTTGATCTCCTGCGAGACGATGTCGTCGGCGCGGCGCAGCAGGTCGAGTTTCACCGGCGTGATCTCGCCGAGAATGCGCACGGCCAGGCCCGGACCGGGGAACGGCTGGCGCACGACGAATTCGTCCTCGAGACCGAGCTGGCGCCCGACTTCACGGACCTCGTCCTTGAACAGTTCGCGCAGCGGCTCGACCAGCTTCATCCGCATCCGCTCGGGCAGCCCGCCGACGTTGTGATGGCTCTTGATGAGCGATGCCTGGCCGACGATCGACACCGACTCGATGACATCCGGATACAGGGTGCCCTGCGCGAGGAAATCGACCTGGCCGAGCTTGTGCGCTCCCTCTTCGAACACGTCGATGAACGTCGCGCCGATGATCTTCCGCTTCGTCTCGGGATCGGTCACGCCGTTCAGGCGATCGAGGAACGTCTTCGACGCATCGACGAACACGAACGGCAGCTTGAGGCGCTCGAAGCGCTTGACGATCTGCTGCGCTTCGTTCAGCCGGAGCACGCCGTTGTCCACGAAGATGCAGGTCAGTTGATCGCCGATGGCGCGATGCAGAATCAACGCGGCCACCGTCGAGTCGACGCCGCCGCTCAGCGCGCAGACGACCTTGCCCTTCCCCACCTGCGCGCGGATCTTCGCCATCGCCTCGTCGACAAACGACGCCATCGTCCAGTCGCCGGTGCAGCCGCAGACGCCGTAGGCGAAGTTGCGGAGGATCTCGAGGCCGTGTTCGGTGTGGACGACTTCCGGATGGAAGAGGAGCGCGTAGAGCGAGCGCGAGGTGTCGGCCATCGCCGCGACCGGCGCGTTCGCGCTCGTGGCGACGACGGAAAAGCCCGCGGGCGCCGAGGCGACGAAGTCGCCGTGACTCGCCCAGACCCGCACGTCCTGCGGCACGCCGGCAAAGAGCGCGAAGTCCTGCTGGAGCGTGACGGTCGCATGGCCGAACTCGCGCTGCGCCGCGGGCGCGACTCTTCCGCCGAGCGTGTCGGCCATCAACTGCATGCCGTAGCAGATGCCGAGCACCGGCGTGCCGATGTCGAAGACCGCGGGCTCGCACTTCGGCGCGCCCGGATCGGACACGCTCTTGGGCCCGCCCGAGAGGATCACGCCGACCGGCTTTCTCGCGCGAATCTTTTCGGCGGGCGTGTCCGGCGGCCAGATCTCCGAGTAGATCGACAGCTCGCGAAGACGACGGGCGATCAGCTGGGTGTACTGAGAGCCGAAATCAAGAACGATGATGGTCTGATGACTCACCGACAGGCTGCCTGGGGAATAGACGCTATTATAGCGGTGTGGCCGTAAGGCACACCACAATATGTTGTAGTGCAGTTGCCCTCATCGCTCTCGCGACGACGTTCGCGCGCGCGCAAACTGCAACCGTACCGCCACGCAACGTCAAGCAGACGCGATCGGCCGACGACAAGACGCCGCTCTCGCTCTTTCCGGTGGCGCCGATCTGGACGCTGGCCCTCAACAATCCGCTGACGGCGCCGCCGGCATTCCGCGAGAGCTACGCCGTGTTCGCGCTCGAAGGCGAACAGCTCGCTGCGTACGACCTCGAACGCGGATCGCAGCTCTGGTTGATCAACCTCGCGACAACGGTCGAGCCGGCGATCGGCGCGGATCTCGTCTTCGTGGTTACGGATGAGTCGCTCGTGGCGCTGTCGCGCAGTACCGGAGCGACCGCGTGGACAAAACCCTTTGAAGACGAGTTGGCGGTCGCGCCCGTCGTCGACGGCGACCGGCTGTTGCTCTCGTCGGCCGGCGGCGCGGTCATTGCCCTCCGCGCGGCGGACGGCGCCGAAGTCTGGCGCCAGCAGCTGCCACGCGGCAGCAGCTCCCGGCCGGCATTCACGGCCACGCGCGTCTTCGTGCCGACCTCCGACAACTTCGTCGTCGCCCTCGATGCTATGAAAGGCGAGGTCGTCTGGCGCCGGCGCCTGGGCGGCATCGGCCACGACATCGTCGAGAGCAACGATCGGTTGTACCTCGGCGCGCAGGATCGGTACTTCTATTGTCTGAACGCGAAGACCGGCGAGGTCGAATGGCGATGGCCGACCGGCGCGGACGCGATCGGCCTGCCGGTGGTCGATGACAAGGACAATACGGTGTACTTCGTGTCGCTCGACAACGTCCTGCGCGCGCTGAATCGCGGCAGCGGCGTGCAGCGATGGAAGTTCCCGCTGCCCTTCCGTCCGATTGCCGGACCGTTGCGATATCTCGAGACGCTCGTCGTCGCGGGGACGACGCCGCAGCTGCAGGCCAACAGCACGCGCGACGGCAAGCTGCTGGGCCGCTACACCGCGCCCGTGGAGCTGTCCGCCCCGCCGCACCTCTTCGCCGATCGCGCCCGCGTGTTTCCGGTGCTGACGATGATCACGAGCGACATCGTCGGCCGCGCGACGGTCACCGGAACCACGCGTGACATCGAGCCCGTGAACTCGCCGCCGGCCTCGCTGCCGAATATCGAAAAGGTCCCGGAAGCGTTCGAGATGCCGCGCCCGGTCGATGTCGTCAGCGCGTTGCCGAATCTGATTCCGGTGGTGCCAGGGGCTGAGCAATGACCGCGTTCGCGTGCGCCATCGCGCGCGGCACGCGACGATAGAGCGTCAGATATGATCCGGCCGCCGACAGCCCGATGTACGCGAAGGCGAGGCCGCGCACGATGAACGCCATGATCTGAAGCGGCCACACGGCCAGTCCCACCAGCGGGACGAACGCGATCAGCCCCAGCCCCGACCACGCCAGCGCCGACACCAGCGTCGCGCCGATTTCGAGACCGAGGATCACCAGAAAGACCTGCGCGAGCACCCGAAACTCGTCGCGCACGAATCCCCTCACCGTACGAAACGCGTCGCCGACGGACAGGCTGTCGGCGGCCATTGCGATCTGCATGAGCAGATAGACGAAGTTCACCAGCGTGATCCACACGATCAGCACGACGGCCGCCACCGCGGCGACAAACGTCAGGCCGACGACGTTGAGGACCCCGGACGCCGCGCGGTACCCGTACACGACGAACGCGACGTAGATGGCCGCCGTCGCCGCGTACGCCAGGAACAGCGCGATGCCCAGGCCGAGATACCTGCGGAACAGGCGTGTGCAGCCGCCGATGAATCGCGGCAGCGTGAAGCAGGCGGCGGGCTCGATGGTGTCGATGCTGATCGGCTCCATCTCGAAGGCGCCCGCCGACTCGTGCGCCACCCGCAGCACATCGAGCACTCCGCCCTTGACGAGAAACATCAGCACGGACGCGGCGGCCAGCGCGATGCTGAACGACACGGCAAACGACACGAGCGCCACCGGCTCGGCGGTCAGCGCCGCCGCCGTTCGTGTCGCGATGTCACGCAGCCCGCCCTGTAAGAGATCCGTCAAATCCGCGCCGACGACGACGGACAGGAGCACGGCGGCGCCGAGAATGGGGATCGCGACGAGCACTTGAAACGTGGTCTCCGCGACGAACTGGATCGCCACGGTCGGCCAGTTGGCCGCTGCCATCAACGCGCCACGTTTGAGGAGGAGCTTCAGGTCCAAGGAACGATCGATTGTATGCTGGTTGCCATCCTATGCGGACGCGGGCGTGGCGTCTTGTTGCCGCCGGCATCGTCGTCGCGCTCGCGGTCGGCGCCTCTGGCCGTCTGGTCGAGCGCGCCAGGTTCGGCGCGTCTGATGCCGAGACGCTCGCGCGCGTCGAAGCCGAGTTGCGCGGCCGGTTCGACGCCGATGCGGCGACGCTTGCCGACATCGCCGCCCGCACCGCCGTGGCGCGCGACGTCATCCGGGCCGCCCTGCTCGATCCCGCCGAGCGCCGCCTGTTCGAGCTGGCCGCGAGCGTGCTGCCGGCCGAGCGCGCGGGGCGCGTCGGCGTCACCATCTACGACGCCGCCGGGCGTCCCATCGCATGGGCCGGGCGTGTCGCCGACCTTCCGCCGTCGCTCGTCAACGGACTGCCGGCGCTCGTGACGGTGCCTGGCTATCTGGGGCCGCGTCTGGTCCGCGTCGAGCCGGTCAGCCTGAACGAACGCGGAGCGGCGCCGGCGCGTGACGCGACGATCGTCGTCGAGCAGTCGCTCTCGGATCCCCAGCCGACGCCGGCCGCGGCCGACACCGCCGTCGTGCCCACGTCGATCGTGCCGGTGATCGTGCACACGCCGTTCGCGACGCGCGACGGCGTGCCCGAGCCGCCGGTGACCGGCAACTTCATGTTCAACGTGCTCGCGCCGTCAGGCGCGGTGCTCGTGGACGCCGAAGTGGCGCGCCAGGACGTCGCGTTCGTGCGGGTGGCGCTCAGAAACCGCGTCTGGGCGCTGGGCCTTGCGATTCTGGCGGCCACGCTTCTCGTCGCCATCGGTCCGCTGCTCGATACGCGGCGCCGCGCCACGACCCGCGGCGCCTATGTCGGGCTGAGCGCGATTGTCGCGGTCGCTCTTGTCGGCGCGCGGTCGATTGCCTTGTCGGCGATCTCAGCCGTGGCCGACATTCAGCCGATCGACTCGCCGCTCAACATCCTCGTGACAGGCCTGACGACGCTGGCGCTGGTCGCGCTCGCGGTGACCGTCATCGAGCGCCGCCGCATCGCGCGTCCGCGTCCGGCGTATCACGGCCCGGACGCCGCGACCGCGACACGGGCTCGCGTTCGCGCGATCGTCCTGTACTTCGTGGCCGGCGTTGTCGGGGCCTTGATCATCGGTGCGTACGAGCAGTTCCTGCAGCGCGTGGTCACGCGCACGCATCTCGATGTCCTCCACTTCTCCCTGCATCCCATCGATGTTCCGCGGTTTGCCGTCGACTTCGGTCTCGTCCTGCTGCACGCGGCCGTGGCGTGGGGCGTCGCGTCGCTCGTGCACGCGGTGCGGGTCTGGTGGCGGATTCCGCTGAGGCATCAGGCCCTGCCGGCGTTCGCGTGGTGTGCGGGCGCCGCGATCGTCGCCGTCGCGATGTCGAGGGCCACGACGGCCGTGCCTCTGGCGCCGACGGTGCTGGCCCTCGTCATGACCGGCCTGTGTATCGTCGCCCTGGGGAGGCTGCCGGGACGCGCGCGGCGAGTGTCGCAGGCGGCCCGGCTGGCGACGCTGTTCCTTGCGCTCGCCGTGCCTGCCCTGGCACTCTACCCGTCGCTCTTCGCGTTCGGCACGCTGGGCAAAGAGCACATCATCGAGACCGAGTACGCGCCGCAGGCGCTGACCCAGCGCGACGAGCTGCGCAACCGGCTGTATCGAGCGCTCGATCAGATCGACGCGTTCCCCACGCTCCCCGAGTTCGTGCGGCCCGCGCCGGGTCCGCCCACCGAGCGGGCGCTTGCCGTGTGGACGGCGACGGACCTGGCGCGCTATCGGCTGACGTCCGCGATCGAACTGTACGACGCCACCGGCGCGCTCATCAGCCGGTTCGCGCTCAACCTTCCTGAATACACGACGCCGCATCACGAGACGTCCACGTGCGACTGGGAAGTGTTCGAGGAGGTGCTCCCCTTCGGGGCGAGCGAACGCCACGTGCCGCAGGCCAGCCGCGGCATCTGCGAAAACGGCATCGTCCGCGGTTCCATCGTCGTCCGCGTGATGCTCGACTACCGGACGCTGCCGTTTCTCTCGTCGCAGAACCCGTATCTCGAGTCGCTGAGGCCCGAGCGCGCGGCTGCGCCGGAAGGGTCGCAGGGCAACGACATCGAGTTCGTCGCCTACGGCTGGAGCCGCGCCCCATTCAGCGAGGCCGGGACCAGCACGTGGCCGCTCTCCGACGATCTGTTCCAGCATGCCGTCGGCTCCCGCGAGCCGTTCTGGACGGCGGTCAGTCGCAACGACAGCACGTTCCGCGTGTATTTCACCAACGATCGCGGCGGCATCTACGCGATCGGCTACCCGGTGCTGACGACGTTCGGTCACCTGGTGAACATGGCGGAGCTGCTGGTGCTCGTCGGCGTGCTGTACGCGCTGCTGCTCGCCGGCGCGTCGGTCTTCTCGATCGTCACGGCGGCGACGCCGGCGAGCGGACGCGAGCTGCTGCGCGAGTTTCGCGCGAGCTTCTATCGAAAGCTCTTCGTCGCCTCGGTCGCCGTCGCGGTCGTGCCGGTCGCGCTGCTCGCCTTCGGCGTTCGCACGTACTTCGCGCGACAGGCGGGGGCCGATCTCGAAGATTCGGCGGCGCGGACGGCGACCGTCGCGCAGCGTCTGGTCGAAGACTACGCGTCGCTGCAGCAGCGCGGGCCGTCGACGCTGGCGTCCATCGACGACCAGGTGCTGGTGCTCGTGAGCCGCGCTATCGGGCAGGACGTCAACCTCTTCGATCGCACGGGTCTCGAAGCCTCCAGCCAGCGCGATCTCTTTGCGTCAGGGCTGCTCTCGATGCGGACGCCGAGCAGCGCGTATCTGCACGTCATCCTCGAACGGCTGCCGGTGTTCGTCGGCGTCGAGCAGCTGGCCGACTTCCCCTACCGCATCGCCGCCGCGCCGGTCCGGGCCGGCGGGCGCGACGGCATCGTCATCGTCCCGCTGCCGCTCGGGCAGCAGCAGCTCGAGCGGCAGATCGACGAGCTCGATCGACAGGTCATCTTCGGCGCGGTCCTCGTCATCCTGCTGGGCGCCGCGATGGGCTACTGGATGGCCGAACGGATCGCGGATCCGGTGAGCCGTCTCACCCGCGCGACGCGCCGCATCGCGTGAGGCGATCTGGACTCCAGGGTCGCGGCCGCGTCCGCCGACGAGCTGGGGCGTCTCGTGCAGGACTTCAACCGGATGGCGGGTGATCTGAAACGGCAGCGCAGCGAGCTCGAACGGACGCAGCGGCTCGAAGCCTGGGCGGAGATGGCGCGCCAGGTCGCGCACGACATCAAGAACCCGCTGACGCCCATTCAGCTGTCGGCGGAACACGCAAGACGCGTCAACACCGACAAAGGCCGGCCGCTCTCGCCGGCGCTCGACGACTGCGTCAACGCGATCCTGCATCAGGTGACGCTGTTGCGCCAGATCGCCTCGGAGTTCTCCAATTTTGCCTCGTCGCCGACCGCGCGTCCCGAGGCCGTCCACCTGCCCGCGCTGCTCGAAGAAGTCGTCGCGCCGTACCGGACGGGCCTCGCCGAGCGCGTGTCGATCCGGGTCGACGCGGAGCCCACGTTGCCGCCGGTGTTCATCGACCGCACGCTCTTCGCGCGGGCGCTCACCAACATCATCGAGAACGCGCTCCACGCGATGCCAGGCGGGGGGCAGATCAGTCTGCAGTCATCAGTCGCGAGTCTGCAGTCATCAGTCGCCGGTCCGCAGTCCGGAGTCGTCGTCGAAGTCACGGACACGGGCCTGGGCATGGACGCTGAAGCCGTCGCCAGGATCTTTGAGCCGTACTTCTCCACCAAAGCGACGGGCACGGGGCTGGGCCTGACGATCGCGAAGCGGAATATCGAGCTGACGGGCGGGACGATTGCGGTGACGAGCGTGAAGGGCGCGGGGACGACGGTGAGGATTACGCTGCCGGTGGCGCAGGCTGCCGGAATCGAGACCACGCCAGCCCGATAAAGCCGGACGCCAGATACGCGTAGGCGGCGATGGCCAGGACGGCCTTCGGATGCGTCCAGAAGGCGACGATGCCCGCGGCGATGATCACGAGGACACGGAACGATCGGCGGCTGCGCAGGTCGAGATCCTTGAAGCTGCGATATCTGATCGTGCTCACCATCAGCGCCGCCGGCACCAGCACCATCAGGAGCGCGGGCAGCGCCGCACGATAGTCGTTCAGGCCGTACGGATACAGGAAGACGGTGGCCGCGGGCACGGCGGCCGCCGCCGGGCTCGGCATGCCGACGTAGTAGCGCTTGTCGCCGCCCTTCGCGCTGATGACGTTGAAGCGCGCGAGCCGCATGGCCGCGCACGCCACGAACATGAAGCCCGCCGCCCAGCCAAGCCGGCCGAGCGACTGCAGCCCCCAGGCATACGACAGCACCGCGGGCGCGATCCCGAACGAGATGACGTCGGCGAGGGAATCGAGCTGGAGACCGAAGTCGCTCTCCGTGCCGGTCATGCGCGCGATCCGGCCGTCGAGCGCGTCGAGCGCGTACGCGATGCCGATCAGCGGCGCCGCCGTCTCGTAGTCGTGGTGCAGCGAGTACACGATGCTGGCGTAGCCGCACCACATGTTGCCCATGGTGAACAGGCTCGGCAGCAGCGACACGCCGCGCCGCGGACGCCGTGGCCGCGGCTCGTTGTCCGTCTCGCGACGGAAGAAACGCAGCCGCTGATCCGGATCGCTCAGCACGCTACGAGTGTAGCACCGCGATTATGGTTTCGCCCCCGCGCACGGTTGCACCGACCTGCACTGTGATCGTCGCGCTGAGGGGAAGGAAGACGTCCATGCGCGATCCGAATTTCATGACGCCGAGATGCTGGCCGGCGCGCACGTCTTCGCCGTCGGCCAGCCGGCAGACGACGCGGCGCGCGAGCATGCCGACGATCTGACGCGTGACGATCGACTGGCCCGCGTGATCGATCCAGATCTCGCTGCGCTCGTTCTTGCCGCCGGCATCGTGGCGGTACGCCGGCAGGAACTGCCCCGGCGTCAGCGTCACGCGAGTCACGCGGCCGGACGCCGGCACGCGGTTGACGTGCACGTCCATCGGGGACAGAAAGATGCTGACCTGTTTCCACGCGCCCGGCGGCGCGCCGTCGGGAATCATGTCGCCGGCGACGAGCACGCGGCCGTCGGCCGGCGCGAGAACGTCGGCGTCGCGAAGCGCGGACGGAACGAGCCGATCGGGATCGCGGAAGAAGAACAGGAAGAACGCGGCCAGCGCCACGAGCGGCGCAGCCACGATCCAGGACAACCAGATCGCGGCCGCCGCCGCAAGCGCGAGCGCGCCGATGATGAAAGGGAACCCTGCTCTATCGACGCGCAAAAGGGATCGTCAGTGACTCTGACGGCGGATGGATTCCATCCGGTCTTTCAACTGCAGCTTGCGTTTCTTGAGGGTGACTTCTTCGACTTGTTCGGGTTCGGAAAGATAACTGCGGGAGGACAACTTGCTGAGTTTGTCGTCGAGGTCGTGATGCTGGGCGGCAAGGTGTTTCAACTCGTCCATCTGCTGGTCATTCATGGCCCGCCTCCTTGAATTGGTTGCAAACTAACACACGACACCGAAACGTTGCAAGCTCAAGACAGCCCTTCCTTCCACAACACCAGTGCGTCCTCGGCTGGGTTCGTGTAATACCCGCGCCGTATGCCTGCGACCGTGAAACCAAAGCGCTCGTAAAGCCGCTGTGCAGGCTCGTTCGAGTGTCTGACCTCCAAAGTCGCCCTCCGGGCGCCCATTGTGTCGCCGTCCCGGAGCACTCGAGTCAGCAGGGCCGTCGCCACGTGCGACCGCCGGTGTTCCGGCGTCACCGCCAGGTTGTTGATGTGGAGTTCGTCGAGCACACGCCAGAACGAACAGAAGCCGATGATCTCGCCAAGCGGCGTCTTCGCCAGATAGAAATACGACACGCCCGCGTTCTCGAACTCCGCGAGGTACATCTCCCTGGTCCACGGGCTCGTGAACGAGGCGTGTTCGATGGCGAGGACGGCGTCGATATCGGCGCGCGACGCCAGCGGCTCGATGATCCAGTCAGCGTCGTTCACGGGCTAGTTCGACATCGGGACGACGTACATATAAAGGTTGCAGGCCTGCCGGCGACACGTCCAGCCCGCGCGACGCGTGGACGGCGGCCATCAATCCAATGGCGCCGGCAAGCAGCGGCGGCGATTCTACTCCGTCGAGGTAGCGCGCCGCGCCGTCTCCCGTGTAACACATTTCTGTCGGTGTGTGGCCGGCCCAGGCCGCGCGCGTCGCCTCGGGGCTCGCGGCCGCCGGCGGTTCGATCTCGACAAGGCGCTCCGGCGTAAACAACGGCGCGTCCGCGATCCGGTAGAGCGCCGAGAACACCTCGCCGCGCTGCGCGTCCACCCACGATCCCACGAGCGCGCCGGCCGCGAGCCGCGCGCTGGCGATTTGCGCCAGCGCTTCGAGCGTCGAGACGCCGACGACGCGTCGCCCCGTCACGACTGCCAGCCCCTGCATCGTCGCGATGCCGATGCGCAGACCGGTAAATGATCCGGGACCCGAGGCCACCGCAAACACGTCGATCGACGGCCACGCGGCGCCGAGCGCCGCGAGCTCGCCCGGCAGGCGCTCGCCGTGCGACCGCGAGGCGTCGCCCGCCCGTTCCTCGACAATGCGGTCGTCGTCGACGAGCGCGACGCTTCCCGCGCGCGTCGATGTGTCCAGGGCCAGCACACGCATGCTGTAAACTCTATCAGTCGTCTTGCCTTTCCATCATGTCAGCGTCAGCCACCCCCGCCATGCGGCAGTATCTCGACGCGAAGGACCAGCATCGGGATGCGATCCTGCTGTTCCGCATGGGCGACTTCTACGAAATGTTCTACGAGGACGCGCTCGTGGCCGCGCGCGCGCTCGAGCTGACGCTGACCTCGCGATCCAAGGACGCCAACGGCGGGGGCATCCCGATGTGCGGTGTCCCGCATCACGCGATCGACACCTACATCGCGCGGCTCGTGAAGAAGGGCTTCCGCGTCGCGATCTGCGACCAGGTCGAGGATCCGCGGAAAGCCAAGGGCATCGTCAAGCGCGAGGTCGTCCGCGTCGTCTCGCCCGGCACGCTGACCGACGCCAACTACCTCGACGCGCGCGAGCCGGCGTTCCTGATGGCGGTCGCGCCGGCGGCCCCGCGCAAGGAACCTGCGACGAGAAAGCCTCAGCCCGCTGACCCCGCAGCGCGAGCGCTTCAGCCCACTGACTCCGTCGCGCGAAGGCTTCAGCCGAGCGACTGCATCGGAGTCGCCCTCCTCGACCTC
>Ga0157378_10004257_pt1 | contig 12614 bp, 16 predicted proteins | sample M65metaG_FD_115309 | JGI IMG/M metagenome (GOLD analysis project Ga0157378, IMG submission 115309) | Miscanthus rhizosphere microbial communities from Kellogg Biological Station, Michigan, USA - M6-5 metaG | ecosystem: Host-associated > Plants > Roots > Rhizosphere > Soil | place: USA: Michigan...
CAATTGTTCCATGTGCTGGCGTTGATGTTGCTGCTCGGTGTCGGCGTCGATTACGGCATTTTCCTTCACTAGCAGCCGAGCCGAAGCGACCCGGTTGCCTGGCTTGCCGTGGTTTTATCGGCATTGAGCACGCTTCTGTCCTTTGGCCTGCTCGGCTTGAGCAAGACGCCGGCGCTGCAAGCGTTCGGCCTGACGATGTTGGTTGGCACAGGGTCGGTGTGGTTTCTGACGCCGTGCTTTGCTCGCGTAAGCCTGGAACGGCGAAGCGGCGATCAAGGCGAAGAGCAAAAATTTCACCGCGAAGACGCGCGGCAGACGAAAATTTTCTAAGGATTCAGAAAGAGACTTATGCGGATGGCGACGTGAAGTTTGACATGGCTGGCGACGGATCTCGAATCTTTGTCGAAGTGTTGATCATCGGCGCCGGTCCGGCCGGATCGGTGGCGGCGGCGTTGCTACATCGACAGGGGCGACAAGTGTTGGTGCTTGAGCGCGAACAGTTCCCGCGCTTCAGCATCGGCGAGAGTTTGCTACCGCAAAGCATGGAGTACCTAGAGCAGGCCGGCATGCTGCGCGCAGTGGAGGAAGGCGGATTTCAGCTCAAGAACGGCGCTGCGTTTGGGCGCGGTGAACAGTACACTGAATTTGATTTCAGCGACAAGCATTCGGCCGGTTGGAGCACGACGTACCAAGTCCAGCGTGCCCGCTTCGATCATCTGTTGGCGCTCGAAGCCGAGCGTCAGGGCGCCGAGGTGCGTTACCGCTACGAGGTTGTCGCCGTCGACATCAGCGGCCAGCGCCCGCGCGTCACCGTGAAAGATCTCGACGGTAAGATTTGTCTTGTCGAAGCCGGATTCCTCCTCGACGCCAGCGGCTTTGGCCGCGTATTGCCGCGTTTGCTGCAATTGGAAACCCCGTCGAACTTTCCCGTACGCGGGGCGATATTCACGCACATCGAAGATAATATCGCGCCAGCGGATTTCGACCGCAACAAGATTTTGATTACGGTTCACCCGGTCCGTGACGACGTGTGGTACTGGCTGATTCCGTTTGCCGATGGCCGCTGCTCGCTTGGCGTTGTCGGAGAAACCGATTTTCTGGGCGAGCATCAAGTCAGTGAATCGGAACGATTGCAGAGCTTCGTTCAACAGACCCCGTCGTTACACCGCTTGCTGGCGCGAGCGCGCTGGGACACGCCCGCGCGTCGGATCGTCGGCTATTCGGCCAATGTGAAATCCCTGTGCGGCCCCGGCTACGCGCTGCTCGGCAACGCCGGCGAGTTTCTCGATCCGATTTTTTCTTCGGGAGTCACGATTGCTCTCAAGTCGGCGAGCCTCGCCGCGGCGGTGCTGGAGCGCCAATTCACCGGGGAAGCCGTCGATTGGCACGCTGAGTTTGCGGCGCCGCTCAAGCGCGGCGTCGATACCTTCCGCGTCTTTGTCGAATCGTGGTATCGCGGCGGCTTTCAGCGGATCATTTTCCACGCCCATCCGCCGCCGGATATCCGACGCATGATTTCGGCAATTCTGGCCGGATATGCTTGGGACCAAACCAATCCGTATGTGCGCGACACCAAGCGGCGCTTGGCGGCTTTGGAGGAACTATGCGGCGAGCGGTGATCGGCACTTTCACCGCGTTGGTAGTTCTCGGGTTAGCCGGTTGCGAGCATACTCCCTCTCGATCCGAGCGAATTGGTTTAAAATTGCCGCCGGCGGCGCTGGGCGCATCGGTGAATTTGCAGCAGCATCTCACCGTGGAAAGAGGCGGGCGCACGGACGAGCTCGATGCCGCATTGGAGATCGATTCCGAGCGCGTCGATCTGGTCGGCTTGGTATTGGGCCAACGGGTTTTGTCGTTGCACTATGACGGCAAAACAATTCAGACTTGGCGTCATCCGATATTGGCGGAAGAGTTGCGCGGCGAAGATGTGCTGGAAGATCTGCAACTCACGCTGTGGCCGGTCGAACAAATTCGCTTGGCCTTGCCAGCCGGCTGGCGCATCGAAGAAAATGGTCTGCGGCGAACGCTGTTGGCAGACGATGTGCCGGTGACGGTGATTCAGTACAGCGCGGAGCCGCGCTGGAGCGGCAACATCGAATTAATCAATTTGCGTTATCATTATCGGCTGACGATCCGATCGGTTTTAACGGATTCCTAAGCGTGATTTATCTCAACCAACTCGGCATGATCTGCTCGTTAGGCAACCGGCGCGAAAACATCGGGCGGCGTGTGTTGGACGCAGCACAGAGTGGCGTGACGATGATCGAAAACTATTTACCCGGCCGCTCGCTGCCGCTCGGTCGAGTCGAAGCGGCTGTGCCATTGCCAAGTCTCGACGAATTTCCCCTGTGCGACCGCAGCCGCAACAATCAACTCGCCTTGGCCGCGTTGAGCCAAATTAGGCCTGCGGTTGACGATGCCATCGAGCGCTTTGGCGCCGACCGATTCGCTGTCGTGATCGGTACCAGCACTTCGGGTATCGCCGAGGGCGAGATCGCCCTGCGCGAGTTTGCCAAGAGCGGCACGCTGCCCGAGCAGTTTCACTACGGCCAGCAGGAGTTGGGATCGCCGGCCGCGCTGTTGGCGAAGACACTTGGCGTCACCGGGCCGGCCTACGTTCATGCCAGCGCCTGCGCTTCGAGCGCCAAGGCGCTGGCCAGTGCGGCTCGCTTGGTTTTAATGGGAGCCTGCGACGCGGCTATCTCCGGAGGAGTGGATTCCTTGTGCGCTTTTACCGTGGCCGGCTTTGTGGCGCTGGAGTCGGTTAGTGACACGCGCTGTAATCCGCTCAGCCGCAACCGCAACGGCATCAACATCGGTGAGGGCGCCGCGCTGTTTTTGTTGAGCCGCGAGCCGGCAACGGTGCGGTTGCGCGGCTGGGGCGAATCGTCGGATGGACACCATATGTCGGCGCCCGATCCCGCCGGTGTCGGTGCGCGATTGGCGATGGAACGGGGGTTGTCACGCGCCGGGGTTGCCGTCGGCCAGGTGGAGTATATTAATTTGCACGGCACAGCGACTGTGCAAAACGACGCCATGGAAGCGCGCGTGGTTCACGCCCTGTTCGGTGACCGGGTGGCGGTTAGCTCGACCAAGCCGTTTACGGGTCATACCTTGGGCGCGGCCGGTGCCATTGAGGCCGGCCTTTGCTGGCTGGCGATGCAGGATGATAATACGACGGGTAAATTACCGCCGCATCTCTGGGATGGACTTGCCGATCCGGTGTTGCCGGCGCTGAATATCGTCGAACCCGGCGCGCGTCTTGGCCACCCGTTGCGCTGCGCCGTGAGCAATTCCTTCGCTTTCGGTGGCGTCATTGCAGTCCTGGTGCTCTGGAGATAGTGACAATATGGAAATGCCGGATATCCGAACACTGGTGCCGCACGCCGGACCGATGGTATTGCTTGATCGCGTCGTTTCGGCCGACGATGAAAATCTGTGCGCTGAAGTGCGCATTCGCGCCGATAGTTTATTTTGCGTCGCGGGCGAAGTCGGCGCTTGGGCCGGGCTCGAGTACATGGCGCAGGCGATCGGCGCTTACGCGGGGTATGCCGCGCGTAAGCGCGGTGAACCCATCAAGCTTGGCTACTTATTGGGAACGAGATGTTACGAATGCAGCCGGCCGATTTACACCGTCGGCATGCTGCTGCGCGTTCATGTCAAGCGGGTGTTGCAAAGCGAAAACGGTTTGGCTTCCTTTGAGTGTCGTATCGATGATGAGATTGGCCAAATCGCCAGCGCCAATCTCTCGGTATTTCAGCCGGCGGAAGATGCGCTACCGGACCAAGGCACGGCGTGAATAAATCTGTCTTAATTACCGGCTCGAGTCGAGGCATCGGCAAGGCCATTGCCCTGCGCCTGGCGCGCGATGGTTACGATATCATCGTGCATTGCCACAGCCGGCGCGAAGGAGCCGACGGCGTGGCGCAAACAATCAGAGCGCTTGGCCGCCAGGCGCGGGTGCTGCAGTTCGATATCAGCGAGCGCGAGGCAACTGCCAAGGTGCTGATGGCCGACATCGAAGAGCATGGTTGTTACTACGGCGTGGTCTGCAATGCCGGCATCATCCGCGATCAAGTATTTCCCGCCATGTCCGGCGAAGACTGGGACATCGTAATCAAGACCAATCTCGACGGATTCTATAACGTGCTCAATCCTTTGATCCTGCCGATGGTGCGCCGCCGGGCGCCCGGACGCATCGTGACTTTGGCGTCAGTCTCGGGCATGATCGGCAACCGTGGCCAGGTCAACTACAGCGCCGCAAAGGCCGGCATCATCGGCGCGACAAAAGCTTTGGCGCTGGAGCTGGCGAAACGCCAGATCACGGTCAATTGCGTCGCGCCCGGTTTGATCGAAACTGAAATGATCGGCGCTGCGCCGTTAGAAGAAATTATCAAGCTGATTCCCGCGCAGCGCATCGGCAAGCCAGAGGAGGTTGCCGCCGCAGTGATTTTTCTCCTGAGTGAAGATGCCGCTTACATCACTCGCCAGGTGATTGCCGTGAATGGGGGGCTGGCATGAGCCGGCGCATCGCGGTTACCGGCATGGCTGGCATCAGTCCGTTGGGCAATGATTGGCCCGGCGTGCGGGCGCGCTTGGGTGAATATCGCAACGCCGTCGCCAGAATGCCGGAATGGGCAGGTTACGACGGACTCAATACGCTGCTCGGCGCGCCGGCGGCGGAGTTTACATTATCCGAGCGCTACACCACGAAAGCCACCAGGAGCATGGGCCGGGTCGCTTTGATGGCGACCCGCGCCAGTGAATTGGCGCTCGCCGACGCTGGCTTGCTCGGCGATCCGCTGGTGAAGAGCGGCAAGCTCGGCATCGCCTACGGTTCATCCGCCGGCACGCCGAAAGCGATCTGCGACTTTGGCAAGATGATCGATGAGAAAAGCACCAAAGGCATCAACGCGACCACTTACATCAAAATGATGAGCCATACCGCGCCGGTAAATCTCGGCGTATTTCTCGGCGTTACCGGGCGCATCATTACTACTTCTAGCGCTTGCACTTCGGGCAGTCAGGGGATCGGCTACGCCTACGAAACGATTCGGGGCGGGCAGCAGCGGGCGATGATCGCCGGCGGCGCTGAAGAGTTGTGTGTCACCGAAGTGGCGATATTCGACACGCTGTTTGCCACCAGCGTGCGCAACGATGCGCCGGAGACAACGCCGCGTCCCTTCGATGCCGAGCGTGACGGTCTCGTGCTCGGCGAAGGCGCCGGCACTTTGATCTTGGAAGACTGGGAGCATGCCCGCGCCCGCGGCGCGACCATTTATGCCGAAGTTGCCGGTTTCGGCACCAACAGCGACGGTTCTCATATCACCCAGCCCAAAGCCGAGACCATGCAAATCGCCATGGAGCTGGCGCTGGCTGACGCGGACTTGTCGCCGTCGGCGATCGGTTACGTCAACGCCCACGGTACCGGCACGCAGCAGGGTGATGTCGCCGAAGCGCAGGCGACTTGGAATGTCTTCGGCGCCAAAGTGCCGGTCAGCTCGCTGAAGAGCTACATGGGGCACACGCTCGGCGCCTGCGGTGCGTTGGAAGCCTGGATGAGCATTGAGATGATGCGCACCGGCTGGTTTGCGCCGACCGTGAATCTCACGCGGGTGGATCCGTTGTGCGCGGAGCTGGATTACATCGTCGATGCCGGCCGTGAGCTGCAATGCGAATACATCGTGTCCAACAATTTCGCCTTCGGCGGCATCAATACGTCTTTGATCTTTCGACGATGCGCTTAGACGACCGCTAAAATTTGCAATAACTATTTCATTTTTGAAAACGTCGACTGCCGTCGCTAATTTGTTGAGTCTAAATGTGAATCAAATAGCTGAAAAGGAGTAACGCAATGAAACGAAGAATTTTTCGGTTGATCCTTGTTGCCGGCGTGCTGGCGACGGTACACCCAGTTCAGGCACGCGACACGAAGTATCTTTTGCCCATCAAGGCAGCCTTGGAAGTCAAGGACGCGGAAGAAAAGCTTGACGGCTCAGTAAAGTTTTATTTTGGCAACCAGGAAACTCCAAAGATTGCTTCCAAGCTCGGCACCGACGTGTCCAATCGCAAGACGAACGCAGTGGGAAAGTCCGACGAAAAGGCCTGCAACTGGGCGTTTCTTTCGGCGATGATTGCCTTGGAAAAGCGCGCCAAACAGTTGGGTGCCAACGCGGTCGTAAACATCGTCAGCTATTATATGAAAAATACCATGTCGAGCACGACCGAATTCGAATGTCACGCGGGTGCAGTGATTGCGGGCGTCGCCCTCAAAGGTGATTTTGTCAACGTTGCGGATTAGTGAGGCGACACTCCATTTGCCACACAAGGCTTTGTGCTCTCGCGAAATCGTGGAGAGGAGTAACCCCACGAATAACTCCGTAGGCAGCGCAATAGCGTTGATCTTACTTTTCGCCGCTGGTCCGCCTGTCCAGGCGCGCGATGATAAACATTTGCTGCCGATCAAAGGTGCCTTGGAATCTACCGATGCTCGTGAAAAACCAGACGGATCCGTCAGGTTCTTCTTCGCCAAACAGGAGACACCGCAGATCATCACCAAGCTCGGAAATGATGTAGTACACAGGAGGGTCGGTGCGCGGCCTGTCGACGCTGAGAAGGCTTGCAACACGGCGTTCCTATTGGTGCTGGCGGATTCGCAGAAGCGCGCCAAAAAATTGTCCGCCAACGCCGTGGTGAACATCATCAGCTATTATAAGAAAGTTGAGATACCGAGCGCGGCTGAGTTCGAATGTCACGCCGGCTCCGGCGCGCACGTGTTTTTAAAGGGAGATCTTGCCAAGATTGCCGGAGAATGACGTTCTCAGTCCCTCGGCGACCCTTTGGTTGCTGGATGGAAGCCAATTACGGGATGAGGATCTAACCTCTTTTGCTGTCTGGCTTAGCGCGAGCGAAGCGCGGCGATTCGCCAATTTCGCCAGGCCGACGCGGCGTCGGCAGTTTCTCCTTGGACGGATGCTGCTAAGATTCGCGGTTGCCGATCTCACCGGGCTTTCGGCCAGCAAGCTTTCCGTGCTTGAATCATCACCACACAAGCCGCCACAATTGATATTTCCCGACGAGCAACGTTTGGCGCCCAATTTCAGCCTAGCTCACAGCGGTGAGTGGGCGGGCTGTGTTATGAGCTCGGCAGCGACGCTGGGGTTGGACATTGAAGTGAAGAAGCCAAATCGCGATCTCGACGCTATCAGCGAGATAGCATTTCATCCAAGGGAACATATTTGGTTTGTGGCGCAGCCGCCAGCCGAAAGAGTGTCGGCTTTCTATTCGCTTTGGTGCGCAAGAGAAGCTTTGTTCAAACTGCTCTGCAATCTTGGTTGCGAGACCGAGGTGTCACCGTTGGCCGGAGACGAAAACGCCGGCATATTTCAAAACAACGGCCGGCACCAATACCCATTACAAGTTCCCGATCTCAGTGTTGTCGTATTTAGCGACCGGCAGCTGTCGGCAATCCATCAAAGACTATTAACTGGATCTAGTCTCGCAGATTGGCTGGTTAAAGCCGAGAACAGCTTGTGTCCACTGAGTGAATAGTTGTCCCAATCAGCACAGACGAAAATAGGCTAGTTGCGATCTTTGCTCATTTTCCACAAATACAAAGTGTGCTGATGCTTATACCCACCGGGCTTTAATTCGTATCCTGGGAGCTTGACCGTTTGATCCGGTTCCCAGCCCGCGATGCCGAAGTCGTGGGCGACGATGCGGCTGCCGGGCTTGAGCTGTGTTGCAAAGCTTGGCTTCATCGCTTCGTTGAACCAGGGCAGCATGTAAAGGGTTATCACGGTTGCTTTCGAGATATTCGCTTTGAGAGCATCTTCGGAGCGGAATTCGACGAGATGGGTGACACCGGCGGATTTTGCATCCCGGCGCGCTTGGTCTAAAAGCAACCGGTCCATTTCTATGCCTACGGCGTGGATGCCGTATTTTTTCGCAGCGCGGATAACGATTCGGCCGTCACCGCTGCCGAGATCATAAAGCACGTCGCCTTTTTTAACTTCGGCTAGTTCGAGCATGCTGTCGATGACTTCGATTGGCGTCGGGACAAATGGAATTTCCTCGCGATACTCCGCGCTGTGGACCGCTCCCATGGCCGCCAAAGCCGAAGCCAATACCAGCGCCGCCACCCTTCGTTTCATGGCCGCAATTCATAACACGCGACATCTCCAGCCGGAAACGGTTGCCGGTTCATCAATGAGACGGTCCCACCGCCAACCGTCCAGTGCGCAAAACTCGCCCAATTGTGCCGAGGTTTGTGGTTGTGGCCAAAAGATGAATATATAAAGTTATGGACAACAATAGCCCAGACAAAAGTCACAAGCGCCCACCGCTGTCGCTTCCATTCTACTACGGTTGGTTCGTGATATCGCTGTGCTTTTTAACCACGTTGACGAGCGCGGGCGTGCGCTCCTCACCGTCGGTGCTGATCCATCCGCTGGAGGCGGAGTTCGGTTGGAGCCGGACGCTGATCGCGTCGGCGGTCAGCATGAATCTCTTGCTGTTCGGCATCGCTGCGCCGTTGAGCGGTTTTCTGATCGATCGCTTTGGGCCGCGCAAGGTCATGATGGGCAGCCTGTCGCTCCTCATCGTCGGTGTTAGCGGGACGATGATGATGACGCAGTTCTGGCAGTTTTTTCTGGTGTGGGGCGTTATCGTCGGCCTCGGCGCAGGGGGCGTGGGATCGGTTTTGACGGCGACGGTGGGCAATCGCTGGTTTGTCGCCAAGCGCGGTCTAGCCCTGGGTATTCTCGGCAGCGCCAGCTCCACCGGCCAAATAATTTTTTTGCCGCTGTTCATGGCGATGATCACTTACGCCGGTTGGCGTTTGGGATCCATGGCGTTGATTATCGTCGCGCTGATTCTATTGCCGCTGATCTTTTTGTTCATGCGCGACGATCCTTCGGAAGTTGGTTTGGAGCCTTACGGCTCCGGCGATCCGAAAGCGACGGCGATCGGTGGTGCGGCGTCACTCCGTGGTATGTCGGCCAAGAACGCGACCATCACCGCGAAAGAAGTCGTCACTCATCCGACTTTTTGGCTGCTCGCCGCAAGTTTCTTCGTGTGCGGCGGCACGGCCAACGGGCTGATCGGCACGCACCTAATTCCGCACGAGATCGAAATCGGCATACCGCAAATTGCCGCCGCCTCTTTGCTCGGCATCATGGGCGGTCTCAATATGGTGGGGACGATTTTTTCCGGATGGATGATCGACAAAGTTCAGCCGCAGCGCTGGCTGGCCCTGGTCTACGCTCTGCGCGGTGTATCGTTGCTGTTTTTGCCCTTCGTTCACGATTTCACCGGCCTGGTGTTTTTCGCGATTGTCTACGGTCTCGACTGGTTTGCCACGGTGCCGCCGTCTATGGCGATCACGGCCGACACTTTCGGCAGGCAAAACGTCGGCAAAGTTTATGGCTGGATTTTCATGTCGCACCAGATTGGCGCGGCGATCATGGCTTCGGCGGCTGGCGCTATCCGCACCTGGATGGGCGATTATCAGTTCGCTTTTCTATCGGGCGGCGTGATCGCAATGATCGCGGCGGGACTGGCGTTACAGATCAAGTTGAAACCGAAGGAGGCGGCGCCGCCCGCCACGGGCGCGGTGCCCGCTGGAGCGTAAATAACAAAGGATAAAGGCAAAAGGATGAAGGATAAATTCGCAGGTTCGGTATCTTCGTTTAGTCCTTTATCCTTTTGCCTTTGTCCTTTGTTTAGTCCGATTCGGTAAAGTTTGACACGCGCCACTGGTTGCCCTCTTTGCGCGCGGTAATCAACCATTGGCGGGTGAACGAGCTGTCCTCCGACTGGATCGTTCCTTCATAGAGAAAAGTCGATCGTTGCTCTCCTTCTGTTTTTTCCATCAGCCGGTAATGCACTCGCGGCTTCTGGGTTGAGGCGTCGATTTTTTGCCCGCTGGTGAGCCGGATCTCCTCATCGATTTTATGCAGTGCCACACTGACGGCGAGCGCCTTGGCCTTCGGCAAATCGATCGCGACGTAGTGTTGGTCGACGAACTCTTCGGCAACTCCTTGGGCGCTGTTGAGATCGCGGCCGCAGCCGCTCGCCAGCAACACGGCGAAGATCAGGGCGGCGCAAGCGGTGACGCTTGTTTTGGTTAAGAACCTAACTGACATATTCGGTTAGCCAGTCCAGCGCTTCGGTGACGGCCCGTTGCATGTGCATCGGATCGGAAAGACGGTGGTCGCTGCCCGGAAAGATCGAGAGACGCTTTGCGCTCGATAAACAGGCGTGGAGTTCGTACGCTTCTTCGACCGGGATAATTTCATCCGCGTCGCCATGCAGAATCAGAACCGGACATTTGATCCGTCGCACTGAATCGGACACCTGGATGCTTTCTAAATCTTCGAGCAAAGACACATTCAACCTTTGGCCGTTATAAATCGTGAAGCGCTGCTCGCGCCATTGTTGACACTGCGCGAGGGTCAAGATTCGTCTTGGGAAATATTCCGGATGGAGTGGCGCGGCGAGGGTCACGAGAGCCGCCACGGTCGCTTCCCGAGCGGCGAACAATAAAGCCACGGTCCCACCCAGGCTCGAGCCGAATATTGCCGTCTTTCCCGGCTGGCGATTTTGGATCAGCGCGTAAGCGGCTTGCAAATCGTCGACTTCGCCGCTGCAAGTAATGTCTTCGAACTTGCCGCTGGACTCGCCGGCGTAAGCAAAATCAAAACGCAGCGTCAGAATGCCGCGCGCGGCCAGCGCGTCGCTCATGAGCACCAGCTTATCGCTGTTCTTGTTCGACTCCATGCCGTGGCAGAGAATCACCGAAGCGCCGGCAGAATTGGCCTCGGGATGATGAAGCACGCCGCTCAAGGTGTCGCCACGGCAATTGCGAAATAAAATTTTGTCCTGCTCCACGGCCAATAGGCAACGGATAACATAAACGTGCGCCGGCTAAAAGCAAGCAATTCCCCGATTTCGTTCTCGGCCCGGGCGTGATAATCTGCATCAGGCGGGGAAAAACTCTTGGAAGATCTGATCCAACGCTACGCCGATCACCTGCGCCATGAGCGCAACGTTTCGCCGCATACGCTGCGCAACTATTTGAGCGACTTGGCACAATTTCAGCAATTTCTGATCGAGCGCGAGTTGGCGCTCGGGGCCGGCGGTAAAGTCGATGCGCGAAAAGTCGACGTTCACCTCGTGCGCGCCTTCCTGGCGGCGTTGACCCAGGACCGAAAGAAAAGTTCGATCGGCAGAAAGCTCGCCGCCCTGAAAGGGTTTTTTCGCTACTTGCTGACGACTCATAAGATTGCCAAGAACCCGCTGCTGACGATGCACTCGCCCAAACAAGAAAAGCCGCTGCCCGCTTTTCTTTCCGTGGACGACGTATTTCAACTGCTCGGCGCAATCCAGGTCAAGACTCCGCTCGACGCCCGTGACCGCGCCGCACTGGAAGTTTTCTATTCATCCGGCCTGCGCGTGAGCGAGCTGGTCGGGCTCGATTGGGCCGATATCGATTTTCAACTGGGCATATTGCGCGTCGTCGGCAAGGGCTCGAAGGAGCGGATCGTCCCGGTCGGTGAAATAGCTTTGCAGGCGCTACGCGATTATGCGGTGGCGCAACAAAAGAAATGGCAGGTCGCCTGCAAAGGCGAGACCCCGGTTTTCTTGAACAACCGGGGGCGCCGCATTACGACCAGGAGCATGGCGCGCGTCGTCGAGAAGCATTTGAAACAAGCCGGCCTGGCGGTCAAGATGGGACCGCACGGCCTGCGCCATAGTTTCGCCACTCATTTGCTCAACAGCGGCGCCGATCTGCGCTCGATCCAGGAATTACTCGGTCACGCGAGCTTGTCGACGACGCAGCGTTACACGCACGTGAACTTGGATCAATTGACGGCGGTTTATGACAAGGCGCATCCGAGGGCGTGATAAATTTTCGATTTCAGATTTTGGATTTTCGATTGGGAATCCAAAATCGGCAATGTAAAATCTAAAATGTTTCAGGGCACGACCATATTGGCGATTCGTCACGGCGGCAAAGTCGTCGTCGTGGGCGATGGGCAGGTGAGCTTGGGGCAGACGGTGATGAAGCATAGCGCGCGAAAAGTGCGCAAGCTGCATCACGATAAAGTCATTGCCGGTTTCGCCGGCGCGACGGCCGATGCGTTCACGTTGTTCGAAAAGTTCGAGGCGAAGTTGGAACAGTTCAACGGCAATCTCAAGCGGGCGGCGGTCGAATTGGCCAAAGACTGGCGCACCGACCGAGTGCTGCGCCGTCTCGAAGCGCTGATGGTGATCGCGGACGTGAACGATCTGCTCGTCATCTCCGGTGCCGGCGACGTGATCGAGCCGGACGACGATATTATCGCCATCGGTTCGGGCGGCAATTACGCTTTGGCCGCAGCGCGAGTTCTCGTCAAGCACACGCAGTTGGATGCCCGGATGATCGCCGAAGAAGCGATGCACGTGGCGGCAGGCATCTGTGTTTACACCAACGAACACCTTACCTTTGAAGAGTTATCTTAGGGTGCGCGGCTGGCGGCGGACAGTGAAGAAACCGATTCTACAGCACACTCAACCCGCTAGGCGACCCTGACGGGCCGGCCGCGTGGCGCTCCGGAAGCGTCATTCGGCGA
>Ga0157378_10004260_pt1 | contig 12610 bp, 10 predicted proteins | sample M65metaG_FD_115309 | JGI IMG/M metagenome (GOLD analysis project Ga0157378, IMG submission 115309) | Miscanthus rhizosphere microbial communities from Kellogg Biological Station, Michigan, USA - M6-5 metaG | ecosystem: Host-associated > Plants > Roots > Rhizosphere > Soil | place: USA: Michigan...
CGGCGCTGGCTGCCGGCCTCGCCGCACTCGGCGCGGCATATGCGGTTGCGGTCGTCGGCGCCGCGGCGATGGGAGCGATCGCGGAGAAGCCGGAGACGGCCGGCCGCGCGCTGATCTTCGTCGGCCTGGCCGAAGGCATCGCCATCTACGGCTTGATCATCGCCATCATGATCCTCGGGCGGCTCGGATGACGCCTTTCGTGATCGGCTCGCGTGAGGACGTCGCCGGATTCGCGCTCGCGGGAATCGACGGAGTGGAGTGCGTGACGCTAGAGGAGGCCGACGACGCGCTCGCGAAGGCAGGCACCGACTCGCTGATCATCATGTCGGCCGAGCTCGCGCGTGTCGCAACGTCCGGAGCTCTGATCGTCGCGCTTCCGCCGAGGATGTGATGCAGACGCTCGGCAGTCCCGCCTCGATCATTGCCGCCATCCGCGAAGAAGCGGATGCGGAAGCGGAGCGCATCGACGCTGCGACTGCTTCGGAGTTGGCGTCGATCCGTTCGGAAAACGCCAAGGTTGGGATCGCCGATCGGGAAGAGCGGCTCGCTGCCGCTAGTCGAATGAATGAAGAGCGGATTGCGAAGCAGGAGTGGGACGGGCGGCGCGCCGTCATCGAGCAACGAGAGAAATGGATGCAGCGCGTCGTCGCAGCCGCGCGAATGAAATGGTCCGGCGGAGGTCAGTCCACGCGCCGTGAGCAGCTCAATGCGCTCATTCGTGAGTCGGTGTCGCGATTGCCGCGCGGTACGTGCGAAGTTGCCGTGAGCGCTGACGATCGCAATCTTGTCGATGTCCCCGAGACCAACGTCACCACTGCTTCGATCACCGGCGGCTGCATCGTCACGATCGGCGACGTGTCATTCGACAACAGCTTCGAGGCGCGCGTCCGGCGCCTGGAGCCGGAGTGGCGCAACGCGCTGAGCGGGATGTACACGCCATGAGCGACGCCGCCGGACGCATCACCGGGATCTCCGGCTGGGTCGTGCGCGCCCGCGCCACCGTGCCGCTTGCGCTGCGCGAAGTCGTGCTCGTCGGCAACGAGCGGCTCATCGGCGAAGTCATCGCCCTCGATCGAACGGAAGCGACGATTCAGGTCTACGAGGAGACGGAGGGCGTCGCACCGGGCGATCCGCTCTTCGCCACCGGCGAGCCGCTGGCCATCGAGCTCGGGCCGGGCCTCCTCGGCGGCATCTTCGACGGTGTGCAGCGTCCGCTGCGAAGTCTCGCGAATGCCGAAGGCGACTTCATCGGACGCGGTGCGCAGATGCCGTCGCTCGATCGCGAGAAATTGTGGAACTTCAATCCCGAAGCCGAGCTTGGATGCGAGGTCCATGAGGGCGACATCCTCGGGCGTGTGCTCGAAACGCCCGCACTGGTGCATCCGATCGTCGTTCCGCCCGGGACCAGCGGAACGATCGAATGGATCGCCGCCGCGGGACCGCGCCGGATCGCCGACGCCGTTGCGCGTCTCGATGACGGCCGCGAACTGACCATGCTGCAGAAGTGGCGCGCGCGCGTCCGCCGCCCCGTGCGCGAGCTCCTCGTGCCGGATGCACCGCTGATCACCGGACAGCGGGTGCTCGACACGTTTTTTCCGCTGGCGCGCGGCGGAACCGCGGCCATGCCGGGCGGCTTCGGCACCGGAAAAACGGTCACGCAGCATCAGCTCTGCCGCTGGGCCGCGGCGGACGTCATCATATTCGTCGGCTGCGGCGAGCGCGGAAACGAGATCACGCAGCTCATCGACGAACTACCGCGCCTCGTCGATCCGCGCACGAAACGCCTGCTCGCCGAGCGCAGCATCCTCATCGCCAATACGTCGAACATGCCGGTGTCGGCGCGGGAGGCATCCCTGTTTACGGGCGTCACGATCGGCGAGTACTACCGCGACCTCGGATACGACGTGCTGCTGCTGGCCGACTCGATCTCGCGATGGGCCGAGGCATTGCGCGAGATCTCCGGCCGCCTCGGCGAGATGCCCGCCGAGGAAGGCTATCCACCGTATCTCTCCAGCGCGCTCGCCGCGTTCTTCGAGCGCGCCGGCAGCGTGGTGACGCTTTCCGGCAGGCATGGATCGCTGACGATCATCGCCGCCATTTCTCCCCCAGCCGGCGATCTCACCGAGCCGGTCACGCGGCACGCATCGCGATTCGTGCGCACGTTCTGGACGCTCGACCGCCAGCTCGCCGCCGCGCGCGTGTTTCCGGCCGTGAGCACGCGATCGTCGTACAGCGAGGTTCCGACGGGCGTGTCGTGCTGGTGGTCGGAGAATGTGTCCGCGCAGTGGGCGCCCACGCGGGACGAGGCGCTCAAGTTTCTCGAAGAAGCGTCGCTGATCGAAGAGACCGCGAGGCTCGTCGGCGTCGACAGCCTGCCCGAGCGCGAGCGCTATCTCCTGCGGCTTGCCGGCGCGTTTCAGGAAGGCTTTCTTCAGCAGGACGCCTACGACGCGAACGATGCGTGCTGCGCGCCGGCCCGGCAGATGGCGTTGCTGGAGACGTTCATGCGCGTGCGGAGCGAAGGTCTCGCACAGATCGCGAACGGAGCGGCCGTCTCGACCGACTTCGCGGCGCTGCAGCGGATGAAGACGGAGTCGCCGTCATGACCACCGCCGGCCTGGAACGCCGCGGATTGGCCGAATTGCGCGGGCCGCTTGCCTTTGTCGAAGGCGTCTCCGGCATTGCCTTTCACGAGTTCGTCGATCTGGTCGGGTCCGACGGCGAGACCCGTCCCGGCCGCGTTCTCTCGACGACGGAGAAGGGCGCCATCGTCGAGATCTTCGGCGTAACCGATGGCCTGCAGCTCGACGCGTCGCGGGTTCGGTTCCACGGCCGGCCGATGCGCTTCAGCGTCGGTCCGGAGTTGCTCGGCCGCGTGTTCGATGGGCTTGGACGTCCCCGCGACGGCTTGCCGCCGTCGGCATGCGAGGATCGCCGCACGATCAACGGATCGCCGATCAATCCCTGCCGCCGCGCCTATCCGCGCGATTTTCTCGAGACCGGGATCTCTTCGATCGATGCGCTGAACAGCATCGTCCTCGGGCAGAAGATCCCGATCTTCACGGAGAGCGGCCTGGCGCATGACGACCTGGCGATGCAGATCATCCGCCAGGCCCGCGCCCCGGGAGTGGAAAAATTCGCGGTCGTCTTCGCGGCTCTCGGCCTGCCACGCGATACCGCGGCGCGGTATCTCACCGGCCTGCAGGCCAGCGGCGCGCGCGGCCGCGTCATTGCGTTTCTCAATCTCGCCGATGACCCGGCCGCCGAACGGCTCATCACGCCGCGGCTCGCGCTGACGGCGGCCGAGTACCTCGCCTTCGATGCCGGCTATCACGTCCTGGTCGTACTGCATGACATCACCAACTACGGCGAGGCGCTGCGCGAGATCTCCGCGGCGCGCGGGGAGGTGCCGAGCCGGAAAGGGTACCCGGGCTATCTCTACAGCGATCTCGCCTCGCTCTTCGAGCGCGCCGGGCGGATCACCGGCCGGCCCGGTTCGATCACGCAGATCCCGATCGTCACGCTGCCCTCGGGCGATCTCACGCATCCCATTCCCGATCTCACCGGCTACGTCACCGAAGGACAGATCGTCCTCGACCGCGAGATTGCGCGGCGCGGCATCTACCCGCCGGTGGCGGTTCTGTCGTCCCTGTCGCGGCTGATGTCGGACGGCATCGGCGAAGGCCGCACGCGCGACGATCATCCGGATGTGGCCAGGCAGCTCTACGCGGCCGTGGCGCACGTGGAGCGCGCCCGCGGTCTGGCGTCGATCATCGGCGTCGACGAGCTGACGGAGATCGAGCGGACCTACCTCCGGTTCGGCGAACGCTTCGAGCGCGAAGTGCTCACGCAAGGCGGTGAGGAATCGCGGACGATCGCGCAAACTCTCGATCGCGCATGGAGCGTGCTGCGCGAATTGCCGCGCGCCGAACTGACCCGCGTCCGTGCCTCGGTCCTCGACAAGCACTACACGCCATGATCGGCTCAGCCACCCGTTCGCGCCTCTTCGAACTGCGCCGCGACCGCTCCGCCGCGCGCCACAGCGCGGAGCTTCTGGACCGGAAGCGCGAAGTCCTGCTGCGCGAGATCGCCCGCCGCGAACGATTGCGCAACGAGCTTCGTGCCGTCGTCTCCGCGAAGTACACGGAGGCGCATCTTCGCCTCCGCATCGCCCGCGTTGAGCTGGGCCTGCGCGGCGTCGAAGCCGCGGCCCTCGCGCAGCCGTGCCACCAAACCATCGATCGCCGCGAAACCTCGGTCATGGGCGTCCGCATCCCGCAGCTCCGCGCAACCGTCGCGCCGTATCGCGCCTTCTACGGCGCCGCCGCCACCACGGAATCGCTGGACGAGTGCGGCGCGGCCTTCACCGATCTCATCCCCCACCTCGTGGAGCTCGCCCAGGAAGAGAACGCCGTCACCCGCCTCGCGCTGGCCATGCGCAAAACGACAAAACTCGTCAACGCCCTGCAGAAGGTCGTCCTCCCTCGGATCGAACACGAGATCCGCGCCATCGTCGACGGCATCGAAGAAGACGAACGCGACGAGTCCGTGCGGCGGAGGGTGGGAGTCGCGCAGTCAGTGCGCCATCTTCAGTAGTACAGGAGGATTCCGCGCGAGGAGTCACTTTGCCAAACCATCTTGCGCGATCATGGTGGAACCATGACAGAAGAAGCCGAACATCGGTTGTCGCCCGAGCGGTGGCTGCAATTAGACCCGAACTTCTCGTTTTACAAGTTCTCGGAGGCCGACGGATTTCAACCAATGACACCGAAAGATTGGGTGCCTATCTGGCGCGACAGCACACTCGTCGCGCCTGTTCCAGTCGACATCATCAATCGATTCGAACAGGCTCGCGCGTGCATCGCATACGGATGCTTTTTCTACCCTCTCTATGGTCTTGGCATCGGACAACTGCTGCGCGTCGCGGATGCTGCGCTACTCGTCAAATGCGGACAGCTCGACGCTCCGAAGAAGATTAAGACGTTTGAACAAAGAATTGACTGGCTGGCGTCTGTTCGTGGTGCAGCCGATTTCGATGCGACCTATTGGCACCGGCTTCGGCGCTTTCGAAACGAGGATGTCCATGACCGCCCGGCGACGATTGTTGCGCCTCCCTCTGCACAGAGCTTCCTTCGTGCGGTGAGTGATGAAATCCAACGCCTCTTCGAGCAAAGTGATTGAACGTAAACCAATTGGTCTCGGACACGCGAGATGCACGAATCAGTGCGCCATCTTCAATAGCGCAAGCGCTTCCGCGATCGCGACCTTGTCATCGTCGCCGGGATGGATCTCGAAGCGGATGCCGCGGCCTTCGGCGTACTTTGGCGCGGCTTCGATGAGCGGAAGGATGTTGTCGCGCAACTCGCTGGCGCGTGCCGCGGCCGCTGCTTTTTCGCCGAGGGCGAGGGAAACCTGAAACCAGCCGTCGCAGGGCAGCAGGTAAACGATCGTTCGCTTGCCGTGGTTGATGCGCGCTGACCATCCGATCTTTCTGCTGGTGAAGGCCCAGACGATGTCCACCGGCGGAAAGTGCTCCGCGAGACGCGCGATCAGTTCCTCCCACAAGCCGGCCGTTCCGGCCAGCGCCGCGCGCAATGTCTCGTCAGACGGCGGCGTGCTCTTGTCGGGAAAGAAGCTCAACGGCACTACGGGAAGCATACGGGTCGCACCGTCACTTCGCCATGCTCAGAAGCGTCGCTTCCAGCTCGACCGGAATGCCCAGGTGGTAGCCCTGTCCGTGGTCGACGCCGATCGCACGAAGCGCGTCCGCGTGCGCTTCGCTCTCGACGCCCTCGGCGATCACTTCCTTTCCCAGGATTCGTGCGACCGTGTTGACGGCCTGCACCAGCGCGCGATTCGTGGCGTTGGTATCGAGATCGCGCACGAACGTACGATCGAGCTTGATGTAGTCGACGGCCAGAGCGCGCAGATATCCGAAGGAAGAAAAGCCGACGCCGAAATCGTCGAGCGCGATCAGGCAGCCGAGGTCTTTCAGACGGCTGATCCAGTTGCGTGCGCTGCCGAGATCGGAAATCGCCGCGGTCTCTGTGATTTCGAATGAGATCCGGCCCGGCTCGATGCTGCTCGAGCGGAGACGTTCCTGGATGTACCTCAGCAACTGTTCATCGTTGAGACTTCGCGCGGAGAGGTTCATGAAGATGCGCAGCGTCCGCTCCGACTCGAGAATGCGCATCACCTCGTCGAACACCCATCGATCGATCTGCGGCATCAATCCGTAACGCTCGGCGGCGGGGAGGAACTTGTCGGGCGGGATGATCGCGCCGTCCTCGCCGCGCATGCGGATCAGCGCCTCGAAATGCAGCGGCTCTCCGTTGTCGAGCTGGATGATCGGCTGGAAGGTCAGAGCGAAGCCGCCGTCGCGAAGCGCAGAGCGAACCCTGGCCAGCCAGCGCGTGACTTCGTGCACGACCTCGCCCGTGGCCAGCGGATAACCGGCTACACGGTTCTTGCCATGCTCTTTGGCGGAGTACATCGCCGTGTCCGCGTGGGCGACCAGCGTTTTCGGATCCTCATCGGCCCCGAGCATGGCGATGCCGATGCTGATCGTGACGGCGTAGACGATGCCTTCATGCTCGAACCACATCGCTTCGACGGCGGCGCGCAGACGTTCTGCGATGTCGTACGCCAGCTCTCGTTCAACGTTCTGAAGGAGCACGACGAATTCGTCGCCGCCGAGACGGGCCAGAAAATCGCCGGGCCGGAGCTGTGCCTGCATGAGCGACGTGATCTCGATGAGCAACTCATCGCCGACCGGATGTCCGGCGGTGTCGTTGACGAGCTTGAACTCGTCGACGTCGAGAACGAGGATTGCGGCCTGACGGCTGGCGCGGACGTCATGTGTGAAGCGGGCCAGCTGCGCTTCGAATGCGCGCCGGTTGGGGAGCGATGTGAGCGTGTCGTGGAGCGCCAGAAACCGAATCTGCTCCTCCTGCTTCTTCCGTTCGCTGATGTCCTGCTTGATGGCTACGAAGTGCGCGATCTTGCCGTTCTCATCGCGGACCGGCGTGATGGTCTGTTCCTCGGGATAGATCGTCCCGTCCTTGCGGCGGTTGAACATCTCGCCGCGCCAGATTTCGCCGGCGTTCAGTTGCTGCCACATGCGCTTGTAAAACGCGCCGCCGTGATTTCCGGAGCGGAGAATTCTCGGCGTGTCGCCGATCGCTTCTTCGGCCGTCCAACCGGTAAGCGTCGTGAACGCCGGGTTGACCCATTCGATGACTCCATTCGTATCGGTGATGACGATGGCGTTTGCCGCCGACTCCAAGGCGACGCGCTGCAGACGGATCTTGTCCTGCCCCATGCCGGCAATCAGCGACAGCGTGATCTCGTCGGCGAAGCTGCCCATCTCCTCGTTCATCTCCTCCCCGAAGGCGTATTTCTCGGTCGAAAAGATCGTCAGAGCGCCGAGTGTCTGACCGTGAGCGGAGAGTGGAAGTGAAATGGATGATTTGAGGCCGTGCTCCGCAGCCTTGCTTCGCCAGCGCGCGAAATTCGGATCGGTCTCGACGTCGCAGATCTGCACGCGTCCTTCACGGATCGCGCGTCCCGTGGGGCCGAGCGACGCCGCTCCCTGATCCCAGCGGACGTCGATACCGGACAGGAACGCTGACGCAGAGCCAGCGGAGCCGCGAATGGCAACGCGGCCATTGCGCTGTTTGATACTGATCTGAACCAGTGCGTAGCCATTGAGCTCGACGAGCTGCGTGCAGATGAACTCCAGAATCGACTCGGCTGCCTGACCGCGCAGAATCGCGCCGTCGATTTCATGAATGATCGACTGCAGCAACTCGCGCCGGCGCCGGTGCGCCAGATCCCGCGCCACGCAGAGCACGATCGGCTCGCCGCCAACCTCGGCCCGCACGGCGCTCACTTCGAGCGGGAGCAGACTGCCATCCTTTCGGCGGTGGGTGCACTCACAGGTGCGCGGTTCTCCCGACTCCAGAGTCCGCTGGATCGCGCATCGTTCCCCGCTGTAGCAGAGCTTGGCCACGGGCATTCCGACCAGCTCCGCGGCCGGTCGACGATAGGCGGCGGCAGCCGCGGCATTGATCTCCACGATGCGACCGCTGCCATCGATGAAGATGGCCAGGTCGTGCATCGTTTCGGCGAGAAGGCGGTACTTGCCGAGAATCCAATCCGGCGTCTGCGCCGGTACGACATTCGTCACTCCGCTGATCGTGGACGGGGCGCGGCGGCGCAAGCATGACGGCGCTCACCTGCAGGTGTGACGTCGTCGATGAGATGCCCCATTGCCCCTCACACAGGCGCCGGAAGCCGGCGCAGTAGGGTTACCGCGAAGTGACGCGCGCGACGACATTGCTCACCGAGCGTTGTGAGCTGGCGCGAACAAACACCTTCTGTATCTCGACGATGGCGATCGGCAGCAGCCCACACATCGCGAGCACAACGCCATCGATGGCGAACAGTGGAGTGAGATCCAGAAGGTGAGCCAGCGGCCGGAATGTGATCGCGACCATCTGGAGCGCAACCACTGTGACTGCCGCGGCCCAGAGGTGGAAGTTGTCGAAGAGGCCGGTGGCTGCCGACGCCACGCGCGAGCGGCAGTTGAACGTATGGCCGAGCTGCACGGCGACGAGCGCGGTCAGAGCGACGGTTCGGGCGTGCGCTCCCTCGCCCCATGTATGCAATGCCCACAAGTACGCGGCCAGAGCGACGGCGGCGAGCATCGCCCCCTGCCATCCGATCAGCAGGAGAAATGACTGGTTGAGAAGATCGCCGCCGCGGCGCCGCCCACGCATGCGCCGCGGCTGCGGCGGTTCGAGTGCGAGTGCAAATGCGGGGAAGATGTCGGTGACCACATTCATCCAGAGGATCTGCAGCGGAAGAAGGGGGAGCGGAAGGCCGGCGATGATCGCCGTGAACACCATCAACACCTCGCTGAGGTTGTCAGAGACGAGCAGGTGAACGAACTTGGTGATGTTTGCGTAGATCGTCCGCCCTTCCTCAATCGCGGTAATCACGGTGCCGAGGTTGTCGTCGGTCAGAACCAGATCGGCGGTTGCCTTCGCCGCGTCGGTGCCGCTCTTACCCATTGCCACGCCGATATCGGCGCGCCGTAGTGCCGGGGCATCGTTCACTCCATCACCGGTTACAGCGACGATCTCGCCTGCCTTACGGAGAGCATCGACCACTCGCAACTTATCCTCTGGAGTAATCCGCGCGAATACATCCGTCTCCCGGACGAGCTGCGTCACTTCGGCCTCGCTGCGGTCCGCGAGCTCGCGGGCGTGGACGACGACGGGAGGACGATCGCCGCTCAACCGCAGCTCGCGTGCGATGGCGCGCGCCGTCTCGACCTGATCGCCGGTCAGCATCACGATGCGTATGCCTGCATCGTGGGCACGGGCAATCGCTTCCGCCGCGGCGGGACGCGGAGGATCGGCGAGCGCTGCGAAGCCGAGAAACGTGTAGCCGCTCGACAGGTTCCGGTCGTCGCTGCTCTTCGCGAAGGCGAGAATGCGCAGGCCGGTGGATGCGAGCTGCTCGTTCCTTTCCGACAACTCGGAAGCATTCGCCGGGCTCAGGTCGCTGCACATCTTCAGGACCACCGAGGGCGCGCCTTTGAGCGCCACGAGACCGTTGCCGTCGGGGGTTTCGTGCACCGTGATCATGTGTCTCGTCGCGGGGTCGAACGGCACCTCGCTCACTTTCCGGTGCGTCTGCCGCAGGCTGGCGACGTCGATGCCGGCCTCCGTTGCCGCAACCACCAGCGCGACTTCGGTCGGATCGCCGACAGCCGCACCGTCATCGATCACGGCATCGCTGCAGAGCGCTCCGATGCGGAGGAGCTCCTGCGAATCGGCAGCTTCGACCTGGCGCACTGTGAGCTGATTCATCGTCAGCGTTCCGGTCTTGTCCGTGCAGATCACCGTCGTGCTGCCGAGCGTTTCCACGGCGGGAAGCTTTCGGACGATTGCATGACGCCGGGCCATACGCAGGACGCCGACGGAGAGAATGAGCGTAGTGACGGCCGGCAGGCCTTCCGGGACGGCCGCCACGGCCAGACTGATTCCGACTTCGACCATCGCCCACAACGGATTCCCGCGAAGAACGCCCGCGATCGCCACCACGGTGCCGACGCCGAGCACGATCCAGACGAGCTTGCGTCCGAGGGAAGCGAGACGTTGCTCCAGCGGCGTCGGTTGCAGCTCGATGGCGCGAACCAGGCGGCCGATCTTTCCCAGCTCGGTCGCTTCTCCTGTCGCCGTCACGACCGCCCGCGCCCGCCCAGCCGTCGCGAGCGTGCCGAGGAAAACCATCGGCGTGCGCTCGGCAAGCGGGGCATCCGCAGGGACGGTGTCGGCAGACTTGGTGACCGGAGCGCTTTCGCCGGTGAGCGCTGCTTCCTCCACGCGCAGCGCCATCGTTTCGATCAGCCGGGCATCCGCCGGAATGTGTGCACCGGGATCGAGAAGGATCACGTCACCCGGGACGAGGTCCTCCGCGTCGATGTTGGATTGCACCCCGTCGCGCAGAACACGCGCCGTCGTCCGTACCTGAATCCTGAGGCTTTCCAGGGCGTGCTCGGAACGCCATTCCACGATGAAGCCGACCAGCGCGTTGATCAAAAGCACGCCGATGATGGCGGCTCCTTCGGCAACGTCGTGTGTCGCGAACGCGATCGCCGCTGCCGCTGCCAGCAGCGCGATGACGATGCTGTAGAACTGGCGTGCGGCGATGCTCCACAACGAGCGGCTGGCATCGCGGATGACGACGTTCGTGCCGAAGCGCTCCCGCCGTCGATCCACCTCCGCGCCGGCGAGCCCACGGCTCGTATCGACACGCAGCTCTTCCGCGACGGCAGCCGCTGGCCGCGAGTAGGGCTTGTCCGGTAGTTGCGTGCATTCCACGCCGTACAGCGTAACGTCCGGGAGTGAGTGCGACGCGAGCGTTGTCACGATGCTGTGTGACGGCGGATGCAGAGCGCCAGCCGCGATCGGAACATCTTCGCTTCATGAGCACGATGACGGTGTCGTTTCCGGGCGGAGTTGCTGTCGACGCGGCGTACGCGGGCCATACGGTGCATACCGATCAGCCGCGGTCGGCCGGAGGAACGGATGCGGCGATGTCGCCGTTCGACCTCTTCCTGGCATCCATCGGTACCTGCATGGGGTTTTACGCGCTCCGCTTCTGTCAGGAGCGGAATCTCTCGACCGAGGGGTTGGGCCTGACGCTGGAGCCGCTCCGTGAAGGGGATGGCAAGCGCGTGACAGCGCTGCGAATCGCGGTGGACCTTCCGCCAGCGTTTCCGGCGAAGTATCGAGGCGCCATCGAACGCGCGATCGACCACTGCGCGGTGAAAAGCCAGTTACTGAATCCGCCGCGCTTCGAGCTGCGCGTGAGCGAAGCCAACGGTCCGGAGGAGGCGTCGTTATGACAATCATCTGTGCCACCGATTTTTCCCAACCCGCGGCTGATGCCATCGACGTCGCGGCCGATATCGCCATGAAACGGGGCGAATCGCTGCTGCTGTGGCACGCGGTTGAACCGCAAGCCGGCGATCCTGTCAGTGCGTACGTGGAGCCGGTCCGCGCCGGCCGCGCCTCACGGCTGGAGCGCGAAGCGGAACGCATCCGCGGTCGCGGCGTTGCCGTGGAATGCAGCGCGGTCATCGGCTGGCCGGAAGACGAGCTCCCGGCGGGAATGCCGGCCGAGACGACGCTGCTCGTCATCGGCGCGCGGGGACATCGAGGCGGCGCTCACTGGCTTGTGGGCAGCGTCGTCGAGCGGCTCGCGCGCGTCGTCACCGTCCCGATGCTTGTCGTTCGCGACGCAGTGGCGCTGCGAACGTGGCTTGACGGTACTCGCAGACTCAACGTCGTCATCGCGTCGGACCTGAGCGCCGTTTCCGACTTCGCTCTGCGCCGCGCCAACATCCTCCGGAAACTCGGTCCTTGCGATGTTGAGCTCCTCTTCGTCGAGTACCCTCCTGTCGAGTACGCCCGCCTGGGCGTGACGGGCCAGATCTGCGTTCATCGGCCGCATCCTCTGATCCATGAAGTGCTGACGCGCGAGCTCGTCGAGCGCGCCGAAACGATCAACCTCGGCGGCGAAGTTACGACCCGGATCGGCAAGACCCTCGGCATGACTGGGCCGGCGATCGCTCTCGAAGCGGAGAAAGTGCATGGGGATCTCATCGTCGTCGGCTCGCATCAGAGAACGGCGATTTTGCGTCTCTGGTACGAGTCGGTGGCAAACGGCGTCCTTCATTCGTCCGAGACCAATGTGCTTCTCATTCCGTTCCACGCAGCGGATGAAGATCTTCGCGCGCTGGAACCGCCGCGCATGACGACGATCATCGCCGCGACCGATTTCTCGCCGTGCGGCAATCATGCTGTGAGCTGGGCGTGCGCGATGGCTCGGCCGGAGACGCATGTGGTGATCCTCAACGTGGCAGATAACGAATCGGCGGCCGCGGAGGCATCGAACGAAGTGGAGCAGGTCAGGCAAGCCGTGTCGGGAACGAGCGCTGGCCGTGTGGATAGCGTCGTGATCGTAGGAAAGGAAATCGCCGCCACGATCTGTGCGATCGCGGAACGTCTCTCCGCGGATGCTGTGATCGTCGGCC
>Ga0157378_10004261_pt1 | contig 12607 bp, 7 predicted proteins | sample M65metaG_FD_115309 | JGI IMG/M metagenome (GOLD analysis project Ga0157378, IMG submission 115309) | Miscanthus rhizosphere microbial communities from Kellogg Biological Station, Michigan, USA - M6-5 metaG | ecosystem: Host-associated > Plants > Roots > Rhizosphere > Soil | place: USA: Michigan...
GGTTTCAAAAACAATTGAACGCGCACAAGAACGAGTTGAAAAACATAATTTTGATAACCGTAAGCACTTAATTGAATATGATGACGTTCTCAATCAACAACGTATTGTTGTCTATAATCATCGTCTTGATGCCCTTGAAGGGGATCAACGTATCTATGAGCTTATTCGTGACTTTATTATAACCATCGTACAAGACCTTATTGCTCATAATGCACCAACACGAGACCTCAAACCTGATCAGATTGCAAAGATATATGAAGCGTTAGAATATATGACTGCGCTGACTGCTCATAATTTTAAAACATCAAAAATAAATACTGCTAATGTTGAAACATTTGAAACAGATTTAATTAATTTTTTACTTGCGTACTATGAACGCTACCGAAGTCAACAGGATGCGATTGTGATTAAAGCAGCAGAAAAATGGCTTGTACTTGAAACCATCGATTCTGCATGGCGACAACACATGCTTAATCTTGATCATCTCAAAGAAGGAATTGGATTGCGTGGCTGGGGGCAAAAAAACCCTCTTATTGAATACAAGCGTGAAGCATTTGAAATGTTTCGTGAAATGATGACCCATATCCGTTTTGATATTGTTCATCATATTTTTAATCTTAATGTTACACAATTTAATAGCCAAGAACTTGAAAAACGTCGCGATGCAGAACTTGACCAACTCAATCTTGTATCGGGCGATTCTCCTGAGAATAAAAAGTAAAAGATCTTTAATTTATTTTTTGATCATTGGTAACTCCCGTACCATCGAGGTATGGGGGTTTTCATTTTTTGTAATGGTAAACAATTGAGCAGCCCCTTGATTACCTTCCAAATCTGAATATTTTAGCTGAGGATTACCACTCTTACCACAGGTATTTTGTTGACAGGTATACAAAGGCCTAAATGAATCTGGTTGAGATTGCTTAATACATACATCAAAATATGCATGATTTTCAGGACTACCAAAACGCCGCCTACCATATTTTTTAATAAAAAAACTAATTTTATTATTTCTATTACGAATCATTATTGTGTTGTTAGAATCATTAATAAACGTTATCATACACGCATCTAATTGAGGAAAAATAGCTCCGATACAGAGAACTATCGTTATTGTTGCTCTATACCATTTTTTTATCATGTTCTTTCCTTTTTTAAATAAAATAACTCTTTCTTTATTTAATATCGTATACCTTGCAATATCCTAATAGCAATAATCATATCGATTCTTTATCAAAATAACGCAACAATTCACGCAAATTATCAATATTATCAATGTCTTATTGAAATTATTGATAACAACCGTGTCTTTTTAGAAAAATGAATAAAGTTAGAAGACTGTAATGCATAGATGGGGTTGAGATGAATATAATAATCAAAATTACCACTCTCTTATGCTGCTTTATGGTGCCCATGCATTCTTTTGGCATGCGAGCGCCTCAACAATCATTTAAAATAAAACCTCCTGCTGTAAAAAAAATACAATTACCGCAAACCCCTACAACATATCAACAAGAAACTATTCCTGTTTATAAAGCACCCCTAGAAATAAAGCCTTCCCCTCCTGCAACATATCAAGAACTTATTGCTGCATTACAAAACAAACAAACGGTAACAATCACGGATTTTTTACACTGTCTTGAAGATGCAAAAAAACATAACTTAAAAATTTATTTTATTTCAACCGAGCTAATCAACTCTTTTAAAGAAAAAGAAAAAATTTTAGATCTATTTAAACAAAGTATTTCTAATCCTGAATTATTTAAAGATGAAACAGACACTATTTTTTTTCAGGCTCATACAATTCCAACAGGATCTATATGCTTAGTAAGCCAAAATTTATATAAAAAACAGAAAACTCCAACAATACTTGTCAAACTAACTACTACTCCAAAAACCAGACAAGATAAACTCACTATATTAAATACATTCAACATCATAGGCACAGAAAGCGCTCCACAAATACAACAAGTAGACAATATATTATTCCCTCTTACAACAAATATGGAACTTGATACTATTTATGATACAGTAATGGCCGAAAGCGAACGCATAAAAAAACTTCCCAAAGAAGAGGTTCCAACACCAATCATCTCAGAACCAGAAAAAAAAGTTGTGTCAAAACCGGTAGTTGAAATAGTGCAACCAGAAAAGCAACACGAACAAATTGCCCTAGCAGAAAAATATTCACCTCTCGCGCAACAAATACAATTAATGGGCGTAATGCCCGTAAAATTCAAAGATGAAGCTAAGGAATGGATCAGAAAGCTTAACACAGGCTCTCTTGAGCCATCAAAAATTGACCAAGCGCAAAAGTTTTTTGAAGATCTTGCTGCCAGAAGACAAAAAATAGAAGAAGAAGCTGCTGTACCCACAATTTCACTTATGGATCTCATCGCACAATTACAAAATAATGAAACAGTAACAATTACAAACTTTCTGCAAGCCCTCGATGATGCAAAAAATAAAAACTTATCGCTCTATTTTGTTTCAACCGATTTCATCAACTCTCTTTCAGAAGAATTACAAAAAAAAATTGAATTTTTATTTTCAATCAGCGCATCCAATCCTGATAAGGATAACAATACACTATTTAGAGTCTATACAATTCCAAATGGATTTGTTTGCTTGGTAAGCACAAGTATATATATTAATATTTATGGCAGTTCAGCTATGTTTATTACGCAAGAAATACGACCTAGTCTAGATAAAAAAATCACCATATTAAATACATTTAATATAAAAGAAAACGGCAATACAGATGAAATAAAGAATCAAGGAATATTATCCTTTACTCTTGCAGCAAACACTGAGATACAAGGCCTTTATGATGCCGCGGTAGCAATTAAAGGAGTAAAAGAACTTATCGAAAAAAAACTAGACATAAAAAAAGCTTCATTAGGACCAGAAATAAAGATTGAAAAAAAAACCACACAATCAATAATTACACAACCAACACAAAGCTTAAATACTCCACTAGAGATATATGAGATAGAATTAGGATGAAAATAGTTAGGTAATAAAAAAATTATGAATAAAATAATGATATATATAATAACCAAATTTATTATACTCTTATTCTATTTTTTATTACCAACTAATAATACATACGCAATGGAAAAAATCGCAAAAGCAGTCGGAAAAACATTCCAACAAGCAGGCCCAAAAGTTAGCGGTTCAATGTTAACAGGATACGAAAGAGCTCAATCAGACATAATTATACAACAGCCCACCGCTGGTAAATTTTCCAGCACAACTGGATCATTTCCTTTCTCCCATCCATCAGATATACCTTCATCCAAATTTAAACCATTTTTTGAACAACAAGAATCTTCTGAATCTGAACAACCAGCTCCTAAAGGTGTAGTTCATATAATTCCAAAAACTCCACTCAGTATACTCGTTGAAGAATTAAACTCTCAATCCACCACACCAATACCCAAAAATCTTTGGAAGAATGCCGTAAGCCGAGCGAAAAGACTAGGATATCGATTGGGATTCGTAACTAAAAAAGCAGAACAAACAGCCTTAGAGCAAATAGACATAAAATATAATTGGCCAATTAACGCAGGATTTCAAATTTTAATGCCTTATACAAAAGGCAACGCTAATCCTCGTGTTTTTATGGAACTAGGAGAGGACCCGCAAGCAGTTGGACTGTTCTTACGCACTCCCGAGCCACTTAAACCAAAATTCACTAAAGCACAAAAAGAATTAGAAGCAGCACAACAGCATGCACAAGAGAAAGCCAAACAAGAACTAGCTTTAAAGAAAAAAAAAGAAGCTACTGATGATTTAAAAGCCAAGGAAATTGAAGCAAAAAACCAACGAGACATAAAAGACGCTCAAGATGCTGCAGAAATGGAAACCTTATTACAAGAAATAGAAGAAGCTGAAGTAAGGGGAACTATAGAAAAATCTGCAAAAGAAGATTTAGAAAAAACAGAAGAATATAGTAAAAAAATTACCGCCGAACGAAAAAAATTAGAAGAACAATTAGCAAAAGAGCAGCAAGCACTAACAGCGTTAGAACAAGAACGACTCACTAAAAAATCCGAACATGAACAACAATTAAAAAACATTGAACAAAGAACAGCTCAGAAGCTCGCTAAAGAAGAACAAAACAAAGAAGCATTTCTCGCTGAACAAAGAATTAAAACTGCTGCACGCAAAAAGGAATTAGAAGAAATTGAGGCTGCATCGTTACAAGCACAGAGCGATGCGCTTAAAGCAGAACAAGATCTTATTGAAGCACAAACTAAACTTGATAATGCAACAACAAAAACCCAACAAGAAGAAATCAATGTGCAAATAAAACAAAAGCAATTAGAACAAGAACAACAAGATATAAAAAAACTTGAAAAAGAACACACTGAGATAGAAAGTACTATTAAAGAAATAAAACAAAACAAAGAGGCCACTCAATTAAATCTTACTGCTCAACTACAACAAATTGAAGCTGATACCGCAACAGCTCTTGCACAAGCAGAACAAAACTACATTAAAGACCTAGAAGAAAGTAAAGCTAAACTCAGCAAAACTCAATCATTTATAGATCTTGATTATAATGAACAGCAAAATACAATTGCCCAATTAGAAAATGAATCAAAAGAAAAAACTACTGCAACAGAATTATCAATAAAACAACAAAAAGAAGCTACAGCAAAAAAAAATCAAGAAGATGCTATAAAAGAACAACAAGAATATGATGCTCAACAAGCTCAATTACTAAAATCAAAAGATGCAATCACCACTATTATAAAAACCAGAGACGAAAAAGCTCAACAATTTGCGTTAGAAATTAAACAAATAAAAGATCAGCAAGCTGCTGATAAACTTAAATTACTAGATCTTCAAAATAATATAAAGACAATACAACAACAAAAAGATGCTGCTCAATCAAATCTTACCAAGACGCAAGAACAAATTATTCAAGCAAAAAAAGATGAAGAAAAAAAAGCAGAACAAGAACGCCTGGAAGAAGAACTTGCTGATCTACAAGCTAAGCTACGGGCTATTGATACAGCTACGCAAAAAGCAAAAGACGATGCTGTAATAAGAGCTGAAAAACTTAAAATTGAGCAAGAACAATTATTACAAGATGAATTAACCAAAATAAATGTTGAAGAACAAGCTACTACAAAACAAGAACAACAAGCTAGAGATACAAAACTTGCCGAAACCAAACAAAAAATAGCTCAACTTCAACAAACATCACAAGAGCTGACCAAATCACACACTGCTAAACTACAAGCTGTAAAAAAAGAATCACAAGAAGCACTCCAAACTTCAATGGAAAAAATAAAACAAAAACAGATTGATCTAGCACAAAAAGAACAAAAAGAAATTTCTGAAATAGAAATTGCAGAGCAAAAAGATCTCGCCATGAGTGCACAAAAACTTCAAGAAAAAAGAGAACAATTGGCTCAAAAACAAGCTACTGAACAAAAAACATTAGAGCAACAAGAGGCTCAAATAGAAGCAGACCACACAATCGCAGAACAAAAAGCTCAAACAGAGCATGAACAAAGAATTGCCCAATTAAAAGCTAAACAAGAACAGCTCATACAACAAGAGCAGATTAAAGAACAACAAATTGCTCGAGAAAAAGACGAACAAATGAAAAAAGAGCATGCTAAAACTCTTGAACAAATAAACACCAAAAAAGAACAATTAAACAAAGAACTAACAAAATTAAATGCTGATGAGCTTATTGCGCAACAAAAACGCCTACAACAAAAAATAGAAAAAATTACAAATATTGAACAACAAAAAATTGAGCTTTTAAACAAAGGAAAACGCCAACTTGCTGAATTAGATATTGAAGCAAAAAAAGATCTCGAAATAATAACGCAAAAAAATAAAGAAAACCATGAACAATCAATGCAAAAAATTGCTGCTGAGCAAGAAACATTAAAACAAGAGCTTGATACCCTAAAACAAAAAGATCTCAATGAAATAATTCAAAAAACCAAAGATCAAAAAGAACAATTAATCAAAGATCGATTAGCTGAACAAGCAATACGCCAACAAACACTTATTCGCATTGAAGGCGAGCTAGAAATAGCTAAAAAAGCAGCTCAATTAGCAAAAGAAAAACGAGAGATTTTTGAACAAACAAGAAAAACTATACAAGCAAAAAGAGATGCAGAAAAAGTTGCTGATCAACTAAAAACTGCAGAAGAAGCTAAACTAAAATCTATTAAAAAAATTCAATTACCTGACCCTGCGCTTCTTGAAGCTGAAACATTATCTGAAATACAAGAAATTAATGAACCACAAGAAATAAATCAGCCATCAATAGAAGAGCCAACACTAGAAGCGATTAAAAAAATTCAATTACCTGACCCTGCGCCTCTTAAAGCTAAAACAATATCTGAAATACAAAAAATAAATCAGCCACCAATAAAAAAACCAACACTAAAAGTGGTAGAAAAAATAAAACACGAGCTAAAATATGAAATGCCTAAAATTGAACCAAAAAGAATTGTAATACGCACCGATGGACCTGGTGGTCCCGACCCAGATCCATTAGATCGATCAGAGACGTATACACCAAAACCAATAATACCAAAGCCACCAATAAAAAAAATAAACCCAATAAAAATTGAACCTTTTCCTGATATAACTCCAATTCCACCAGCCGAAGTCGTCATACCAATAACATTTCCCCCTCTACCAGATATAGAACCAACTCCACAAACAACAACCCCTATCAGCACGACACCATCATATAGACAACCAGCAACTGCTGTCACCCCTACGCTAAAAATACCGTTGGATTATTATTCTAAACCTGCCGTAACAGCACAACCCCATTATTGGGGGCAAAACTTGAGAACGACTTATAGTGGGAACAAACTTACTCCCACCAAAAGCCAAAAACCACTGCCTACAGCCCCTTCTTTATTCTCCCCATCACCATCATATTCCCCCATGGTTGAACAAAGCGATGAACCTATTTTATCTGGGGAACAACACGCAGGAGCCTTGCCTTCTGACTATAAAACATTTATCTATGAAGAACCAAAAAAAGAACAATCTATAACCGCAATAAAACCAGTAAAGCTGATTGGCACAGTGCCAATTGTAAAAGAAGTGCAAAAAATAGAAGAAAAGCCTGTTGCATTAAAGGTCCCACAAATAGATCTACCACGCACAAAAGAGGCTGAAAAACCAATAAAAAAAGAAGAAATTCATTGGTTTTGGAGAATGATCATGGCCATTAAAGCATATATTCGCCAACTATTTAGTTCATAAAAAACAATTTTTATAAAAATTACAATTAAAATATTGCATTTTTGAAATGATTTATGCAACAATGAAGATAGTAATAATCGAGTAAGTATAAAAATAGGAGATTTTTTAATGAAGAATTTTAAAGTGATAATATCGCTCGTTGCACTTATTGCGGTAGGTGCTGCAAGTGCAGTGCTGCCAAGAAGAGGTTCAAAACCAACAGAAGAAACTACAAAAAAGACTCCCCTAACAAAAAGCACGCAACCTGCTAAAAAACCTACAGTCTCAACAAGACGAGTTGCAGGACAAACTACTACACAAAAGGACATATTTGGAGAAGGATATAAGGCCCCAGAACAGATACCAGCTCCAATTGGCACTGGATGGGACCGCTCAGTCACAGAGGTTGCAGATATTTTTTATGATACTAATTCAAAACAACTCAAAAAAGAAGGTATTGAACAATATGTCGATATAGTACGCGACGAATTAATAAATACAAAACAAAAAGTTAACAATGTTATATTAATTAAAACTACATATGACAATGCAGCTACAATCTTACAATCGGTACGTAATGAAAAAAAATTAAACAAACAACTCAGTGACCAATTAATGCAAATGATTAATAATACCGTTATGCCATTAGAAATAACAGAAGGATACAGACCGCTACCTACACCTAAAGTATCTCAAGCTCCTCAATCCAAAAAATTGCCTGCTATTCCCACAGAAGAAATATTTCAAATGAAAGATGTATCATCTGCATCAGACATAGCCTTAAAAGCACTAATTCAAGACAACCCAAACATAACTATTAATGACCTTAGTGCTATCACAGCAAAAAAATATATGAATGCTTTCATTAATAATAACGGCGAATTTCAATCTGCATGGTTTGATTTTGCAATACCAATATTCAAAAAAGCAAACTATAGTAATAGTGATATATTGCATATGCTCCCTGAAAATGCACGAGTTATTTATAATTTTTATAAAGACAAGGACCCTAAGGATTTTCTCGATCAAACAACAGCAGAATTAATAAAAAAACAAACTGAAAGCGCTCTAGAGAGAAGCAAAGAAAACGAAAAAAAATCTCAACAAATATTACCTTTGGAAAAGCCTGTACAAGAAGCTTTACAATTGCTTAAAGAAGAAATTGAAAAACATAATCAATTACAGTATACCTTTTTGCCCTCTGTAACACCAAAACATATAAATGCTTTCATTTTTAACAATACATTTCAACCTGCATGGTTTGATTTTGCGGTGACACTATTAAAAGAAGGCGGCTTCAGCGAGGGAAATTCGCTATCTGAAAAAATATTGGCATATGCACAAACTATTTTTAATCATTATGCAAAAAAGGACGCCAAAGCTGCACTCGATGATATAAGTAAACAATTAATAACAAACGAAATACGCGCCGCTATACAGAGAAGCAAAGAAAACGAAAAAAAAAAGTAGTTAGCCCTATTATAGAAACAATTATACCAAAGGTCTCAAAAACAAACTTTGAGACCTTTGTAGATCAAACCAAACAAAATATTGGAACTTTTTATGACACTTCAACTAAACAATTCAAAGATGACTGGTTTGATACTGCAATAAATTTAGCAGAAAAGGATGGCTATACAGGCGATCAACTATATCATCAGCTAACAAAAGCGACACAAGATCTTCTTCGTTCTATAACAGGCAAAAGCTTAATGGGATTTAGCACTTCAGCACTCAAAGATATAGACACAACTATAACAAGAGCTATTAGCAAAAAAAAGTCTCAACAACAGACATCACCTTCTATTACTCAACCATTGCCAGTTATGCCTACAGCAAAACAACCTACACAACCTCAATTTGATCCAGCCGAAGAAGCTTTCTCAAAACTTTACACTGACGTAGCCAATTATAAAAAACTTAATGAATTTGTAAATGCAACAAAAAATGATGCTCATATTAGTGCTTTCATCTATCAAAATCAATTTAATCAAAAGTGGTTTAATTTTGCAGCACGAATTGGAGAAAACATTGGTCTTCTCGACAAACGCCTCAAAGAACAATTAATACTTGCTGCACTAAATGTTTATAGTTTCTACACAAAAGGCGGACAACCTGATGATACGATAAGAAATAGCATAGATAGACTCGTAGGTGAGGCAATCAAAAACTTGCCTAAATAACAATAATAAAAACAAGCAATTTAATGCTAAAGAAAAAATCCGGTGGGCGCTATTGCCTACCGGATTTATCTTATTTTAATGACAACATCAAAGCACATGTGATAGCCTACCAAAAAAGACACTTCACATCAATAATTCAAAAAAGGAGCTTTTTATCACATGAAATTTTTTAAAAAAACAGCGCTATTGATAGCCTTTATTTCAATAAATAATATCAATGCATTAACCAACAGAGAAAAAATTGAACTGTATAATATTATAAATATTATTGAAATTCAACCCAATAAAATCCTTACTTTACCTCAAAAAAATATTCTCAAAAAATACGTTGCTATGGATAAAGACCCATTTGTACAAGAAAAAATTCGCTACTTAACAGATCATTTAAAATTTAATATTGATTCATTAAAAGAACCGGTGCCTACCAAACAAATAATTGTACAACAACACACTACTACCGTTCAAAAAACAGTCCCTCAACCAGTCCAACAACCACAAGCCTCACAAATACCCATTGAACAAAAAAAAGAACCGCTTCCAATAATTCCACAAAAAGGAACTATTACACCTGTCAGCACAAAAAGTGTGCCTACGCCTCAGGCAATACCCATTAGTACTAAAACATCAGAAACAACACGACCTACCAATGAGGATCTCATAAAACAATTCGCTCAAATGGAAACAGCAATGTATAGCAATTTATATTATAACTCAAAAGAAGGTCTATTAACATTAGATGGCATTGAGTACATAATAACAACAATCAAAAAAGACAATCCCCATTTAAACGATGCAGCACTCATCGATGCTGCATATAAAAAAGCTGCTAGCATATTAACAGAAATCAAAAAACAGACCACTTTAGATACCAAATCTGCAACAGCACTAAAAGAAATGATAAAAAGCTCCATAGGGCAAACAACAATAGCCCCTCTTTTTACTCCCACACTGACCGAACTTAAAACGCAGCCCTTGGTAGAATATCATGAAACATCACCAACCTCTTTTACTTCTACAATCACCTCTGTCATTGAAAATATCGACAAGCCAATCGAACAAAAAAAATCACCTCAAGCACTTTCTGATACACTCAAAAAATTTGTAGAATTTAGTAGAAAAAAAGGCACTCAATACTATTCTTCAAAAGGGATTGTTAATGAAAATTGGCTTATATCTGCAGTCAAGCTCATAGTAAATGGTACATTAACTGCAAACAAAAAAGAAAGCGTTAAACAGCAATTGCTTACAATGATAGATATTCTTATGCTTACTCCATTACGCAAAGATACAAGCATACCTAAAAATGAATATACAAAAATTGCCACTAAGCTAAAAAGTCAAATAACAACTTTTGTTGATAAGCTTGCTGTTGATACAGAGTACAAAACAAAAAAATGATGCCACGCTATAATTAATAAAAATCCCCTGGTAAACAATATGGCTACCAAGGGATTTTTTTATTTAACATAGATCAGTATTAAAACGATACGCCCATCTTTGCCCATATAACCCATCGGCGAGGGACTGCGTCATTATTTTTAGAAAATGTGTATGAACCACCAAAATTACCAAACAATGGATACTCTCTATCCTGGCAATGGAACCCAAGTGTTGCATACAATGTGTTAGCAAACAGTGCTGGAGTTGCTGCAGAATTAAGATCAAGATCTGTTTCTTTTATGAAACTAGTTTCATAATTAGCAAGCGTTACTGGAATAAGAATTTGAGCTGCAGGAATCGCATTCGGTGGAGTAGCTGCCCCATTTATTGTATTAGTAACAAATTGTTCATAATACTTATTACCATCTATTGTACGAATTGGATTTGTTTGTCCTGCTCCTAGAAAATGGAGAAGCGCCGGCCCATCTTGCCAACAACAGTTGAGTTCAACTTTTTCACCACGTTTTGCCAAGAAATTATACCCAACTTCACCCTGGAATTTTCTTACCGAGAAAATAAATGCAGTATTAATATCATGAGTAAGACCTGGTGTTACTTTTACTTCTTGAGTAAATACATTTATACCAGGAGTAGAAATAAATTGTGAAACTTCATCTGCCGCAAGTTGCGCCTGTGTTTGATTTAAATACACTGGCAAATAACGACTCCATGGTCTATTTTTTAAATCAAAAGAACGTACTTGCTCACTCTTGAAAAGAATTTCACTGTGATTGGCAAGTTCATAGCGAAGATTTTTATCACCCTCTTCACTATTCCAAATTTCCAAACCAAGACAACTACCAAACATTACACCAAAATATTTACCACGACCAATGATTGGTTCAAAAACATGCACCCCTTCATTCTTGTTGCCTGTTGGAATCACAATACCTAAGTATGATTCCATATGCGCAGGTTCATGCTGCAACCACTCATAGCCAACTTTAAGTTCAATATCACCAAGGCCAGTTTTTTTCATAGAACAATCAGTAGCTATTTTACCAAAATTCCATGCTTCCTGCTGAAATGCCTCTGTCATATTTGCTACCGCTACCACACCTTCCAGCCCCTCAACGGCACCACCACCATCACTAATTACCGTTTCACAAAAATTCATACTATTTTTAACGTGCATAATTGGTGCGGACACACTCAACCAAAAACCTCTTCCTCTGTCGTGATTTTTCCAAAATGATTGACGATAATGAAGACCAAGACCAATTACACTTTGTTGTGGTGCAATTTTAATAGTACTTTCAAAATTTCCATTAACGGTAATCACATTAAAATCTTGCGCTAAAAGATTTTTTGTTTTTGTAAAACCAGGAATTGGTTCATTATTATCTTCTGCTGCAATTAATGACTCTTGTCCATCAGGGAAAAAATACCGCGCTAGATCACAACTATTATTTGTGCGACTTCCAAACAGAACTGCTTGGAATGCACCACCACGACCATTTTCACGTGTTTGATTGCGATCATTACGAAAACCTGAAACCATTTCAGGAGATTGTGAAACAAAAAGAGGATGAATTGAAAGAGTTGTTTTACTTGTTGCTTCTAGCCGCGTGCTATCGCTGAGCGAATCGGCTAATAGTGATGTGGTTATGGCGCTTAAAGATAAAAGCACCAACAGATTATTATGTTTCATTCTTCTCCTTTTTTGTTTCCCGTCTACTTTTTTAATACTCTTCTTGTATTTTGTACCATGAATGCATGCATCAAGTCAATTTTTTTACATGCTA
>Ga0157378_10004264_pt1 | contig 12605 bp, 11 predicted proteins | sample M65metaG_FD_115309 | JGI IMG/M metagenome (GOLD analysis project Ga0157378, IMG submission 115309) | Miscanthus rhizosphere microbial communities from Kellogg Biological Station, Michigan, USA - M6-5 metaG | ecosystem: Host-associated > Plants > Roots > Rhizosphere > Soil | place: USA: Michigan...
CGCTGTGATCTTTTTCAATTTTCGCGCCGACCGAGCGCGCCAGATGACCCGCGCCATCGCCGAGCCCGGCTTCAAGGAATTTTCCGATCCCAAGCGCCCTCAAAATCTTTTTTACGTGGCCATGACGCAGTACGAAAAGATTTGGCCGTGGCTGCGCTATGTGATCGCGCCGGAAAAAATCGCGCATATTCTGGCGCAGGTCTTCGCCGAGCAAAACCTGAAGAATCTGCGCTGCGCCGAAACGGAAAAGTATGCGCATGTCACGTATTTTTTTAACGGCGGCATCGAGAAGCCATTCGGCGGAGAGGAGCGAATTCTGGTTCCCTCTCCCAAAGTGCCTACCTACGATCTAAAGCCGGAGATGAGCGCCGCAGGCATCGCGGAAACAGTCGTGAAAGCCGTCGAAAAGGGTGACTTTGACGCAGTGGTCATGAATTTCGCCAACGCCGACATGGTGGGACATTCCGGGAACCTGGAAGCCGCGATCAAGGCCGTCGAAGCGGTTGATCAGGCGTTGGGACAAATCCGCCAGGTCTTACAGCCGCGCGGAGGCGCCTGGATCGTCACTGCCGATCACGGCAACGCCGAAACGATGATCGATCCGGCGACCGGCGGACCGCACACCTACCACACGACGAACCCCGTCCCATTCATCATTGCAACCGAAGATGGCACAGGTCCCCTCATGCCCGGCGGCTCTCTGCGCGATGTGGCACCCACGCTGCTCGGCATTCTGGGTCTTCCTGTGCCGCCGGAAATGACCGGCCACGACCTGCGAGTTAAGAAAAACATGTGACTGGCGACTGGTGATTCGACCCATTTGCCGTGGCTTGCTTTCGAAGGTGGAGGGTTACGTTTTCAAGTATCAGAGACCGACTGCCAAATTTAAGATTTCAGATTTCAGATCTGAAATTTCAAATTTAAGATTTTAAATCTCCGATTGCGGATCCTGCGGAAATTCTCTCCGAGCTTTCATTCAGTATTTTTTCGAAGATGGCCGGAATCTCGAAGATGGCGCGATTGTTCATCGCCGCGGCGTTGGCACGGAATTTCTCCAGCGTGCCCGGCTGTAGCAATTCTTTCAGCGCGTCCACTTCGTGGCGGTGGCTTTTCACCACAATGCCCACTTCTTTTTCGCGCACCCACTGCGCATTGTAGCGTTCCTGCGGCAAAGTCCACGCGTTGCAATCGATGATTACAGGGAGGTGCTTGTTCAGCGCCTCGCTGATGCTTCCCGGCCCGGGCTTGCCGATAAAAAAGTCGGACAGTGCCATGAAAAATGGAATCTGCGTCGTAAATCCCTCCACGTGGATGTGAATGCGCGTCGGTTCGCGTCGCAGCGCCTCCGCCAGCTTTTCATTTCGGCCGCAAATCAGGATGAGCTGTACTTGCAGCGAGGACCGGTTGATCTGCCGCAAAATGTCCAGCATCTTGGAAGTGCCGTATCCGCCGAACAGCACAATGCCGGTCGGCAAGTCCGGATCCAGCCCCAGCTTTTTCCGCTCCGCGGCGCGATCCGCTGGACCGGGCTCATAAAATCGCGGATGCAAAATCATCCCGGACGTCCTGAAAATCCGGTTATCAGAATGCCCTTCCGCGTGGGCCTGCTCTACCGCCTTTTCCGTTCCGCAGACCAAATACTCGGATTCGCGCTCGATCCAGAAATGCTTCGGATAGTCCGCAAGATCGGTAAGCACGGTGACGAAAGGCCGGTCCGGGTAGGCGTCTGAATAACTTTCGCGCAGCGCCCGGTTAAAATGGGGGACGAGCGAAACAAGCATGTCAGCCGGATTCTCTTCCCAGAACCGCTCCAGGAGGCGTATGGAAGGCCCATGATATGTCCTCACAACCAACTGGAGCACGCGCATTAACTGAGGGCTTCCAAGCGTCCACCCATTGCGCAAGATCTTGTTGTACATGTCCTGGATGCGGATGCCAGTCAACTTGCGGAGGACATCGAGTGGATCGAGGACTTCCTGAAGGTTAATGAGGGACACGTCCAGCGGCAGGCCCTGCCGCTCGATCTGTACCTGCAAGGCGGTTGCGGCGTTCCGGTGGCCCCCGCCCGCGTCGAAGAAAACAAGATGGATGCGGCGTCTACGGTCCTGAGGGCCGGACATTCCGTCTGCCATCTAGTGTTGCACTCCCATTTTCGTTAAACCTTTTGTGTTCAAGTAGTAACAGAGCTTTCTTACAATCTGTTCAACGCCGCGTAACAAGTCCGCAAAGTCTTTTTCCTATACTTTTCCACAATGCGATGCGACCTGCACGTCCACTCGCTTCATTCTGGCACCCTGCCTGTCGCTATCCTGCGCCATTTTTTTCTGGAAAGCTACAGTGCTCCGAGCGATGTCTACTCCGTGCTGCGTAAACGCGGCATGGACCTGGTCACGCTGACCGATCATGACTCGATCGGCGGCGCGGAAGAACTGCGCCGCTACCCGGATTTCTTCATCAGCGAGGAAGTGACCTGCACCATGCCCAGCGGTACCCAGGCCCACGTCGGCGTCTACGACATTACCGAACGCCAGCACGCCGAAATCAACCGCCGCCGTAATGACCTGATTCGCCTGCTGGCCTATCTTTCCGAGCAGCATTTGTTTTTCACGGTCAATCACGTCTTTTCGTCCCTCACTGGGCGCCGGAACGCGGATGACTTCGAGTGGTTTTCCGGCTATTTCCCCGCGGTGGAAGCGAGAAACGGCCAGATGCTGGCATCGGCCAACCAGCAGGCCGCCGAATTTGCCTGGAAGCGGTGCAAGACTCAGGTGGCGGGCAGCGATGCGCACGCACTCGCCTCGGTGGGAACGACTTACACGGAAGTGCCGGGCGCCAGGAACAAGGAAGAATTTTTCGCGGGCCTGCGCGCCGGAAACGGGCGGCTCTGCGGAGAATCGGGCGGCTACTGGAAATTAACGCGAGACATATTACTGCTGTGCGGCGAGATGATGCGCGAAGACCGCTGGACGGTATTGCTCGCGCCGATCGTTGCACTGGTACCCGCCGGAGTCGCCGTCGACTATTTCGTTGATCTCGGATTTATCCGTCGCTGGGGCGCGGCAATCAACGGCTCAAGCACTCCACCCGCGCCGAAGGATCTCCTGGGAACTCTTCCCGTCCGTCAGAAGCAGATGGCGTAAGGAGGTATCGTCATGACCGCTCCAAGAATGGTCTGGCAGTTCATTCAAGCTCGTGACCACCAAGTTATGCGGAAGGTAAACCGGTGGCGAGCGCCCCGGTGGCTCCGCTATTGGATGATTGCCGCAACGCGTTTGGGAGACGGCTGGGTATGGTACTCGGTGGGAATTGCCCTGCTCCTGTTCGGAGGCGACATGCGGTTCGTCGCGTTTGCCGCCAGTGCGTCCGCCGAAGTCGCAACCGTAGTACTGTTTCGCTTCATCAAGAAAGCCAGCAAAAGGAAGCGTCCTTGCCAGCTGGAATCGCATTGCTGGTCGAAAGTGCTTCCGCCTGACCAGTTCTCTTTCCCTTCGGGCCACGCGATGAGCGCGTTCGCGATCGCCGTCCCTTTGTGCATTCTTTATCCTCAATTGCAGGCGGCCCTGCTGGCCTTGTCGGTCAGCATCGCCATATCGCGCGTCATTCTGGGTATGCATTTCGTGAGCGACGTAGTGGTGGGTTCGCTGCTGGGAGCGGGCTTGGGCTATGGCGCGTACTTGATGGTGCGGTAGGAGGCTTTGTAGCCCGCGTTATCAGAGGCGGGCTTCGCGTGTGGATCCCTCAGGAGAATTGGGCGTACTTGAATTAAAACCCTCGCCTCTGAAGAGGCGAGCTACAACAGAACCCGCTGCCGTCCACGAACGTAGATTCAGTGAAATGGTTGGAACGAACCTCGTCGTCTCAGGCGGGGATTCGTTCGAAAATGCCGGCGGCTCCCATTCCTCCGCCGATGCACATGGTGACCATGCCGTAGCGCGCGTTGCGCCGCTCGAGTTCGCGCAGGATGGACGCGGTCAGTTTGGCGCCGGTGCAGCCGAGCGGGTGGCCGAGCGCGATCGCGCCGCCATTGGGGTTTACGCGTGAGGGATCTAGCCCCGCGTGCTGGATCACTGCCAGCGCCTGGACCGCAAAGGCTTCGTTAAGCTCAATCACATCGATCTGGTCGAGCGTCAAACCCGTCAACTTGAGCACTTTCGGAATGGCGAACGCGGGGCCGATGCCCATGATTTCGGCCGGCACGCCGGCTGTTGCGAAACCCAGAAAACGAGCTAGCGTCTTAACGCCCAGTGCCTTGGCGCGGTCCGCGCTCATCACGATTGAGGCTGCGGCACCGTCGCTGGCCTGCGAACTGTTCCCCGCCGTCGTCGCGCCACGAGCATGAAACGCCGGTTTCAATTTTGCGAGGGCTTCCATGCTGGTGTCGGAGCGCGGGCCTTCATCCATTTCGAAGAGGGTGGTGCTGGTTTTAGTCTTCGCAACGTGGCCGTTGGCGCTCTGAGCAATCACGGTCATCTGCACTTCGACCGGAACGATTTCATCTTTGAATTTTCCGGCGGCGATAGCCGCCAGCGCTTTCTGATGGCTGGCCAGCGAAAATTCGTCCGCCATTTCCCGCGTAATGCCGTATTTCTTCGCTACGTTTTCCGCCGTAAGGCCCATGCTCAGATAGGCATCCGGGTAGTGGTCCATCAGCCAGGGATTGGGGGAGACCTTGTTGCCGCCCATGGGGATCATGCTCATGGACTCGGTGCCTCCGGCCAAGATGATGTCCGCGTGGCCTACCATGATTCGCTCAGCGGCCATGGCAATTGACTGCAAGCCGGAGGAGCAAAACCGGTTGATCGTGATGGCCGGAACTTCCGTGGGCAAACCGGCACGCTGGCTGGCAATGCGCGCAACGTTCATGCCCGCTTCTCCTTCGGGCATCGCGCAGCCGAGGATGACGTCGTCGATGTCGGCGGGATTCAGGCCCGGCACGCGGCGAATGGCTTCCTGCATGGCGACGGCGGCGAGATCATCCGGGCGCGTGGAACGCAACGAGCCTTTGAACGCTTTTCCGACCGGAGTGCGGACGGAACTTACGATGACAGCTTCTTTCATATGGATATCCAGTAATCTGAGATCGCGATCTTAGGCCTTTTTTCTACACACCGTTAGATGCGGCAGCACTCGAAAGCGGAACAATTCAAAGCTAACACAGGTCTTAGACACGTGGTGATCACGCCAGCGGGGAGTTGCTTCCGGTGGCGCAGGCTTCAGCCTGTGGGTTTTGGTCCTTGCAAGTACAAACCCCCGCCGGCTGAAGCCCGCGCCACTCCAACCTCAAACTATTTGCATGATTTCGCGGCTGCCGGAACTCCACAGGTCCGTGTACCCTTTCATTTTGGCGCGAAATGCTTCGTTCGTGCTGTAGTCCTTCCACTGAGCCTCAAATTCCGTGATGTTGGCTACCTCGAATTCCAGAATCACGCGGTTAAATTCACCGGTCAAATCCGTGAGGATACGGTAATGGGAAAATTTTCCCGATGCCGCCGCGTCCTTCAGTTGCGCGGCAAGTTTGCTGGCATTTCCCGGCTTGGCGACGAAACAGTTTCGAACCACGAGCATGAGAGTTCCTCCTAAGAAGAGTTAGCGAGCGCGGCGACTATTCCTGCTTGACGCCCCACCGCAATTGGTCGAGTGATTGGCGGCAGCGTGCCATTGCGGCATCCGGGATGTCAAGGCGCATGTGACGCTCTCACGCTTACTTTCGGATTGTTTGCGGAAGCCGTGGGGTGTAGATTTCGGTTCGGCGAGAACCCTTATAACTGAATTGATAGCAGTACGGAGGGCGTACCGATGAAATACCACGCTGCCGGAACAACCATTTCCGCAAAGCGGCCCGCGACGAACAAACAGGCGGGACTCATGCCCAGCTACGGTTCATCGCGGCGAGAAATTCTGCGATGGCTGGCGATGGCAGGGGCAGGTTCCCTTCTGCCCGCGAGCAGTGTGCTGGCGCGAACCGGTGTGCCTGCCGCCGGGGCGCCTGCGGGCCGAATTGACGTGCATCATCACACCGTTCCTCCATTTTATACAAAAGTGATGGAGAAAGAGATTCTGGCGACCGGCCATCCGCTGCCTACCTGGACTCCGGCGCTCTCCATTGAAACGATGGACAAGAACGGCATCGCCACTTCAATGCTCTCGCCCATGACGCGCGTGGTGCAGGATTCCTTTTCCGACAAGTCCGAACGGGCGCGCAAACTGGCGCGGCAAAATAATGACTACACGCAGCAGTTGGTGCGCGACTATCCCGGGCGGTTCGGACATTTTGCCGCGTTGCCTCTGCCAGATACGGACGGCAGCTTGCGCGAGATCGAATACATCTATGACACACTGAAGGCCGACGGCATCGGCCTGTGGACGAGCTACGGAGACAAGTGGCCGGGCGATTCGGTCTTCGCGCCGGTGTATGAGGAACTCAACCGGCGCAAAGCCATCATTTTCATTCACTCCGCGCCGCCCGTATGCTGCCGTTCGCTGCAGCCCGGAGTGATTGATAGCGTGGTCGAATATGATTTTGATATCGCTCGCGCCGTGGTCAGCTACCTGAAAAGCGATTCGTTCAAGCGCTTCCCGAACATCCGTTTCATCTTTCCGCATTCGGGCGGAACGCTGCCGGTGCTGGCCAACAGAGTGAGCGAAAGCCTGCCCGAAAAGCGTTCCGAGCAAGCGACCTCGGAACTGATGGGGGAAATGAAACAACTTTATTTTGATGTCGCGCATGCGACATATCCCGCGCCGCTCACCGCGCTGACCAGAATTGTTCCCATTTCGCAGATTCTTTTCGGCAGCGACTATCCGATCGTGCCTTTCCCGGTGTCGGAAGGTCCGCTCGACCATTTCGGATTCCCGGAAAGTGATTTACAGGCCATCAATCGTGGAAACGCCGAGCGTCTTTTCCCTCGGCTGAAGGCATAGATTTTTAGCAACGTCCCGGAGGCAAATAATGAACCGCATATTTTTGAAAGCAGCACTGGCAATATTTATTGTGGCGGCGCTCGGAACCGTGGCCGATCTGCGGCACGGCGCGCAAGCCAGCGACTCGAAAAATTCAGCGATGCCACCCGCTTCGATCCCTACTTTTTCGACGGACAACATCGGCCGCGAAGGATTTTTCTACGTGGGCGGCGAGTATGCCGGGCCGGCGGGCAAGGAAGTGATGCACGGACCGATGTATGTCGAAGTGATGGTGCCAAAGCAGATTAAGCAAAAGTATCCGATCGTATTTTTTCACGGAAACGGGCAGAGCGGCACAATCTGGAAGCAAACGCCGGACGGACGCCCGGGCTGGGCCTACTACCTGATTAATCAGGGCTACGTCGTTTACATGGTGGACTACCCTGCGCGCGGGCGTTCTCCGTACGTCCCTGAGATGGACGGCAAACTGGGACTGCGCACGGCGCTGGAGCTGGAGCAGATCTGGACCGGCCCCACGCTTTCCGGCGGTGATTTTCCGCGGATGAAACAGTACACACAGTGGCCAAGCGACTCGCCGAAGAAAGGTACGATGGGCGATCCGGTGTTCGATAATTTCATCAAGGGCCAGATGCAATTTATTTCCGGCCAGGCTGAACTCGCCGTGCCGGCCGGGGTCGCGCTGCTCGATCAGATTGGCAGCCCCGTTATTTTGATCACGCATTCGCAGGGTGGCGGCATCGGCTTTAACGTTGCCGACCAGCGGCCCAAACTTGTTGCGGGTATGGTGGCAATCGAGCCGGGCGGCCCGCAGATCGGGATCGTCGATACGGCCAAAGTGAAATACACGGGAAAAATTGGAAACGCCTGGGGTATCACCAACATGCCCATGCACTACGATCCGCCCGTGAACAGCCCCGACGATTTGAAAACTTACCTGGAAGAGAAATCAGAGAGGCCGGATGAAGTTCCCTGCTACATGCAGAAAGAGCCGGTGCACAAGCTGGTGAGCCTGTCGAATATGCGCATCCTGTCCATCTCGGCGGAAGGCACGTATCACCGCGTGTTCGACGTATGCATTCCCAAATGGCTCAACCAGGCGGGCGTAAAAGATGATTTTGTGCGGCTGGAGGACGTCGGGATCCACGGCAATATGCACGAAATGTTTTTGGACCGGAACAGCGACGTGGTCATCAAGTACATCGATGACTGGCTACGCAAAAACGTGAAGTGAAGCGGCATGTGGGTAGAACAGGCTTTACCGTCTGCGGATAAACTCAAACCGCTGTCATTCTGAGCGAAGCGAAGAATCTCTCTTGTTTGTTCTCTTATACTTAAATCGAAGAGAGATTCTTCGCTCCGCTCAGAATGACAGAACAAGACATTTTTTCCGCAGCCTGTTTTCTTTTGAAGTTTCGAGCAAGTCAACCAGAATGGAAACCAAAAACAAAATCAAAAGAACACAGGCTTGAGCCTGCCTCTACTTTTTCCACTAATCTGTGTCGAAGCGCTGTTCTTTCCATGGGTCGCCGTACATATGATAGCCGTTCTGTTCCCAGAAGCCGGGCTCGTCTTCGGCAGTGAGCGCGAAACCGCGGGCCCATTTCACGCTCTTCCATAAATACAGGTGCGGCACGATCAGGCGCAGCGGGTAGCCGTGATCGGCGGTGAGTGCTTCTCCATCATGCTGAAACGCGAAAATTGTTGTGGGCTTTATCAGGTCTTCGAGCGGCAGGTTTGTGGTGTATCCGTTTTCGCCTCGCAGCATGGCGAAGCGCGCTGCGGGTTTCGGCGTGACAAGCTTCATCACTTCGGTAAAGAGCACGCCCTCGAAGCGGTTGTTGAAGCGGCTCCAGCGCGTGACGCAATGAATATCGCAGCGGATCTCCGACTTGGGCAGCTTGTTGAATTCTTCCCACATAAGCCGCACCGGTTTTTCCACAAGGCCGTCGATCCGAAAATCCCACGAGCGCAGATCGGTTCGCGGGACATTTCCTTCATGCAGCACGGGCCACTTCAGCGTGAGCGACTGCCCCGGCGGCAAGCGCCCTTCGACGCGCATCTGCTGTTCCAGTTTTTTTCGCTCGCTGCTTTCGCCAAAGATCATGGCCATCCCCTTTCACCGAAAGAATGACATTGTACCCGAAGTATCTCCGCCTTCTGCGACGGCACTCGTAGCGCAGACGTCCTGCCAGCTCTCTTGATCGCACAAAAATTCTGGCCGCACTCGCATCGGGGCAGACAAGATGTCGACGCTGGGAGACGGAGATGGCCCCTTGGGCTGTGCTACCATAAATGCGAATAGACGACCGTCTTCCGTTCAGGAGTTCTTTCGTGCCAGCACGCTTTCTCAACGGCGTCGCAATTCGCGACCAGATCTACGATGAGCTCAGGCAGGAAATCGCTGCGCTGAGCGCGGCCGGGGTGCGTCCGGGCCTGGCGGCGGTGCTGGTGGGCGATGACCCAGCGTCGCAGATTTATGTGCGCAGCAAAATCGCGGCGTGCGAACAGCTGGGACTGGGAAGCTGGCAACTCACACCGCCTGCTACATCTACAACCGACGAAATGCTCGCGCTGGTCGCGGGGCTAAACGCGCGCGACGAAGTGGACGGCATCCTCGTGCAACTCCCTCTGCCTCCGCAAGTGGATACGAAACGCGTGCTCGAAGCCGTGGACCCGGCAAAGGACGTGGACGGCTTTCATCCGGTGAATCTAGGGCGGCTCGTTTCCGGGCGCGCGGCACTGGTGGCCTGCACTCCTGCCGGATGCATGGAAATTCTGCGGCGCAGCGGCATTCCGATCGAGGGCGCAAACGCGGTGGTTGTAGGGCGCAGCGATATTGTCGGAAAACCCATGGCGCTGCTGCTGATGCATGCAAATGCGACGGTGACAATCTGCCACTCGAAGACGCGCGATCTGCCGGGCGTCGTGCGCCGTGCGGATATTGTGATCGCCGCCATTGGTCGCGCAGCGATGATCGAGCCGGATTGGGTGCGGCCGGGCGCCGCAGTGATCGACGTGGGCATAAACCGCATCACCGACGCCGCGGAAGCGCAGCGCCTCTTCGCGAATTATCCTGCCAAGCTCGCTCAATTTCGTGAGAAAGGCGCTGTGCTGGTCGGTGACGTTCATCCGAGCGTCTCGGAGGTGGCCGGAGCGATTACGCCCGTGCCGGGCGGCGTCGGTCCGCTGACGATTGCCATGCTCATGAGCAACACCGTGAAAGCGGCTCGCCTGCGACGCGGTCATACTGCTGCGAACATGGGCAGCTTTACCGGCGCCGTTTCGGCCAAACGCTGATGCTGCGCGTCGGCCTGACCGGAGGAATCGCCACAGGCAAGACCACGGTGGTCGCGATGCTTCGCGAGCTTGGCTGCCGGGTGCTCGAAGCCGACAAGATCGCGCATCAGATGATCGAACCGGGAGCCGCAGCCTATGACGAAGTAGTGCGTGAATTTGGCGCCGGCATCCTCACACAAGAGGGCCTTGTGGACCGGAAAAAACTCGGCGACATCGTCTTCGCCGATCCGAAACTTCTCGCGCGCTTGAACGCCATCGTGCATCCACCGGTGCTGGCAGAGCAAAGCCGCCAGCTTGCCGCGATCGAAAAGGCCGATCCGCATGCGATTGCAGTAGTCGAGGCTGCATTGCTGATCGAAGCGGGGTTCGACAAGCAGCTTGAATACGTGGTGGTTACCTGGTGCACCCCGGAACAGCAACTGGAACGCTTGACGCAACCGGGGAAGGGCCGCGGCCTGACGAACGAACAGGCACAGCAGCGCGTCGCCGCTCAAATGCCAATTGATGAGAAACGGCGGCGCGCGAATGCAGTGATCGATTGCTCCGGAACGCTGGAGCACACGCGCGTACAAGTGATTGAGATCCTCGCCAAGCTCAAAGCGATGGAAGCCGGAAAATCCAGAGAGACGAGAATGGGAACTTCGTAGCACAGGCACTCTTGCCTGTGCGGGTTTTGCGATTGCCGATTTTATTCGCGATTTCCGATTCGTTCCCGATCGCCCATTTGATTTGTAGTCTGTGCGTCCAACAAAACCGCACAGGCAAGAGTGCCTGTGCTACTTTCTCTGAGACCGCAAAAGATGTATTTGTAATGGCACGGCTTTCAGGGAGACATGGTCATGAGTAAAGGAAAAGACAGCCGGGGCGTTGTTCGCATCCTGGCTGTGGGACTTGTGCTCGTGCTGGGCGCTTATTGGGCTGGCAGCCGGTTCGGACAGCGCCAACCGCAAAGCGTCGGAGCCGTACCTGTCACATTTCCCGAACCAAAAGCCGGAGAACTGGTGGGCGAGGAAGCGATTTATGTAAAAATTTACAGCCAGTCCGCTCCGGCCGTGGCCAATATCGTGACGCGCACGCTGGAATATGACGTTTTCATGGAACCGGTGCCCGTTGAAGGCGCGGGCTCGGGTTTTGTGATCGATCCGCGCGGTTACATTCTGACGAACTTTCATGTGGTGCAGGGAGCGCAGGCGATTTCCGTGACCCTCGGCGACCGTACCCACTACGACGCAAAATTTATCGGCGCCGATGAACGTAACGACATCGCGCTCGTGAAAATCGATCCGAAAGACAGAAAACTTCCGGCGCTGACCATGGGCGATTCCGATAGCCTGCAAGTGGGCCAGCGCGTTTTGGCCATCGGAAATCCGTTTGGATTTCAGAGCACGCTGACCACCGGCGTGGTGAGCGCACTCGGCCGCACGGTTCAGACCGGCCAATCCACTGTAATCGACGGAGCGATTCAGACGGATGCAGCGATCAACCAGGGAAATTCCGGCGGCCCGCTACTCAATTCGCACGGAGAAGTGATCGGGATCAACTCAGCCATTTATACTCCGTCAGGCACGACGGCCGGTATTGGGTTCGCAATTCCCATCAGTACGGCGCGACAGATCGCGCAGGATTTGATTTCCGAGGGGCGTGTGCATCGCGCGTCGATGGGCGTCGAGGCTCGCGTTCTTACGCCGGCTGTGGCGGAGGCTTTGCGTTTGCCGGTAAGCGAAGGACTGCTAATCGAACGCGTCACACCCGGCGGTCCGGCGGCGAATGCGGGGTTGCGCGGCGGGGATCGCCAGGCGATTCTGGGCATGCGCAGGATTTTGCTCGGAGGCGACGTGGTTACAGCCATCGACGGGCGTCCGATTACGGGGCAGATGGACCTCAACCTGGCGTTGAATCGCAAGAGGCCGGGCAACGTGGTGAAGGTGGAATTTTATCGCGGCGGGCAGAAAATGGACGCGCAGGTAACGCTGAACGACGCCAGTCGGTAGTGTTTTTAGTAGCACAGGCTTCAGCCTGTGGATTTTAGTGCTCGCAAGGACTAAGTTCCACAGGCTGAAGCCTGTGCTACTACAACCCACCATTCCAGATTGCGCGCTGGCGCTGCCGTTCTTCTTCCGTCAGCGAAAACCAGCTTTCGGCTACGTCTCGCAGACGCTCCAGCATTTTTTGCATTTCCTGCTGCTTGTTGTCGAAGGCATCGTGATCGGCGTCTTTGGGCGCTTCGATCACGGGCGCAATGATCAGGACGGCTCGCGTGTACGGCTTGGGGATCTGCATCAGGTCCCAGGCCTTCTGCAGCGTCCAGGAGCGTTCGAGTCCGATGTGAAACAGGACAATTGGCCTGCCTGAGCGTCGCGCCAGCATCACTGCGCCGGGCTTGGCTA
>Ga0157378_10004266_pt1 | contig 12603 bp, 6 predicted proteins | sample M65metaG_FD_115309 | JGI IMG/M metagenome (GOLD analysis project Ga0157378, IMG submission 115309) | Miscanthus rhizosphere microbial communities from Kellogg Biological Station, Michigan, USA - M6-5 metaG | ecosystem: Host-associated > Plants > Roots > Rhizosphere > Soil | place: USA: Michigan...
GGCATCGTTCAGGACCCGCATGGGTTCATCTGGCTGGGTACATTCAATGGGCTGGCCCGATATGACGGTCGGTCGTTCAGGGTCTTTCAAAACGACCCGCTTGATAGCACTACACTGGCAACTAACCGCATTCTGGGCCTGAAAATGGATAGCCATGGCCGCGTATGGATATTCATGGGGAATGCAGTGGATGTGGTCAATCCCGGTACGTTCCGGATCACCCACCTCATAAAACCGGTGGACATGCGCAATGCCAGGGAATGGTATCAGCCAAATATGTGGGAAGATACGGCCGGGCGCCATATCTGGCTACTTGGTTACAATACTGTACGGGATATTTCTGCCGACCATTTAAAAATAACCGTGTATCAGGGAAAGGAATTGACAGGGCGGTCCATTAATGCCAAGGCAATACTCGGAGACCGGAACCGCCGGCCCGTTTTTGTTTCTTCAGAGGGGATCTTATCGGCAGACGATAATGGCAATTACGGCTACGCTGCTGTGCCGGAGCAGTTCCGCACAAAGTGGGAGGCGATGATAAAGTATGGTAGTAAACTGCCAGCGTATGAATGGAATAATTCATTGTACCTCTTCTCCAGAGAGGGCAACTTCGTCTATGATAAAGCACTGCATACTTACGACACGATCGTCCTTTGCGGGCCCGGCGAAAACGTAGGTGGCATGACAGGCGTGGGGCCGGGGCAGCTGATCTTCGAGGTGATGCATGCGGATGGAAGCGGAACGCTATCGGCATATTCCATACAGCACCATAGCTGGATGACGTTGGCGGAGGTGTGGGACATGCCGGGTGTTGTGAGTACGTTGTTGGACAATACCGGCAAATTGTGGATGGGCACCAACGGCCATGGGGTAAACCTTTATTCGTTCCGGCAACACAGTTTTTTTTACCGGGGCGTATCGCATGATGCTACCGGTGGGTACGCGTTTCAGAAAGATGTGGTGGCTGCCTGGCTGCACTGTCCCGGCGCCGCTTTGCACCAATTGGAATTCAATACGGTGGGCTTCAGATCGGCATCTCATTCTGGCTTGCCCACCGTGATCGCTGACCGGCACAAGTTGTGCGTGGGCTATGCTCAAATATCCGAGGTTCGTCAAAACTCATTGACTACGGTCATTTATAAGGAGCAGAATGGGGCAGACAGTATTAATATTGACGCATTGACCTACAGTGATTCCGGCGCATTGTACGGCATAGATACCCGGGGGCACATATGGCTGTTCGATACGCTTTCGAAACAAATGAAGTTTACTGGTCTTGTCCCTTTTGCCGGGGTGCGCGCAGATTATGATCCCCTGATGTGGGTGGGAAGTGGACGTATGCTTGCGATGACTGCCCATGGCCTTGTGGATGTGGACCTTCAAACAGGGAAGTATGAATTGATAGCGAAGGACACTACTCATAAGATCTCTATAGAGAATATCTCCGCGCTTGTTCAGGACCCTGAGGACGGAAATATATTCTGGCTGGCAACCCGGGGCAATGGTTTGATGAGGCTGGATAGGGCACGCCGTCAGTTCGCTCTTTTTAAGCCGGGCAATGGTTTCCCCGATAATACTATCTATGGGCTGGCGCCAGACCGTTCCGGCTATCTGTGGTGCAGTACCAATACCGGCATATACAGGTTCGAGCCACAGCCTTTCTGCCCGCAAGTACACATCGTCTGACGGCTTGCCGGATGTGGAGTTCAACAGATTTCACAATCTGGTGTTCCCGGATGGGTCCATCGCTTTCGGCAGCTTCAGGTACTTTGCTCTTTTCAGGCCCGATGAATTCGGAAAGGATGTAACTGAACCCAAAGTAGTGATCACTTCTTTCGTTGTCAATGATAAAAATGCGGATAGCCTGCTCTATGCGCCCGATAGCGGAAACACCATTGCAGAGGTGCGGCTTCCGTACAACCGGAATTTTATACAGGTCGGTTTTTCCGCCATGGAATTTGCGCTGCCGTGGGCCATTGAATACCGTTACCGAATGGAAGGCCTCGACAACGACTGGGTGTACGCAGGCAACCAAAATGTGGCAAAATACCCGGGCCTGGCGCCTGGCCGCTACCGCCTGCTCATATCAGCAACAGATGTGGCAGGCAAGTGGGCCGGGCATGTGCAGGAGATCGTCATAGTCATAGCTCCGCCCTGGTGGTGGGCGTGGTGGGCCTACCTTATCTATGCCGCGATCCTTGTTCTGGCCGTGAGCGGTATTTACCGGCTGCGGTTACTCAGCATAAAAGGTCGGCAGAAGGAGCTTGAAAAACTTGTGAGTGAGCAAACAGAAGAGCTCAAGGAAACGATCGGCAAGCTGGAGGAATCGTCGGCGCAAAAAGACGTACTGATGAAAGAAGTGCACCACCGGGTAAAAAATAATCTGCAGGTGATCAGTGCGTTGCTCAATCTGCAGCTTGCAAGGCTCACCGACGAATCGCTAAGGGCCACGCTGGAAGAAGGCATTACGCGCATCAGCTCCGTGTCGCTGCTGCACAACCAGCTATACAAGGGCGAGCAGCTTACCAATATCGAATTTTCGGCTTTTGCGCGGGAGCTTAAGGAGCAGATATCTTCGGTTTATGACAAGCCGGCTCAATCGGTAACGCTGCAGAATGAAATCCCCGAAACCTGGCTCGACATAGATACAGCGCTCCCGCTGGGCCTGATCCTCAATGAGCTGATGACCAACTCGTATAAGTATGCTTTCGCCGGCATCGGGCAGGGTACCATCACCCTGAAGCTGGAACGGGGCGATGCGTATTTTGTGCTCAGCTATTTTGACAACGGCGCGGGGCTGCCTGCCGACCTGGACCTGCACAAAACGCGAACCCTCGGCCTCACGCTCATTCGGAGCCTTTCTAAACAACTGGCCGGCAGCTTTTCCTACGATCGTGATTCAAACGTATTTGTAGTGCGCTTCAAGGAGCTGGCAGCACGTAAAGCAGTCGAGTAAACAACCACTTGTATATACGGTTTTGTTTGACTATTTTTAACGCATTAGCAACTCATTTTCATGGGCAATACCAGGGTAGGGATCGTTGAAGACGAGATCATCATCGCTTTGAGCATTTCGCAAACGCTTACAGAGCTGGGGTATGATGTAACCGAACCTGCTCAGAACTATACCGAAGCGCTGGAAATGATTCGTCGCGAGGTGCCCGATCTGCTGTTGCTGGATATACAGCTTGGAGGCAGTAAAGACGGCATACATGTGGCGGAAGTAGTGAGAGCAGAGTATAATATACCCATCATCTTCCTCACCGCCAACGCAGATCTTGCTACCGTGGAGCGTGCCAAGAACGTGCGACCGGATGCATACCTGGTAAAGCCATACCGGAAGAACGAATTGTTTGCCGCCGTAGAACTCAGTATATCAAATTTCGGACGGAAGTCCGGACAACCACTGCAGCAGGCCCAGGATAGCTACCTCGTTAAAGACGCCATTTTCATCAAGCAGGGCCAGTACTTCCACAAGGTTAAGATAGACGATATCCTGTACCTGGAGAGCGACAACATCTACGTCAACGTATACACGGTGAAAAGCAAGATGCTGGTGCGCAGCACACTGCCCGATTACCTTGATCTGCTGAACGCCAAACAGTTCTACCGCGTGCACCGCAGCTATGCAGTGAATACCAACCACATCCAGACCATCAATTCAGAGCTGCTCCTCATTAATAATGTGGAGATACCCATCAGCAAGGCCTACCGCGATAACCTGCTTGGGCATCTGAAGCTGGGATAGTACTCCTTGTTGCTCTGTTCCTCTATTTCCGTTAAGGCGTTGGAAATATCTTTTTCATGGGGCTACTCAACAGGAATTAACCCTTCTACAACATCTTTGGCCGCACTCACAACTAATTTCAAGATCAGCTCATCTTACGTCCTAAGTTAGCATTGCAATAGGCGCATTAGATCATTGTTTGCGTATTGGCGCGCTTCGTTGCAGATCAACAAAACTATAAGACTGGTAATACCCTAACGACGCATTCCCAATGAATGGATGCGGCGGATGTGTACGAAGATGTTTGCAAGCAGTGGAACCTCCCGCCACTTGAAGCGTAGGTTGCTCCCTATACTATTTGCGGGGAAATCAGAGAATGGGATAAAAGAATAACACTACTTCTTAAAAAACGCAAAATGAGCGCAAGCCAATCAAATCTTTCTTCAACTCCTGTTGACTTCGTGGTAGCCACATCTTTTGCCTCGATCAACGAAGCCATGTTTGAGTTGCTTGCCACAACCAAATTTCCGGCATTGCACCTTTGCTGGAATCAGAATGCCCCGGGAGAAACAGTTTATAAAGTGTCGCTGGACGACGTAATGTCGCCGTATACATCCGGCTGCACGGAAAATTGCGGCACCAATGGAACGGACCCGTTTCAGGTGCCGAGCTGGAGTACCGGTGAACCCGAGACAACCGACATTGCAAACCTGCAGAATTCCTCCTTCTACTGTGGTATGAAGATCAGGCTTGGAATTCCACCCGGCATGAATATTCCGGGACACAATGATCCACACAAGTTATTACCGTATATCGTCGAGATCAATGATCCGGAACAGGCAACCCTTACCTTCAGTTTGTTATGCTCTACTTTTCAGGTTGTTGCCGCAGAATATGGCCAGGGAGGTAGTTACGCTTTCACCAATGTAGAACAACCTCACGGGCAGGCGTGGATCATTAAAACCGTCGTACCTCTTTCTGCGCTCAATGGTGCATTTGCGCCTTCCAATGTACAGGCTGCATTGAGCAGCCTTGACCCTACCTTCAGCATTCAGCAGATTTTTGCAGACCTCGACAATCCTTCCAGCCCGATACCTGTCAGTTTTATTGGCGACCTGCCCGATGATATACAGCAGTATGTTACAGCGCAGCTTATCGACAACTACTATCAGTTTGCAACGCTGCACAACCTTCCGGTGCTTGGCTATTCAATTTCAACGTCAAGCCCGACGACAATTCCCTCTTGTCCGTTCGCTATTGGTGGCCTGCAGTTGTCCATAAACGAATACCTTGGTTCAAATTCAATGCTAAGCACAATTCAGTATTTGTGCACACTGCCGGCAGTCCCTGCCCTACCCCCCGCTTATACCGGCATTACCTGGAACTGGATTGACGAAGACGGCTCCGCAACACCAGATGGTGTGGTTGCAGTTAGCAAAACTACTTTACTCAATTTTATTCTGGCAAGCCTCAATGAGCAGATTACTTCGTTTTGTTGCCAGCCCTACGCCGCCATTTACCCGGAAGAATCGGGGACCATGTATTATTACAGTTTCACTGATGGTTGTACGCCCGAAATTGACACCAACCCTCCGGTCGGCTACCTTCCCGGCTTAGTATGTGATGTATCGTGGGAGCCATCATCCTATTATGCGGAGGACGATGATTCAGCCCACTCCCTCAGGGTTGCTTGCAGCTACCACATGTTTATTCAGTTTGTCGGGAACCAGATCATCATTACACAGGACAACTGGGCGTATTTCGATTTCTGGGACTTCGGGCATCACCAGGTTGCCGGGAGTCTGTTCAGCACCATAATAACAGACACCTATACGCTGGAGGTAGGAGTAGGTGGGGTATTGGTGGCAACATTGACCACTGAGACACTTACAAACCAGCCCGTCAGTTCTACCCTTACAGATGCAAACGAGATACTGACACCATCGCAGGCTGCCGCAGCCCCATACTACAATGGCACCCTGGTTTATCTCGAAGACATCTCGCCCACTAATCTGTCCTCCGATGCTTTTTCATCCTTTCAGAATTTTGTCTTCCCGGGTGGTCAGACTTTCAGCTTTACGAATGCCGTATTTTCTGAAAACCTTGATCTGGTATGTAATATCGCCTACCTGGCTCCTTAATTATTGTTCTAAAAATTTCAATCATTAATATATGGCACACACATTCCTGACATCGACCGAGCTAATAGACAGCTATTCCCAGGCTGCTATAATGACCCCCGCAGAGCAATTTATGGCATTGCAGGACGCCAACGGAAATGCACTGGTATTTTCAATAGGTTCGGGCGGTACGGCCGGCAGTGGCGGCACGTTGTATGTAACGCAGGAGATCGGCAATCCCTCCTCGCAGTCTTCCGCCAGTTCCGGCCCAGGCACATCGCCTGGCTGGCAGCAAACAGACTTGAGCTCTGCCATCATTAACGCTCAATTCAGCGGTGGCCTTTGCACAAATTTCACTGTAGCTCAGAATTTAGAGAATGGCTCAGTTGGGTTGGCTATGGTGGTCAATTACAACAATGCCGACAACCTGCTTCTGTGCCTTGGCAATTCAAATTCAGATCTCTCATGGTTGCAGAGTCCGCAATGGACATACTACGAGTACGACAATCCCGATTTTTCAGCCCCCAACCCATTTAGTATTGCCAACGTGTTTATAAGTGAGGTCGAGGTCGATCTCAAATTAGAACAATTCATAGTTGCCGATCTGGATGGATCCGGACTAGTACAAAGATTCCGTGTGAATGTAGATCCGCCTGCCAAACAGAGTTACAATTGGACGGAAAACTTCTTAAGTTTTGGCGTCGATGTTACACAATATTCAAGTTGCATCGGAAGGGTTGGCGACCAGAACGTCCCCAAGAAAGAACAAGTGGATGGAACATATACCTTAGGTCAGCTCGATGGTCTTCCGGAACTATTTTATGCCCCTGTGGTAGAATTTGGTTCTGGTTCTGGTTCTGGTTCTGGTTCTGGTTCTGGCAACGCTTCGGTCTTTACGCTTCCGGGAACAGATGCCATTCCTGAGGCGATAGCTGCTTTTAGAAATGGCAATTCTGATAATTCTACCGATCTGTTGATAACAGATACCAATGGAAATCTGTATTGGATGGCTTCCACTAACCAGCAAAATGGTGATATAGCTGTTCAGATATACTCTAATTCCTACCTCGCCGGCGTAACCGGTTTGTCTGCGCTCTTGTACAACGGCACGCTGACCATCTGGGGCCTGAATAACTCGAATGTTATTTTTTACCTTACTACTCCTTACGTATATGGCCAGCCAGCCAGCCAGTTTACATTCCAATATCCCCCGCTGCCGCTGCTAACTCAAGTAAACCTGGTATCGTCTTTTGTAAATGTTACCACGAATTGCAACACAATCTTTGCCTCAAACGGAGGCGATTTCATGAAGTTGGTGAAGTCTCCGGCTACAGGCATGTGGGTTGCCAACCAGGTAACGCTTCCCGTTGCAGCCGGTCAGCAGTCGGTTGCCACGTTTTCGTCATACACCACCATGGTACAGCTCATTGACGAAGCCAGCCTGCCTGTTGCGAATACTCCGGTGTCCATAACAGTGAACTCTCCCGCCAGTTTCTATATAAATGGCATTTACACCAACTTATCTACAAGTCCGGTTACCGTGAATACGAACAATGCAGGTATGCTCACGATTGTGCAGCCTGTGTCGGGCCTGCATTGCTCACAGCTAACGGTTTCGGGGCCCGACTCCGGTACAGTACCAGCTTCCATAAATCCCATGGAGGTCACCCTGAACAAGTTGTCGCAGATAAATACCTCCGATGCAATCTCTGGCGCACAGGTGACCACTTACAGCGGCAGTACTACACCTCAATACACTCCCCTTGTACCGGTAGGCACCTCATCAGACGATCTGGATTCGGCTGCCTCAAACATTAACAGTCTAAGCGCGGCTAACAGCAACCTGGATAGCTCAATGTTGTTACGGGTTCGCCCGGAGATGGCCATAGGAGCCGTTCCCACCTCTTCCGACGGTATTTTATGCGACATAGGCGACTTGTTTAAGTGGTTGGAAAATGAGATCGGTTTCGAACTTCAGATAGTCGAGAATGAATTCAAGGCCTTCATTGACGGTGTTTTGTACACGGCCATACTGGACACTGTGGAGAGTATCGTCAGTGCTGTGACCTGGGTGTTGAACGCGATCGGATCGGCGGTTGAAGATGTGATTCAGTATTTATCATACATTTTCGATTGGCAGAATATCGTTACTACCAAGCAGGTGCTGTACAATTTCATTAGTCTGTACTTAGACAACTGCATTTCTCAAACGGCTGCTTTGCAATCACAGTTCAATACTGGTATTGCCTACCTCGAAAACGCAATAGGTAGCTGGACCGGTGTTTCATGGCAGGGTATCGGAACCCCGGGAAGTCTGCCCGTTGGTAACGGTTCCACTCCGGCACAGCATTCAAGCGTTGCAACCACGTCCACCGGAAATCACTTCCAGAATAATGCAGGCAACGCAACGATCACAAGTTCCCCGATCGGGATAACCACTGAGGTTGAGGGTCTGTTTCATATCTTAAAAGAGGCGCTTCACAATGAGAAAAAGGTAGCCACCAAAACGCTAAAAGAGATCCACGAAGCACTCAAAGATTTCCGGAAGGACTCCCTGACCCAAACACTTGATAAGTTGATCGCGATTTTTGCCGATGCTTTGCTCACCTCCGTCCAGAATATTGGGGATGCGCTGTTCAACCTGCTCATCAGCCTCTCCGAGTACGTCGACAACATTTTGACAACCAGCATTTATTTTCCCGTAATTTCCGAAATTCTTGCTGCTGTGGGAGAAACATCACCCTCACCGCTTGATCTCATTTGCTGGGTCGTTGCCATTCCTGTAACGGTAATATTTGAAATAGCAAATGGTACGGCTCCATTCCCGGCAGGCACATCCGATACTGTTTTCCTTACAAATCCCGACATTACATGGGCCGAGTTGGTTGGTGCGTTTTCGCAGGGTGGCGGTTCTTCTGCGGTAGTAGCAGATGTTCCGGCAAGGCCAGGCATAAACAAACCTGTATCGGATTTCTCACTCCCAACCCTGTCGCCACAGGCACAAGCCGATGTTTTTATCATCCTCCATTCTATTTCAGGCGTCGTTTCACTTTTTAGTACAGTACTTTCTCCGGCAATGGCTATCGAACCCGCCTTTGAGAATCCATATGGTATAGCCGCTGCCCTTGCGGGTATTGTCACGGGAGTTACCGACGCCATTGCTGATGTTCTGGCTCCTGTGGATCCGATCTCTGACCCAGCTTGGAGCTATGCAAATGATGGCATCTCCGCAGTAAGATTGTATGCCTTGTTGGGTTTTAGCTCCATTACATGGCAAGCGGAATACAACGACAAGATCAGGCAGATCGGTGCAGACATTGATGCCTTTATGACTTTGCCACAGATCGCTTGTTCCATCGAGCATTTTGTCGAGCTAAATAATTTGGCTCCAAGCGTAGATATGGACATTGCTGTCCTTGAAGAGTGCTCAAATTTTATGGGCTACCTCGGTAGAGATGTATTTGCCATAATTGTAAACGGGGGGCAAAATGAAGTCACGATTGTTCTTTACGGGCTTACTTTTCTCGTTTATGCAGGACTTCAGTTCGCTGAGGTCGTGGTATACATTGAATCAGATTCACAGTCATAATAGCTCCCTGGCTATACACAATACATAAAACGCCGCAACTCAAAACGTGATCAATATGATTAAACGAATCAGATCGATCGACCGGATCTCCCAGTATCTGGCAACATCAGATCAGACTATCCAGCTCAGTATCGGGGAACTGACCATAGTAAAATTGATAGGGCAGGGCTCTTCCGGGCATGTTTTTCATTGCAGGCTCGGCTCATCAGATCTGGCCATAAAATTTATTGCCAGGAACGTAAATGTTCGTCATACCTATGAGCAGAATTTAAAGAAAAGCAGGACTGAGTATATCAACCTGGTGCTTCTTGACAGGGGGGCGGACATTGCAAAGTACGTTCATTACGATGTCGTTAAATTTAATGATGAGCAGGGCGAGTTCGTTTCGCCGGTGATTCTTATGGAACGGTATGATGGCACAATTCTGGACTTTCAGCCCAAAAGAACTTACCGTGATTTCGTAAGGTTCTTTGATTTCCTCATTGATACTGTAGGCTTCCTGCATAATCGGAATATTGCGCACAATGACATCCGCGCCAATAACATTCTCATCAAGGGCGACAATTTTGTCCTGGCTGATTTTGGGATTGCATCATTTGCCCCTCAGCTGTCAGACACGCAATCGGCTGATGTGACTAAAAGCCACAATAAGTCACACGACATATATGCAATTGGTAAGGTGCTTCTGTTTTTTGCAATGGGAAAAAACTACATAAGGCCGGTAGACAGAGAAGCACTTACCAGGTTCTTCCCCGATGAGAATCCGGAAGACGTAATTATGTATGACAAAGTGATTGGCAAATGCCTTGACCGGAATCCGCAAACAAATTTCAAATCGATAACCGATATAAAGGACTACTGCGACAACTATAGCTATCACTGCCTGCTCGATCAGGCGCAGGTTTCTGCGCCCGTATCAATATGACCGATTCTGCCCGACACGGGTACACATAGTTCAACAAAGATCAAAACCAATAAAAATCAAGTTCCGATGAGATCAGAAAAAACAACAAATCAAACGGGCTCCGGCCGCCCCCGCGTATGGCTAATCCCGGTCGTAGGCCTTGCGTTCGCCATGTGCAGCCTCCTTTGCCTGAATGCATGTAATACAACCACCCATACCGTAAGCAGTGCCGCCACACCAGGGTATATACTCGTTGCGCCCGAAGGCTCTACGTCTACCTACCTGATGAACAAGACGAACGACAGTGTTGTGAAGACCTGGACCGCCGCCGATGGTACAATGCCGGGCATGGCCGTGTACCTGATGCCCAACGGATGCCTGCTGCGCGCAGAGGCGCTTCGTCCCCGTTCAAAACCCGCAGTATATGGCAACTGCGGTTTCCCTGGTGGTAGAGTAGTCTTGTACAACTGGAACGGAACCCCGATCTGGCACTATACCATCAATACAAACACCGAGCAACAGACCCACGATATCTTCCCTATGGCCAATGGCCATGTGCTGGTAGACGTGTGGGAGTGGATAACCGGGGAACAGATAAAAAATGCAGGCAGGCGCAACTTCCAGGGTGCAGGCTTCTGGAGCGCAGCCGTGTGGGAACTGCAGCCCGATACGACCAATGGCAAAGACACCGCAAAGGTGGTCTGGAAATGGCATTTCTGGGATCATATCGACTCTACAGCTACAAGCCCTTATCTGCTCAATGTATTTGACACCGGTACCTCGTCCGACGGTCCTTCCGTATGGATCCACATGAATGCGGTAACATACAACGAGCAGTTGCACCAGATAATAGTGAGTTCAAGGAATCTCAACGAATTCTACATCATCGAGCGTACCGATACCCTGGGTCAGTCGGCTGGGCATACTGGTGGCAGATATGGCCATGGCGGCGATTTTCTCTATCGCTGGGGCAATCCTGCTGCATATGGGGTCGACAGTCCCCAACACCTGTTTGGTCAGCACAGCCCTTACTGGCTCGACTCTGCCGGAACGCAGATAATGGTCAATAACGATGGCTTCAAAAGAACTCCCTACGATACCACCACGGCCAATATCCTCATCGTTCCCTGTGTTAACGGGGTCTATAGCCCCAGTGCAGCATCGGGCTATTTACCCGCTAATGCCTTCTCGCCACTCGACTACCAGGCGCCCGACACGCTTACGAGCACCTTCGAGGGAAGCTCCCAGCTTTTGCCAAACGGGAATCTGCTGATCGATGCAGCAGTTCCCGACAGCATACCTGGCGCAGCAGTTTTTTACGAGGTGAACCCTGTTTCAAAACAGATACTCTGGGATTACCACGTGCCCACGGGTGCCTTCCGTGCGCACCTGTATTCTACAGGGTATGTCGACTCAATCTTCAACGCCCAGCCGGCTCCTAAGGCAAAGTAACAGCCGTACTGCTTTTGGCACTCCTATCCTTGTAAGAGGGCAGGGGAGTCGATACGCAAAAAAGATGTAAGGGGATGCTGAAAACCTATTTAGAGTAAGCGCCAAAAAAACAAAAAAATGAATCCGACTTTCCAGGACTACCAGACAGTATTTTCACTGTGCACCATTTCCAATCTGGCATCGCTGTTCAATGGCAGCGTCTTTATGAAGAGCGATTTCAAAAACTGTATCACAAACATACTCGGCGATAGCACCATACAGGGCTACATAGGCACCTGGGAATTGGTCTGGGGTACTTATGTGAGCGAGTCCGTTACGTTGCACGCCGAGAACTCCATGTTCATTGCTAAAAACAGCGACGACGTATACGTAGTGGCCATCGCCGGCACAGATGGTTCTTCCTATTTCGACTGGAAGGATGAAGATTTCAGTATCAAGAAGGTGGTAGCATGGCCTTACGGCGGCGGCACTACCAGTGGCTCTATATCAGAGGGTGCCCATGAGGGGCTGCACAAACTGTTGAAGATGGGAGAGATCCCCGGGCTGCAGAAAACGGCGCTCGACTATCTGAAGGACGCAAAAGCACAGACCATCTATGTTACCGGTCATAGCCTTGGCGGCACGCTCGCACCGTTATTTTCATTGTACCTCGCCAATAAGCTTACTGGTGTCAATATCTCCTGCTTCCGGTTTGCAGGGCTCACGGCCGGCGATGCAGCCTTTGTGACCTACTACAATTCTATATCCAATATCGCCACCTACAACGTCTGGAACAGCAACGACCTCGCTCCCTGCCTGTTCCAGCCAAGTA
>Ga0157378_10004267_pt1 | contig 12600 bp, 8 predicted proteins | sample M65metaG_FD_115309 | JGI IMG/M metagenome (GOLD analysis project Ga0157378, IMG submission 115309) | Miscanthus rhizosphere microbial communities from Kellogg Biological Station, Michigan, USA - M6-5 metaG | ecosystem: Host-associated > Plants > Roots > Rhizosphere > Soil | place: USA: Michigan...
CGGAGTGACGTTGACCTTGATCACGCAATTGCTGTTGGCGGCGAGCGTGCCGTTGGAAAAGTTGATCGAGCTCGATCCCGCCGTCGCGGTCAGGGTCGGCGCGCCGCAACCGCTGGTCGTCGCCGAGGGGGGATTGGCAATCACCAGATTCGCCGGGAGGTTGTCGACAAAGTTGTAGCCGCCGACGGTGCCGGCGTTCGGATTCGAAAGGGTGATCGTCAGCGCGGAGATGCCGTTCAGCGGCGCCGGGTTGGGGCTGAAGCTCTTGGCGATCGTAGCCGTGGTCGGATCGATGACGTTGGCGATGCGCGCGCCGGTGGTGAAGTCGGCGTTGTAGTGGAAGCTGCTGCCGGAGAAGTCGTAGAGCAGCGTGTTGAGGGGCTGGCTGGTGCCGCCGCCGCTGACCACTTGAATCGTGTAGGTGGTGATGACCGTGTTGCCGCCGGCCTTGAAGTCGCCGCCGACACAGGCGCGGTAGTTGGGGCTGTTGGGATCGTTCTCCCAGAGGCAGGCATCGGCGTAGAGCTTGTCGTTCGCCGTCGGGAAAGGGCCGGGAACGAATGGCGAGTTGTCGGCCGAGTAAGTCGTGGAGACCGAAAGCACCTGGAAGATGGTGTTCGGAAAGTTGATGAAGGCTTCGAACTGGTTGTAGCCCTGCGTGGCCGTTCCGCCGATCAACTGGATGACGTAGGTGTTGCCGACCACGAGGTCCATCGCTCCGCCGGCGGGGACGGAGACCAGGCTGGGGATGGTCGGTCCGAACTTGACGTCGGTGATGGAGTTGCGGTTCTGGGAAATCAGATGCTCGACGTAGATCTCGCGCGGCGTGGTGGTGGAGACCGTGCCGGAGCCGTCGGTGGCGGTGATGTGGTAGCGCCGGGTGGTGTCGAATGCCGCGGCGGTCTTGACGACGGAGACTTCGAAGTAGGCGTCCTTGCACTGTCCCGCGCCGATGGCAGGGATGGTGATCGTGGTCAGCGAGCCTGCACGCAGATCGACGAAGGCGTTCGCCGAGTCCCAGATGTAGTTCACGGCGACGTTGGTCGTGGCGACGCTGCTGCAGACGCGCGCGCCGACGGGGAAGTTGCCTGGTCCGGTGGCGGGGCTGTTGCTGTCGAGACCGATGACGTTCCAGGAGACGGGAGCGATGGTGAGGGTGACCGCGGCCTGGGCGGCGACGGGCGCGATCAGGGCCACAGTGACAGCGATCAGGATCACGATCTTCGATGAGATACGGTGCATGAATGACCTCGTAGAATTTTCCGGGGGGATCGTGGAGCGCACACAAAGCACACGCTCCGCCGCGATGTGGATGGAAAACGGTTTTGGACCGCGCGCAGTGTAACCGGTTTCAAATCAGGACGCCGTCAATCGGGAATGATGAGATCGTGATTGACTAGTGCACTTGGGGTGAAGTCGTAAGACTCCTACCCCTTACCCATCAGCTGCTCCAACTGTTCGCGCTTCGTGCGGCTCAGCGGAAGCTCGGTGCCGTCTTTGAGGCGGACGGCGTAGTCGCCGCCGGGGGCGCGGAGGAGGGCGTCGATCAGGGTGATGCGGGCGATGGCGGAGCGGTGGAGGCGGAAGAAGAGGGCGGGGTCGAGTTTCTCCTCCAGCGTCTGCATCCGTTCGCGCACGGCGAAGGTTTTGCCGGCGACGTGCAATTCGGCGTAGGGGCCGCTGGCGGTGATGTAGTCGATCCTCGACACCGGGACGACGCGCAGCTGGCCGCGCTGCTCGACTGGGATGCGATCGAGGTACTGCTGTTTCGGCGGGCGGGGCGCGTTGCTTTCGTGAAGGAGCGTGACCAGCTGTTTGGTGAGCCGCTCCACTTCACGCAGCTCGATCGTTTTGCGGGCGCGGGCCAGCGCCTGGGCGAAACGCTCGTCGTCGAAGGGCTTGACCAGGTAGTCGATGGCGGCGACCTCGAAGGCCTTGAGCGCGAATTGATCGAAGGCGGTTACGAAGATGGTTACCGGCATCTGGTCGGCGCCGATTGCAGCGACGACTTCAAAGCCGGTCATGCCGGGCATCTGCACGTCGAGAAAAACGAGATCCGGCGCGAATTTGCGGATGGCCGCCACGGCCTCGGTGCCGTTCGATGCCGAGGCCACGACGGTGACCGACGGATCGTGCGCCAGCAGATCTTCGATCCGCTGGCGCGCCAGCAGTTCGTCGTCGGCGATGACGACGCGCAATGTTTTCGTGTCAGGCATGATCGGCGGTCCGGAAGGGAAGGGTCATCTCGGCGATCGCTCCTCCCTCGCTGCGCGAGGTAAGGGTGAACGATGCCGCGGCGTTGTACAACTCGGCCAGCCGTGCGCGGGTGTTGCTCAGGCCGACGCCGGCGGTTGCGGAGGCCTCGACGCCGGGACCGTTGTTGGTGACGGTGACCACGAGGTTGTCATCCCGTCGTCGCGCGGTGATGACCACGATTCCTTCGACTGCACGCGCCGCCCCATGCTCGAGGGCGTTCTCCACGATCGGCTGCAGAATCAACCTCGGCACGAACGCCGCCAGCGTTTCCTCCGAGGCGTCGATGCTCGTTCGCAGGCGGCCCTGAAAGCGCACTTCCATGATGTCGATGTATCGGCGGAGAAAGTCGAGCTCCTGGCCGAGCGTGACCTCGTGCTCGGCCTCGCTGTCCATCGTCAGGCGCAGCAACTCGCTGAGGCGGGCGATCATCCGCCGGACGCCGGCGGGATCGCGCTCCACCAGCGCAGCGATGGCGTGGAGCGTGTTGAAGAGAAAGTGCGGGTTGAGCTGCATCCGCAGCGCATCGAGGCGGGCGTCGGCGAGTTGAACCTGCAGCGTCGCGGCGCGCGCGCCGAGGGCGTTGGCTTCCTGGAGACGCATCTGATCGCGGATGAAGTACTTGCGCGCGTAGCCGGCCACCAGCACGGCCACGAAGACCAGGAAGTGATTCACGAATCGAAAGCGGCCGATGTCGCGCAGCGGGGCGAAGAGCGACGGCGGCGGGCGGCGCGCGGAGATCTCGAAGAACTGTTCGCGCGCTTCATCCAGCCCGAAGTAGACGATGATCGAGATGACCACGCCGATGGCCAGCAGTGCTGGAACGTGTGCGACCCATCGCGACCGCTCCAGGCTGAATCGGCTGCTCAGCCAGAAGACGAACGGCGTCAGCGCCGCCCAGATCCACGACTCGATGTAAGCCATGGCGATCGGGCCGACCGGGGAGATGCCGCGGAAGCCGAAGCCGCGCGGGTCGAGGAGACGATTGACCGAGGCCAGCGTGGCCAGCGACGTCCAGAAGACGAAGATCAGAAAGAGCTCGCGGCGCGACAGTCGTCTCAGGTAAGCCGTCATCACGCTCGAACGTAGCATGAACGACGCCGCGAGCGGCCGGGACTCGTTTCACCGGCGTGCAGTTCGTGACGCGCCCGTGCAGTTCGGGGAAATCAGGAAAGGAAGGCCGTTGCCGATCTGTCCTTCTTCGCGACTGGCAACCATTCGCATCAAAACTATCAACAATCAACCCAAGCGCCAGCCAAGGAGACAACGTGAAAAACACCAGTAAGTGGATCACCGCAGCAGCTGTCGTCGGGCTTTCGGCAACGCTCGCATTCGCCGGCACCGGCATGGGCGAAGGCCATGGTCACGGCTTCAAGGGGCGACATCATCATCAGTTCCGCAAGCTCGCCAGCAAGCTGAATCTGACCGATGCTCAGAAGGAGCAGTGGAAAGCGATCCGCAAGAGCTCGTACGAGCAGAATGCGGTGTTCTTCCAGCAGTCGCGCCAGACGATGCAGGAGTTTCGCGCGGCGAAGAAGGCCGGCGACACGGCCAAGGCCGACTCGCTCAAGGCCACGCTGCAGTCGCAGCGCGCGCAGATGAAGCAGATCCGCGCCGCCGAGGACGAGCAGTTCTCGAAGATCCTCACGCCGGAGCAGAGCGCGCTGTACCAGGCCCTCAAGGCCGAGCGGGCCGCGCGTCATGCCGCACGTGAGTCGCAGAAGAAGTAAGCGCAGGTATCGTCAGCCGTGAAGGAGGAGGCGGAGACGCCTCCTTTTTTCTTGCAGTGCGCATGCAATAATCGATTTGCCATGACGGCGCCCCTTCACGAGATCCACTACACCTACGCCGAGTACCTCGGCCTGGAGGCGTCAAGCAACGTCAAACACGAGTTCCTCGGTGGTCAGATCTATGCGATGGCGGGGGGCACGCCGGAACATGCCGCGCTCGCGGCCGCGGTCACAGGCCTGCTGTTCGGCCAGCTCCGCGGCGGCAACTGCCGCGCGTACGACTCAGACCTCCGCGTGCGTACGCCTTCGGGGCTGGCCACCTATCCCGACGTCACGGTGATTTGCGGACCGAGCCTTCGGGACGACATTGATCCCCAGGCCGTCACGAATCCGACGCTCATCGTCGAAGTCCTCAGCCGCAGCACCGAGGAGTACGACGCCGGCGACAAGTTCGAGCACTACAAGACGCTGCAGTCGCTGCGGCAATACGTCCTGGTATCGCATCGGGAGCGCTCCGTCGAGGTTTGGACGCGTGGTGAAGACGGGTGGCAACGAGACGTCGTTCGCGAAGGTGAGGTCGCGGAGCTGGCGATCGGTGCCAGGCTCGATGTCCGCGCGCTCTACGATGCGGCGGCAGAGCCTTCGGCCTAGGTCAGCATCGCATCGGAGCGCTGGCGTCGCGCCGGGCTGGCCAGGCGTGCGTCCCGCCGCCTTTCGGCAAGGCACAACATCTTGCCAAGCACCACGGCGGCGAAGACGCGCGCCGAGCCAGCCGGCGAGGACGCCAGCGCTCCACTAACTCTTCTTCGGCACCGCCAGCAGCAGCACTCCGGCGACGATCGCGGCCACTCCCGTCCACATCGGGACGTTGACGGTCTTCTTCTCTTTCACCGCCAGTTCGATCGGGCCGATTTGCGCTTCGTGCGTTTCTTTGGTGTAGGTGAACTTGCCGTAGATCAGTCCGGCGATGCCGGCGACGATCAGGAGGATGGCCACAATCTTGAGGACGCTCATGAAACTGCTCAGCCTGCACGAGCGCTGCCATACAGATGACGGAGGAACGCGCTGAGGCGTTCCTCCGCGAAAAACAATGACATCAGATCGGTGCCGGCGAAACCTTGCGGCGATGCTGCCCTCGGTCGCGAAGCACCGGCCGTTCCGCGTGGCCGGCCGACTTGCCGATGATCTCGAGCAGATCGGACGTGGTGACGATTCCGGCCAGCTTGCGGTTCTTCGTCACGATCAGCGAATGGATGCCGTGCCCTCTCATGAGGTTCGCGGCGCGGCTGACCAATTCATCCGTTTCGATCGTGATCGGCTTCCTGCTCATGACGTCGCGCACCTGAACGTACGGGTTGACGCCGGCGCAATCCGTTGCCGAAATCAATCCCGCGACCGTTCCTCCCTCGACCACCACCAGGTGCTCGATGCGGTGCTGGCTCATGAGTTCGGCGGCCTCTCCCACCGACTGGTTCGGGGTGACCGTGCGAACGGGGTGTTTCATCACTTCTGTGACGCGCATGGTTGGCTCCTTCCGCCAAAAATCGATGCAAGCGGGTGGCCGGGAATGGTTGATGGGTACGCCAGCGCATCCACCTATAATCGCGTCTACCGGTGTCCTTCTCACGCAAATATCTCGTCTCGCTGCTTGTGCCGCCCGCGGTAGTGATCGGGCCGCTGTCGTATGTCTTTCTCAGCCAGGTCATCGGGATGTCGCTCCGCGCGTCCGGCCTGATCTTCGGTCTCTTCGCCGTCTTCTTCATCGTGAACGCCCTGTTGTTGTGGAGGGGACTCGTTCCGCTGGCCGACGCCGTTGATGATGCCGTGCGCCGCGGTCAGGACGCCTCGGAAGCGGCATCGAACTGCCTCGGCCGCACGGAGACGCTCACACTGCTCTTGTGGGGAGCGGGCAGCGTCCTCTTCGCCATCGTGGCCGCGCTTCTGGTGATGCCGACGATGCTCGGCCTCGGGTATTTCTTCGTTTCCGCCTGCATCGGCGCGTTTCCTTCGGTGATCTGGGCCTACGCCGCGGGCAAGCGGCTGCTCACCGAGCACGCGATGCATAGCGGCGCGCTGCGCTATACCGGCCGCCGCTTTCCCCTCGGCCGCAAGATCGGCATCGTTTTCATCGCCTCCTTTCTGATCTCGTTCGCCGCGCTGGTGGCGCTGATCTCATCGAAAGTGTCGGCGACGCTCGAAGAGCTTGCAGTCTCCTCGGCGTCGGAGCGCTTTCAGCACGTTTACGACAGCGCCAACCTCTCCGCGAAGATCGATCCGGCCATCGTCGACACGCTCCGTCTCTATGTGCCGGCCGAGTACGCGGTCGTTCTCATCCCGCCGCAGGGTCAGATCCGAACGAGCATTCCCGGCGCGCTCACGCCCGCCGAGGTCAGTGCCATCCGCCGCATCGGAAACGGCGACAGCACCGCCTTCATCTCCGAGCACGTGGCCCGCTTTGCCAAGTTGAAGGACGGTTCGATTCTCGTTCTGACGATTCCGTGGACGCCGTACAAAGGCATTCCGCTGCAGATCACGTTCTACACGATCGTCATCGCCCTCTTCACGCTGATCGCGTTCGTGGCCGCGGCATTTTTCCTTTCGCGCGATGTAGCCGGGCCGGTGCGCGCACTTCGCGCGTTGGCGGCGGACATGGCCAAGGGCGATTTCAACACCACCGCGCGCGTGTTTTCGGATGATGAAGTGGGCGAGCTGGCCGGCAGTTTCGGCGAGACGCGCTCGAATCTGCGCCGGCTCCTCGGGCGTGTCGGCGGCAGCGGCTCGACCATCACCGAGGGCGTTCGCGTCATCACCGGCGGCACCGAGTCGCTCCTGCTTCGCGCCCGCGACCAGTCAACGCTGACCGAGAGCTCGTCGCTCGCCGTCGAGAACGTCCGCGGCGGAATCAGCGGCGTTCTCGGCGCGGCCGACACGGTCACCGAGCTGACGCAGGATGCGTCGAGCCGCGCGCTCGAGCTGCAGGCGTCGTCCGAGGAGGTGGCCCGCAGCATGGACTACCTCTTCCAGTCGGTCGAGAAGACGTCGTCGTCGACGACGGAGATGAACGCCTCGATGAACGAGATGTCGCAGCGCACCGAGGTTCTGTCGGGGATCGGTGAGGAAGTGCTGTCGTTCGTCTCGCAGATGGATTCCACCATCGCCGAGCTCCGTGCCAGCGCGCAATCGACCGCCGACATCTCGCGCAAGGTCCGCGAAGACGCGGAGGCGGGCGGCGGGGCAGTGGCAAAGACGGTCGATGGCATCAACATCTCGCGCGACGTCACCAACAGCACCGCCGACACGCTCGACGATCCGCAGCGCAGCGTCGGGCAGATCAGCCAGATCGTCAACGTCATCGAGGAGATCACCAATCGCACAAACCTGCTGGCGCTGAACGCGGCCATCATCGCCGCGCAGGCGGGCGAGCACGGCCGCGGCTTCACCGTCGTGGCCGATGAGATCCGCGAGCTGGCCGAGCGGACGCGCGGGTCGACGAAAGAGATCAGCGTCATCGTCACCGCCGTGCAGAGCGGCTCGAAGCAGGCGGCGACGAAGATGCAGGAGGGCGTGCGCCGCGTGGAGGCGAATGTCCGTCTGGCCGACGATGCCTCGGCGTCGCTGGCGAAGATCGTCGGCAGCGCGGCGCATTCGTACGAGATGGCCACCAAGATCTCTCGCGCGCTCGAGGATCAGGCCCAGGCCAGCCGCCATCTGCACGAGGTGGCCTCGCGCATGTCCGATCACATCGCCGAGATCAATCGCGCTTCGCGCGAGCAGGCCCGCGGCACGCAGCTGCTGGCGATGGAAGCCGAGCGCGTGCGCGAGATCGCCGCTCAGGTCCGCAACGCCACGGACGAGCAGTCGCTGGCCGGACGTGGAATTACCAGTGCGCTGGAAAAGATCGCCGAGGATGCCCGGGCCATGCGCAACTCCCTTGATCGTCAGCTCAAGGAGACCGACCGCATCGCCGACGCCTCCCGCACCATGCTCGACATCGCCCAGGCCAACGACGCCATCGCCCGCGAGTTCAACGCCACAGTGCAGAGCCTGGTGACGAGCGGAAGAGAGTTCGAGTCCGAGGTGTCGAAGTTTCGGTTTACAGGAGAGACGTAGGCGGAACGACGGGGATTCGGTTGGGCCGAACCCCCGTCGGGCGTTGCGCTCGGGATCGAATGATGAAGTTATCAGTGACGGAATCTGACGCCGAGCGTTGCATCCACAAATGTCCGCCTCCCGCCGCCATTGAAGATTGAATGCAGATTGGCGCCGATCTCGACGCCGAATTTCGGGTGCAGCGGGAAAAGCCAGCCGATGCCCAGGTTAGCGCCGGGATCGGTCGAGCTCCCGCTTGCGCGATACAGGCCCGGTCCGATCTGAACAAACAGCGGCCACGTCCCGCCACCAAAGTAGCGTCGCAGGTTGAGTGACAAGTTGACGATCTCGAGATTTGCTCCGCCGGGTTTCTCATCGAAGAAGTGGTTTCCCACCATGACGTACGCGGAGAGTGCGTTCGTGAGGGTGACCTCGGCGTCCACCGTCAAGCTCAGGCCGGAGTCAACGCTCTTGCGCATGCTTCCGAGCGGAAAGTTGTCGCCGAGGTGAAGGCTCAGCCACACGACACGGGACTTGCCGCCGTGCCCGTCATTTCCGCTGCCCGGGTCGGCGGGATTGCCGCAGTCGGGTCCCTTCGGTTTGGTGGGCTCCACCAGCGGGATCCAACGAGACTCCTCGCGCGGAACCAGCTCACCGCGCTCATTCTGACCGATACCGCGGAACAGGAACTGGTAGACGCCGGCCGTTGCCGTCGAAGCGAAGCGCGCCGTCCACGTGCTGTCGTTGGCGACGGCGTCGCCGTGCGTTCCGTCGTCGAACAGGACGATCCCGTTCGTCTCCGTCCTATCCGGAGCGGTGGCATCAACGGTGACCGATTTTCCTGCCGAGGGCCAGCCGCGATCGGTGAACGACGCCGTGAGCTCGACCAGCGCCCCGGGAAGTGTCGTCGACGACGTTGCGGACGTCGTCATCTTATAGTCCGATCCGACAGCCACGCCGAAGCCGACGGGCACGATGCCGGCGAATGGGTTGATGACGTCCTTCGTGTTGAGCTGCCGCGTTCTCTCAGGGCTCCACTTCCCGTTGGGGGAGAGCCGCAACGTCCACTCGCCGGCGTACTGGGGAGACGAAGAGATGTTCGGAAACTCGACGCGATAGAGCGAGTAATTGTTACGGCGCGAGATGTGAACCGCAACGCCGGCAACGCTGGAACCGACATCGATGGTATGTCCGAGCGGATCGATCAGCTCGAGTTTGTAGAAGTCACGCAGCTCCGGCTCGTCGAGGACGAGGAATGTGGCATAGCGGTCCGACGAAACGAGCGTCGCCGTGCCGATGATGATCGGATCCGATCCGGCGACTGTCACGGGCGTAGTGGGATCGACGACGATGCTCATGCCCGTGGCGTTGCTGAAGATCTTGAAGTAGAAGGTCTCGAGCTCATACCGGTGAATGCCGGTGAGATCGGAAGTGGCCAGGAAGCGGCCATTCGTAACGTTGGTGATCTGCTGGAGGATGTCCGGCGCGATGTCGCTGCCGAGACCGACGCTGTAGATCTTCAGGCCGGGATCATTCGTGTGAACCGGCCCGAGCACCGTTGCCACGCGCGGATCTCGGTCCTCGACACCGTCAGTGAGCACGATCATCACATGCTTGCGTGTGTCGTTAGGCGGGACCAGAAGTGCGGCGCCACTCTGCATTCCGCCCCCGATGCCGGTATGGCCGTCGGGACCGAGGCGCGTCGTGTCCGTGACCGATGCAGCATCGAGCGCTCCCTCGGCGGCAGCGATATGCGCGGCATCCATCGTTCCGAACGGGAGATAAACACTGCTTGACGCGTTGTACTTCACGATTCCCACGGCATCGCTGGAAGCGGCGTCGGGACCGATACGCAGGAGATGGACGAACAGGTCCGCGGCGGTCCGAAGAGCGTCGATCTTTCTCCGCGGGCCCGCCGACTCATCCATGCTGCCGCTGCGGTCCACGACCAGAACGCTGTCGATCGGAATTGGCAGCCGTCCGACGCCGGTCAGCGTAACGTTGCGCGACGGATTCGTCGCATCGTCTCCGGCCACGCGGATGCGGATGGTGTGTGTCCCCGCGCTCTGCGGGGTGAAGATTTGCTCGATCAGTTGCTCACCGCCATTCGGTGCGACCGTAAAAGGACCTCCGAGCGCGTGCGGCGCGAAGTTCGGCAGATCGGCGTTGCAGGTCGGGTCGGTATCGCAGAGATGGGTCACGTTGATGTGCAGCGGTGCGTCGCCGGTGTTCGTGACCTGGATGGCCCGGTGATAGGAGAATACGAGCTCAACCTCGCGGTAGTCGATCGTGTCCGACGCGATGACCATATGCGGCACCGGATGATGACCGCGCGCGGAGAAGAAGCAGTTTTTCACCGGCTCGTCAGGATCATTGCTCTGGATTACGAGATTGCCGCAGTAGAGCGCCTCTCCGGGGGCTGGGGCGAAGGTCACCTGGACGTTTCGTGTTCCACCAGGCGGCACGGGAGCGGTCGACGGCGGCACGATCGAGAACGGCGAACCGGGCGAGTCGTTCACCAAGGCGATCGAGGTGATGTTGAGCGGCGCCGTGCCCATGTTCCTGAAGCTGAGCGTGAATGTCCTCACTTCACCGATATCGCCATCTGCGCTGCCGAGGTTGACGGCCGAGCCGCACGATGCCCCGCTGCAGGTGATGTTTGGGACGTTCGGAAGAGTCGTACCGGTGACGGTGACGGTGGTCGAGGCAACGCTGGTACCTGGCGGCACGCTCGTGCCGCTGATGGTGATGATTCCCGTGAATGGGCCACCGGGAGTTGGGCCGGGGTTAAAGCGAACGCCGAAGGTTCGATTCGGCGGCACCTGCTGTCCAGTGGGAGGCGACGTGATCTCGAAGTGCGCATCGCTGGAGGTAATGCTGCCGATCGAAACCGGAAGGTCGCCGCTCGAATGGATCGTAAAGGTATGCGGAACGGTCGCTGCTGAGCCAGCGACAAGGCTGCCGAATGGATGGGAGAGTGGTGGCAGGCACGACACCGACGCCGTCTGATTAAACGTGATGCTGTAGCTGCCAGGCCCCATGAAAGCCGTGCGCACGGCGATGCTGTAGTTGCCGGCGGAGAGGAAGAAAGTACCCCCGTCGTTCGATAGCAGGTGATCTTTGACGAGGACGTCGTCCGTATTTCCACCTGGACCCGTCGAGAGGTAGAACTTGTCGCCTTGAGGCGGCATGCCGCTGTAGCTCGCCGACCAGGAGACGTTTTGCCCCAGCGGCCCAATCGAGATGAGCCCGCCCACAACGGCGGTGCAAGGTGTTGGAATGCAGTCCTTGGAGGCCGAGACCGTATCCGCCGCGGAGAGTATTGCTGGAAAGAAAAAGGTGATGAGAAGAGAAGCGAATCGTTGGCGCATTGGGAAACCCCCCCCTTGACTGAGGTAGTGATGGCCAGATCGAATTCGTTTCAAATGGAAATGCAGATTTATTAACTTAGCTGGCGGCTACTTTTTCTTCTTCGGCGTGGTTCTGGCGATGTACTCCGTCACCTTGGCGCGGAAATCCTTTGCGGCGGCGAGCATTTCCGGTTCGGTGAGCTTCGGCAGCAATTCGTCGATCATTGCCAGCGCTTCTTTGTACCTGCCGCCGTTCGCCGCTTCGACGGCGTGCTGGAAATCGGTGCTCTGCGCGTCCGCGGCTTCGGCGCGGTCGAGCAGCGCTACCTGCGCGGTGACGTCCGTGCGCAGCTGTTCATCGGTCGTCTGCGCGGCCACGCGTTTCATGATCGCGATCGCTTCGGCGTGTTTGCCGTTGCGTCCGAGAGTGTTGGCGTGATTGAGATCGGCGATATAGAGATTCTCGCGGGCCTGCTGCACCGTCTGCTCGTCGGTCAGATGCGATAGCGCCTCCAGATGTTTGGCGGCATCGTCGCGCCGGCCGGCACGGCACTCGATCACGATCAAGTTGAAGATCGTTCCGACCTCGGACGGCGCCAGAGTCAGGCTTCGCTCCAGCGCGGCAATGCCCGGCACTGGATCGTCCGAGGTCCAGGCGTAGGTGGCGCCGAGACCGGCGAACGCGGTGGCCGACTGCGGATCGAGCTCGGTGGCTTTGCGAAATAGATCGCGGGCTCTGGCCACATCCGCCTGCGGCGCGACCTCGTTGTGGCGAAGGCCGGCATCGAGGCGGCGAAGAATCGAATCGCCGTAAAGCAGATAGGGCGTGGCGCTGCGGCTGCCGAGCTGCACCGCCTTCTCGAAATACTTCTCGGCCTCCGCGTTGTCCCGCTGCCAGGCCTTGGCCACGCCCATCTCCGCGTAGGCATCCGCATTCGACGGATTGGCTTTAATCGCCGCGGCGAGGAACGTCTCCGCCTCGCCGAAACGCGGCGTGAGCGAATTCAGGAGCAGATCGCCGAGGCCGACGAGCAGAACGTCGCGCGACAGCGGCTGCGGCGCTGGAACCTCCCTGGCCTTGAAATCGGCCAGCGTGTAGCGGATGTACTTCATCGTAAAGCCGCGGAGGTACTTGCGCAGCTCGCGCTCGAGATCGTCGTACGTTCCGTGGAAGGCGA
>Ga0157378_10004268_pt1 | contig 12598 bp, 13 predicted proteins | sample M65metaG_FD_115309 | JGI IMG/M metagenome (GOLD analysis project Ga0157378, IMG submission 115309) | Miscanthus rhizosphere microbial communities from Kellogg Biological Station, Michigan, USA - M6-5 metaG | ecosystem: Host-associated > Plants > Roots > Rhizosphere > Soil | place: USA: Michigan...
ATCGGTTGCGGGTACGTCGCTCAATGATGCGATTCCGCACCTGATCTCCACGGCGGTTCGCAGGCTCGTAGGGCGCTCCCGCCAGGAAGACCGGAACGCTCAAGACGCGCCGGTGTTCGACGAATGGGCGCTCAAGGACGTCTCGTTCGACCTCGATGCCGGCGATGTCCTCGGAATCATCGGGAGAAATGGAGCCGGGAAGAGCACTCTGCTGAAAATTCTGAGTCGGGTCATCAAGCCTACCGAGGGAGAGGTTACATTTCGCGGCAGGCTCGGATCCCTTCTTGAAGTCGGCGCCGGATTTCATCCTGAGTTGTCGGGCCGCGACAATGTCTTTCTGTCCGGATCCATTCTCGGCATGAGAAAAGACGAGATACGACGGAAATTCGACGACATCGTTGCGTTCGCGGAAATCGCTCGCGCCCTCGACATGCCCGTCAAGCATTACTCCAATGGCATGTTCGTCCGGCTTGCATTCTCGGTGGCCGCTCACCTCGATCCCGACATTCTCATCATCGATGAAGTGCTCGCCGTCGGCGACGTGCGATTTCAGATGAAGTGCAAGGAAAAGATACGAGAGCTCACAGGCCCCGGAAAGACAATTCTCATGGTCAGTCACGACATAAGTGCGATCGGAGCATTGTGCAATAAAGGCTTGCTTCTCGAGCGCGGCCGAATTGCAGCATCGGGGACAATCCGGGAATGTGTTGATCAGTACATGACCATGGGCGGCGAGGCTGGCTGTACTTCATGGCAAGGAGACATAGGCGACGATAGCATTCGCCTCCATTCAGCATCCCTGCGGCTCGAAGGAGCGCCCGCTATCCTGCAGCGCGGAGAAGAGCCCGAGTTTGACTTTACCTACGAGGTTCTGAAGCCCGGGCCCTTCATTGTGGTCGGCATCGACATTCGCAACCAGGTCGGTGGCCTCGTATGCGCGACGCGATTCACCGATGTAGCGTCGCAGGCTCAGATCGAATCTCTGCAGGCCGCAGGAACCCACACCGTGCGCCTGAAGATCGACACGTCAATTCTTGCAGAGGGAGAATATGTCGTCGATGTCAACCTCGGCATCCACAACGTAAAGCGAGTCATTCAACACGAGCCCATCATCGCGTTCTCGGTCGTCGAGAAGGACAGGAATCGCAGACATGAAACGCCGACGTACCGGAGCATTGTCTATCCGAACTGGAAATGGACGGAGCTTGGCGACTGATGGCCCTGCCTGTTTTTTGCTGTGGTAGTCTCGCCCGCAGCGTCCAATCACACCGATTCGAACCGTGAGAAAATTAATCGTTCTGGCTCACAGAGGAAACTTGGAAGGACCGGACAAGCGTCGAGAGAATTCCCTGTCGACGGTCGCGGAGGCACTCGCAAGCGGATTCGCCGTCGAAACGGACATCCGTTTCACGAACATGGGTGTGCCCTACATAAGCCACGACCGAGTCGATGGGCCGCCTGAGCATCTCGCCGATGAGCACGTTGAGCTCTGGTCGAAGTACCCAGACAAGCTCATTGCCCTCAACATCAAGGAAACCGGGTTCGAAGAACAGACTCTTTCACTTCTCCGTCGATTCGGAAGATTGCAGAACACAGTCCTCTTCGACATGGAACTGATCGAGCGCGAAATCGGCCAAACGGCGATCCGCTATCAGACTCTCGATGCCACATGTACGATCGCTGCCCGAGTGAGTGATCGGGCAGAGTCGATCAACCGAGCTCTGACTCTACCCGGCACGCATATCTGGCTCGATGAAATGGACGGTATGTGGGTCCAGCGCCCTGACGTCGTGCGTCTGAAAGAGGCCGGAAGAACCATCCTCGCCGTCTCGAGAGACCTTCATGGTGTGCCCGCCGAACAGTGTGAAGAGCGATGGGAACAGCTGGCGGATTTCGGTGTCGACGGCATTTGCACTGATTGGCCGAGGCGGCTCGAGAACAGGCTGCGCCTGAACATGTCATGAAACTTCATCGATTGCAGTCCATGCGCGGAGGCTGGTTCGTCGGTCAATTCGAGCCGACGGTACTGCCGAGCTCCGAATTTGAGGTCGCGATCAAGCATTATTCTGCCGGTGCGAAAGAGGAAGCCCACGTCCATCGAGTCGCGATCGAACTGACCGCGATCGTCTCAGGCGAGGTTCTACTCAATGGAACGAAGCTCGGCCCTGGAGACATTGCCGAAATCACTCCAGGTGAGGCCGCCTCATTCGAAGCGCTCACAGATGTCACGACAGTCGTCGTCAAGACTCCCAGCGTCCCCGGCGACAAGTACTTCGTTTCAGAGGCAGACCGATGACTAAAACGACCGTCGTCCTGTTCGACCTGGATGGCGTTCTGGTCGACGCGACCGAATGGCACTACGAGAGTCTCAACCGCGCACTTGCTCTGTTCGGGTTCGCAATAAACCGTTACGAACATCTTTCGGCCTACAACGGCCTGCCCACGCGCACCAAGCTCGAAATGCTCTCTGTCGAGAAGGGACTGCCGCGCTCACTTCATGGACTGATCAAAAGGTTGAAACAGGTCTATACGAAGGAAGAGATCCTGTCCAAGTGCTGGCCCGTGTTCGAGAAGGAGTACATGCTGAGCCGATTGCGCCGCGAGGGTTATCGCCTCGGCGTTTGTTCCAATGCGATTCGAGAAACTCTTACGCTCATGCTCGAGAGATCGGGAATCCTCAAATACTTCGATCTCGTGATGAGTAACGAGGACGTGGCCAATCCCAAACCTGATCCCGAGATTTATGTCGAGGCGATTCGGCGTTTGGAAGTTTCTCCTGATCAGGTCATCATCGTGGAGGATGCGCCGCACGGCATCGAGGCTGCCCGTCGTTCAGGAGCCCGGGTCCTGGAAGTTTCCGGCTTTCATGAAGTCGATTACTGGCGGCTCTTTCCCCTGCTGACGCCGGAGACTCCTGCGAAAAAGGAGACTTCATGTTGACCATCGTGATGCCGATGAGCGGGGAAGGAAAGAGCTTCGCCGATCGCGGGTACAAGTTTCCAAAGCCCCTGGTTGAAATCTCGGGACGACCCATGATCGAGTGGGTCTTATCCGGGCTGAGAATCGCCGAGCCCCACCGCTTTATCTTCATATGTGCGGAGGAACATATCCGGCGATTTGCGATGGGGGATGTACTCAATCTCCTCGCTCCAGGGTCGATCGTCATTCCGGTGTCGAAACCAACATCCGGTGCGCTATGCAGCGTGCTTCTGGCGTCCGAGTTTCTGAACGTCGAATCCGAACTCGTGATCGCAAATGCCGATCAAGTCGTCGACATTCCTTTCGACCATTTCCTGGAGACTGCAAGACGACCGGACACGGCGGGATGCATTCTCACGTTTCCGAGCACACATCCCAAGTGGTCGTTTGCAAAAGAAGTCGATGGTGTTGTTGTTGCCGTCGCAGAGAAACGCCCGATCAGCAATCAGGCCACAGCGGGAATCTACTACTTCAGAAGCGGCCAGGAATTCCTCAAAGCTGCGGAACAGGTGATCCTGAAAAACGCCGCGCTGATGGGTGAATTCTTCGTCGCGCCTGTCTATAACGAGTTGATTCTCCAGGGCAGCCGCGTCACGACCTATCCCGTCACGCGCGAACAGATGCACAGCCTCGGGACTCCTGAAGACACTGCCACGTTCGTCGAAATGCGGCGACCTTTCCCCGAGTCCGAGCACCGTTGAGCAATGCGAGAGGAACTTCTCGAAGTACGGCTCGTGGCGTACCGAGGTCTGTGGGATAAGTTTGCCGCTCCGGGAACGATTGGTGCGTTTCTCCGAGCACGACGACGACGTATCCCCTTCCTCGTTGATCTCGAGTCTGCACAAGCGACACTTGCCGAGCTTCTAAACGAAGAGTTACTGAAGCAGCGAGATGTCCTTGTGTTCCTGATGACGAACGATGGCGACGACGTGCGTCGACAGCTGTCTGAAGCCGCACTTGTGGATGAAGGCAATATCTGCGTGATCGAGCGGACCGCGGCAGCGACCGTCCTGCCAATCCAGACGATCGGCTTCACCAAATGCGGTTTCTATGTCCCGCTCGACGCGGCTCAGAACGTCAAGCCACGAGATGTCCCGGTTCGAACTGGTGATCTCCTGCTCTATGAATCGGTCGATACGATTCAGTCTGTCGAAGCCATGCGATCGAGCCGCCTCAAATCGGACGTCCCGACGGAGACACGCCTCCGATTCGCCGAGCGTGAAGGCGCGGTCATGATGAAGGTCGCAGACCTCGTGGAGCTCGAGCTGCTGGTCGATTGCATGCGATGGATCGTCTGACTCTCAATGAAGAATCCATCTGGGGGCGCCTCGAGTTCTCGCTCGTCGGCCCGACGACTGAGGATCGACGTCGACTATGTCGATCGCTGTCGCGGATCAGCAGTCTCGGAACTGGACTTTCTGGACCGCCCTTACTACCAAGGCTCATTGAGCCCGATTGAAGAACGGTTCATTTCGCAATACCGCCTCCGATTGTTCCAAAAGACAGCCCCTTGTCGCCTCTCGGGTGCGATCAAGGATGAAGGTTGGACCTTCGGGATCCTCACGGCCGGAGCCTCACGGCACGGTAAGAGAGATTCTGGCGCTGGATCTTCCAGAGATTGAAATCATTATTTGCGGGCATCAACGCGATTGCGGCACTCCGCAACAAGGGGATGCTTCTTGATGCTGGGCGCGTCATCGTGTCGGTGACGTTCGCCTTGATGAACACCGAATGGAGACGGATGTTTTCATTGCCGAGTCACCTCGCCACGAGGTTCTTCCCCCCTCGCCGACGTTTCCCATATATTGGTCCATACATAGGCCGAAGGTTCCGCGCCCGTTTTGCAGCGTGGCGAAATACCCGAGTTGGAGTTCACCTACGACGTCATTAGACCCGGGCCTCTGATTGTCGTCGGCGTCGATATCCGAAAACAACTCGGCGCAATCGTCTGTGCAACCCGATTCACGGATGTCGCTCCCACCGAGCAGATTGCTTCGGTCCAATCAGCCGGCAGGCACACAGTCCGGCTGAAGATCGACACATCGATCCTGGCTGAGGGCGAATATGTGATCAGCATCAATCTCGGAATTCACAATGTGAAGCGTGCTATCGATCACGAACCGATCATCTCATTTACAGTGGTCGACAAGAAGAAGAAGAACCGCAGTCACGACTCGGCGGTGTATCGGAGCATCGTCTACCCTGACTGGGAGTGGCAGGAAATCACGCCTTGAGAGCTGCTGATCGGCGGACTGATCTCCGGGCAATGGCAGGAATGGTAGTCTGACGAACTTGATTATTCTCGCTCACAGAGGAAACATGGAGGGGCCTGATCCACGCAGAGAGAATACTCTCGGGGCCGTCGCCGCCGCGCTGTCGCACACGTTGAGCCGTCTCCGGCGGGAGGGCTACACACTAGCGATCTGCTCGAACGCGATTCGAGACACGATGCTGCTGATGCTGGAAACGGGTGAGAAAGCATGTTGAACATCGTTCTACCGATCGCAGGCAGAGGCAGTCGATTCCTCAATGCCGGCTTCGACATTCCCAAGCCGATGATCCCGGTTCTCGGAGCGCCGATGTTGCAATGGGTTGTCTGGAATCTCCGACCGAAGGAAGCTCACCGGTTCATCTTCCTTGCTTTAGAGGAGCATCTAGAGAATTCGGGCCTGCCAGACCTCATTGAGCGAATCGCTCCGGATAGCGTCGTTATACCGGTTCGAGCGGTAACTGAAGGCGCAGCATGCACCGTGCTCATCGCGCGCGATCTCATTGATTCTTCCAATCCACTAATGATCGCGAACACAGACCAATTTGTCGACCTGAGGATTGACGACTACCTCGAGGCGTTCAACGCCAGCGGCCTGGATGGCTTCATGATGACGTTCACAGCAAGCGATCCAAAATGGAGTTACGCCAGACTAGGAGAGCATGGTCGCGTCCTGGAGGTCGTTGAGAAGAAGGTCGTATCCCATTACGCGACCGTTGGCATTTACAATTACCGATCGGGAGCCGATTTTGTAAGCGCCGCCGACGCAATGATCGCGAAAAACCTTCGCGTCAACGGCGAATTCTATGTGGCACCTGCCTATAACCAAATGATCGAGTCTGGCGCGTCCGTTGGTGTCTTCAGCATAGACAATCTCGGCACCGGGATGCACGGCCTCGGGACTCCCGAGGACCTGGCGATGTTTGTTACAAGCGAAATCTGTCGCGAGGTTTCAGGAAAGGTGATTGCGAATTCTGAATGAACAACGCAGGTCGCCTCGATCTCCCTTCCACGCTCGTGCTCACATTTGATTCTCCCTCGACCGCCGTATCATGGGCGGGACCGGGCAACAGAGTGGTGTTGTAGATGCCGAAGAACATCCTGTATTTCGCTGAAAATGCAATCTCACCCATTCAAGGCGGTGGGATCGTTGTCTACGCGACTTTGATGGGTCTTCCACCTGAAAACCTGCTAGGCGTTTACCAATACGGTCATATCACGCCGGCAGCTGAATACGCCGGACGTCTCCATCTCTTACCAAGGCTGCTACGGTCTTCCGAACAGACGGAAGAACTCATGCTCCCGTCCCATCCGGCATCAAGGTATCGGGAGGAACCAGCAGCGGTCGCCCTGATCAGACCGTTTCTTGGACCACTGCTCGATTCCCTGGCACCAGCGTACGTCCGCCATGTCTCGGACCTCGTCCGTAGCGACGGCTTCCAGCCGGAAATAGTTTTTACCGCACCACTGTCACTGCGAATGTTGCTGCTCGCAATCGCGGCAGCAAAGCGTTACGGAGTACCAATCGTCATGTTGAACATGGACGACTGGATGTCCGAGGAGAGTGCACGGTTTGGCTCGCTGCAACCGCTGTGGAAAAGGTTGATCGAGCGCGCAATGGCCGCCGCAAAGCCGCATGTCGCATACGCTTATTCCAATAGCGCGCGGCTCGCTGGACTTCTCAACGACCGGTATGGCATTCCGCACGACACAATGAACAATGCCTCCCCCGATCTTCTCGCAGGACGAACGTCGTGGAATCCACCAGTTGTCCGCGCCAAAACAGTGATCACGTTCGCTGGCGCAATGAATTGGAACCTTCAGGGCCAGACATTGGTGCGCGTTGCGGAAGCCATCACGGAACTGAGAACAGAAAGAGACGTGGAACTCCGTATTTTTGCACCGTGGGAGTTCGCGCCACTGGCGAATATGATCAGTGTGCCAGGGGCAGTGACCTATTGCGGCTTTCGTAGAGGGCGCGGGCTGGCAGATGCATACCTGGATTCCGACTTTCTGATCTTGACTACGACATTCCAAAACGAACGGATCCCGCTGTTCCGGCACTCACTGGCCACGAAACTGAGCGACTACCTTTGCGCCGGGCGGCCTGTGCTCTCCGTTGGACATCCAGATTGGGCGGTTCACGATTACGTCGAACAGAACGGGTGCGGAATTGCGACACGCCGCTCCGAGCGCACCGAAGTGAAGCTTCAGCTCATGCGGGCGCTCGAAATGAGTGCCGATGATCGCGTGCGGATTGGCAAACAGAATCGCGAGCTATGGGAACGCGCGCATGACGTGCGAGTCATGGCGAAGAAGGTTCGCGCGATTCTGGGAATCGAGTCAGCCTCGTAAACGCCGGTACACGGAAAGAAGTCGCGGGAAGCGACCAGCAAGTCCGGCGTTCTTCGAAGAAGGGACGACTCGGTCGACGGCGCCGATAAGCAGGCGAAACGGCCAGGTCATGGCCCGCCCGAGGCGGTACGAGTACGAGCCGAGGATCGTGGCGCATTGGCGATCGAGGTACTGGATCGTGTAGTAGTCCGTGCCCGGGTCGACCAGCACCTTGCCGCCGAGGAACACGAGACCGTCGTTCTTTGCAGAGCCCTCGCCCGCGTAGTAGCGCTTGATCCGGATCCACTCGTCCGAATCCTTCGCCGCCTGCACCTTCGCCCAGAGTCTGTCGTAGAAGCGACTGGCCCACTCGCGATGGGCGAGGAACACCTTGTTGCCGGCGAGCGCAAAGGGTCGCAGATCATGCGCATTGGCCGACTGGAAAAACTGGAAGAGTCCATCCATCACTTCGGGCTGCGTGTGATTAAAGACATCATCGGCGATCAGAACACCGCCTTCGATCATGTGCGGCGCGACGAGCTTCAAGTCGTTGAAGACATCGTCGGCGGTGTGTCCGCCGTCGACGGAGAACAGCTTGAATCCTCTGCCTGCGACCGACGACATCTTCTCGTCCGAGACAGCCTTCGAATCCTCACGAATGAGCGTCATCCGCGAATTGCAGTCGGTGTAGGTCTGGACGTTGCGAAGGAACGCCGATTGGTTTTCAGCGGGGCCATGAACGAACGAATCGATTGCGAGACACGTTTCGTCTGCACCGGCCAGATTCGCCAGCAAGATGAAGAACTTCCCCTGCCAGAGACCGATCTCGCCGATGTTGCCCTTTACACCGAAGTTGTCCTGGATCTCGCCGATGGCGGCCGTCATCAAGATGGCTTCCCACAGCAGCCAGCCTTCGACTTTGCGGTGATCGCTGCGAATGTATTGGGTCAGAAGAGGTGAGGATCCGGTCAAAGCTGGTGATCCTGAGGCAGGGCCCAGTCGTACTCCTGCTCTTCTACGATCTTCCGCTGCTCGCGGATGTAGTACTTCGGATCCGTGACGCGGGACGGCAGCTTGACGGCGTTGCATTCCTGAATGCCAAACATCTCGCCATAGTCCTTATGGAACCCATCACAGATCGGCGCCAGCGAGCACGACTTGCACTCCTCCAGCTTGGTGTACGGATGCACCGTCTTCGCCATCAGGAAGCGAGCTTCGCGATTCAGCGCCTCCACCTCCGGCAACGGCTCGAAGTCCATGAGGTTCTCGCGGATGTACTGCCAGCCGCGCTCGAGCGCAACTCCGACTTTCCCGACAGAAGGCGGAGCGCTGCGATCGGCATCGGCGTGTTGCTGGATCTCCGGGATCGCGGGTGCGCCGCCTTTGCGCGTGGCGACACGAAGGTAGACCTCGCGCGCGCCTTCCTGCGCTTTCCGCAGCACATCCTTAACCGCCTTCGAGCCGATCGAGTCGATGGCCTCGGAGGACGATTCCGCCATCCACCGGATGCGCCGCGACCAGACCGTATCGTTGAGACTCATCGGCTGAACGAGCGGAAGCGCCGCCTGGCGAAGATTCGGCAACGCCGTCCACGCTTCTGATGCCGCATCCCACTCGTGCAGGTCGTACACGATCTGCTGGAAGTTCTGTGAAAACTTGCGATGCCGCTCCTCGAACATGCAGAACGGGAGATAGCGGACATTCACCTCCAGTCCGGCGGCATCGAGCTTGTCGAGCACCGGCGTGAGGTACTGCATGATCTCTGTGTAACTCGCGACATTTTTCGCGCTGCGCGTCCCACCGTTCGCCTGGTCGATGAAAGGATTGAACGCGATGAAGTTCATCACGCGCGCGCCGGAATCGATGGCGATCTGCGCGATCTCGTCGAGTTGCGGCAGAACCGGCTTGGAGAGCACCGTGTTGAAGCGGAACGCGATGCCGAGCTCCTGGAAGTTCTCCAGCGCCTTGGCCTGCTTCGCGGCGCCCCCCGGAATGCCGACGATGTCGTCATAGACTTCGCGGACCCCCTGGATGCTGAATAGAAGGTCGTAAACGCCCGCATCTTTGAGGCGCTGAGCCGCCTCTTTCTTCGCCAGAACGATGCCGTTCGTGATCAGAGTCGGCTTGAGCCCGATTTCGGCACAGTGAGTGACGAGCTGATGGATCCCCGGCCAGATGGTAGGCTCGCCACCTTGAATATCGATGGAGTTGTTCCCGTAGTAGTCGACAAGCGTGCTGCAGATCGTCTTCGCTTTCTGGAGCTCCATGAAGGGATGCTCAGGATCGCTGTTCGTGGAAATTTTCTCGAGGAAGTAGCAGAAATAACAACGCAAGTTGCACGTCTGCCCTAACCACATGACGCCTCGACGATTGATTACCCGATGGGTGGTATGTGTAAAACCGGTTGTCATCATGATTGAGTCCATTAAGAGATCCTCGACGGGCGCGCCTGACTATCCAACAATCCTATTGCCGATCACTTCTCCGATCGGTCCACGAGGGACGGGCATGCCCTGCACTTTCCGCTTCAGCCAGTTTACCCGTTGGTACGCGCGGCGCATGAACATATCCAGATCAGTCAGGTGGTAGTCGTTCGGATCATCCGAGCCGACCGTGACGATCTTCTTCTCCGGATACGTTGCCGTGATGTCGAACAGATCGCCACCGTTACTGAGCGACGACGCACGGACATTGAAAAACTGGAACGATTGCTTCGGTTGATGGCGTTGGTAAACATCCCCGGGATTGAAGACGCAGTTCTTTGTTAGCTCGACGAACGACGCTGGTACGAGTTGATCACGGGTTACGAGAAACCAATCGCGCGTCTTCATCGCTTTGATCAGCTCTTCCAGCGACGAGGAGCAAGTGAAGAACGGCACATCAACTTCCTCCGCAAGCGCAGCGTACTCGGCTACTTGCGATACGACGGCCTGCAGATGGCCGTTTGCTTTCGATGTCGCCAGCAGTGTCCGCGCCGCTTCGCGCTCGATCGCATCGGTGAGCCATACGACGTGCGTAATCCGCTGCGGGACCAGCTTGCTGCGGCTCTTGCCCATACGAGATTCCTCATCGTCGAGATAGGGCGTGACCTTTTGGATCAGTGAGTGCTGGTTCTGTTCGTACGCAACCGGGTCGAAGGTGTTGACGAGACCTTTACGCAGTTTCGGGCTGTTGATCTCCTCCAGCTTTTTCGCCCAGATCGGCGAGACATCATCCGTCTCGTCGTTTGCGTTGCGGCTCGGCATCGGCAGGCACGCGCTACACATCTCGCACCAGTTGAGCTGGTCGCCGAAATCTTCCGGCTTGCGCTTCCACCAGCCAGGCTCGATCTTCCAGCCACCGGAACCGCCGAGGGTTGCGTCCATGGCCGCGGCGATCTCGCAGAAGAAAGCGCCCTTGGGTGTGATCGACGCGCTCCAGAGGTTCTGCACCCAGCAACGGTCGCGCATCTTGACCCATTCGTCGTCCGGGATACCGAGCTCCTTGCGCGTCACCATGTGCGTCTGATGAGCAGATTCACTCGTGTGGTCATTCAGAAGCTGGTAGCCGAACGTGTCCTGGATCAGCTCGAAGTGCTCGTAGTAGCGCGGTGTGATCGACGTCCAGAGGCCACGATGATTGCTGTAATCGACGTGGTAGGCGTTCGCCAGAATGTGGCGCATGAAATCCGATGACGGTTCGTAAAGTGTCGCGGTGTGATCCTCGTGACCCCAGGTGTCACGGAAGTACTCGATGAATTTCTTGAACTCGGGATGGATCGTCGGCTCCCCGCCCATGATCCCGACGATTCCACGAAAACCTTTAAGAGAATCGAGCGCTTTCTTGAACGTCTCGAAGTCCATGAAGAAGGGCTCCGTGTGGTGACCACAGAACCGAGTGCAGTTCGAGCAACGCATCGGACAAGCGTTCGTCAGCTCGATCTGAATAACCTTCATATCCGCTGGGGATTTCATGGTGATCGTTCTCCGATTCGATTCGTCGCATACTATAGCAAACGGCGCCTGATGGCCCTCGAAGCGGCGCTCGCCAAATGACGGACGTCGACATCGTTCTGCCGTGCTACAACGCCTCTGCCTGGGTTGATCACTTCGTAAACCGCTTGCTTGGTTTCGATATGCCATCATCGTGGCGGCTGATCGCACGCGACGACGGTTCAACGGATGACACGCTCTCGATCCTCCAGCGCTGGAAGAATGAGCTCGGCGAGCGGATGATCCTGGTCGACTCGAGCGCCGGAAACCTCGGAGTCGTCGGCAATTACAACGCAATCCTGGGGGCAACATCGGCTCGATGGATATTGACCGCGGACCCCGATGACGTGTGGTTACCGGAGCATGCCGCGCTGGTCCTCGAGGAGTTACGCCGCGCGGAAAAATCCTCCACACCGGTGGCGGTGGCCACGGATGCGGTCGTCGTCAATGACGACCTCAGCTTTGTCTCCGCATCCTACTGGCGCTGGTCGCACAACATCCCTGCGGCCCATCCCACCGTGCGTGGCATTGCGATGGAGAGCCCGGCGCTGGGATCGACCATGGCCGTCAATCGCGCTCTCCTCGATGTCGCTCTGCCGATCGAAAACGGGGCGGCGTATCAAGACTGGTGGCTTGCTTTGGCGGCGACTGCGTTTGGCGTACTTGTGACCGTGCCCACGGCGACGATTCAGTATCGGCGACACGAGCAAAGCCTCACGGGCAATCCCTTCGCCTTCTCGCTAACGCGCGCTCTAGGACGCATCTCCAAGGCTCATGGTCGAGTCGACTTCCTCATCCAACAGGCAGGATTGCAAGCGATCGCGTTCGTCGAACGCTACGAATCACGTCTCTCTCCTCGCGATGCTGCTGCTCTCCGCGCTCTCGGCGCGTTATCGAAGATGAATCCGATCGCGCGACGTGCGTCGATCATCCGACACGGATTATGGTTCACGTGGTGGATGAAGAATCTGGGACTGCTCGCATTTCTATGAAGCCGCGACTGACGCCAATACTCGTTCTCGCGATCGTGTTGCTCGTCGCCCTC
>Ga0157378_10004271_pt1 | contig 12594 bp, 7 predicted proteins | sample M65metaG_FD_115309 | JGI IMG/M metagenome (GOLD analysis project Ga0157378, IMG submission 115309) | Miscanthus rhizosphere microbial communities from Kellogg Biological Station, Michigan, USA - M6-5 metaG | ecosystem: Host-associated > Plants > Roots > Rhizosphere > Soil | place: USA: Michigan...
AGGCGGCGATGTTGATCTGCCCGTCGGCGGTCGGGAAGAGGCCGGTCGGGATGCCGGTCGGGTGGTCGTTGCCGGCCTGCTTGGCGACCTCGCCGGCCTGCAGCCAGCGCGACGCCTGGAAATCGAGCATGAAGATCTGGGCTTCCAGCAGCGAGGTGTGGACCCATTGGCCCTCGCCCGACTTCTCGCGTTCCAACAGCGCCATCAGGATGCCCTGGGCCAACAGGATGCCGGCGCACAGATCGTCGATCGGGATGCCGACCCGCACCGGCCCCTGCCCCGGGAAACCGGTGATCGACATCAGCCCGCCCATGCCCTGGGCGATCTGGTCGACGCCCGGCCGCACGGCGTACGGCCCGCTCTGGCCGAAGCCCGAGATCGAGCCGTAGACGATGCGCGGGTTGATCTTCTTCACCGACTCGTAATCGACGCCGAGGCGGAATTTCACCTCCGAGCGGAAATTTTCGACAATGACGTCGGCCTTTTCGGCCAGTTTCATAAATATCGCCAGCCCCTCCTTGGTCTTGAGGTTGAGGCCGAGGCTGCGCTTGTTGCGGTGCAGGTTCTGGAAATCCGAACCGCGGCGCGGTCCGCCGGGCTGCTCGCCGCCGCCATCTTCCAGAAGCGCATCGATCTTGATGACATTGGCGCCCCAGTCGGCGAGCTGGCGCACGCAGGTCGGCCCGGAACGGACGCGAGTGAGATCGAGCACGGTGAAGCGGGTGAGGGCCTGCGAGGCGCGGGGGAAAGGCATTGAGAAACCTTCTTTTTCTGGGATTTCGCGGGTGAGGAGCAGCCGTTATCAGGCTTAGACAATTTGGCAGGGAATTCCAACTGCCGGATCCGGAAGTGTGCCGCCGCGGCCGACTGGTCGGGAACATGCATCGGGAGAAGCTGACGCCGATGGTCGATCCCGGACACGACCCCGGATTACTACGGAGCGCGATTCCGCAAAACCGCCATCGTCGCGCGTTTGATGGGCCCAGAAACCCGGCGGTCGCGTGTTTTCAGTTCCGCCGTAATGGTTTCTTAGCCCCAGCGCGAATCGAACGGCAGTTGTAAACAAGCGTTAATGACGCGCTTCTACGTTTGTCCGTGGGCATGATTTCCAACAGCGGCCGGCCAGATGAAGAAGAGTTACTCGCTTCCCGACGACAATGGTGCGGCCCCGTCCTACGACTTCGGGGACGCCGTGCCATTGCCTGCACCGGCCGCCGCGAATGACGGGCTCATCTTCGACGACGGCGAACCTTTCGCGCTGGCGGATACGACGACCTCGGGCAGCACCAGTGCAGGCTCCGCCAAGCCGGTCGCGACGATCGCGACGCTCGCGGATTACCTGATCAACGGCTTCTGGCAATACAACAGCTCGATTGCCCACCACTGGGCCTCAAGCACCGTCACCTACAACATTACCGGATTGAACGCCGCCGAGCAGTTCCTGGCGCAAACGGCGCTGCAAGCCTGGCACGAAGTCGCCAACGTCACCTTCGTGCAGACCACCGGGACTGCGAACATTACGTTCAGCGACGCCGGCACCATGCAGGCCGTCACCAATGCGAGCTGGTACAGCAACGGCGCGATGGCGTCCGCGAACGTCGATATCAGCCAGGACTGGATCACCAACGACGGCGGCGCGAGGGACGGCAAGACCGGCATCGACAGCTACGGTTATCAGACCTACATCCACGAGATCGGGCATGCGCTCGGCCTCGGCCACCAGGGGCCGTACAACGGCAGTGCGTCGTATTCCACCGATGCGCTCTATGCCAACGACACCTGGCAATATTCGATCATGTCGTACTTCGCCCAGAACAGTTATTCCGGGAGCACGTACCGCTATGTGGTCAGTCCGGAAATGGCCGACATCTATGCCGTCGGCCAGATCTACGGCGCAGCAACCGCCACCCGCACCGGCGCGACGGTCTACGGCTTCCACAGCAATGCCGGTTCGGTCTACGATTTCTCCGCCTATACCCGCGCGCCGGCGCTGACGATCTACGACAGCGGCGGTAACGACACGCTGGATTGTTCGGGTTATTCGGTGGCGCAGACCATCGACCTGCACGCCGGCGCATTCTCTTCCGTCGGCGGGCTCGTCAACAATATCGGCATTGCGCTTAGCACAAAAATTGAAACAGCGATCGCTGGTAGCGGTAACGACACCCTGATCGCCAATGATAATGGCTGCGCGCTCTTCGGCGGTGCTGGCGACGACACGCTGATCGGTGGCACGGGGATTGATCGACTAGTCGCCGGTACCGGTGCCGATACCATGACCGGCGGTCTCGGCGCTGACACCTTCGTGTTTGCGGCCGGCGACAGCTCGGCTGCGAGCGGACGACACGATCGGATCACCGATTTCGTTTCGGGCGCTGACCATATTGATCTCAGCGGAATGGATGCGATTACTAGCACAAGTGCCATAGATCAATTTAGATTTGTAGGAACCTCTTCGTTCGATGGCTCTGCCGGAGAGTTAAACTATTTTTATAATAGTGCTCAAGGCGTAACTACGCTTCAAGGCGACACTAACGGTGACGGGATCGCTGACATTGCGATCGACCTCGCAGGAAATGTCAGTATCGCGGTAGGCGATCTCCAAGGCGCGACAGCCGCGACGATCCTCATCGAAGCTTTTGGTCAAACCAAGCTTGATCTCAACGGATCCAATCTATCTTTCGATCCAATAAGTGGCGGAACCGGACCCCTTTTCAAAGTGAATGGAGGGATCTGGGTGACGGGCCAGTTTGGTGGATGGACGCCTGTTGGCGTGGAACAGGCGAACAGCGGGTACGTGCTTGCTTGGAAGCTTACGGGTTCAGACCAATTTACGGCCTCCAGCGTCGACGCTAACGGCAATTACATAGCCAATATTATTGGATCCGTATCTGCCAATAATAGCGCGCTGAAATCATTGGAAAGCACCTTTCACCAGGACTTAAACGGTGATGGTGTGATTGGAGTGGTCACAACCGTAGTTGAATCGTTTGGCGTAACTAAACTAGACCAAACCGGAAGCAATTTTTCATTCGATCCTGTTAGTGGTGGATCCGGACCTACGTTTACGGTGGGTGGCGCCGCTTGGGCTAATGGACAATTTGGTGGCTGGACACCGATTGGAGCGGAGAAGGTCGCGGCCGGTTACGATATAGCGTGGAAGCTCTCCGGTGCCGATCAATACACAGTCTCCAATACGGACGATAACGGCAACTATATCTCGAATATCGTTGGAGCGGTGCCGGGAAGCAGTGATGCTTTAAAGGCGTGCGAAAGCACCTTTCACCAAGATCTTAACGGTGATGGGATGGTTGGCTTGCCCGTTACCACAATTGAGTCCTTTGGTTCGACCAAACTGGATCAAGTTGGCGTGAGCTATTTTTTTGATCCGGTCACCGGTGGTACGGGTCCTCAGTTTAGTCTCGGTGGTGTCGCGGTGGCACCGGGGCAGTTTGGCGGTTGGAATGTAATAGGTGTGGAACAGGTTGCCAGTGGATTTACGGTTGCTTTCAAGCTAGCCGGCGCCGATCAATTCACGGTGTCAATGACCGATATCAACGGCAATTATCTTTCCAATGTTCTCTATGCTGCTGCTGGATCGAGTGTTGAACTCAAGGCTCAAGAGGACGTTTTTCATCAAGATTTTAATGCCGATGGCGTCATCGGTAATTCTCCAATTGCAATCGAAGCTTATGGTATAACAAAGCTGGATCAGCTCGGAAGCAATTACTATTTTGATCCAAGCGGCGGTGGGCCCGGCGTGGAGTTTAAGGTTGGCGGAGCAGCTTTCGTGACCGGCCAGTTTGGCGGTTGGGTGGCAATCGGCGTCGAGCAAACTGCGAGTGGGTTCGATTTGGCCTTCAAGCTTGCCGGTTCCGATCTTTATGCAGTATCGAACATCGATAGCGGCGGAAACTACATCACTAATATCCTCACTAATGTATCGGGAGCTGACGGTGCGCTGAAGTCAATAGAAGCGACGTTTCATCAAGATCTTAATGGTGATGGGACAATCGGCGACGTTGCGCACTCAGCTGAGATCCAGCACAATTTTCTGACCTCAGTCCATTTGCTCTAACCAACTATGCGGGTATTGGGCTTGAAACCGCGAACTTGTCGACGGGAGCGCCATTACGCCAACCCATTCCTTCTGCGACGACAATGAGCAGGTGTGCGAGCATGTCAAATTGTCGCAACTTATCGGGTAAAAAACTACCGAGGTCACTATTCAAATTCCATATTCCGGCTACCCAGCGATAGCGCTGGCCTATAGCGCGTTGCGGTCGCTTAGATACTGCCGAATCCGTTCAACGATTGCGTCGGCCGCGCGCCCGTCGCCGTAGGGATTGCGCGCGGTCGCCATTGATCCATAAGCTGCATCATCGGTGAGCAGTCGCACTGCATACTCGACGATGGCTGATGTATGCGGGCCGGTCAGAAGCGCGGTGCCGGCGGTGACGCCCTCGGGCCGCTCGGTGGTGTCGCGCATCACCAGCACCGGCTTGCCAAGTGAGGGCGCTTCCTCCTGGACGCCGCCAGAGTCGGTCAGTACCAGCTTGCAGCGCGACATCAGGGCGACGAAGTTGCGATAGCCCTGTGGCGCGATCAGCCGGACGTTTGGCAGGCTGCCGAGCATTCGATTGACGTGCGTGAGAACGTTGGGATTGAGGTGTACGGGATAGACGAAGCGATGTTCGGGGAACCGTTCAGCCAGGGTAGAGATCGCGCGGCAGATTTGATCGATGCCGTCGCCGAAATTCTCGCGGCGATGTCCAGTTATCAAAACGAAGGGAACGTCGGCCCAATCGGCGCCGAGAAGCTGGCTGAGTTCGCAATCGATGTCCCCGCGGATGGCAGGGTCGGCCTTCTGTCGAGCCACTTCGATGCGCAAGGCGTCGATGACGGTATTGCCGGTGACCGAAATAATGTTTCCCGGAATACCTTCGCGAAGTAGCGCATCGCGCGCGAGCACGGTCGGTGCGAAGTGAAGCGCGACTAGAGGCGTCGTGAGCTTGCGATTAGCTTCCTCGGGGAAAGGCGACCAGATGTCGCCGGTACGCAATCCCGCCTCCACATGGCCGATCGGAATTCGCCGATAGAAACAAGCGAGGGATGCGGCAAGGACGGTGGTGGTATCGCCTTGCACCAGGGCCATGTCCGGCTTCGCGGTCTCAAGCAATGTGTCGATGCCTTGCAGCAGACGCGCTGTAAGCCCGGCGAGGCTTTGGTCGGGACGCATCACGTCGAGGTCGGCATCAACGGCAAAGCCGAAGGTGTCCGCGACCTGGCGGAACATCTCCCTGTGCTGGCCGGTCGCTACTACGGTGCAATTGAAGTCATCGGAAGCGCGCAACGCGGCCACGACCGGTGCGAGCTTGACCGCTTCGGGGCGCGTGCCCATGAAGATCAAAATGTTGTGTTTGGCCATTAATGGTGTGTCCAGATTCCTTACCCTAGCCATTGTGGTTTAGTCAGGCTAAAATTTGGTTTCGGGGCACCTCGGTCAAATATTATCCCCGAATGTTGCTGGAATTGGTGTACAGGGCAGTCGCTGGTCAGCTTCTTGAGTGATTGTCGATCAAAGTCTGCAAGGCTTCATGCGAATTCTGGTTCGGCTTCCAAAGATGATGTAACGCCGCGGAGCTTCAGGCGCCTCCGATCCTTAGCGACGCGCTCGGCGCGGATTTTCTGTCGCAGCTTCTCTTGATGCTCTAGGTGATATGCTTTCGAAGCCGCTGGATATTCGGCCTTCGTCATGCCGGCATTAAAGCCGCTGCACCAACAGTTTACAAATAGTCAATTCATTGCGGCTCGGAAAAATGGAAATCTGGTCGGACATTGCGTACGTTGAATAGGCGACCGATCATCCTATTGGCCATGGCTCTTCAAAACTTGGTCGCAAGCCCGGCTAATCCGCGCTCGCTTCTCCTTGAGACAGGCAAGGATCGCAAGATCTCCTTGAACGACCAGCCTGCGACAGAGTCGCATCACGTCCTGTTCGCAGGCATCCTCTTCGGCTTTTGTCGCAGCTTGCGTAGACCCGCCGAAAGCAAATAATGATAAGAGCACACCTAGGGAGAGCAAATTACGCATCGAGGGTTTATCCGTTTAAATTCTTCTTGATCGCGTCCGCAATCGAGGTTGCGGCAACGGCCAGTGCTTCTTGCCGGCCTAATGCAATACCCTCTGCTACCGCACGAGCGATATTATGCTCCAAGGAGCTTCCGCCAACGAAGGGCGCGTGTTTCGCCGTAATCCTCTCAGCTTTTTCTAGGTCCGTCATAGATCGAAGTGCTAGCGTTTAACGGCAGGCTTCGCAAGTAAGATTGTTCCGCCACGGAAGCCGGTTCGAAAGGTCGCATTCGATCGATACGGAAAATGTTGCAACGACGATATGACTGCGGATCGAACTCAAGGGGCGGGGGTCTTGGGGTGCCGTTTTGAAAAACGAATGGCGCATGTTTATTGACGGCATCGGAACCGGCGCCATCATCGCGGTTTGGCTCGCGCTTCTGCTTGGAACGCCCGCTTAGACGACTCGTCGAACGGGTTGGCGGCTAGACGGTCCACACCCGCCGTCGGGGTCCCATGCGATCGAACGCCAGCGATGGCGAGCCCCACGGCGCGAGCCCACATCACCGTTGCAACTGCGATGACCAGAATGAAAGTGACGAACATGCCGATCTTTCGGATCCGTGCAGGTTGTCGTCGGCATATAGGGCGGCCCGATAGAGCGCATCGGGCAGTACACCCAACTTGCGCGTCATCGCCACAGGCCGACGCTCAAGATCAGTACTGCGCCGACCAGCAACACTGCGGCGCAAATTAAGACCCGTCGGCCCGTCCGCTCGATGTACTTCATAGAATCTTCGTCACCTGAACCCTCAACGGCTTGCTGTCGTCGATATCGACAGTGCCGCTCGCAATGTCGGCGCTGAGATGCAGACGCTTGCGGAAGACTTCGGTAGCGCGATCGCAGCAAAAGTCATCCGCAAGAGCGCTGGTCGAGTTCGGATTGGCGAACCACATTTTTGCGATGAGAATAAACTTCCAATGGCTGATTTTTTGCGAGGTAAGAGCAATTTTTGAAGCGCACAGCATCTACAGAAATTCGTTGGGTTTGCTGATGCTGATGTCTGATAACCTGAACCCGTGGACGTCTTCCAGCAGCGATTCGACAAATTTGTAATGTCGGAATTGCGACCATGAGGTAGAGCCTGGCGCTTTCGGATATTTTCCAAGTGTGATCTGATGAGCGACGTCTAACATAACGAGTTTTCTAGCGACGACAAATTCTCCAAAAAGCGTCCGACAAAGTCACGGTGAAAAAACACGGTCAGCACTCTCAGAAGGAGAACACGGCCACTGGTCGCCGTTGAATTACTAAGCTTCCGGGCGTAGCTTGAAAGCCTTCTTGAGGCGTAACAGCTTTGATGCAAACTCGGCAGCCGTACTTGCCTTCCGTATAGCACCGCGCGCAAAAATGAATGCCAGCAGTGCCATCGCTGACAAGAAAAAGGTCGCAAAAAGAGGAAACACAATGCTTCGACCGATCGGATTTCCGCGAGGGGCTGAACTCCAAGCCGATTGCTCTTTCAGTTGACCCAGCTCCTTGTCTAGCTCACCCATCCCAATTTGATTTTCGCGAATCTGATTGGTTAGCTGAAGAGCAGACGGCGGCGGCGAATTTTCTCCCTTTATTGTCGGTGTATCATTGAGAGGCAAGGAGACAACTTTTTCAAGAAGTTCATTTTGATGTTCAAAAGCTTTGAGCTTTATCTGAATTTCCCTCGCGGTGCTTTCCTTCTGTGCAGCCACAAGCGCAGCTAGCCTGGCAGTAAAAGCCGAAAGCATTTTTTGAGCGCGGCTGGGATCCATGGCTTGCGCAGACACAGTGACGTTACCCGTCAAGGCATTCCGGGCCGAAATCTTATAGGCCATCGGGTCAGATGAAATATCCGCGCTGTCTTCATCATTGGGTTTAAATGCGAGAATGGCATTAACTCCGCCGGCCGCAACCAAAGATTGATTGATGCTTAGCGGGAGGGGGATCACCACCGCGGACTCAAATCGCGGTGGCGAAAATAGGGTGACGCCCAGCACAATTAGCGCGGCAACGATCGGGCCAAATAGAATAATTTTCCACGATTCGGCTGCAGTGATTGCCAAATCCATCAAATCGATGTCATCGGGAGAGCGCAATGTATTACCTCTAGTTGGGCTCGTTGTTGGAGGGCGGGGGGACTGCTTTAAGCAAAGCAATATTCTTGAGGCGTGCTATTTCAAGTTGTCGTCGTCTTACTTTCGCCAACATAGGCGAAACGATGCCCATTCAGTTCTAGGTATGGCCCAGGATATTTACTGTGTTTTGCAGCCTTTATCTTTCTCTCGAACTCGAGCCGATTGTCTAACGACAGAACGAGCCAGCGATCAAATTGTGATCGGGTCATACTGGAGCCCGACCAACTATGGTCCGAAATAGGGGGAAGAGTTCCCTCAGCGCGATGAAAATCGATAATTTGCTCAAGCAAATTCAAGCACTCCCGTTCAGCTCGGTCAAAAACATACTCGCAATTGTCGTCCGGACTAATCGGAAACCCCGACACACACAAGATATCTCCACTGTCTACTGTCTTCTGCATCATGTGCGCGGTAGCTCCGTAAGTTCTTGCGCCGTCAAAAAGAGCCCGACTAGCTCCGCCGCGACCTGGATAGGAAGGGGGGGCGGGATGAAAGTTGACGTTGGGGTGTTGGAGCAGTTGTCGATCAATTATGTGCTCGTTGAAAATACTAATCAACAAATTGACTTCGCGGTGGTGATACTCGACCAACTCGCGAGACGCTTCCCTATGATCAATTGGAACGACATTTTCAAATGCTCGTTTGCAGGAATCGAGAGCAGGCTTGAAAAGTCTGTGGCCAGTGTTTCCCACCAATATGCAAAGGTTCTTTGACATTCTTTGGTCTCCGCGGGAGCAGTTATGGATGTCGCGATCCAAAAATTGCTCGTTTACCCTTTATCAAGAATGGACGCATCTTTGCTGGCACGCGGTCGAATATTTTTTCCCGCAGCATGGCGAGCTTGTAACTGCGATAAGCTTCGTGATTCATGATTTGGCGAGAAGCAAGGTCAATATCTGAGGTGATTTTTTGAAGTTCCGCTAAGGCGGATGGTATCCAAAGTCCCTTCTCGACGCCGTGAATGTACGAAAAGAACTTCTCATACACTCCGAAGAAAAGGGGCAGTTTGAGCGCTCGAGAAGGACTATTATATTCAAATTGCCAAGCGCTTTCTCCTGGGCGCATAAGCGATAATAGCGTTTCGCGGTGCCAAAAACCAAGGGTTGAGGTGCGATACAATGTGGCTTCGTTGATCCGCCCAAATGGCCCACAATATGGTTCATCTGGAAACGGGGACGGTCGAAATCGTAGGTAGCTTGGCCTTACAGAGCCGATAAAGCTCTTTATTAGGTCCAGCCGTTCAGGATTTACTGGTTCGGAAAAAAAGGTGTCATCAAATAACAGCAGAACGTATTCGTGCTTAATCTGAGATAGGCTTCGTAAAATGCTGGTAGACCAATCGGGATCGTCGTCAGAAAGTAGAGTGGTGATCCGAGGATCCAGGTATTCTTTTCTATTCGCGCAAAGGTAGGTTGGGTGAGGGACGTCTTTCCACGCAGAGAGCAACAACGTTAGGCAAGGCTTCCAAAGGTCCGAATAGCGATCGCAAGATAGAACGACCACGGCCAGGTCCAAAGGGGCGGTGCCATTTGTAAGATCTCGCAAATCCAAAATTCCTTGTTTGGTTCAGTTAGAGTGGGCTCTCGCCGAAGGCGCTTCTGCCTAACGACAACCCTGCGCGGATGCTCTTGATAGCGGCCTGCTTAATACAAGCCAATGGTTCCATGAAGTGCGACGTCCCTGATCAAAGATGTTCGCTGGCCGTCTAAACCCCATACTGCATCCAATCAAGGGGAACTGAAAGGAGGCTGGTCCAGTCGCGGGAGGCCTACAAGCTAGTTGAATTCGTGCCGAGGATTTTATTCCAATGCAGCCACTGATCAATGATTTTAAGACTGAACCCTGCCAGCTAGTTATAAAGCAGCGCTCAATGCCCCGTCCAACGCTCTCGTAAACGAAGCCCTGGGCGGCCATGTCGTAGGCGCGATAGATGTTGCGCAGATCGACCATCACCGGCTTCGCCATCGCCCGCAAGGTCCCCAATGCCAAGGTGATGGGCGACATCTACCGGCCGCTGTCGTGCGGGCGCGCTCGTCGGAAGTGCCGATCAGGATCCTATCGGGAAACTTGAAGTCGCGGATCGCCGCGCCCTCGCGCAGGAATTCCGGATTGGAAGCGACCGAGACATCGGCGCCAGGATTAGCTTTACGGATCAACAGCTCGACTGCATCGCCGGTGCCGACCGGCACGGTCGGCTTGGTGACGACGACGGTAAAGCACTTGAGCGCCACAGCGATCTCGCGCGCGGCGGCGTGAACGTAGGTGAGGTCGGCGTGACCGTCGCCGCGGCGCGACGGTGTGCCGACCGCGATGAACACCGTATCGGCTTCCGCGACCGGTCCCCGCTCAGGTCGGTAGTGAGGTCGAGCCGCCTGGCCTTGACGTTGGACGCCACCAGCTCATCGAGGCCGGGTTCGAAAATCGGAATCTCGCCGCGAAGCAGGGCTTCGATCTTGCCGGCATCCTTGTCCACGCAGGTGATGTGGTGACCGAAGTCGGCGAAGCAGGCACCGGACACCAGCCCGACATAGCCCGTTCCAATCATCGCATATGCGCATCGAAAAATCCGTCTCAAGGGCTGGACCGTTCTGACCAAATCAGAGGGAGACCTTCAAATCCGTGTTTGAAGCGCATTCTCTACCCGAACCGGATAGTTCGCGCGAAAAGCCGCAAGCTATAGGGCCATGCGGCGGTCGTCCTGCACGTTACGCTAAAGAAGGAAACGATAATATGGCGTTGTCAAAATTCGTGACCTCGAACAACTATAATTAGTTCTTCCATCCACGAATCGTCTTTCTGGGTAGCTTGCGATCTCGAATCCAACTACTGTGCTCTAAACTCCGGCACAGCATCCTTCAGCACGGCCCTGATGGTGGCACGGTCGTTCGACGCAATCGCCGCTTCGAGATCGGCGAGCCATCTGCGCAAGGTTGCCATCGGCGGCTCGTTCGGCTTGGCGGCCATGATGCCGGCGATGCCGATGTCCACGGTCGGCTCTTCGCTCGCGAACAGGATCTCGTTCAGCCGCTCGCCCGGCCGCATCCCGGTGAACACCACTTCGATATCGAGGCCGGGTTCGAGGCCCGACAGACGGATCATCCGTTCGGCCAGGTCGACGATCTTGACCGGCTGCCCCATCTCCAGAACGTAGACCGAGACGTCCGGTCGCACCGGCGCCAGCGCATGGGTGGCGGCGGTAATGACGAGGTCGCAGGCCTCGCGGATGGTCATGAAATAGCGGACCATGTCCGGATGGGTGACCGTGACCGGGCCGCCGGCCTCGATCTGCGCCTTGAACTTCGGCACGACGGATCCGTTCGAGGCCAGCACGTTGCCGAACCGCACCGAGATCAGCCGCATCCGCGGCGCACCCGCCGCTTGCGTCACCAGTTCGTGGTCGAGCGCCTGGCAATACATTTCGGCGAAACGCTTGGTCAGGCCGAGCATCGACACCGGCTCGATCGCCTTGTCGGTCGAGATCATCACCATCGCCTCGGCGCCCGCGGCCAGTGCCGCGTCCGCGACATTGACCGAACCGAAGATGTTGGTCTTGACGCCCTCGCTCCAGTCGCGCTCGAGGATCGGCACATGCTTCAGCGCCGCGGCATGGAACACGATGTTCGGCTTGAAATCCCTCATGAGCTGCATGACGCGCTCGCGGTCGCGGATGTCGGCGATGCGGCCTTCGATGATCGGGCCGGACGTGCGCGCAGCCAGCGCCTCCGTCACCGCGTAGAGTGCCGGTTCCGAATTCTCGATCACCAGCAGCCGCGCGGCGCCGAAGGTCGCGACGCGCTCGCAGATCTCCGAGCCGATCGAGCCGCCGCCCCCGGTCACGATCACAGCCTTGCCCTTTACCAGCGCCTCGAGCCTGGCGTAGTCGATCTTCTCGCTCGGACGCAGCAGCAGATCCTCCACCGCGACATTGGTCAGCCGCGGCGCGTCGCCGCCTTCCAGCGACGGCAGCCGGCTGACGATGAGGCCGAGCCGCCTGGCGCGCATCAGCGCCGCTTCCGGATGGGCGTCCGGCTCGAACGCCGAAGGAGTCAGCACCACCCGCTTGATCGGCTTCTCGCGGTTGGCAAAGTCGCGCGTAACCTTCTCGATATCGTCGATGCCGCCGACGACGGGAATATTGCGGATCGACTGGCCGCGGTCCGCCGCCGAGGGCGACAGCACGCCGACGGGCCAGATCCGCTTGATGGCGCCGTTCTCGATGGCGCGCAGCACCACCTCCGCGTCGGCCGCGCGGCCGACCAGCAGCGTCCGCGGCGCATCCTCGACGCGTGCATGACGGCGGGTGCGCGAGTAACGGAAATAGCGATAGGCAAAGCGCAACGCGCTCAGCGCGAA